>Ga0210401_10004951_pt1 | contig 13785 bp, 13 predicted proteins | sample IncBWH32MmetaG_FD_150866 | JGI IMG/M metagenome (GOLD analysis project Ga0210401, IMG submission 150866) | Forest soil microbial communities from Barre Woods Harvard Forest LTER site, Petersham, Massachusetts, United States - Inc-BW-H-32-M | ecosystem: Environmental > Terrestrial > Soil >... | reverse complement strand
ATGTGTTTTTCCGCGACCGCGAACTTTGTGGGTAGCACAGCTTTGGGCGCCGTGGGCGTCGTGACGCTGACGAAGGTGAAGCACCGGCGCGAATTACTTTTCGCGTCGCTCCCTTTGCTCTTCGCGATCCATCAGTTCATCGAAGGATTTGTGTGGCTGGGTTTGGACGGCATTCTTTCGCCAACGATCACGCACAACATGGGTGCGGCGTTCATGTTGTACGCGCAGGGGCTGCTACCGTTCTTGCTGCCGCTGAGCGTGCTGCTGTTTGAGCCTGACGGGAAAGGCCGCCGGCGCATGCTGCCGTTCCTCGCACTCGGCACCGGAACGACGCTTTATATTCTGTGGGCGTTGACGGCATATCCGCTGCAGGTGTACGTCCGTGGAAACAGCATCGTGTACATCAATCAAGCGACCAACAATACGGCGGTTGCGGTGCTGTATGTGATTGCCACCTGCGGTTCGCTGTTTTTTTCCAAAGTTCGCGCCATGGTGCTTTTCGGCTGGGCCAACCTGGTGATTCTGCTGGTGGTGATGGCGTTCAAGCGCTATGCGTTCACTTCGTTGTGGTGCGCGTATGCGGCGATTGCCAGCGTGATCATCCTCGCGTACTTCTGGCGAACCAGCAAAATCCGGCCGCTCATCTACGCGTTGCCTTTGTGGACGTAATTGCCAACGGCGCGGCCCCACGCCAGTGACGGAACGGGGCCGCGCGCTGCAAAAACCAAACGCTACAGAGAATTCAGAAATGCGATGAATTGCTCTTTTTCTTCCTGCGTTAAATTCATCTGAAAACGCTGGTTGTAAAATTCCAGCACTTCGTTCAAATCACGCCCCGCTCCATTGTGAAAATAGGGAGCGCGCGAGGCGAGGCCACGAAGGATCGGGCCTTTGGTGCGGACCATGTCGCTGCAAAGGCCGCTGATCAACCCTTTGCCGGGATCCGTGGTGAAAATCACGTACGGAGCGGCAGGTTGCCCGGAAACCTGGAACGGATTCGGGCATCCGGTGATCCGATATACCGGCAGATCCGGAACGCTGAGTTGCGACAATCCGTTGGCAATCAGTGGATCGGGTTCGGCGGCAGGATCGTGGCCGGTGCCGATGTCCAGAGCCAAGGGCAGAGAGTGATTTCCGACATTCGGCGCATCGTGGCAGGTGGTGCAAGTTCCCGCAAAAGGGGCGATGGGCACGGTGGTGCCAAGGGTTTTGGCCAGCGCGGCGTTATCGGTCAATCCGCGGACGTTGGAAATGGTCAACGCGCGGGTGTTGAAGAGCTTTTCTCCAGCTGCGATCATTCTCCGCATGGGGTCGGGCGACGATTCCCAAGCCGAATAGAGTGTAAAGGCCGTGGAGTTGAATGCATTGCCTTCGGGATCGGCGCCGAGCGAATCGTTGGTGCCGGGATAGTAAGACTGGCTGGAAAGGTTCGCGGGACCACCGAGCCCTCCCGCAAAGTTCAACCAGCCTGCGCGAAAATCCAGCGCTTGAGCTGAATTCAGCCCCAACTCGAAATCGACGATTGCAGTTTGCTGCTCCAGCGTCGGCGGCTCGGCTGCTTGCGCGTGAGTCAGTGTGGCATCAATGGATTGTTGCAGCAAATCCGTCTGGAGATTCTGCTGAAACGTGGCGGCGGTAGTGAGTGGTTGAATCGTTTCACGCCCGTCAAACATCACGGCGCTGAGAAACCGCAAGTTCGTGGTCGGCAAGGGCCGACGGTAAACCGAAACGGTCTGTACGCCGGTCGATTCGTCGGTGACCACCGCGCAACCGTAGGGGTCGCGTTCAGCCTGGATCTGGAACTGGGCGTTTGCGGGAACCGGCAAGAAAACGCGAATTAACCCGCTCTTCAGCAGAAGACTGTGCGAGGCGGCGTCATGAGATGTACCGGTCGGACAATTCGCGCCGTCAATGGCCGCAAATAGCGGATCGTTTCCATGCGTCGCGGCGTACTTCGCCTGAATGCTGTTCACGCCTAGACCGAATCCGTCACTGGCAAGGTGGCAGGTGCCGCAGGAGCGCCCATTGGTGCCCAGGCTCTGGAAGAACACATTCTTGCTGCTTTCATCGATCGGACCGTTGGCGTTGTAAGTGGAGACAAGGCCGGTGGGATCGAAGAACGGGAAGAGATTGGGGATAATGGCCGCCGAAGCGACCGTGGCGAGCGACAGGATCCCGGCAACCGCTAACCATTTTCGCCCTTGCGCAATACGATTCAAGAAACCACACTTTGGCCGCATTTGGCCTCCTAGCCCCGAGCGGGGATGCATTTCAAGTCAAGCTTCCGTGAGCGTTCGGACTGCTGCGTGGCCAGAGTAGATCGCAGATGTACGGTGGTACGTCAATGGAAGGCGGATGCACATTCGATGTTATGGAGCTGTACGCCCAAGTACCTCATTTGACGACTTATAGCTTGCGCGTCGGGAGCTGCAGCGAGCAGAATCACACCACAGTGTGCGAGTGGATCCATGTCGCAGGGCAGTAAATACCGCTTTGGCCCGTTCGAGCTAAGACTCCAGACGCGCGAACTCTATAAGCACGGCGTGAAGCTGAAGCTTCGGCCGCAGGGCTATCAGGTTCTGGCCCTGTTGCTGGAGCACGCGGGAGAGTGTGTAACGCGGGAAGAGTTGCAGAAACGCGTTTGGCCTTCGAACACCTTCGTGGATTTTGAAAACGGGGTGAATTCGGCAATCAAGCAACTGCGGGCGAGCCTGAACGATTCGGCTGCGGAGCCGCGATATATCGAAACATTGCCCAAACTGGGCTATCGGATGATCGCGCCCGTGGAGTACGAAGCAGACTCGGCGGGCGCGCGCGCCACAGGCTCCGAGGAGGAGGTCGGCGGCGCGAAGATGGTGCGCGAAGCGGCCGTTTTGAAATCGGCGCGACCGGCTCATTCAAGAAAGCGCCTGTGGGCGGCAGCGGTTAGCGTGGTTGTGATTGTTTGCGTGTTTGCATTCCTAAAGTGGCCGCGAGTGCATCCGGCGCCGCAACGAGCAGCACCCGCCGGGAGAATAATGGTGGCCGTGCTTCCCTTCGAGAATTTGACGGGAGACGGGACCCAGGACTATTTCAGCGACGGATTGACCGAGGAGATGATCGCACAGCTGGGGCGCCTCGACCCGAAGGAATTCGGAGTGATTGCGCGAACCTCCGTGATGCATTACCAGCACACCACCGAGAAAGTGGATGAGATTGGCAGTGAACTAGGTGCGCAGTACGTGCTGGAGGGGAGCGTCCGGCGCGATTCCGAGAAAGTGCGAATCAACGCCGAGCTGATCGAAGTGAGCGGGCAACGGCAGCTCTGGGCGCAGCAGTACGATCGCGAACTGACGAATTTATTGGTTGTTCAGGCTGAGATCGCACGGGAAATCTGCGATGCCATCCAACTAACGCTGGGGAGTCCGCAACGAACCGAAAGGGTTCGTCAGCCCACTCTAACGCCGCAGGCTTATCAAGCATACGACTTGTGTCTGAAAGGACTTTACTTCTGGAACAAACGTGACGTGCCAGGATTTCGGCAAGCGATCGAATATTTCCAGCAGGCCATCGCCAAAGATCCAAACTACGCTCCTGCGTATGCCGGCCTTGCGAATAGCTACGCGCTATTGCCCGGTTACACGCTGGCTCCCGCATCAAAATACATGCCCAAAGCCCGTGAGGCCGCACTACGAGCTCTGGCGATTGACGATGACCTGCCGGAAGCGCACGTGGCGCTGGCTCTAATTCTGGAGAACTACGATTGGGACTGGAGCACCGCGGAAAAAGAGTATCGCCGGGCGATCGAATTGAACCCCAACTACGCGACAGCGCACCATTGGTATGCGGAATTCCTGACCTGGCGCGGACGGTTTGATGAAGCATTGCGCGAGAGCGAAGATGCACGCAGGTTGGATCCGCTTTCCTTGATTATCGCCACGGATCGCGGCGCCATCCTTTACTTCTCGCGGCAATACGACCGCGCGATCGAGCAGTTCCAGGGCGTGCGGGAAATGGATCCGAGCTTCGGGCGAACTCACTTGGTGGTTGATGCCTACCTGCAACAAGGCCGCTTCGCCGAAGCCCTGGCGAATCTGGAGGATTGGCGTCGCACCTCCGGCGATGGGATTCACATCAGTTCGCGGTTGGTTTATCTCTACGGACGAATGGGACAGACGGATAAGGCTCGGGCCGAGCTGAGAAAACTGGAAGCGGTGAACCGGACACAATCGCTTGATCCCGTGCCTATGGCGCTGGCGTACGTTGGCATAGGGGATAAAGAAGCGGCGCTCAGATCGCTGGAAAAAGCGTACGCTGAACGCTCGAATCTTCTGACGGCGCTGAAGGTGGAACCTGTTTATGATCCGCTGCGGGATGATCCCCGGTTTCAGGAATTGTTGCGGCGCGTGGGCTTGGCGGAATAGGATTATTGCCTGAGGGAATTTGCGCAAACGTCGGACGACGCTGAGCCGATTCTGTTGAACTTGATGCGCGGTGCCAGAGCGCGCGACGGGCGCGGTTGCGCGTATTGGTGGTTAGTGCGCTAGCAGAGGCTGCGAGAAGCGGATCGGAATGCCAAAATTCGAGCCACCGAAGCCCTTCAGGATCGCGACCGTAACTCCGATGACTTTTCCATCGCTGTTGAAGAGCGGTCCGCCAGAGCCGCCCGAAGTGGTTTGCGCGTCGAACACTATCTTGTCGGGCAAGATGTCGCCAATGTGCCCTTGCGTGATCAGCGGATGAATGAGATTGCGTTTGGCAAGTTCGTTAAGCACTTGCGAAACGTCGCTGCCGCTTTTCTTTAGTATGTCCTGCGCGGATTCTTCGTCGGTGCGCGCGAGGATTGCGGCGAGGCCCGTTGCGTAACCCATCAAGATGATCGGCTGACCGCTCAGCGCCGAATCCTTGCTGGTGTCAATCGCGAGGACCGGGCGCTTCAGGTCCTGCAGGTCCACGCGCACGGACGCCAAGTCCGTCACGTCTGAAATTTCCTGTATTTCGGCATGAAACGCCCGCGGATCGCCGGGAAAATACGCGCGGATCGCGGAAATCTGCGGCTGCAAACCCTGGCTGGTGATTTGGGTAATCTCGTCGTTCTTCCACCAAGGCTCGGCGACGTGGCGATTGGTGATTACGCGCCCGCTCGGTCCAGCCACGAAGCCGGTGCCGAAAACATCGAGTTTCACTTCCGGCCCTTTACCATCCAGCGTCAATACCGGATTGCCGTCACTGTCCTTTATCGGATCGCCGTCTTCGTTGAGGCCGCCATAACGCAAGCGGCGCCCCGATTGCTGGTCGTTGAACGCCACGGCCACATGCAGCAGGCAGACGGACTGGACGTCCAGGGGAATAATACTTTGCGCGGCCTGGCCTTCTGCTTCGAGCCGTTTCAGCCGCGTATTGGTTTCTTGCAATTGCTTTTGGAGGCCGGCCGCGTCGTCGGAACTGGCGGTGGCCATTTTCGCTTTCAGATCTTCGGCCTGTTTCTTGAGATCGTCCTTAGCGACGGGATTCGCAGCGACAACTCCGGGCTGAATACCCTGCTGCGCGCGAAGCTTGCGCGCTTCGGCGATCAAATCCTGCTGGCGGACAATTCCGCCCTCGAGCTTGGCGAGAACCGAATTCGAACGCTGCGTGACTTTCTGCGCGCTGCGCGCGAACAGGAGATAAATTCCAGCCATCAAGATAGCCACGGCCAGAACGGCGCCGAAGCCGGTCTTGAGCTTGCGATCGAGGGAGAACGCGTCGCTGGTCATCTTTTCGGTGACGGCGAGCGCTTCGAACGCCGTGTGCGCGATTTGCTGGCCTTCTTCGGCGATGCGCATCTTCTCGCGCAGTTCGTTTTCGGCGCGTTGCATGCGCAGGCGCGCGCGGACCCGCGCCAACAATTCGCGCGAATCGCACGGGCGGGAGATGGCGTCGTCCGCGCCCAGATCCAAAGCGGAGGCGCGCTGCTCGCTTCCCGCTGCGACGAGCAGCACGACGCGAATCCCCGCGGTTTTCGCGGCGCCGCGAATCGTGGCCAGCACTTCGCCGGCGCTGGGTTCCTGCATGGCGGAATCGAGCAGGAGAAGATCGGCGCCGGTTTGATGGATGGTGTCGAGCCCTTCGCGGGTCGTCGCATACGCGGCGACGTCGTAGCCGGCTGATTGCAAGGCGACGCGCAGATCTTCGCGGCTATGCGGATCGGCATCAAGGATGATGATTCTTTCGGGCGTGTTAGGCATGGAGATCCGTTGACTCTGAAGTTTTCTGTGCACTGCTGTTGCCGCTTCGAATTTGCCCGCAGACTACGAGCGTTTGTGATTTATGGCGCCGCGATTGCCGTGCCGCATCGTTCGTTTGCATGGCGCGAGCAAAAGCAAACGTCGCCAGGCCGGGCTACAGCGCTCAGGTGGCATGTGGCTTAGATGCTTGGCGGGCTTGGCTGGGTTCATGATAACTTTTCAGTGAGACTGCCGCATGAGCAAATTGGAAAAATTGAATCAGGAAATTATCCGCTGCCGCGCGTGCCCGAGGCTCGTAAGGTATCGCGAACAGGTTGCCGAGGACAAGCGCCGTTCGTTCCTGGCATGGGATTACTGGGGAAAGCCTGTTCCGGGCTTTGGCGATCCGCGGGCCGAACTTTTGATTCTGGGGCTTGCGCCCGCGGCGCATGGCGGCAATCGCACGGGACGAATTTTTACCGGCGATCGCTCCGGAGATTTTCTGTACAAGGCGCTCTTTCGCGCGGGGTTTGCCAATCAGCCTACTTCCACGAATCGCGAAGACGGGCTCACGTTGCAGAATGCTTACATGGCCGCGACCCTGCGTTGCGCGCCGCCTGCGAACAAGCCTTTGCCCGCGGAGCTGGCGAATTGCCGGCACTTTTTGGAGCGCGAACTGGAGATTCTGCGGCCGCGCGCGGTGCTTGTGCTGGGTAGCATCGCGATGCGGGCTTATCTGGGATTGCTTAAGGAGCGCGGGCTCATCGCGACGCTGGCTGCGTTTCCTTTTCGGCATGGCGCGAGTTATGAGCTGCCGGGAGATTTGCCACGGCTTTTTGCGTCTTATCATCCCAGCCAGCAGAATACATTTACTGGAAAGCTGACGGATGCGATGTTGTTCAAGGTTTTGCTCGACGTGCGAAAATTTCTGGCGCGGTGATTTGTAGCGTCGTGAATTTTGAAGCACCGGTTTTGTGTTTGCCGCAGCGCGCTCGAGCCGCAACAAAACCCAAGTCAAAGGCGCCCAGCTAAAGCTGGCCGCTACAAATTCAACTTCAGTGCGACAGCGGTGCGCGGCGATCACCGCTGTCGGTCTGAAGACTGCCGCTATAAAACCTGCTCCCTTATTTCCGCGAACTATTTTGACGCTTCCGGGCGCGAAGTTCTCATTAGCAATAAATAGACGAAAAATGAGATGGCGAAGCCTACGAACCAGGCGTAGGGGTATAGACCGTGGAGCGCGGGGATTTCCAGACCGCTCAGCGCTACTGCTACGCCGGCGACGAGCGCGCCGATGGCGCGCCAGTTGAAGCCGCGGGAAAATTCGTAGGCGCCTCCGCGCTGGTATAAATCGTCCGCGAGAATTACTCGTTTATGCAGGACGTAATAATCCGCGATCATCACTCCGGCGATCGGGCCGAGGAAACTGGAGTAGCCGACCAGCCAGCCCATCACGTAGCTTCCGTGGCTTGCGAGCCAGCGCCAGGGTTGCATCAGCAGGCCGATAAAACAGGTGATGACGCCGCCGAGCTTGAAACTGATTTTGCGCGGATATAGATTCGAGAAATCGTTTGAGGGCGAGACTACGTTGGCCGCGACGTTCACGTTGAGAGTGGCGAGCAGCAGCGCGAGCATCGCGACTACCACCGCGATAGGATTCCCCAGGCGGCTGAGCACTTCCACCGGATCCCAGATGGCGCGGCCGAACAAAATCACCGTTGCTGATGTCACCGCGATGCCGATGAAAGAATAAAACGTCATTGTTGTCGGCAATCCAAGCGCCTGGCCGAGCATTTGTTCGCGCTGGCCTTTGGCGTAACGCGTGAAATCTGGAATATTCAGCGCGACTGTCGCCCAGAACGCTACTACGCCGGTGAGCGATGGAATGAAGAACGCGAAAAATTCGCGGAAGGTGTGAAATTGCGAGGGCGTCGAGAGCATCGGACCGAGTCCGCCCGCTTTGGTGTAGGCCCATCCCAGCATCAGGAGACCGAGCATCAGCAGCGCGGGAGCGGTAATGCCTTGCAGGTAACGGATGGCTTCGATGCCGCGCAGGATCACGGCTAGATTCAGCAGCCAGAACAGAAGGAAGCACAACCAGGCGTGATCCCATCCGTCAATCATCGCCGCGAGCAGAGTGTTGATCGCTTCGCCGCCAATCCAGGTTTGAATTCCGAACCAGCCGCAGGCTACCAGCGCGCGGAGGACTGCGGGGATGTTTGCGCCGAGTACGCCGAAGGAAGCGCGTGCGAAAACCGGAAATGGGATGCCGTATTCCGCGCCGGCGTGCGCGTTCAACAGCATGGGAATGAGCACGATGATGTTGCCGAGGAAGACGGTGAAGATGGCTTGCTTCCAATTCATGCCGCCGGCAATCATGGCGCTGGCGAGCATGTAAGTGGGGATGTTGACGCTCATGGCGACCCAGAGCGCGGCGTAATTGTAGGTTCCCCAGGTGCGCTTATTGCGCGGGATGGGAGCGAGGTCTTTATTCCAGAGGGAGCTAGAGGCGACGGCTGAGCGCTTGGCGACTTCGGCGTTCGGGCTTGTGGTTTCAGTCATTGATAGGCTGCTCTTGTCATTTAACACCCCAAAAGAATTGGGCCGCTTATACCTTTGCGGCAGCGTGGGCGCAATAGGTATCTCGCCGACGAAAATAGCAGAAAAACTAGCGATTAACATGGGTCGCCGTTCTTTGTTTTCAATGGCTTGCATTGAATTCTAATATTTTGCTCGCTAGCGATCAGAAAACGCAGTGACGGGTGATGAGTGGCGAGTAATGAGCGGGGAGTCGGCGCGGGATTTGACTCCTGACGCGCGACATGCGACGGAGGGGTTGTCGGTTCTGGCCCGTTCGTTTGGTTCTGGGAGAGGCCAGCGAGAGGTTTAGGGAGCGTGGGTTTCCCAATTTGGGCCGGGTCGAGCATGTTGCGTCCTTTGAGGGCTTGAATAGTGCCCCGACTCACGTTAACACAGTTGCCGATTGATAACTATTCGTAGAACTACTTAGAGAGGTAACTTATAGATAGGATTGGGGTACGCCGAATGGCAGTGCGCAGTGTGGTCGTGGAATCGCTTACGAAGAACCCCACCCTAAAATTTAGAGCAGAGTCGAATTCGCTGACCTACCCGCCATTCGCTATCGCGAATGACGGGTAAGCAGACGGCCGCTACAAATGCAAATCGAAGGGCGGTGTCACGGGCAGCGAACAGGCATACCGTGCACCCACAAATGCAACTGCATAGAGCCGTTGGAACGCCAGCGTCACGGAGGGCGGGTCTGAGACCCGCCCCTACCAAACCTGATGATGCGCGCCGGTCGCCGGCGCGGATTGGGCTAGCGGATGCCGCCGGTGGCGAGGAGTTGCTCGCCGGTGAGCCAGGCGGAATCGTCTGAGGCGAGGAAGACCGCGACGGGAGCGATGTCGCTGACCTTACGCTGACCTTACCGACGCGTCCGAGCGATGGCAGCCTTCTCGAAATCAGAGCCGATGAAGCCGCCGGTGTGCGTGCCTTCCGTTTCGACAATTCCCGGGTTGATGCTGTTCACGCGGATCTTTTTGGGACCGAGTTCGCGAGCGAGAACACCGGTGATGGCGTCCACTGCGCCCTTAGTGGCGGAGTACACTGCGCTGCTGGGAGGCGTGATGCGGCTGACGCCCGAACCGATATTGATGATACTGGCGCCTTCGCCGAGATGCTTCGCGGCGGCCTGCGTGGTGAGCAGGAGGCCGAGCACGTTGATATTGAACATGCGGTGGAAGGAATCTTCGCTGACGGCTTCAAGCGGTGCGAATTCGTACACGCCGGAATTGTTGACGAGGATGTCGAGGCGGCCGTAATTCTTGATGGCTGCAGCGATGATGGCCTGGGCTTCGGCGGCCTTGGAAACGTCACCACCTACGGCGACGGCTTTGCCACCTGCTGCGGTGATGGCGGAGACAACTTTGTCCGCCCCGGCTTTGCTGGAGGCGTAGTTCACGACCACGGATGCGCCTTCGGCGGCGAGCGCTTTGGCGATGGCGGCGCCGATACCTTTGGATGCGCCGGTTACTACTGCGACTTTACCTTTTAGCTTGCTCACTTGTGACTCCCTTGGATGTTGGCTGGGTCTGTGTACTGCTGCCTAATGAGATGAGGGTTGATGTATGCAGGATTCTTTGGCGTGGGCACCGGGGCGATCGAAAAACGTGATGTCGAGTGCGGACATGATGGGAAAATTCTCACATTCCGCCCTGGCCCGTCTCACGGGCGTTTACGCGCGCTTGGCCTTCAGGTCGGCGACACGAATGATTAGGCGCTTGCCGAGAGCCCTGGCCGCGCGGGCGATGGTATCGAGCGTTACGGAGACATTTTGAGGATCGAGCAAGCGATCCAATTGTGACCTGCTGGTGCGAAGTTGCTTGGCCATTGCTTGTTTGGTCTTGCGCTGATCTTGCATGGCGCGTTCGAGTTGCCATGCGAGAACACGCTTGATGGCCACTGCTTCGACTTCTGGCTGAATTCCTTCCTGTGCGAGAAAGCTATCGAACGCAGAGCCGGTGTGGGTCGTTTTTTTGCGAGACTTTCTGGCTGTCATTGCAGTTCCCCTTGATGCTTGCGCTTGTTTTTCTTTGCCAGTTCTAGATCTTCATCCGGGGTCTTCTTGGTCTTCTTGGTAAACCCATGCAGCAGGACCATCCGGCCCTTTTATCAATGTAAAAGAGCACGCGCGCAATGCGATTTTGTTCCAGGCTCGTCCGCACCTCATAGATAGCACCGCCCAACGGCCTGCAAACCGGCCTTCCTAGCGGCCAGCCGAACTCCACCGTCTTGATCTCTTCACCGGCGCGCTTGCGATCTTCCGACGACGGCAGCGCTTTCAACCATTCCCGGACGGGTTCTCCTCCTGCCGCAGTGCGAAAGAAGACTGCGGGCACTCGCTTTCCCTGTTTCGTAAGTGCCGCGGACGGGGCAGCTGTCCCCGCCGAAGATTGGGGCTTCTTAGCCACTCGAAGAGTGTACCATATACGGTACATTCCATCAAATGCGACTGAACGTACGGCGGCGTTCGCAGCGTTGGCGTTGGCGTTTGACAGGGTAGGTGGCGCTTGTTAGCCTGCGCGGGACGCAGCTGGCGCTGTGTGACGCTTGGCGCCGTGGGCCGCTGTCAACTGCATGAGCGCTGACACCGAACGTACTTCCGGGCTCAGTTCCCTTCCCGATTCGCGACCTGTTATTGAATTTCGTCATGCGGGTTATCGGTTGCCGAATGGGCGAGTGCTGCTGCGCGATCTGAATCTTATCGTGCAGCGCGGCGAGACTTTGGTTTTGCTGGGGCGCAGCGGGGCGGGAAAATCCACGGCTTTGAAATTGATCAACCGGATGCTGGAGCCTAGCGAAGGCGCGGTGCTGGTGGACGGGCGCTCGACGGTGGAAAGTGATCCGATTGAACTGCGGCGGCGGATCGGCTACGTGATTCAGGAAGTTGGGTTGTTTCCGCATTTCACCGTGGAACAGAATATTTCCTTGGTGCCGCGGCTGGAGCATTGGCCGGAGGAACGCGTCCGCGCGCGCGTGGCCGAGCTTTTGCAACTGGTGGAGTTGAGTGAGGCGGAATTTTTGCATCGGTATCCGCATCAACTTTCCGGAGGGCAGCGGCAACGCGTGGGCGTGGCGCGGGCGCTGGCGGCTGATCCGCCGATTCTGCTGATGGACGAGCCTTTTGGGGCGCTGGATCCACTGACGCGGGCTGAAGTGCAGTGCGAATTTCAGGATTTGCAGCGGCGGCTAAAGAAAACGATCGTGATCGTGACGCATCACCTGGCCGAAGCGCTGTTGCTGGGGAATCGCATCGGAGTGATTGATGCGGGGGCGCTGGTGGGACTCTATATGCCGAAAGATTTCATGACCGCGACGGAACCGGTGACGGCGGCGTACATTGCGAATTTGCGGATGCTGGAAAAGATGGAGGGACCGGCATGAACCTGCTGGAATATTTTGCGCGACATCATCGGGAAATATTGCAGGCGACGCTGGAGCACGTTTGGCTGGTGGGCATCGCGATGCTGCTGGCGGTGGCGGTGGGCGTGCCGCTGGGCGTGCTGGTGGCGCGGCGGCCGTGGCTATCGAAACCGATTTTGGGCGGAGCGAATATCGCGGAAACGATTCCGAGTCTGGCGCTTTTCGGATTTTTGCTGCCGGTGCCGTGGCTGGGAGATCGCGCGGACCGGCTGGCCATCGCGGCGCTGGCGCTATATGCGCTGCTGCCGATTATTCGTAACACGGTGGCGGGAATTACCGGCGTGGATCCCGCGATTCGCGACGCAGCGCGCGGCATGGGCATGACCGAGCGGCAGATTTTGCTGCAGGTGGAATTGCCGCTTTCGTTTTCGACGATTCTGGCGGGGATTCGCGTGGCAACCGTGTTGACGGTGGGGATTGCGACGATTGCGGCGGCGATCGGCGCGGGAGGCTTGGGCGAATTTATTTTTCGCGGATTGGCGATGGTGAATAACCAATTGATTTTGGCCGGGGCGATTCCGGCGGCGCTGCTGGCGCTGATTGCTGATTTTCTGCTGGGTGTGTGCGAACGCCGGTGGCAACCCGCGCGATCATGATGCGTGGCGCGGGAGTGCGGCTGGGCGTCTTCGCTTGCTTGGTATGGGCGTGGGTGGTTGTGCTGGGTTCGTGCGGCGGCTCGCGGCGGGATGAGATTGTTGTGGGGTCGAAGAATTTCTCCGAGCAGGCCTTGCTGGGAGAGATTGTGGCGCAGCATCTGGAGGCGCGGACGCATCGCGAGGTGACGCGGCGATTTTATCTGGCAGGATCTTATATTTGCCAGCAGGCGTTGCTTGCGGGGCGGATGGATTTGTACGTGGAATACACCGGGACGGCATTGACCGCTATTTTGCATGATCCTTTAGAGGCTGACCCGGCGGCGGTGTATGAACGCGTGCGGAGTGAGTACCGGCGGCGGTTTGGATTGGAAGTGCTACCTTCGCTGGGTTTCAACAATACTTTTGCGATTGTGGTGCGTGGGGAGGATGCACGGCGGCTGCATTTGACAACAATTTCCGACGCGGCGCCGTACGCGCGGGACTGGCGCGCGGGGTTCGGGTATGAGTTCATGGAGCGGCCGGACGGTTTTGCGGGAATGGCGCGAACTTATGGGCTTGCGTTTCGCGAGACGCCGCGGATTTTGGATTTGGGATTGCTGTATCGCGCGCTTTTGGAGAAGCAAGCGGACATTGTTGCGGGAAATTCGACTGATGGGTTGCTGGCGACGCGGGATTTGACGATGCTTGAGGACGACAAGCATTATTTCCCGCCTTACGAGGCGGTGCCGGTGGTGCGCGCGGATGCTTTGGCGCGATTTCCGGAGATGCGGGCGGCGCTGATGGAATTGGCGGGGAAGATTAATGATGAGGAAATGCGGCGGATGAATTATGAGGTGGATGGGGAGCATCGGGACATTGCGGATGTGGCGCGGGAATTTTTGCGGTCGAAGGGATTGGATTAACGCAAAGTCAAAGACGCTCGCCTAAAAAGCAAAAGCAGGCGCCCGCTACAAATTCAACTGCAAAAGATCCGGCGAGACGGCCGCGTCACGTTATTCGGT
>Ga0210401_10004950_pt1 | contig 13787 bp, 14 predicted proteins | sample IncBWH32MmetaG_FD_150866 | JGI IMG/M metagenome (GOLD analysis project Ga0210401, IMG submission 150866) | Forest soil microbial communities from Barre Woods Harvard Forest LTER site, Petersham, Massachusetts, United States - Inc-BW-H-32-M | ecosystem: Environmental > Terrestrial > Soil >... | reverse complement strand
CGATGCCGAGAGAGGTCAGGCTGAGCCAGCCGAGTGATTTTTTTAACCGGCGTTCGGGCTCTTCTGCATCAGAGATTAACTGGTCGATATTCTTGACGCGGAACAGCCCTGAATCCACTCGGCACCATCCCTACGAGAGATGACGGTCGCAGTGACTCTACATGGAGGCGGGCACGACCGCAACTGTTGGCATTGGGCTGTGTCCTGAATCGTAAATCGTCAAGATGGATTTGCTTTCAAGTAGGACGGGCTTCAGCCTGTCTGGGTTTGGTGGTACGCACATTTCCAAAAGCGGAAGGCTAAAGCGCGGTAGTGGGCCAGATTTCGATAACGCCGTTTCACAAGAAGTGGAGGAGAGAAATACTCTGAAAGCAAAATTTCAAAGACCAAGTGATTTCCAAACACCCGTAAGATACCATCCGCAAAGCTATGCATGTGGAATAAGCGTGGCTAACGAAGGAGTACTCTATCCATGACCTATTTACGGAGTTGGTTCGCGTCCTGCCTGTTCTTGCTTGTCGTTGGCTTCGGAATTCCAGTAATCGCTCAAGATCGCATGCCACCAATCCCGTCTGACAAATTGACTGAAGAACAGAAGAAAGCTGTAGAAGCCTACCTCGCGGCCCAAGCGAACATCCAAAAAATCTATGGCGACACATACCCCAGACCGGTCCAAATGGAGGTGGGCTCAGGTTGGAAAGAGCTTTTGCGCAGCCCGGAACTCTTGCTAACTGTGAACGCCATGCGTGAGTACGTAGAATACAAGCCCGCGCTGGTGCCAAGGATCAGAGAGTTGGCAATCATGATCGCGGGCAGACAGACGAGCACGGATTTCATGTGGAACTCCCATTACCCAGTGGCGATTAAGACCGGGATCAGTCCGGAAATTCTGAAGGCCATAGCCGAAGGCCGGCGACCGACAGGCATGCCCGAGGACGAGGAGGTCGTTTACGACTTCTGCGATGAGTTGCATCGCAACCAGAGCGTCAGCGATGCAACCTACGCCAGGGCAATCACCAAATTTGGCGAACGGGGCGTCGTTGATATCGTTGGAGTTTATGGCTGGTATTCGATGTGGGCGCTGATGAACAAGGTGTGGCAAAAGCCCCCTATCGAACCACAAGGTTCCGCGCCCAAACTCACTATGTTTCCCCGGTGAAGCTAAGACGCTTGAGTCGAATGTGTGGTCGGCCAAGAAGCAGCAAGGAGGGCTTTCAGATACGCAAATCTCTTCATCTGTCGAGAGGACCTGCTCCCGATTGGCCACTGTAGCCAAGTCCCGAGAAGCCCGTTTATCAGGCACAATCCGATTTCGGAGGCACATGCGCATTTTCGAGGAACTATCGTTTGCGAAGAACGCCAACTCGTAATGAAATGAGGGAAGGGCTACAGATTAATACTAAGTCGTTTCTCCGGCTGATTCGTAAAAAAAGCTCTTATTGGCCGAGTGTTTAACCAATACAGCAGAAAAACCGCTAGGATTGCTTCTGTTCCAATCATGATGCGGGCCATTGCTCCACCGTGGTTCCAGTCACGCAAGTTGTAAAGCGAAATCAAAGATGCGGGTAAGACGAGAATCCTCGCCCAGTTCCGTCCTTTCCAATAAAACCAAATCACGATATATCCGATGAAAATACTTATCGTGAAAATGATGAAGAGGATTTGGGCCTTTGGCATGGACCAGTCGATTATCGCCCAACCCATAGCGTTGGTAATAGACATCAAAACCGACGTCTCCGTCAGTCCTTTGGGACGACCGTTTCCGTTCATGATTTCTTAGCATACAGCAACTTAGCAATAAGTCGTCACCTGGAGGATGTTGCGAATGCCGATTGCCACATTCCGATGATCCCGTGTCTCAGCCGCTGGCCGGTTCGGGCAGGGGATGACCGGCCTGGCGTCAATGGTCGGCTACCCGCCAAGCAAATATCCTCATCCTCGGTGCCGCATCACGCGATCTGCTGAACCAATTGCCTGCGCCAAGCCGGCGCCTCGAAAGGATTCGCGAAATACTGTGTTTCGTGAACGACCTTGCCGTTGCGGAACTCCATGATACTCACCGTGTATGCGGGTCGCCCCTGGTATGTGATTGTGTATTCCATGATCCAGATATCCCCGTTTCCGAGAATCCGCTTGACCTTGAAGCCGGACGGCTTGCCGGCTTGAAATCCTTGCGTGCCGCAGCTTCGGAGCCCCCGCTCATGATGATGCACTCCTCCAAAAGCTGGAGGGCGCCCACCCGCACCGGTCCCTGCAATTCCCGATAGAACGCCTGGGCTTCCCCGCTAGTAGGATCCAAATGCCGCTCGATCAACTCCCCGGGAGCCTCATCCAGCATGGCCATCTGTTGGTAGCGCGTGTGAAAATCACATCCTATAATCTTCATCGCTCGGCTCCTTTCTTCCGAGGCTTGGTCGTTAGCGCTACCAAGTCTACTCGGAAGGAGGAGCCGACAACGTCATCGAATCAGCCAACATTTAAACGGGCGAGGTCGATACCGGGAAGCGCGTTCAGAGATTTATCCTGACAAACAGAGACAAGGTGAAGCGTCCACTCTCCCAGGAGTGAGGCGTTCCGGATACGGCCGGAAATTCTGGAGGGACGATATGAGGAGTAGGGGCTGGGCACTGTTGCTGCTGGAGTTTGCGCTGGCCAGTTCCATTCCTCTCCTCGCGCACCATGGAAATGCTGCGTACGACAACGCAACAACAAAAACTGTGAAAGGAATCGTGACGGAGTGGACCTGGTCCAATCCTCATTGCTTGCTGAAGGTCGATAGCAAGGATGAAAAAGGCAACGTTACGCATTGGATCCTAGAGACAAATAGCCCGGTGGACTTGGTCCGCACCGGCTGGACCGCCACCTCGGTGAAGCCTGGAGACGAAGTAACTGTGGATGTGATACCAACCAAAAATGGAACGCCCGTCGGACGCATCGGGAGAGTCGTGCTTGCCGACGGAACCGTTTTGTCTACGGACCCGTTAGCCGTCATTTTCATAAGAGACGGAGTCTACTGGACCAAAGGAGGCGTGGGCGGAAACACCGGATTCGTGGTCGGAAAGGATGGGGTCATTGTTTTTGACGCCAAGATGACTCCCAATTCGGCCAAAGAGATGATTGCGGCAATCGCCAAGGTCACCTCCAAACCCGTAACTCACGTCGTGCTTTCGCACAGCGACGGCGATCACGTGAACGGTCTTTCCGGATTCCCCAAGGGCGTGACGATCATTGCTCAGGAAAACTGCAAGAGGGAAATGGAAGAGTCTAAAGATTCGCGCACGGCGGCTCCGCAGGACTATCTTCCCACAAAGACATTCGATAAGAATCTCGATCTGACCATCGACGGCGTTCGCGTCCAACTGCGTCATTGGGTGCCCGCGCACACCAGCGGGGATCTCATCATGCTTCTTCCGGATGAACGGATCGTGTTTGGCGGCGATCTGGTCGATCTAACCCAATTCGCTCTGGTCCACACACAGAAGGGCGGATCGACGGAGGGTTGGATCACTTCAATGCAGGGTATCATCGCCCTCGACGCGGACACCTTCGTCTCGGGTCACGGGGACGTGCAGACCAAGTCTGCGCTGAAAGAGAGATTGACCGCCGTGGAGGCGCGCCGTCAAAAGATCAAGGAAATGATTGCTTCGGGGAGGTCCCTCGAAGAAATCAAGAAAACGGCTCCCCCGGAAGAGCCACCCACAGGCCCCTTTGGCTCTCCCGGCTTTACCGAAGTCGTTTACAACGAATTCGCGAAACATCCCAGTTAATTGTGGACTGCGGGAATCCGGGTGAATAAGTGGTGTCAAATTCAATCTCAATCGAACTGTCCTGCCAAATTGTGGCTGGGGGATATGTGGGCGCGTCGCGCTTATCGGAAGCTGGCCCACTACCTAAAGCCCGTCCTACCTCAGGCCCAACTCAGATTGGCGTACAACTCCAGAAGTTTTTTCGTACCGTGATCGGAGAAACGTATCGTGAACTTGCGTTCCGGCTCATCGCCTTCGACGGCGATGATGGTTCCGGCGCCATACGTGGCGTGCCGCACGCGCTGGCCGATGAGCGGGTTGGCATTTTGTTTGCCTAGGCGGGGCGATGCGCTGGAGCGCGATCGGCTGGGAGCCTCGGTCACTGTGCGCGAAGGAGTGGCCATGCGTTTCACACGGCGCGAAAATTCTTCCTCGCTGTACGAATATTCGGGGTCTGGCTCATAGCGGCGCGTCTCGCCCGGTTCTGCAAGGGAGCCGGCGGCCGTATCGATCAGTTCCGCGGGGATCTCCTGAAGAAAGCGCGATGGCATGGAGCCGGAGAGGCGCTCGGAGCCGTACATGCGGCGATACACGGCGCGCGTCAACGTAAGAGTTTGCTTGGCGCGCGTCATTCCGACGTAGCAGAGGCGGCGCTCTTCCTCGAGCTCTTCGTTATCATTTTGAGAGCGGCTGTGGGGGAAGATGCCTTCCTCCATGCCGCTGAGGAAGACGTGATCGAATTCCAGGCCCTTGGCGCTGTGCAGCGTCATGAGCGTGATCAGGGCGTCTTCGTCAAAGTTGTCGGCGTCGCTGACCAGTGCGGCTCGGTCGAGAAAGTCAGTAAGCGTTTCGCCGCGCTCGGCGCCTTCCGCCATGGCGTTGACCAGTTCGCGCAAATTGTCGGCACGCGCCGTGTCCTCGCTCGAGTCGCGCTGCGCAAGCATGTCGAGATATCCGCTGTGCGACAGAACAGACTGCAAAAAATCCGCGGGGGAAAAGGATGCAACTTCCTGCTGCAGGCCTTCGATCAAGGTCCGGAAATCCCGAAGCGGCGCAAGAGAGCGGCCCGGCGCGGATGGTTCCAGCATCTTGCCAATGGCTGCCCACAGGGAAATATCGAGCTGCCGGGCTACGGCGGAAAGTGAGTCAATGGATGTCTTTCCGATGCCGCGCGGCGGCGTGTTGATCACGCGGAGCAGCGCGATATCGTCATCCGGGAAAATCGCCAGGCGAGCGTAAGCCAGCGCGTCCTTCACTTCAGCGCGCTGGTAAAAGGAGAAACCGCCCAGCATGCGATAGCGCATGCCGCGCGTGCGCATGGCCTCTTCAAAGGAGCGCGATTGCGCGTTGGTGCGGTAGAGCACGGCAACATGAACAGCCGGGTCATCGGCATGCAAGATGCGGATTGCGTCGGCAATGTATTCAGCCTCTGCTTTTGAGTCGCGCCCTTCAAAGAACGCCAAATTATTGCCCGCGGAACGGGTGGCTTTGAGATTTTTTCCAAGCCGGCGGCGGTTGTTGGACACTACGCCCGCGGCGGCGTCGAGAATTTTCTGCGTTGAGCGGTAATTCTCTTCCAGGCGGACGACGCGTGCGCCCGGGTAATCCTCTTCATAGCGGAGGATGTTGCCGATATCGGCGCCGCGCCAGCGGTAGATGGATTGATCCTCGTCGCCCACGACGCACAGGTTGCGAGATTCGCTGACCAGCAGCCGCAACAGATCGTACTGCACCCGGTTGGTATCCTGATATTCGTCGACGTGAATGTAGCGGAAACGCGTTTGCCACGTGGAGCGCGCTTCCGGATATTCCCGGAGCACCTGGACGGCGCGCAACAGAAGATCGTCAAAATCGAGAGCGCCGGCCTTGCGCAGAATATTTTCGTACTCCGCGTACACTTTTGAGGCGGTTATTCCCAGCGGATCGTTGTGCTTGGCGGCATCGGCGGCGATCTGCGCGGGAGTCTGCGCATGATTCTTGGCGAAGCTGATGCGCTCGAGGAGTCCCCTGACTTTCTCGCCGGGATCCTTGATGTTCAAGTGTTCAAGCGCAAGTTTCACAGCGGCCGTCTGGTCGTCGGCGTCAAAAATCTTGAAATCGCGCGGCAGCCCAAGCCGTTTTGCTTCGCGGCGCAAGAGCCATGCGGAGAACGCGTGGAATGTTCCGATCCAGGGATCGTCGTACGCCTTGCCCTGGCGGACCAGCAGATCGCGGACGCGCTCTTTCATTTGAGCCGCGGCCTTATTGGTAAACGTCACGGCGAGGATTGCGCTGCCCGGCACGCCCTGCTCGATCAAGTGGGCGATGCGGTAAGTAATGGCGCGGGTCTTGCCCGTCCCTGCTCCGGCAAGAATCAATACGGGACCGTCAGTCGTGGTCGCTGCCTCGTGCTGGCCGGAATTCAATTCGTCTAGGAGTGTCATATTGGCGGGGGGGCCGTTTTGGAATTCACATTCTATCCGACCGGGTCGCGTTCGGCAAACTCGTGTTCTAACGCCTAGTAACTAGTTCTCTTGAATGTTCAAACGAGTCGAAGCGGTGGTCCTTGTGGCGCCTGCGTCCCGCCGGCGGTTCTTGCGTTAGGTGGTGGCCGTCTGAACGCCGGCCCCTCTTGCATCGGCACAAGCAAGATGCCGGCGCCACTCTCCAATCTGCCAAAACGCCGAGCTAACTATCTTGACGGCAAATCTGCGAAATCGATCTCAAAAAAGAGCAGGGTCTTGTTGTCCGTCATGAAGGCGATGTCGGGGATGTAAAGGTGGGAGTTGCGGATGGCGCTAAAGTCGTGATTCATATCGAAAAAAAGGAAGCCATGCGTCGTGGCGTGGGGCGGCAGAACATCCGTGCTGAGCGCGACCGAGCGAAGCGTGGTGGTCATCTCCGTCCAGTCTTTGCTGTGGCCAGACCCGGATGAAGGTCCAGGAAACGGAAAGGGCCTGTGCGCGCGAATATTGGAATTGGCCGTCAGAAGAGTCCGATCCGCGACTTCTTCGGGGGAGATAGCGCCCAGGCGTTGGCGGGCCTGATCGGGCTGAGAAATAACCAGTTGGATTGTTCCGGGATTGAGGCGGATGGGCACGCTATTATCATTCTTGAAGTAGACATCGATGGCCATGATGCCTGCGGTGTAGAAAGAATTCTTACCGAATACTTCTTTGTTGTAGCGCGAAGCGCGGACATAAGGGTCGGCGACGATGGTTAAGTCTTGATGCGCATCGCGCGTGGGCAGCGACATGGGATCGGGAGGCGCACTTTGCCCAAAGGCGCCGAGAGGTAAGAGGAGCACGATGGTAAGAATTGCGCGGAGCATGATCTGGCTGGTTATGATGCGCCTTCCCGTTGAAAGGTTCACTCCACTATTGGTATGCCAATGCCAAGCGTGCGCCTATAATATCCGGTTTACAGACGGTATGGGGATGGTTCTGCATTCTTCCTGGACGAGAGACGGCTCGCCGAGGGCCTCATAGGATGTATGCGCTCTATAGTCTGCTGACGGCCGCGGGCATGCTCCTGCTCTCGCCGTACTTTCTGTTGCGCGGGCTGATCCTGGGGAAATATCTCGACAACATTCCGGAGCGCCTTGGGTGGAGATTTCCGCCCGAGTTGAGCGAGGAAGGGTTGCCCGGTTCGACGGGGAAATCGATCTGGATTCACGCGGTATCCGTCGGCGAGGTTCTTGCCGTGCTTCCGCTCGCGCAAGAACTAAAAAGGAGGTTTCCGCAGCGGCGCCTGGTCGTCTCCACCACAACGGTTACGGGCCAGAAAATCGCGCGCGAACGGATGCCCTTCGCGGACGCCGTTTTCTTTTTTCCGTTGGACTGGATTGGCCCCGTGCAGCGAGCGCTCGTGGCCGCTCGCGCGGCGGCAGTAATCATTGTAGAGACCGAGATCTGGCCTAATTTTCTGCGCGAGTGCCGCCGAGCGCAGGTCCCGGTAATCTTCGTGAACGGGCGGCTGTCGGAGCGCTCGTTCCGTGGTTATCGCCGGGCGCTACGGTATTCGGCGGGGGCCCTCGCGGGATTTCTGAAAAAAGTCCTGGGCGAAGCGACGCTTTTTCTGATGCAGAGCGAGAAAGATGCGGCTCGTCTGATTGCATTGGGGGCGCCGAGCGATCGAGTTCTCGTCACCGGCAATCTCAAATACGATCTCGCCGAGACAAGCGAAAGTCCTCTCTCCATGTGGCTCGAGGCCGAAATTTTAAAAGGGAATCGCCGTCCGCTGGTGATTGCGGGAAGCGTGCTTGCCAATGAAGAGATACCTGTCCTGAGGGCCTTTGCGGATGTGGAGCGCGAATTTCCCTACGCGCTCTTGATTCTCGCGCCGAGAAAACCGGAGCAATTCGACAATGCGGCTGCCATCGTCGCCGATTCGGGGCAAAGATTGCTGCGTCGTAGCGAAGTCAGCTTTAACGGAACCGGACCTGCCGCTCTTTCTGAACAGGTGAATGTATTTTTGCTCGACAGCGTCGGCGAGCTGGCCGGATTGTACCGCCTCGCAGACGCCGTGTTCGTGGGCGGTTCGCTGGTTTCCGGTGGCGGGCACAATATTCTCGAGCCCGCCGCGTTTGGGAAAATTCCGATCTATGGACCGTCGATGGAAAATTTCCGCGAGATGTCGGGGAAATTTCTGGCGGCGGGTGCGGCGATGCAAGTGAAAAGCTCGGAAGAGCTCGGCGCGGCGTGGGCAGGTTTGCTCCGTGAACCGGCACGCGCGGATCGCATGGGCGCTTGCGCGCGGGAGCTGGTGACCCGCAATCGCGGCGCGACACGCCAAGTACTGCAACACATCGAGCGCGTGATCGGTCCGGATCGGATCGCGAAGTGAAACCGTCTTCGGGGTGGCTTCGACTGCTGTCGCCGCTCTCGCTCCTCTATTCATTGATTGCCCGCGCGAAATCCTGGTGCTACGCCCGGGGCATATTCCGAAAGCGTAAATTACCGGGGACTGTAATCAGCGTGGGAAATCTAACGGTGGGAGGGACGGGGAAGACGCCGGTGGTATTGGCGATCGCAGAGCGTCTCGCGCAGGAAGGGAAGCACGCGGCAATTCTGACACGAGGGTATCGAGGGACTGCGAACGCCAGCGCGAGCGGCATTCCGCAGAGCGATGAGGTTGCGCTGTTGCGAGAGCGTCTAGCGGGAAAAGTTCAGCTTGGAGTCGGAGCGGACCGGTACAAGAACGGCATGGTTCTGGCGAAGCACGGAGTCGACTGGTTCGTGCTGGACGACGGATTTCAGCATTTGAAACTGTCGCGCGATGTTGACGTCGTTCTGGTGGATGCGACCGACCCGTTCGGTGGCGGTTTGGTGTTACCTGCAGGCCGGCTGAGAGAACCACTCCCGGCGTTGCGGCGGGCGGGTAGTTTGGGCATTACGCGCAGCGTGCAGGCGCCTTCGCCCGCCATCGAAGCGATGATTCGCAGGCACACGAATAGCCCCATCTTCTATGCCTCGACGCGCCTCGAAAGCGTGCTACGCGTCCCGCGGCTCGATGTTGCGATACCGCAGCAGGATTGGCAGAGGGCGCGGTTTCTGGCATTTTGTGGAATTGGAAACGCTAGCGCCTTTTTCGACGATTTGCGCAAATGGGGATTCCAAATCGTTCAGCAGCGCAGTTTCGCCGATCATCATCTGTACACGGCCCGGGACGCGGCGGAGCTGGAACAGAACGCCTCAACTAGCGTCGCCGACGCGCTCCTGTGCACGGAAAAAGATGTGTGGAATCTCCGAAACATTCAGTTTACGGCGCTTCCTGCCTATTGCTGCAGGATTTCTTTTGATCTGCCCGAGAGTTTTTGGAGGTCGGTTGGGGACGCGGTACAGCGCGGGAAGGGGAGCCTGGCGCGATGAAAATTCTGGTGCGCGCTCCGAATTGGGTTGGCGATGCGGTGATGGCGATCCCAGCCTTGGAATCGATCCGCCGTACGCACGCCCATGACGAAATTTGCGTGCTTGCGCGGCCTGTCGTCGCGAACCTTTATTCAGGGCAGCCGTTTGCGGACCGCGTTCTGGAATACGACTTTCGCGGGCGGCACCGGGGTTGGCTCGGCCGTAAAGGGCTCGTCACGGAGTTGCGAAAAGAACAATTCGACATTGCCGTGCTCCTCCAAAATGCTTTTGAAGCCGCTTGGCTGGTATGGCGCGCAGGCATTCCCGAACGAATCGGATATGCCCGGGACGGGCGAGGTCCCCTGCTAACAAAAGCGATTCGTGTGCCGGGTGGCAGTGAGATCCCCAAACACGAGTCGCATTACTATCTCGAATTGCTGCATCGTGCCGGAGGGACGGAGGACTCGCTCGCAATTCCACCGATACGTTTGGCCGTTTCCGATACGGCACGCACAGGAGCGGAATCGACGCTGCGAAGATCTGGTGTGAGAGAAGACGCGTGGCGCTGCGCGATTGCCCCCGGCGCTTCCTACGGCGCCGCAAAATGTTGGCCTCCCGAGCGCTTCGCGCTCCTTGCCGATCGCCTGATTTCGGAATGTGACGCCGATGTGATATTTTTTGGCACGCCGGACGAAATGGAAATAGAGGCTCGAATTCGCACGAAGATGAGTTCACGCGCGATTTCATTGGTTGGGCAGACTTCTATGCGCGATCTGGCAGCGCTGTTTGCTTCCTGTTCGGTATTTATCGGCAACGATTCCGGAGCCATGCATGTGGCCGCTGCCGCGGGCCTGCCGGTTATCGGAATTTTTGGATCTACGGATCCGGAGGGCACTGCCCCTGTGACGAATCAATTCACTCTGATTCGCGAAGCCGTTTCCTGCAGTCCATGCTATTTGCGCCGCTGCCCTGTGGATCATCGTTGTATGACGCGGGTTGCCGTGGATTCTGTGTTCGCCGCCGCGGAGTCCATCAAAAGCTCACGAAAGAAAGTTTCCATCCGGAGCGCCGAGAATGTCTGAGAGGCCATTTTTACGCCCCGCAGTGTTTCTGGACCGCGACGGAACGATCGGCGAAGAAATGGGCTATGTCAATCACATCGACCGCTTTCAAATTTTCCCATTCGCTGCCGAAGCCATTCGCCGGTTGAATCAGGAGGAAATTCCGGTGATCGTGGTCACCAACCAGTCCGGAATCGCGCGAAATATTTTTCCGGAGTCGCTGGTACACGAAGTCCACAAAAAGATGGTTTCTGAACTTGCCGCGGGGGGAGCGTGGATCGACGGGATTTACTATTGCCCGCACAAATCGGAGGACGTCTGCGATTGCCGCAAGCCGAACCCTGGCATGCTGGAGCGAGCGGCTCGCGAGCACGCGCTGGATTTGGCTGCCTCGTGGGTGGTCGGCGACCGGTACGGCGACCTTGAAATGGGCTTCGCGGCCCGAGCACGGGGAATCCTGGTGATGACCGGATACGGCCGCGGCGAATACGAATTTCATCGCGCCGCCTGGCCCAGGCAGCCCGATGTTTTGGCAGAGAATCTAAGCGACGCGGTGCGCTGTATTCTCCAGAATGGCGGCGATGCGCCGCGTCCCCATGAATAAGCTTGAGGACCGCTTCCTGGTCGTACGACTGACTGCGTTGGGCGACATTCTGCACACGGTTCCAGCAGTGGCCGCGCTGCGGACGGCGCATCCGGGTGCGAAAATCGATTGGGTCGTCGAACGGAAATGGGCGCCGGTGCTGGAAGGTAGTCCGGCGATCAACGAAGTGATTCCGTTTGACCGCCGGTCGGTCTGGGCCGCGCTCGAGTGCGTGAAGCGGCTGCGCGAAAACCGGTATGCATGCGCGATCGATTTTCAGGGCCTTTATAAGTCATCCATACTAGCTGCCCTTTCAGGCGCAACCCGCCGAATTGGCTTCGATCGTGCCTGGGCGCGAGAAGAGGGCGCGGCCATGTTCTATACCGAACGAGTGATACCAACGGGCCGCCACGTTGCGGAATTGAATTATTCATTGGCGGAGCAGGCGGGAGCCTCACGGCCTGCGAAGCCGGAGTATCCGCTGCGTGTCCCGGCAGGCGGCGCGGCGTCGATTCGCGCGCGTCTTCACGATCTGGGAATCGCCGGGGAGTACATCGTGGTTGCGCCCGGTGGAAGCTGGCGTGCGAAATGCTGGCCTGCCGAGCGGTACGGCGAATTTTGTCGCGAGTTAGGCAAAAGAAATTCCATGCCCGTGGTCGTGATTCATGGTCCCGGTGAAAAATCCATTGCCGAAGAGGTCCTGCGCGCGGCGGCTCCGGCCCGCCCCGCAGTCATTGCCACAACGATCGAGGAATTGATGGGACTTTTGGCGCACGCTCGATGCCTGGTCGCTGCGGATTCCGGTCCGTTGCACTTGGCGGCGGCGCTCGCAGCGCCGGTCATAGGCTTGTATGGGCCAACCGATCCAGCGCGTAATGGCCCGTTTGTGCCGGGCGCGGTGATTGTGCAGCACGCTCGGCCGGACGAGATCAGCTACAAGCGGCGATCGGAATACTCCGCGGCGATGTCGCGTATTACCGTGCCAGACGTGCTGGCTGCGACCGACGCGCTTCTGAAGGCCCCTGCTTGAGCTCCACGACAAATTTTTGGATCCGCTGGCGTGTCCGCTTCGGATACCCCGTGGGGATCGCGGCGTTCTGGTTCGCCAGACCGCAAATCGATTGGCTGCTCTGCGGGGCGGGAATTGCAATTCTGGGGTTGGTCCTGCGTGGATATGCAGCGGGTCATCTTCGTAAGCACAAGCAATTGGCGATTTCAGGACCATACGCCTTCACTCGCAACCCTTTGTATTTGGGAAGCGTACTTCTTGCTTTAGGATTTTCGGTCGCGAGCCATTCGTGGATTTCAACGCTGTTGCTTGCCGCCTATCTCGCGATTTTTTATCCCGCCGTAATTCGTCAAGAACAAACGGAACTCAAGGCGCTCTACGGCACCGCGTTCGTGGAATATGCATCCCAAGTCCCCGCGTTCTGGCCGCGGCTTTCGCCCGCAATGCCGCCGACGGAACGGTTTTCTTGGCCGCTCTACCGGCAGAATCGGGAGTATGAGGCCGCCATTGGATTGTTGCTGGCGATGGCCATTCTCTGGATTTTGATGGCCTGGCAAGCGTAGGGCGGGCATCACAGGCTGCGGAAGAATTCAAATCTTTGTCATTCCGAGGCGCGCTGCGCGCCGAGGAATCTCTCTTTTCCTGCGTTTAGACCAAAGAGAGATTCCTCGCTTCGCTCGGAATGACAAAATGAATTATTTTTCCGGAGACTGTAAAGCCCGTCTTACTTTACCGAATGCAGGAATGTACTCACGCTCAACGTGCTGCCATCCGTACTCGCCATAATGGCGCCGTCGCGATCCGTGCGATAGACGTGCACGCCTGCCGCCTCCAACCGGTCGGTAACCTCGGGGGAAGGATGACCGAAGATGTTGTCCCTGCCCACGGAAATCGCGACGAACGATGGGTGCGCGCTGGATAGAAATTGGTCTGTCGAGGAAGTCTTGCTGCCGTGATGAGCAATCTTCAGGAAGTTCGCCCCAACCGATTGCTCCTCGGCGAGAATTTTTCTTTCCGACGGCCGCTCGATATCTCCGGCCAGAAGGAACGATTCAGCGCCATCTGTCAGACGCAGGACGAGGGAATCGTCGTTCTTCGCGGACCGCCCTTCGGAGAGGTCGTCCGGCCATAGGACACTCACGAGCACGCCATCCTCGGAGAAAGTATCGCCCTGTTTGAGATGACGGATGAGCACACCATGGGCCCGCGCGGCCGACAACACTTGCCAGTAGGCCGCGCTTTGAATATCCCGTCCGACCCAGAATTCACCAACGCGGAAATTTTCAAATATTGCGGGCAGGCCTCCAAGGTGATCCTCGTGGGCATGCGTGAGAGCGACAACGTCAATTTGTTTGAGCCCTCGCGACCACAAGTACGGCGAAACGACATCCTCGCCAACATCGATCCCGGAACGCATGCCGCCCGAATGAAAATTTCCAAGCTCGCCACCACCATCGACAAGCATGGTGTGCCCCTGAGGGAAGGAAAGAAATAGGCTGTCGCCTTGGCCGACGTCGAGCACGATCAATTCCAGATTTTGGGCTGTGAAACGCGGCGGGA
>Ga0210401_10004949_pt1 | contig 13788 bp, 18 predicted proteins | sample IncBWH32MmetaG_FD_150866 | JGI IMG/M metagenome (GOLD analysis project Ga0210401, IMG submission 150866) | Forest soil microbial communities from Barre Woods Harvard Forest LTER site, Petersham, Massachusetts, United States - Inc-BW-H-32-M | ecosystem: Environmental > Terrestrial > Soil >... | reverse complement strand
CACGAAGAAGATCATGGTCGTTCCGTGCATAGTGAACAACCGGTTGAAGACCTGGGGTGAAACAAAATCATTGTGCGGACGGATGAGCTGGATGCGGATCAGCATCGCCTCGACCCCGGCGATCAAAAGAAACAACACGGCAAATGTGATGTACAGAATGCCCAGCCTCTTGTGATCGACGGTCGTCACCCAATCGTGGAGCCGAGCGACAAAGGGCTGCGATGCCAGTTCCGTTCCCGGCAGTGCTACGGCATCAGTCGACATTGAGTGATCTCCGCGAAGTCATTAATAAAGTGCTCAACGAAGCGTCTCCAAGTAAGCGGTCAATGCATTCAGTTCCTGCTCGTCCAACTCCATCGCGGGCATTAACGAGCCAGGCTTGATCGTGTTGGGATTTCGAATCCAGAGCCGGAGGTTCTCCGACGTATTCGGAGCTGCGCCGGCAGCGATCGTATCTCGGCTCATCAGGTGCGTGAGGTCCGGACCGAATCGCCCGTTGGCCACCGTCCCTGACACGGTGTGGCAGTTGATACAGGCGGTCGTCTCGAATATCCGTTGCCCCTGGGCAACAGCATCGTTTACAAACGCCGGCTGGCGTTGCTGTCGAATCCACAGATCGAAGTCATCCTTCGACTGGACGTAAACACGCAGCAACATCTTGGCGTGTTGGGTCCCGCAATACTGAGCACACTGACCGAGATAAACCCCGGTCTGCTGCGGATCGATCCACATGCTGTTCGGGTGGTTGGGAATCAGATCCGTCTTCCCGCCCAACCGCGGCACCCAAAAACTGTGATCAGTGTCAGCGGATAGCAGCGTAATGAAGGTTGGTGTCGGATGAACCGGATCACTTACAGGCAAATGCAGCTCGTTTGCCGTCACCACGCCCAGTTGTGGATAGCGATACTCCCACCAGAACTGGTGGCCGATCGCCGTGACTGCGATCGCATTGCCAGGCGGCGATGTGTTCTGAACGAGGGCAATTACTCGTGCTGTCGCCATGAACAATGCCACCACGATGAGTATCGGAATGATCGTCCACGCCATTTCCACCTGATTGCTCCCGTACACCTGGGGTGGTTCTCGACCGTCGTCATTCCGTTTCTTTCTGAACCTCACGATGGAGTAAAGCAGCAAGGCGAAGACGACCAGGAAAATGCCTCCTGTGACTGCCAGCACAAACAGAGACAACCCGAAGATCGACTTCGCTGGAGTCGACGCGGGGGCAAAAATGTTCGTAGGGCTTGAGGGCTGAGTTGGATCTGCGAAAGCTAATGCGGCACCGCCGAAACACACAAATATCCGAGAACCCAGTACACGACCGCTAATTGAGCCACGTGATCGCAACTTGATGCCCTCAGTTCGTCTGATAACGCCCATTCTCGGAATTGCGGTTCCTTCAACGATGCAAGGCGCTGGCCAAAACTGCGGCTGAGGTGGGACGACGGCAGGAGTATCAATTACAGAGAAAACGAAGGCCGGCGAGATATCTGCCTCGACGCTGCTGCCGGAGAGAATGTCCACAGTCCGACACGTGTCATTCTGCGGTCACAGCGGCTTGAGTAAGCAAGCCAATCGAACGGGCCCACCATAGCCGTTATGGTTTGCCGCGTAACAGATCGAGGCTCGTAACTTTGGAGTGATGTGAGGGAAGGCCGCGAGAGGAGAGAATGAAATAAACATCATCCCTGCTCCTCTCACGGTTGCTTTGAGGGGAGTCCCTTGGTGTGCAAGTCGCCTACCAAACCGGTTGCCTCGCCTTGCTTTCCGTGGACTTCATTGAGCGGTGTTTGCGTTTTTCGAAGCTCGATCGGGCTTAGCAGTCGAAGGGTCGCGACTTTTCAGAACTCGAGGCGGAGGCCGAACTGGATCGCTCGGGGATTGTTAGTTTGGCTACTAATCACACCGAACGATGCGGGATCCTGCATGCTCAGTGTTGGGTCGTTGAACACAACGTGGTTGAAGGCGTTCAAGAAGTCGGCCGAGAAAAGAAAAGCGACTCCTTCTCTTACTGGTGTGCCAAGAGAGCTCGAAATTCCAGTAAGGCAAGCCGCGCAGAACACCGCGCGCAGATCTACTGTCTTTGCTGATTTGAATCGGGCGGAAATCCGCTAAAACCCCCTCGGGGTTTGCGAAAATATTAAGGCCGGAACCGCCAGTGGCGGGATCTCCGCCTGTACCTACTCCCCCCGAGTCGGGGACGCCAAAGTTTACGACACCCCTCCAAGGATAGTCTGTTTCGGAACTCGATTACCCTTGAGAGTAGTAAGACCTAGAGCGTCGAACTGACGCAGAACCGCGTCCGTGGTTGAGTACTTCCTGACGCTATCATTTCGAATCCTTTGGGAATGGGACCAGAGCATTCAGGATCGAAAAAGAGTTATTTCTTCACCAGTAGATAGCCCAAAGGGTTCCCGAACAGCGCGATGCTGCTGACCGTGGCCACAGAGATGACAACCAACCGTCGCGGGCATTGATATTGGAGGGGTGCACGGCCGAAGACGCTGTCAAATCCGTTCAGAATTCGCGGCGGTGAAATTTGAAATCCACAGGGGTAGTAATCGGGCCCAAGCCGTGGGAAACTTTGGGCATGGCCAATCGAAAGAAGCGCATCCCAAAACAGGGTGACCACGTGGTGGCGCTCGGGCACAAAAGCGCTTTTGTCATATCCAGCGTCGATGGCGATCTCTGCACGGCAGAGTTGAAACCGACAGGGCGCGGTTTCACCCTCAGTACTATTCCGTGGAGCAAATTAACGTTCCTTGACAGAAGATGCCAGCCAAGCCGCGGCTGAGATCGTAAGCGAGTCCACGAACGGCGAGTAGCCGAATGATCGTTGCGAACAGAGGAGTAGATCAACGCCGGGCGCGGAGCGATTCCTGTGCGAGGCCCCGGATCCGTTCCTAAGCAGCCGTCCGAGAGTTAGCGGACCGTATAGGCAAGTGTCCATGCGGCAAATCGAATTCCCGTCCACAGTCGAAGCAAACCTTGTAGGTGCGGTGTTTGATCGTGAACACACGGCTTAGGTGACGGTGGCGGCATCCAAACATAAACTGGAAAATGTTCAGCAAGATTTTCATAAATCCTGCGCGCGCTGGCGGCGTTCGCAACTTCCGTTGGCATCGAGCCACTCGAGCAAAGAGCGAACGCTGGCCCGAGCCAGAGCGATCGCGCAATCCGCGGCTCCGTAGTAGATGTTGAGGGTGTCGCCATCGGTGTCCATTGTGTACCCGCAAGGGAAGACGACATCGTCAACATCGCCCTGGCGTTCGTACGACGCCTCTGGCCCAAAGATCCACGAATCTCCTCGGAGCAAGCACTTGGCCGGGTTCTCCAGATCGAAGAGGGCCAACCCCAATCTGTAGAGACATCCGGATGGCGTATGCCGTACTCCGTGGTAGAACACGAGCCACCCTCTGGATGTTTCGATGGGTGGCGGCGATAACCCGATTTTGTTTGCATCCCACCAGGCACCGCGGCGGGCTTCCAGCATGAGCCTGTGCCTGCCCCAATAACGCAAGTCGGGCGAGTAAGAGATCCACATGTGAGACCCGAGCGTCGTCATGGGGCGATGAATCAGCGCCCAGCATCCGTCGATTCTCCGAGGCAAAAGAGCGGAGTCTTTGTCGTCCGGCGGCATAATTACGCCGTATCTTTCGAAGGTGCGGAAGTCTTTGGTGAGGGCCAATGACACGCCGGGGCCGCCGCGCGAATAGGACGTGTAAGTGATCACGTATTGCTGCAATTCGGGGACGAACGTGATGCGAGGATCTTCGATTCCCCAGATTTCTTCCGGGAAATTCTTCGGGTCCGCCATCAACGTGGGTTCTTGGTCGATTTGCCATCCATCGACGCCGTTGCGAGAGCGCGCGGCGCAAAGATGCGACAAGCCGCGTCGATCTTCCACGCGACAAAGTAGTAGGGTCATGCCATCCGCGAGTAGGGTTGCGCCAGCATTGAACACGCTATTGATCGGATATGGCCAATCCTTGCTCGTCAGGATCGGGTTTGTGGGATGTCGAAGAAGTAATGGCTCAAAGTAAGTGCCAAGAATGCTCACGTGCTTTTCTGCGGGTACGGTCATGAAAGGATTTCCTCTTGTTTAGGCTCTTGCAGAGATCGCATTTCGAGGAGTGCCATCAAGAACGATAGCGTTGACTCTGCCCCCTGGTTCTCATTGGCCCGGTCCGGATGCAGGCCGTCCCGGCAGCCCCCGGTGGCGGAATCATAAAGAGGAAGTTGCAGATCGTTGTCGCCGAGGAACCAGTTGAAAGCCGACCACGCTTCGTTGCGCCAGCGGCTGTCACCAGTGACGCGGTACGCTTGCAAACAAGCAGAGACTGCGCCCGCGGCCTCAAGCGGTTGCTGATCGAAGCGAGCCTTTTGACCATCCTGGCGATAGAAGCCTTGCGAACCAATCGGCACAAAGTGGCCGTTGGTTTCGCAGTGCTGAGTTTGTGACAGCCAATCCAGCGATTCGAGGCCAGCGGAAACCATTCGGTCATCCGAGCATGCTGAACCTACTAGAAGCAGGGCTTGGGGCAATCTCGCATTTCCGTAGGCTAGAACGTTCTCGAACCACTTCCAATCCGGCCCTCGTATCAACTCATACATTTCAAGCAGTCGCCGACTGAGGGCTGTTCTTACGTTCTGCGCATCGCGATCTCCGGGATACGAATTGAGATATTCGTGAATTCCGAGCAGCGTGTACGCCCAGGCTCGCGGGCTGCTGAATTCAACCGCCGCAGGCAGGGAGTACTCGAACAAACGGCCGGCAGCACCCCTCAGTCCCTGATCTTGGGATCGGCCTAGAACTGTTCCCAACCCCCACAACGCCCGCCCATGACAATCTTCGGATCCGACAGGCTCGTTCCACCGGCGATCATAGCGGAGAAAGTTCTTGAATCTGCCCTTCGTGGAATTAAAGGCATGCTCTAGAAAAGACAAATACAAGGAGGCGGCATCTACGGGTGGTGGATCAACTTTCAAATGCTGATCCTTTTCTGGTTGCGTCGCGTCTAGTCCATCGAGCAGTGCGGCCAGTATGAGAGCTCGGGCATTGTCGTCGGTGGTATATCCCTCTCTGCGGTTCGAAATTGTAAAGATCGCGTGCTGTAGCATTCCTGTGTCGTCAGTCATCCGATTCAAATGATTCAGCTTCAATTCCGGCAACTGATCTAAAGACTTAGGAATCACTCGAGACGCGAACTGCACTTTTGGAAATTCCGTGCGATCGCTGCGAACCCGCGCAAAACTTTCCATGTAACCTTGCGCCACTCGCTTCCAGACCATCTCCCTCGCGAACAGGTAAGCACGTTTGCGCATAGCGTGACGAATCGCGGGAGTGTCTAGGAGTTCAATCGTCTTCTGCGCGATCGCATCGGGATTCTGAAATGGGACCAGCGCGCCCCTGCGGTCGTCCAACAACTCGATCGCATGCCAATACGGTGTGGAAATGATTGCTTTCCCCGCACCTAACGCATAGGCAAGCGTTCCCGATACCACCTGCGCCTCATGGCGATACGGGGTGATGTATATGTCGGCGGCACCAATGAACTCAACCATCTCCTCGGGACTGACGAAGCGGTTGTGGAAGATTACTTGCGATTCCACTCCTATTTCCTTCGCCAAGGCCTGCAAACTGGCTCGATACTTGTCTCCCTCGCGACGCAGGATGTGAGGATGGGTCGCACCTGCGACGATGTAGGCAACATTCTTGTGCTTGGACAGAATTCGCGGCAGAGCCTGAATTACGTTTTCGATTCCCTTGTTCGGCGAGAGCAGTCCGAACGTGAGCAGAACCGCTTTCCCTTCTACGCCAAAGCGGTCCTTGTAGAAATTCGGATCCAGGAAAGGCAGATCTGGAACTCCATGCGGTACCATGTCGATCTTGCTGCCTGGCACTTTGAAGATTTCCTGCAGGAACTGGGACGACAGCTGGCTCATGACAATGAGCCGGTCGGAGAGATCCGCGATCTCTTGCATGACCAGCATTTGGTCTGGATTTGGCTCGCGCAAAACGGTGTGCAGCGTGGTTACCACCGGCATTTTCAGACCGCGTAGCAGATGCAAGATATGGCTGCCGGCTGGACCGCCGAAGATTCCATACTCGTGCTGCAGGCAAACCATGTCGATGTTGTCGAAGTTCAGGAATTCGGCGGCTTCCTGATACGACTTCACATCGTCTTGCGCGAGCGACCATCTGACGCGATCGGGATAGTCGTATCCCTCCTCGGTGTCGTTGACCGGGAGCGCCATCAGTCGAGCTGATCCGCATTCCGTGGATATGGCTGCGCACAGATCTGTAGTAAAAGTAGCGATCCCACAATGTCGCGGAAGATAATTTCCGATCACTGCGATTCGAGTGGGCAGTAATGGCTTCGACTGCAATCGGGCGCGAGCGGCCGCTGCCTCAGCCCGCCTCGGGGGGCGCGGGCCGACGATTTCCAGGAGAGCATTCGGGAGCACAGTATTTGGTAGGGACATTTTCCGCCTAAGCTTGGTGGGAAGCGGCGACGATAGGGGTCGCGCTCCCGATCGTGGACACGCTATCACCGGCAGGTTGAAACCTATGACTGGTCTCAACGCGTTCGGTTCCTAGTCTGGTGTTGCGTCCACCGGTGGATTTCTTCTCCCGTTAGTATTCAACGACGGTGGACTCGTGGACTGGTCAAAATTGACCAGTCGCGATCGGGATCGCAGGTGTTGGCAAGACCCATTCCGCAAAAGGCGGTCGATCTGTGACGCCGCGACCATCGTCGGGGCAGGGGCAGTTGCATGATTCTCTGTTGGCGCCGCGACTATATGCCTTTGTAAGGTTCGTAAGGGGACTCATCCCCGGGCTTTTCGGCGTAGGGCTTGTAGGGAAGCTCGGGCAGCGCAGGCCCTTCGGAGTAAGGCCTATATGGAGTTTCAGGCAGCGGTGTCTGTCGAGCACTTTCAGAGTCTGGTGGTGCTCCAGGGTGCGCGAGTCGCGCCTCCAGGAATTTCTTTGGGTGTGTAACCAATTGATTGAACATGGGATCGCTCCTGCGAAAAGGTTCAAACGGGAGACGCGGCCATCATCGGATACATTGCCGCTGCAACTTCAAGTGTTGATCCTCCACCCTCTCTCGTAGAAATGATGCGCCTCGGGCAGGAACGCGCGATGGTCAGAATTGACCATCTTATTGGCAAATTACCGCGCATTGTGTAGGGATGAAAGTCACAGAGAAGAAAGCGCTGGCGGTTCGTTGTCCCACCTGTGGCGCGAAGCGGGGCGAAAAGTGCGAACTCAGCACGGGGCTGCCCCGAACAGAGCCGCATCGAGACCGCCGTCTAGCGGCCGCGGAAAAGTGAGTGGATGCGAGAAGCCTTCAGGCGACCGCGGGCTGCGCGAGTGGTGATGCGAGGCGGTCGAAGACTTCGCTTATCAGTGTCGCGGCGGCTGCGCTTTCTTCTGCAGTCGGCGTTGAGATCTGGAGCAATCCCTGCCGGCCGAGGTTCGGGGGCAGCACGAAAGAGCTCTGATGTTGCATCGCGACTTCCAGAACGTCTGCCAGACCTTCGGATTGATATCCATTCTCAAAGCCAATACCGGCGGCGTGAAAGGTGTTCGCCGACATCCAATACTCACACGCCAGAAGCCAATGACCTCGACTGAGGGATGACCAAACCTTGAGGTAGTCCAGAGTTCCTCCGTCCGCAAAGCCGTATTCAATGTGAATCAAGCCGGTCGGAGTGCCGCGCGTCAAATCAGCCCAATGGTTGACAACCGCTGATTCAAGAATTCGCTCGAGATTTCCATTCGGATTCATAGTGGTTTGCTTTCTGCGGGTGGCCGGGTCCGGGCCGCGCTCCACCCTCGCTGGCGTCTGCGTTGTTCGAATCGTTGACGTACACTCACTGCAACCAGGAAACATCCGACCAGGAAAATTAAGGTCACGGCCACGCCAATGTACAGATCCATCTGTTCATTCAAACGAAGGCTCCTGCTTACCGGTCTGGCAAGTGATTGGAAAGCAACTCAACCCCTGGCCCATTCTGCGTTGTCTTGGGAGGTCCGGCGTGCTTCCGCGCTGTCCAGATTGCAGCTACGTTGCAAATGGCGAGAATGCGCGGACATGGTGACATAGGGCACTCCGAGGAAATGCCGGGCCACAATTTCAGTGACCTCAAGGCCGTTGAAGTGCTGGAGCTTAACCTTGGCCAAAATCCGCCTCAACGCGCTCTGGATCTTCGTCGCACTGAGAGATCCGAAGAACATGGACTTGACTTCTGTAGCCATGAAAAAGAAGTTCCATCCTGCAGCGCGTATCTTGCGATCAAGAGGGGATGTGCCCGGCACTTTGACCATGCTCCACTGGTCAAAGAGGGGCACGGTTTCGACTCCAATGAGCTGCGGCATTCCGGGCCACTCTCTCATCAGAATCGTGCCGACTTCAACGGTGGATGGCATTAGTGGTCTCCTTAAATACCCGGCGGTAGCGTTCGCCGCGCGGACTTGTCAAAGGTCGAAAATTGCAAGCTGACCTAACCGCGCAGGGTCCGCAACTTGCGTCGCACGACCCCGCCAACAGCAATCAAGCCTGTACCCAGAAGGCTAAGGGTGCCAGGCTCTGGGACAGTGGTGAAGTTGGTGTCGCCGCTCGAAACGGTAGTCTGCCCGCTGAAAAAACCATGACCTGTGTTGATGGTCAACTGGACGGTCGCGCCATCGATCGTGCCTCCGGCGTACCATGTTCCGGTTAGAGAACCACTCAGTGTGTAGTTGTGGGTCCCGTTCGCCAGAGTTACTAGAGTCCAAGTTACCGGTCCCGTGAACGAGCCGTTGAAGATGACGCCGTTAGGAATACCGCCGGTACCATTGCCCGTGATGCTAAACGAACCACCCGCGGCAAACGTGCCGCCCATCTGCAGGTTGCCGCCGCTTAGCGCGCCTGTGCTAAAACTGACCGTTCCGAGATTACTTCCAGTGATAAGCCCGCCGCCTAGGCCATTCGCAGCGATCAGCGTCGATCCTGTCAGAGTCAAACCGCTATTGGTGCCTGAGAGAGTACCACCGCCATTGGTGAAGTCGACGCTGCTGCCGGCAAAGGCAGCAAACGGAAGAGCCAGCAGTAGAGCGGTGAGCAACAACCCTTTCTTCATCATTCGTAGATTCTCCTGAGGAATCACGAGAACTGGGAGATCGGTTTCGTGACGCGCAACGAATCAGTTCGTCGGTCTCTGTCCGTTTGCAGTATCCATACTGGACTGGCCGCCGGAAGATGGCTGTGCAATTGTGACCACTATTGCTGGGAATCTGCCGCGACGTCATGCGAAGAATTAATGGACACTTGCGAGCAACTGAAAATCGCTGAAACACCAAAGTAAATGATCACTGTCACCCAGGCGCTCCTGAAATACTGTTCAGAATTGCTCACTGCGCATAAATGTTGGCCCGCTTTATTTTTGCGGCATTGCTCTTATACCCGACTACAATTGTCGGAGATGAGATCTACAGTGGTTTCAAAGAAGAACGGCGGATTCAACCCTGACACTTTTCTCGCGACTATCGGCGAGGGAAGGAAGATCCTGACAGTCCCGAAAAAGCAATCGATATTTGCGCAGGGGGATGAAGCGGACGCCGTTTTCTATGTGCAACGAGGCAAAGTGAGGCTCACAGTTGTATCCAAGATCGGCAAAGAGGCAACGATTGCGATCGTCAGCCAGGGAAACTTCTTCGGGGAAGGGTCACTAGCAGGCCAACTGTTACGAATGGGCTCCGCGGCGGCCATGACCGATTGCGAGATTCTGCGGGTGGAGAGGAAGACGATGATGGATGCTCTTCATCGTGAACCCGCGCTTTCCGAAATGTTCGTGGCTTATTTGCTGGCGCGGAACATCCGCTATGAAGAGGATCTTGTCGACCAACTGTTCAACTCAAGTGAGAAGCGGTTGGCGCGCGTCCTGCTGTTGCTCGCACACTTTGGCAAGGACGGTATTCCAGAAACCGTTGTCCCGAAGATTAGTCAGGAGACTCTGGCCGAAATGGTTGGGACCACTCGATCGCGTGTCAGCTTCTTCATGAACCGATTCCGGAAGCTGGGCTTCATTCACTATGCCGGCGGCTCGGAAGGCGCTCTGCAGGTCCATAGTTCGCTGCTCAACGTCGTTCTTCACGACTAGCCTAAAGGCGGACTAAAGAATGAGTGGCAATGTGAGCAATCCTGCACAGAATGGCGGGCCTTGCCATGTCATCGTTAGATTGTCGGAGATTGACTCAATCAGCGGGACCCGGCAAAGGTGAAATTGATGGAACAGTATCGTCCTTCTCTCCGTCGGCGGCTGGCTTCGTTACGGGAATCCCTTCGAAAGTTGCTGTCGAGGTTCAAACCGCGGATCCAGGAAGTTCGATCACAAAGGATGTGCCCGTTTTGCGGGCTGATTACGCCGCGGGTCAAGCGCGTTTGTCTGGAGTGCGGGAAGTCGATCAGCGCCGTTTCCCTTGAGAGGAAAGAAGCACAGCAAGGATAGCCAGCGGAGATCGACATGCTCCGGGACGAATTCCAGTCCAGATCAGAAAGTACTCCTGCTGCTCCTGAGGCCTCTCCAAAGTCGCGGTGGAAAACGAACATTCTTTAAGCGGACGGTTGTCGGGAGGCGTCGGCTTTCTGCTCTTTTCCGTCTTCCCTGGACCTACCCGTACGGCGGAGTTGAGATTCCCTTTGTGCCTTCAGCGTTCCGTCCCTGCGTTGCGTCGGCTTCACATTCAAGACAAAGTGGACGGTAGCCCACAGAAAGTGGGCTCCGTCGGACTTGATTACGAGAGCATCGACGGACTTAAGCGCTCCGTCCGGCAACTCCAGATGATCGGCAAGCATTACGATGGGGATCTCTGGCTTGACGTTTTTGATGTCTGCCGCAATGACTGCACCATCTATCAGACCCAGATGGTACTCCAGCACAATTGCATCTACGGGCCGCGAGTTCAAAAGCCGTAGGCCCTCCGAGCCGCTAGTCGCTGTGAGCAACTCGTATCCGTTTTCTCGGAGGAGAGCCAATTGAGCCGGGTCTCGGTGAATGCAGAGGAGAGTGCTGCTGGCAGCCATTCCATTCAGGTATAGATACGGCAGTCCCAAAAATCTGCCCAGAATTGCTCACATCGCACTTCCCAAATCACAGAGACCAGAGCAATTGTGACCAGACATCTGGGGAATTGAGACCTTAGCATCTGTCGTATCTCTTCTTTTGGAGGAATCCCTATGAGAAAACAGTATCTTCACCTCTCCACTTACCCTTGCGACGCGTGCGACGGACCCGTCGTCGCTGGGTCGCTGGCGGTTCGCGAGAATGAGATATCGAAAGAAACCGATATCCGGCAAGTGGGAGCAATCTGTTTATCATGTGGTCGTCGGCAAAGCGAGGCGATCGCACCAGCTCGCGCACGCCACCTGCTGCCGATGGAATGGGCCGCACCTGATGCAATCCAGGCTTCGGCCCTGACCACCGCTTTTGTGGAAGCACTCAATCGCGCAGAACTGCACTAAGCCAGTTGCATCTAAAGTTAATCCCGAAGTCCAGCGGAAATGCGGCCTGCGCCGCAGCTACAACAGCGTCCGCAGTCGGAGCCCGCGAAAGCGGATGACGAGAAGCATCAGGACGAGAAGCCGCAACAGAGCGAGAGGCCGCAGTAACGAAATCGTTTCGGGTTTTGAGTTTATTCTGGGCACCCTCAGATTTTAGAGGGCGCCATTTTTGCTATGAGCGCAGCCCTTTAGATTAGTCAGCCATTGCCGAGGGTCTATCCGCGGTGTTTGAGAACTGAGCAATTCAGACCAGCTATTCGTTCAGGTTGCGCCCATCATGATGCTTGAGACGAACTCTCCCTCTCTCTCTTTCAGGTCCTCTGAGCTAAAGCGTGATCTCTTTATCGCTTGAAAGGCGGCAAGAACATGAAATTCAGCTTACGGAAATGTTTTGGTGCGGTACTAGCTTGTCTCAGCCTCTGGCCGATTTCGGCATTTGCCCAGTCCTCTGATCTGGCCCAAAATGTGGAGGCGTGCAAGGCCGGTCGCGACACTTGTGATCGCTCGAGGTTGACCCCGTCGGAAGCGACAGACGTAGCTCTCGCTGTGCATGCGCGAAACGTTGTCAACTGCCGGAACGGCTACGACCCCTGTGACCGTTCAAAACTCACGGAACGGGAAACGATTGCGTTGGCTGTCGCCGATCACCAGCGAAATGTCTCCGACTGCACCGACGGGATGCAGTCGTGCAAACCCTCAAAACTGACCTCATCGGAAGCCAAGGCGATGGCCGCGGCGGAGCGACAGCGCAATCTCACCGCTTGTAGGGATGGATACGGCAGCTGCGATCGATCCAAACTGACTCCGGCGGAAACCGAGGGCGTGGACATCGCCAGGCGCCAACTCAATGCATCCGACTGTGAGAATGGCGCTGGACTATGTGACCATACCCAGTTGAGTCCTTCGCAAACCAGGGAAACGACCGCTGCGGAACTCCAGCGCAACGCGCAGAATTGTGTGAATGGCTGGGATCAGTGCGACCACTCCAAACTCACTCCGCTGCAAGCCCGGCAAACTGCTTACTCGGAAGATCAACGGAACCTGTCAGCTTGTAAAGACGGCGAGGCAACCTGCGATTTCGCAAAGTTGACTCCAAACGAGGCGAAGATCCTCTCTGACGCCGAGCATAAGCGTAATTACACTGCCTGTCTGAAGGGGTTCGGCTATTGCGATGTTTCCCGGCTCACGGTTGAGGAAACTCGCACGATCCACCTACCCAACTAATCTTCCGGGTGGGAGAAATGTGTTTCTGCACGAGCTTATGATTCTTAGAGTGTGTCCGCAATGCGGTAGCGAACTAGTGAGGGCCAGGCACGCCGATCAGCAATCAGCGTCGCAAATGGGGCAAGCTGCATCTCCTGGCTGGCGGTGCAGCGTTTGCGGAGGAGTGTTCACGACGGAGCAAATCCGCGACAGCAAACGCACGAACAGCAAGCCTATCGAGTAGGAATAGTTTGGTCTGATGCGCGGTAGTAAATGTGGTCCGACTGTGGTTCGAGGACTGTGCTTTGGTGTCTTCTCAATGATTCTGTGTCATCCCCAGTCGCGCCTGTCGGCAGTAACAGCGGTGCCGTTGGAGAGGACGCTAACGACTTCCAGTTGCGTTCAATAAAATTACCCCCGAAAGAACCTTCCTTCGGGGGCAGTCGCGCGAGAGTGAAGCGCAACTACTCGCGCAATGTTGGTTTACTGACCTGTGCCAGTCAGCGTTACTGACGCGCTCGTCGCAGGAGTCGCAACATTCACCTGTAATGTCGCGTTTTTGAGACCCCTTGAAGTAGGTGCGAACGTCACGTTGACCGTGCAGAACGCGCCTGCCGCAAGACTAGTGCCGCAATTGTTGTTCTGCGTGCACGAATTAGCGCTGCCACCAGCTGTCCGAATGCTAGTGAACGTCAGCGCCACCGAGCTAGTGTTGGTAACGGTTATCGCCTGAGGAGCACTGTTGGTATTCCTCGTGATGTTGCCGAAAGCCAACGTACCCGGTGCCAGCGTGAAGGTCGGAACGATGACCGCACCACTGAGCGTTACCGACTGTGAGGCCACACGAGCGGCAACGCCAACGGTCATGGTCGCGTTCTTCGTACCCGCACTGGTCGGAGTGAAAGTGACTCCGATGGTGCAGTTTCCCCCCACCGCTACGACGGCCGGGAATGCACCGCAGGTATTGGTTTGGGCAAACTGACTACCGAGTCCACCGATGCTGTTGATGGTTACTCTGCCGTTCCTGAGTTAGAGA
>Ga0210401_10004948_pt1 | contig 13791 bp, 6 predicted proteins | sample IncBWH32MmetaG_FD_150866 | JGI IMG/M metagenome (GOLD analysis project Ga0210401, IMG submission 150866) | Forest soil microbial communities from Barre Woods Harvard Forest LTER site, Petersham, Massachusetts, United States - Inc-BW-H-32-M | ecosystem: Environmental > Terrestrial > Soil >... | reverse complement strand
CGTGGAGCGCAGGAAAGGCAAAAAGCAAAAAGTAAATCGGCAAGCGATCCAAGACCATAAGGACGAAATCGCAGCGGGCGACTAATCTCCCGCTGAAACACTGGCGGGGGACAGGTGTTCACCAAAGCAATATTTTTCAATCTGGCTTTGCAGGCGCTTCTCCTCAGTCGTCAGATCGTCGACACAAACTCAGACAAGTCCAATGAAGCCAAGGTCTTAAACCAGATCTATGACATTGCGTTTAAATCGGCGCTTTTCGACATGGATTTGGATTCGACGGCGAGCCAATCCAATTTGGAGTTAGTGACGGATTTCACCGTTTTGCCGCCGCCCGTAAACGGCCAGCCGGGACCTCTTTGGAATTACGCCTATAAGTATCCGAGCAACTGCGCGTTTTTCCGCAAGGTGGTTTCGTGCAATGTGATTGACGACAAGTCGACGCATATCCCAAAACGCATTTTGATCGAAGACGGAAAAAAGATGATCTTAACCAATGAGCAATATGCCATTGGCGAATTTATCGCAACTGACTTCCCGATTCAGACTTTGTCGGCTCCGGCCGGCATGACCATCGCTCTGCGGCTTGCGCTCATGGGAGCCCCGCTTATCGTGGGTAAAGGGGCAAAAACTTTAATGAATGAAATTAGGCAGCGTTACATCGATTCCAAAGCAGAAGCTCAAGCGCTGGATTCGCGCGAGAGTTTCAGTTTTCAGCATGACTCGAATTTATCCGAGTTTGTGAAAGAGCGGATGTCATAAGTGGGCCTAGTCGATAAACCCGCATTTACTGCCGGTGAACTCGATCCCTCCCTTTGGGAGCGGACAAACCTCGACAAGTATCGAAACGGTTTGGCGACGGCGCGCAGTTGGATCATTTCAAAAACCGGATCTATTCTCACTCGTCAAGGCCGCCAATTTTTTGCTTCAACAAAACTTTTAAACCGCGCGGTGAGACTCTATTCTCCTCCAGGCGGCGGCGTGCTCCTCGAGTGGGGCCATCAATATGTGCGCGTCTATAACCTCACTACGTGGGGCCTTCTCGGCGACATCGCGCACGGGTTTTTAGAAAGTGACTTGCCAAATATTCATTTCGACACGAGCGGATCTTATGTTTATATTTTTTGCGCCGGAAAGAACGTCCTAAAATTTAATTACGCGACCGGCGTCTTTATTTCTCAAGGCGCGATATTTGCGCTTCCTCCTAAGCCCGCGGCCGGAGCCGTCACACAAGTCGGAACGCCCACGGGTTACAACGTCCAATATGTGATCACCTATGTCATCAACGGCGAGGAGTCTTTGGCCTTCGGACCTCTCGTCGAGGTGTCGAGTGGTCACCCTTACGTGAAGCTTCCTATCGCGGCCGGTCAAACGATCACCGTGGGCGGGACACTTGGACCGATCGCTCCGACGACAAACCCGAATCCATTTTTGACTGAGATGCGCGTTTATCGAAGACCCTACGATGCGACAAACGTCGCCGGCGGCGGCGCTTACGGCTACGTCGGATCGAGCACTGACATCCAAGTGAGCATTGGCGAGTTGGTCGCGATCTTCACTGACATCGGCGCGGACGCTGATTATTCGCACCAGCCTCCAAGTTCAGTGCTCCCCGGTGACGTGACGTCCGCGAGTGGAGCGGTGGAAGACCCCGGAAATTTATTATCTAATACAGGAGTTATTTACCAACAACGTCTTTTGATCACGGATTTCGTGACAGATTTGCAGGCGATTTATGCGAGCCAACCTGGTTTTCAGGATAATTTTTATCGGAACTATCCTCTTGACGCTGCTTCTGCTCTCAAATTTAAGTGCGGAACAAGTGGTTACGCTCGCGTTTATCGACTACTCGATTCGGACGGCCTTGTTGCTTTTACTGCTGCTGGTGTTTATCTAAACCAGGGGGAGCTCGGTCCCGACAATTTGAGCATGATAAAAAAAGGAAAGTGGATTATCAATCCGATCGTTCCACCTTTGGCAGTGCCCGGCGGCGTGATGTTTCTCGATTCCGCCACCAACGGAGTTAGAAATTTACTTTGGTCATTTCAGCTCAATGCATTCGACGCCGACGAAGTGAGTATTTATTCGAATCATATTTTCCGATCGCGGCAACTCCAGACCTGGAATTTCCAGCAAGGCGCTTTCCCTCTACTTTGGGTCGTCTTCACTGACGGCACGGCCGCGTCTTTCACATTTGATTATAATCAGCAGATGCAGGCTTGGACTCGTCACGACGGTGCCTTGCCTCTCGACGTCTGCTGTGGAACTACAAATCCTGATCAGTCATTTTTTGTGACTAAGAAAACGGATTTGGCCGGCAACGTCACCAGATATATCGAGATCACTCTGCCGCGCTACGTTCCGCCGTTCTATATTTCCTCGGATCCGGACTATGACAAAAATGCGAGCTGCGCTTATATGGACAGCATCGTCACCGGCGAGATCGTTTTAAATCTCGGCCTCAAAGGAACCGACGGTTTCACTTTTGCCACAACTCAAGTGAACGACGACGGTACGCCGAATTGGGGAGGAATTTTAAATCTCGATTGCGGAACGTCTGCAATTTGGCTTGCTCTTGTGCAGGTTCCCCCTGGACCAAGTTCAATCTTCTATCGATTTTTCGATGAGGACGGATCCGTCATCGACCTAGAACTTTTGACCGTTGTCGATGTGAATCATATTCAAGTGCAAGTTGTTAACGTCGATGAATTCCCGTCCGATTGGGCTGTGAAAAAAGTAAAACTTTATCAGACTTTTACGACCATCACCGGACTGACAATGTTCGAGCAGGAATATCCTGGCGTCATCGTCGACGGCGCGGTTGTGTGCTCGCCAAACAACGACCAAGAAAATTACGCTCAGCTTCAAGTGGTCAACGGAGTTTTGACTTTGCCGGCGGGAACGCGCGCGGCAATTATGCACATAGGCCGCCCGATCGTTGGTGATCTCGAGACCCTTGATATTGACACCGTCGAGCAGCAGCCGACACTCATCGAATCATTGGTTGTGAATAAAGTTTATGTGAAAGTGAAGGACGCAAAATCTCTATATATCGGCCCCACTTTCCCCAACGGCGCGAACGGCGAGAGTGTTAACGGCGTCACAGGAATGTATCCTATCGATAGTTTTCCGGTCGACTACACTCAAGCTAATCCGATCATTGGAAACCGCGCACAGCCGGCTCAGACCAAACGATATGAAATTTTGACCCAAGGAGATTATAGTCAACAGGGGAAAATTTGCATAAGGCAAGTTGACCCGCTCCACGCTGAGATTCTTTCGTTCATCCCAGACGTGGAAGTACAAAAAAGGCAGGACCGCTAATGTACGCTTATTTTGCTCTCGCAGCTCTACAGGCAGTTGGTGGGTTTCAATCGGCCGACATTATTCGCCAGAACGGCGATTTGCAGGCCAGCATCAACGAGATGAACGCTAAGTATGCGGACGTCGACGCTTATAACGCTTTGACCGCCGGTTACTCAAATGCGAATCGTTATCAAGACGTGGTCGACGCAACGACGGCCGCGGACCGCGGAGCTTTTGCCAGCGAGGGCGTCGCAGTGGGTTATGGGACCGCCGCCAGTGTCCAAACAGATAATAGAACCGCCGGCCTTTTAAACACTCTGCAGCTTCAGCGCAGTGCGCGAGATGCGGCCATGGGATATCAAGCGCAGGCGATAAATATGCGCCTAGGTGGGCAGATGACCCAACTTCAATCCGGACTCAATGCTAACTCAGCTGAGAGCCAAGGGATTATGTCTGCGATCGGGACTGGAGTGACCGGATACCAACAAAGTAATTTGACCGGCCGCGGGCGCGATAAGGATTCCGGAACGAACGATAAGTCGTGGCAAAACACTTCGACAACAATGCAAATAACACCTGGCGGCAATGGAGTTGCGACGCCGTCGAAGTACGCCGGCAACGATAGCGATCTTGGATGGTATTCGACCGGTGAGAAAGGCGATACGCCGGGATTTTACGGCCATTCCGATCAATGGCGACCAATGTCCTATTCAGGCAACGCTTATGCCGATACGCTTGGTAAGTATAGCTTCACAGGCGAGACCGGAGGATAAATGCCAATCGAAATTCCAAGGCTTTCAGTAACTCCGAATGAAGAACAACTCCACGCTCCGCGCGTGCAATCGCAAGGCATTGACGCCGTCACTCCAATGCAAAGGGACCTTGGCTCTATAGAGGGCGTCGCGAAAGATGCGATTAAACTGCACCAAGAGATGCAGCATCAACAGGCCGACACGACTGCGACCAATAACGCCAATGAATATTTACTATGGAGAAAAAAACGCCTTTACGGAGATCCCGAAACTGGCTGGGCCGGCTATACGAATATGACCGGAGCGGATCCGCAAGAGCTTTACAAGCAATTCGATAAAGAGCAATCGGATAAACTCGATGAATTGTCAAAGCCGTCGGGCGATGCAACTTGGTCAAACGAGACTCAAAATTTGGTGAATCGCCGTTTGAGCCGTCACTATGAGGAGACTCAGCTCGAGACTCTCACCGCCTATTCACATCAAAAGAAAAAATATGACGACGGCGTCGCCGACACCGGCGTTTCAATCGCGCAGCAGGGAATGTACGGCGCGTCGAGTTTTATCGTTCCCGGCGACAGCAGTAGCTTTGGTCAATTGGAAGCGAAGATCGCAGGCATTCGAAACACTCGCATCGCGCAGGGGATGAAAAATTTCGGAGCCGTTGAAGATGAAAACGGCGACACGTCTTACAATGACGGATCCGGACCTAAATCGGTGAAGCTTACACAGTCTGTTAAATATCAAATTGCAAAAGACATTTCCGACGGTCTTGCGGATGCGACTAAAAATTTGGTTGATTCAAAAGAGCTCGACAAAGCCAAGGCGCTAAAAGATTGGGCTGATCAGAATGGTTACATTGACAATACGAACATGGGGAAAATCGACGACAAGTTGCAAAAGGCAGAGCTCAAGCAAAAGGCTTATGCCGCTGCCGACGACGCGATAAAAACCAATTCGCCTGAGAATTTGGATAAGATTCAGGATCCTGAGCTTCGCATTGAAGCCAAAAAAATTCTCAATGAGGAGCAGCGCTACAACGAGCAAGAAACCAAGCGCAAATCCAAATCTTTCTACGATCCTCTCGCCAATCACGTTTTACAAGTCATGCAGAGCGATCATCCGTACAAAGGTATTTTGGATATGCAAAACGATCCGATGTACATGAAGGCGATCGACAATATTACGGATCCAAAACAGCGCAAGGCGCTCGATCACATGGTGGAGCAGCCGTCGTTTACGCCCGACAATGTGACTTCAAAATGGGTCGATTTAATGACCGGAAAAATTCCAGGTGTGAGCTTAAACGGAATGTCCACTTCAGATCTCATGCAGTACACCGCAGGAATGAAAACGGCGGATAAGAAAGAGGCGATGACGACCTATGTTAAAATGAATTCTCAGACCGGTAGTCAAATGGAAACCGAATATAGAAATTTCGGCAAAGAGTTTGATCAGCAGGCCATTGGAGCTCAGTTGCTCAAGAAAGTTCCGAACAGCAATTTTTTTACGGCTTCGGATCAAATCAAAGAAGCTCAGTGGAAAAAAGAACTATTAGACACACTCGATCCGAATAAACAAATGAATCCAAAAGAGCGCTCGGACTATGTTGCGCAATTCATAGCCAATAAAAAAGCCGGCACAGTCTTCAGTCCTCCGCAAAAGCAGCCTTTTAACGGCGGTCCAAGCAAGGCTCCTGTTCCCGCGGCCGGCGCAAATGAAGCGCCTCCGGTGACGCCAAAAACGGATCCGGTGAAATATCTCGGTAACTTGAATCCTTATCAGCGAATGCAAGCGATTCAGGACTATCGAAAACAGCCGGGGCAGTCCAAAGCGATTCCGACCGACGCTCAATTAGCCGACTTTTTGGGGCATAAATAATGGATGATATCTCAGACGCAATGTCAGTCGCCACATCGACGCCGGAAGACGCAGCCGCCAATATTGGCCATGGCAATTTATTTTCTATTGATCCGCGCTATGCCGCTCAGAATAAAACTATCTTTGATCAAAAAGCCTCGCAGCTTCTAGCGCCGCAAACGGCCGAGCCGCCCATTGCCGATTATTCTAAGCAGTCGAGTGAGCACGCGGCTTTGGCAAAACCCGACATCGATCATTTGAACTTTATGGCGCGCCAAGCGAATCTCATCGGCGATTACGTTTTCAATAAGCCAAATGTTCAGCAAAAAATTGTCGATTTGAATTTAAAGAAAATGAATCAAGGCGGTCAGCTTTCGGGCGACGACGAGAACGCATTGATCGCGGCCAACTTGGACTCTCAGGATTTGGAAAAAAAGGATTATGGGATTTCAGGTCCGATCGAAAAGATCCCTGCGATCGTCGCCGGCGGAATTTCTGACATTGGTCAGAGTATGGTCCGCGGCGCGCGTAAAGGTCTTTTAGAAGGTCCTTTTAAAAGCATCCTCGGCAATCTCGCTTACGGCACGAGCGTAAAAGAGCCGTTCGATAATTTGACGGCCGGCACTTACAATGAACTTGGAAATTTAACCGATGACAACGGCAATCCCGTGAATCTCGACCACGATACGAAAGCGAACATCTCGCGTGGCGTTGGTGTTGTCGGAACGGCTTTGATGAACGTCGGTGGTTTGGCGATCGCCGAGACGACTCCATTTTTAAAGCCGTTCATGAATCCAGTTCTCGCGAAAGGTTTAATCAATACGCCGGCGAAAGCCGCGGTCTTGACTTCCATCGGTAATTTAATGAAGGGTTCCGCGGCCGTTGGTGGCGTGTCTGGATTGACTGAATTCACCAAAATTGTCGGTGAGGAAATAGCCAAAGCTCACGGGACGGACGAAGCTGGATTTTGGAATGCTCTAGGAACCGCCGTCAATCGTGTGAAAGAGAATCAGGGCGGTGCTGCCGAGCGTGTTGGACAAGCTACAGGTCAAGGCGCGCTATTTGGAGCCGCATTAGAATTGCCACTTCAGATCGCAGGATTTGGAGCCACTAAGCATAATTTCGAACAGGGGTTTAAAAACTATGTCGAAACTCTACCACCTGAAAGGGACGTCACGCCTCAACCGCAAGCGCAGATCACTGGTGAGGCTCCGACTGCTCCGCACTCTGTCATTGATATTACGCCTCCGGAAATTCCACCAGGCCATGATCCAGTTGAGGGCGCGTTTAAATCCCTTCAGTTGAACGAGGCTCTGCACCAGATCAATGACGTCCAAAAGTCCACCGGAATGAATGACGTTGCTCCTACGGAGTTAGAGGACGTTAACAAAAGATCATTTGAAGCCGGCGGTTTTAAAAAGTTCTATTCGAGTTTTCAGACATTGCGCGATTGGGCGAATAGCGAGGAAAAAGGCAAAGCCGCTAGATCTCTGATCGATCCTTCTGGCGTCGCAGCAGGTCAAATGAATGCTTCAATAGAGCTTGACCCGCATAAGGTGATGAAAATCGCCAAAGATTATCCCGATATTTTAGACCACATTTCTTATGACCCAAATGCTCCGACCGGAATGCAGGCCAAAGAGTACGTGGAGGCATTGAATCGTGCCGAAGAAAAACGCGCGGAAGTCATGCAAAAGCTCGGGATCAAGCCGGAAGAAATTAAGTCGCCAAGCGGAGCAAGTGTCACAGCACTTCCGGAACAAGCAAAAGCGCCGGCGAGTAATTATGATTTTGAAGCCTCGACGCGCGAAGCGGCAAGAATCATCGCCGAAAATAAAAACCTGACCGAACATATTCAGCAGGCTAAGGATGCGCAGAATTTCGAGGATCTTTGGGATAAGGAAAAAGGCGTCACCTCGATCGATGGTAAAACGGAAAAAATGTCCCGCGAGAAATTTATTAAGATGAAACAGGACATGATTGATTCCAACACCAAAGATCTCGAAAAACTTAAAACTGAAATTATCGATCAACTCAAAGAGTCGCCGCCCGGTAAGCTGCTCATGTATCCGTTCGACGAGGCTAAAACTGCAGTCCAAGCCGAAATGAAGTTTGGCCGTGAACCAACTTTCTCCGATGCTCTGCGCTCAGTGTTGCCAGAGCAGAGAGTCGCTGAATTTGACAAGGCAGTTTTAGGAGCTCGTCAGCACGTCACCAATTTGGTTCACGATCAAGCCGTTCACGAGATGAATAAGGTGGTCGATCAGACGGCCGAGATAGCCAAAGAAGATCGCTTGCGCGAGGAATTATCCCGCATCGCCAATGACCCCAACTACGCGCTCGTCGATAAGTTCCGCCAGCATCAAATTGCCAACGCTAAGGGTAAAGCCAAGAGATCCCTTTACGCGATCGACCCCGCGACTCTGCCGGATGATTTGATAAAATATGTCGATAATCCGAGGCTTAAAGATCACAAGGTTTTCGCTAAGGGCGCAAATTCCGCCGAAGACTCCGCGAAAGCATTGGGATTCGCGAGCGCGAAAGATCTCCTCGAGGTTCTAGCCAAGACTCCGACTAGGGATCAAATGATAAAAGCCCGCACGGCTTTTTACGACTCCGACATTGAGAAGCTGGCGCGCGACAACACAGATCTCGATCACACCTCGATCATGAAAGCGTTCACCGATAAGACAAAAGCTTATCTGGAGACGATGCGCTTTTTAAAAGACAACGATTGGTCAAAGACTAAATTTGGAATCAAGAAAATTGCACTGCCGCTTCCGCGCATTGAGGACATTGAAAACGACGCTAGAGAAGCCGTTAAGAAATTAACCGTCGGCGAATTAAAGCCGTCAAAGTTTGTAGTCGGCGAGAGGCAGAGTTATAAAAATGCCGTCGATAAATTCTTAGCCGGAGATTTGGCGGGGGCATTCCAGGAAAAGGAAATGGCCGCGCGCAACTCGGCGATGCAAAAAGAAGTCAGGAAGCAGATTGGCGCTGTCAATCGTGCTCAGAAGTTTGCCCGAAAACTTGAAGACCCCGCGGCAAAACAGATATTTAAAACCGCCGGAAAATTCTACGAAAATGCCCGCGATGAAATATTAGACGTGTTCAATTTTAATCCGTCTAAGAAAAATCAGGCTGAACAAAATTCTTACGCGAAATGGGTTAAGCGAGAGCTCGAGCAGGGCCGCGGGGATTTTTCAATTCCTCCGCGCCTATCCGACGTGCGCGAATCCATTGATCAAATGACGGTCGAGCAGGTTGTTACGGCCGAGGATCGTTTGCGCGCCATTTTCAGCGAGGCCAAGTTTAAAGCTGAGCTCATTGACAATAAGGAAATGCGCGACGAGGAGAGAAGCGTTGACCGCATCGCTGAGCAGACCATTCAAGCGGCAGAGCTTCACCCCGGTTCAAACGACGCCAATTTTAAAGACGTTCAAGGGAATGAAACCCCTTTCTCAGCTCTAAGGCATTTTGTCCAAGACGCTCAAGTCGCGTTTACCAATATGGAGCACATCCTTAGATATTACGATAAGGGCAACTTCAACGGATTTTTCCACGAAACATTCATGCGCCAAATTAAGGGCGACGGAAAATTCAACCTCAAAATGGGCGTCTCGAAAGAGCTCAATATGAGCAAGTGGTTCGCCGACACCGCGCGCGAGATCATGAAAAATCACGGCGATTACGAGAATGTTGAAAAAACCAGGCTCACCATTCCTGAGTTTAAAGACTATCCCTCTCTCAGCAATGGCGAGTTGACCAAGGGTGATCTAATGACCCTTTGGGCCTATAAGGGAGATCCCGACGGCCGCGCGAAGCTCCAGAGCAATCACCGCGATTCGCTAGGCCGCGGCATTCAACTTGAAACTTGGCAAAAGGTTTTTGACCGCGAGCTCACCAGAGCCGACGTCACGTCCATGCAATATGGCGTCGACATGTACAAGAAATATCAAGCCGAGACCTCCGATATCGAACAGCGGACAAAAGGTCGGGTCATAAATTTTATCAAAGGCGTTCCAAACAAATGGAAAGATGAATATTTCCCAGGCGGCTACGTTCCCAATAAACACAAACACGAATGGTCCGCCGAGGCCGCAAAACACGCAGTTCAAATGCTCGAGGGTAAAAGAGCGGCTTGGTTTGAGAAAGACGATGGCGCTGATTTCGGTCGGCAGTTCGCGGCCGAGCAGACGGAGCAAGGTCGTTTGGTCAATCGCGAAGGCAGCAATAAGCCTCTCGACGCCTCCCTTTTGAGATTCTGGCGCGGTCACGAGGAAGTGATCCACGATCTTTCCTACCGCGAACCGACGATGAACGCTCTTAAGCTTTTACGCGATAAGCGCATTCGCGAAGCCATGATCAAGATGGGCGGCGAGGCCAGGTATAATCTTCTCGTCAATTCTGTGATCGAAGTCGCCGGCCGCGCGGAGATGATGAATGCCAATTTCTTCGCCGACCAAAATCGATTCTTTAAAGGCATGACAGGATATTTGCAAAATCGTTTCAATATTATAGCGCTCGGAATCAACACCACATCCGCGGCCGTCCAGTACGAGGAGCTCACACAGCTTTTACAAAATATCGGAGTCAGCGGGCAAAAGCATTTTGCAATGGTGAACGCCAAGATGATGGCAACTCCTCATTTGTGGGGTGGTTATTACGAATGGGCGGCGAAGCTTGATCCGACAATTGGTGCTTTCAAAGCCAATATTCAAAATAAAATCACGTCCACGGTTCACGACATTATCCCGACAAAGACGAGCGTCCCATTCGGCGGACCTTTAAAACGCGCGGGAAAATGGAGCACGGATCGGTTCTTTGCCGCGATGTCAGTCGCCGATGTTCACGACAAGATCATTTGCGCAATGACCTGTTATAGCCAGTTCATCTCCGGCGACGCCAACAACTGGCCGCTTGAAAAAGTGATGGCTTTAACACCTGAACAAAGGGATCAAGAGGCTCAAGCCTACGTCCGTCAAATGTCCAGGCTCTCGCTCATGCACGGCCGGCCGGAAGACAAAGCGCCGTCGCAAAAGCATCCTTTAATGGAGTATTTTTCGACCTATTGGAACTTCTTTAGGAACGTGTTGAACAATCAAGTCAACCACGGCAATCGCGCGAAGTGGGCGGTGCAAGCCGGCGGTAAAGCTTTGGGAGAAGGCGGCGGTAGTTATGAAGTTGGAGGCCGTGGTTTTAATGCTGATTCTCGCGGCGGTAATGATGGGGGAGATAATGGCGGTGGAGGACCCTTTGGCGGCAAGGGCGGCTATGAAAAAGAAGGCGGTCAAAAAGGACCCGACTTTAAAGGCGCAGCCGGACATTTCGGAGACGCCGCCGCGATCGTAGCATTGACCGCAATCACTGCTTCCATTGGCCGTTGGTATACGGCTAAACTTCGCGGCGAGGAGACTCCTGATCAATGGGATATCGACTGGAAGTCGGCGAAAGGGATTGAAGACGCAGGTAGAAGAATGGGCAAGTTTATGATGATGTCGCCGGTCGAGCAGATCGCCAACGCTCAGCCCATCGTTAGAAACGTGCTTTACGCGGCCAATGCTCCGGATAAAACAATTCGCGGATATGTTGACCGAACAAAGACCGTTGAGATTCCGATCGTCAAGCAATTATCAGACGCCGCGACGGCTCTAAATCTAATCCGCGAAGGCGCTCAAGGTGCCGATAACTTGAGTGATTTTTTAACGTATCTGACAAATCTCGACAATAAAGAAACCAAAGTTCTAATGAGCGCGGAAGCTGATTTCCTTGTGCCGTTCCCGGTGAACGCCTATTCGAAATTGATGCGCTATCTTGAACTGCCGCTAAACTCTCCCGCGCAGATTGGCCCCGCAGCGCTCGATAAATTAAATGGCGTCATTCACAAATTCACCGCTAAACAAGAGCAGTTGACGGCGAGCAATGAGCCTGGACAATTTCATATTGATCCTAAATTTATCGACGAGGTCAAAGACGTCCAAAAACAGATTCAGCCGGAAGTCGCCACCATTCCTCCAGGCATCACCGACAAAATTAAAGGCGCAATGTCCGGCGGCGATTGGACAAAACCAAATGGAATCTATGGGTTTAGTAAAGACCAATGGGCTGAAGTGAAGGCCGCGGCTCCGGATCTTGGACTGACCGACGCCGGCCGCATCGCTAAGAATACCGAGCAGCAGGAAAAGGCGATGGACTTTTTGCTCCACTTCAATTCTCAGAAATTGGCCGAGAAGGATATTAGAGTAAATAATGAGTCGCTTTACGGCGCTTTTAGGCTCGGAGCGGACGAATATGAAAAGCTCTATAAGGCTCCGCGCGACGCCAAACTGAAGTCGGTGTTAAGCGAGGAGACATTAAAAGAAAATCCTGATCTCGGAGAAGCCAAGACCGTAGGCCAGGCAAAGCTAAAATTAATGGAACAATTGAGCAAAGGGCAGCCTAAGAAAACTGCGCAGTTGACACCTCCAACCTCTAACGCCGAGGATTAAAGTATGATCAGTGGATTTGACGTAAAAGATCAGGCACTTGGAACCGGCGACACGCTGGCTTACACCTTTGATTTTAAAATCTATGATCCTACGGATTTGCTGATTTGGGTTCAAGATGGCAGCGGCAATGTTGTCGAGCAAGTGCGCGGCGACGATACGACTTATTTGGCCGGCCTTGCTTTCGATTCTCTTAACGGCGGTGGAACGGTCACACTCGCTGCATTTTTACCGGACACCTACGTCATCACTTTTATGCTCGCTCCGGACGCTCCCGATCAGCCGAGCGATTTTCCCGACAAGGGATCTTTCTCGCTAAGCGCATTGGAAGGCGCTTTGGATTTTCTAGCGAGCTGCATTCAGCGCGTTTCGTGGCTGGCCACGCGCGCGGCCGTAATGCACGACCTCGACGACTTATCATCCTTTGATCCGACCCTTCCGCTTGGCATTGGGAACAATCCGGGGGGAGTTGTCTCAGTGAAGGCGGACGGGTCGGGATTTGAAATTATCATAACCACCGCAACGATTGCTGCGGCTCAAGGTTACGCATCAACCGCTCAAGCGGCTCAAAATGCCGCGGCTTCTAGCGCTACGGCGGCGGCGGCAAGTGCGACTGCAGCGGCGGCGTCGGCCGCGGCTTCACAGTCTGGAGTCACCCCCTTTGGTACGCCCGCGGCTCCTGAGAATGTTTTAGCAGCCAATGGCGTCACTTTTACGCCCGCCAATCAAGAGGAAGTGCATTGGATCCAAGGTAATGCCGGTAATGTGGTGGTGACCGCCAATCCTCAAATTAACACCGCTGGCGTGGCCAAGGGTCAACGCATTTATCTCTACGGAGCCAATGACGCTCAGACGGTGAAATTTACCAATGGTAACGGCTTGTCGCTCAACGGCGATTGCATCCTTGGTCAAGAGGACTGCTTAGGTTTATTGTTTAACGGGACGCAGTGGAGTGAATTGTTCAGGAGGTCTGCAACATGAGTAAATTTATTTTAGCGATGTTAATTGGAGCAGTTGCGTGGGCAGGACCGTCGAGCAATCGCTATGTGACTGGTCAGTTCATTAAGAACGGATCCGGAATTTTTGCAATTCCTTCGGTCTCGACGAATGACCAATTGGTCGGCCGCGCGACAACGGACACACTGACAAATAAGACGATCGATACGGGATCCAACACGATCACCAACTTGGGATCCGCAAACCTTGGCGGGACTCTCTCAAGTGGAAATATCATCGTTGGTAACGGCTCAAACCAATCGGCCGCGGTGGCCGTCACTGGTGACGTGCTGCTGAGCAATGCGGGCGTGACGAGTTATAATAACGTGGTTCCTATCGCTAAGGGCGGCACGAACAATGGATCTCTTGCTGTCACCAATGGCGGCGTGGCCGTCACC
>Ga0210401_10004947_pt1 | contig 13794 bp, 14 predicted proteins | sample IncBWH32MmetaG_FD_150866 | JGI IMG/M metagenome (GOLD analysis project Ga0210401, IMG submission 150866) | Forest soil microbial communities from Barre Woods Harvard Forest LTER site, Petersham, Massachusetts, United States - Inc-BW-H-32-M | ecosystem: Environmental > Terrestrial > Soil >... | reverse complement strand
TCTGAGCCGCTGGCTCAACGCCCTTGAGGTACTTCTGCCAATTCCTTTCCCACTGCTCCTGCGGGAACAACTGGGGAATTGGGTACTTCTGCACGGTGCGTGTGAGTCCGCGGTCCGTATCAGGCTGCAAACAAGGTTATCGAGCGCCGACCGAATGTTGAAGTGTTGAAGACGCACTCGCCCGAGAGGACACCGAGACGAATGGGCGGGATGGCACCCTCGACGTAGTGGACGATCCACGGATCCGCGCCTCCCGTCCATTCGACTTCAGAATGAAATTCCGCTTGGTGATTTCGAAGAACACACGAGCTTCGGCATGGAGGGTATCGAGGTGTTCCTTCGCCCTGACCATCTTCGCGTCAACGCTCTCCATCCATGGGAGGGAGTCAGGAAGTGACATGATTTCAGGAAGCCACACTCCCGCGATTTCAGTCAAGTTCTCGCCAGCCCACTTGACGCCGTCAATTCGACAAACGCCCCATCTTCGACGTGTCCCGCGAAGACCCTGAGTGGATCGTCGGCAAACCGGAAGAAATCCTCATACCACATACCACGCAGCAACTCGCGCCACGTCCTGGCACCTCTTATAAGAAACTGCCCCATGCCCACAAACATTTGCTTTCGGGTAATTAAAACCGCGAAATAGTGTTATGTCGAATCAGACATTTACCTGCGAGGCATTTCCCGTGTCATTGGCGGTTGTGTGTAGGGCTTAATGGTCGGTGTGGAATCACAATGACGGAGAATCTCCCTCGTCATGCCAACAGGTTTTCCCGAACAATTTCGAACTGTGGCGGGTGCATTCATGCGATGGAGCAAGCTTTCCATCCTTTGAAATGCTGTGCAATTTATAGCGGAAATCGCGAGAATTAGGTAGAATCCGCCTCAATGCCCTCTCTCGTGGGACATGATGACCCTTTGCGACCACATTAGTTGCATTGAAACACACGGGCCTACGGCAAAACCGGAAATGAAATGAAATTTGTCGCGTCGAAGGACGGAAGCGCACAATCGGATTCGGATCCGATATCAGAGATTGATATTCTGTGGATGACGGCTGGACTGGGTTGTGATGGAGATACGATTGCCCTCACGGCGGCAACGCAGCCGAGCATCGAGGATTTGGTCCTCGGAGCCTTTCCGTGGGTACCCAAAGTCAATTTCCATAATCCTTTTCTTGCCTATGAAAATGGAGACGAATTCGTCCGGCATTTCCGGGATGCGGCAGAAGGAAAGCTTTCTCCTTTTATTTTGGTAGTTGAGGGTTCGATTCCGAACGAAAAAAACAAGGAAGAAGGATACTGGGCCAGCTTCGGCACGGACCAGAAAACAGGACAACCGATCACAACATGTGATTGGATCGACCAGTTGGCGTCGAAGGCTTGGGCGGTCGTGGCCGCAGGAACGTGTGCGACCTATGGCGGCATCCATGCGATGGAAGGAAATCCTACTGGCTGCATGGGATTGGCGGATTACCTGGGGTGGGATTGGAAAACGGGAGCTGGCATTCCCATCGTGTGCGTTCCGGGATGCCCGGTACAGCCCGACAATTTCACAGAAGTTCTTCTCTATTTGCTGAACATGGTAGCCGGGCACGCCCCGATGATTCCATTGGACGAAGCCTTGCGTCCTACTTGGCTGTTTGGTTCTACGGTGCATGAAGGATGCGATCGCGGCGGATATTACTAGCAGGCGCATTTCGCGGAAGAATATGGATCGCCTACATGCATCGTGAAACTCGGATGCTGGGGGCCAGTTGTGCAATGCAATGTTGGGAAACGCGGATGGATGGGGGGAATCGGCGGATGTCCGAACGTCGGCGGAATCTGCATTGGATGCACGATGCCTGGTTTTCCCGACAAATTCATGCCGTTCATGAACCAGCCGCCGGGTTCATTGCTGTCTTCGAGCGCGGTGATGACCTATGGCCGTGCGATTCACGCTTTGCGCCGGTTCACGCAGTCCTCGCTCAACAAAGAGCCATCCTGGAGGACCCGTTTGAAGGATTAAGCGTTACGCGCCGGGCAAAGTGATTTGGGGACGGGGGAATCTATTCCTAAGGGTCAGGCTTCGTTCGCGGATGAGGCGGGAAATGACGCTGGATTTTTTCACTCGAGCCAAAAGCAAACGCGACGATGCGCAAACGGTCGCCTTGGATGGACCGTCTGTCGCTGCCTCTGAGGCCGAAAGAGCGCTTCGAGAACTTGCCGATGTTTTTCTGAATCAACAATCCCCGGTCCTTCCCGGTACGCACCGGGAATTCCCCGAAAAAGCGGAATCGAAAGTTGCTAATGAAGTGCCGCTTCTGAACATGGAGGCAAAGTACCGAGCCCTCGTCGAGCAAATTCCTGCAGTCGTGTTTATGGCTTACCTGGACCAGGGAATCGGCGAGGCCTACGTAAGCCCTCAGATTGAAGCTGCGCTTGGTTTTTCTCAGAGTGAATGGCTCGAAGACCCGGTGCGTTGGTATCAGCAAATTCATCCTGACGACAAAATGCGATGGAGTATGGAAGCGGCTGAAATGTTTCTAACCGGCAAACCATTGCGATCTTCCTACCGGGTCATGGCGCGCGACGGAAGAGTTCTTTGGTTTCAGTGCGAAGCGAAGATGATTCGCCGGGAGGACGGGCGGCCGTGGTTTATTCACGGCGTCGGCTTCGACATTACGGAACGAAAAGGTCTGGAAGAAGCGATTTTGGAAATCAGCGCCCAGGAACAACGGCGCATCGCTCAGGATCTACACGATGGCCTGGGCCAGCACCTGACTGGGATCGCTTTCATGAGTAAAGTTCTTCAAGAAAAGCTTATTGACAGGTCGTTACCCGAGGCTGCCGAAGCGGCAAAGATCGTCCAAATGGTGAATCAGGCGATCGACAATACTCGTCAACTCGCGCGAGGGCTTCATCCCGTGGCTGCGGAACCTCAGGGGCTGATGTCCGCCCTGAAAAAATGGGCCAATGAGGTGGAAGATCTGTTTCACATCACCTGCATATTTTGCTGCGATACGCCGCTGTACATTCACGACGGAAATCTAGCCACCCATCTCTACCGGATCGCGCAAGAAGCAGTCAACAACGCAATACGCCACGGGAAATCCAAAACTATCGTTCTCAGTCTGTCGGGCAGGAACGGAACCGGCACTTTGACGATTCAAGATGATGGTGATGGATTTCCGGCGAAGCAAGCCAGCCAGCCAGGAGTCGGACTGAGCATCATGAACTACCGGGCCGATATGGTTGGCGGCTCACTGAAAGTGCAGCAGAATGACGGCCATGGTGTTACGGTAACCTGCATATTTCCGATTCGAAGTGCCGAATAGGAGCAGAATCCAATGGCGACCAAACCTCAGTTCGCTTCTCACACAAGGAAATACAGAGTGCTGTTGGTCGATGACCATCCCATTGTCCGCCAAGGGCTCGCTTTGTTAATTGACCGCGAAGCCGATTTGTCTGTTTGCGGCGAAGCCGAAGGCTCACACTCTGCATTCCTTGCGATCTCGACCCTACGGCCGGATATTGTAGTACTGGACATCTCACTGAGCGGCCCCGACGGCCTGGACATACTCAAGGAAATTCGCACGAAGACAACTAATCTACCCGTTTTGATTCTCACGATGCATGACGAATCCATCTACGCGGAGCGCGCCATGCGGGCGGGCGCAAACGGATACATCATGAAGCAGGAGGCGACTGAAAAAGTCCTGGTTGCCATTCGACGAATTCTGCAGGGCGAAGTCTACCTCAGCGATCGACTGACAAACTCGATGTTGCGGCAGTACGCGCGAGGAACCACTCCACAGAGTTCCCCGCTCGTGAATCTTTCTGACCGGGAATTGGAAGTCTTCCGCCTGATAGGCGAAGGACACGGAACCCGGCAAATTGCCGACGATTTGCATGTCAGTGTTAAAACCATTGAGTCTTACCAGGCGCACATTAAGGAAAAACTGGCACTTAGAAATTCTCGCGAACTTGTGCAGCATGCAATTGAATGGACCGTGAATCTAAGCGGTGGGTACTAATTGAGTTTTGCACAGATTTCCACATCGGGGATTCCCCTATTCCCGCCTCATACCATCCCTTATGACAAATTCCGCATTTGCCCGATTGTAGGATTCTCCCTCCCGTTGTAATTCTCCGAATTGAAATACTAAACCTTAGTTTGTCCCGAACAATGCCCGTTTCTGGCACTGGAGAGGTATGGGTCGGCCCCTGAATTCGCCAGATGCACAGGATTCTTGTACTAGGCATGCACGGTGTTGTCTCTGCCGGGACATGCACGCGCCTGAGAGGAGAGACTGAAAATGACACCCGAAGCAATTCCTTACGGTCGGAAAACACAAAAACCTTCTCCTGTCTCCGATGTACATATTCTCTGGATCACAGCCGGGCTAGGCTGCGACGGGGATTCCGTCTCGGTTACGGCGGCGATGCAACCAAGTATTGAAGACGTGTTGCTTGGTGCGATCCCAGGATTGCCGCGGGTGCATCTGCACAATCCCGTGCTGGCCTACGAAAACGGGGATGATTTCCTCAAATATTGGTATCAAGCCGAGCAAGGAAAGCTGGAGCCGTTTGTTCTCGTCGTCGAAGGTTCGATTCCCAACGAGAAAATCAAAAAGGAAGGTTACTGGGCCGGGCTCGGAACCGACCCAAAATCCGGGCAACCCATTACGACGAATGAGTGGATCGACCGGCTCGCGCCAAAAGCACTGGCTATAGTGGCCTGTGGCACATGCGCGACCTATGGCGGAATCCATGCCATGCAGGGCAACCCCACAGGAGCAATGGGTTTGGCCGACTATCTGGGCTGGGATTGGAAGTCAAAGGCAGGCCTGCCAATCGTGAACGTCCCCGGGTGTCCCGTTCAGCCCGACAACTTCATGGAAACAGTCCTTTATCTCTTGTATCAGGTATCGGGTCTTGCGCCGATGATTCCCCTCGATGAACAGTTGCGGCCCACCTGGCTCTTCGGAAAGACGGTCCACGACGGCTGCGACCGAGCCGGTTATTACGAGCAGGGCGATTTTGCGGAAGTGTACGGTTCCCCGAAGTGCATCGTGAAGCTTGGCTGCTGGGGACCGGTCGTTAATTGCAACGTGCCAAAACGTGGCTGGATGGCGGGGATTGGCGGGTGCCCGAACGTCGGAGGAATCTGCATCGGATGTACCATGCCGGGCTTCCCCGACAAATTCATGCCGTTCATGGATGAGCCGCCCGGAGCGAAAGTCTCCGCCGCCGGCATCAGCATCTACGGCAAGGCCATTCGAACATTGCGTGCCTTCACCAACGCCACGGTGAACAAGGAACCGAAGTGGCGCCATCCTGGGGCAGAGTTAACCACTGGCTATCGACCCGGAGCGTATTAGGAGACCTGAGAAACGGAGGAGCGTAGATCATGGGAACAACTACGATTGCTTCAAGAGGGACGCCGACCGGTTCGAGAAAACTGGTGGACATGAATTGGGATCCGATCACTCGAATCGTTGGCAGCCTTGGAATTTTCACCAAGATTGATTTCGAGAACCGCCAGGTCGCCGAGTGCCACAGCACTTCGTCGATCTTCCGGGGCTACAGCATTTTCATGAAGGGCAAGGATCCGCGCGACGCGCATTTCATTACCAGCCGCATCTGCGGGATTTGCGGCGATAACCATGCCACCTGTGCCACCTACGCGCAGAACATGGCATTCGGCGTGCGTCCGCCGGCGCTTGCGGAATGGATTGTAAACCTCGGAGAAGCGGCCGAATACATGTTCGACCACAATATTTTTCAGGACAACCTCGTCGGCGTGGACTTCTGCGAGCAGATGGTGAAGGAGACGAATCCTTCCGTGTTTGCCAAGGCGGAAAAAAAGGAAGCGCCGCACGCCAATCTTCATGGCTTCCGGACGATCGCGGACATCATGCGCGCACTCAATCCGTTTGTGGGGTCGTTCTATCGCGAAGCGCTGCAGATGAGCCGAATGACGCGGGAGATGTTCTGCCTGATGGAAGGGCGGCACGTGCATCCATCCACGCTGTATCCGGGAGGCGTGGGCACGGTTCCGACGATTCAGCTCTTTACGGACTACATCGTGCGTTTGATGAGGTACGTGGAGTTCATGAAGAAGGTAGTTCCACTCCACGACGACTTGTTTGATTTCTTCTACGAAGCGCTTCCCGGGTACGAAAAAGTCGGGCAGAGGCGCGTGCTCCTTGGGTGTTGGGGATCGTTCAACAATCCGGCAGTTTGTGACTATTCCTACAAAAAGATGACCGAATGGGGCCGCGCGATGTACGTCACGCCCGGAGTCGTCGTCGACGACAAGCTGGTGACTACGGACCTCGTGGACATCAACCTGAACATTCGTATCCTGCTCGGCAGTTCCTACTACGATGGATGGGAGAACGGCGAAAAGTTCGTGAAAAACGATCCTCTTGGCAATCCAGTGGATCAGAACCATCCGTGGAATCAGACCACAATCCCGCGACCCCAGAAGCGCGACTTTGCCGGAAAGTACACGTGGGTCATGTCGCCGCGGTGGCTCGACAAGAGAACTGGCGATCACTTGGCGCTCGACACGGGCGGCGGGCCAATCGCGCGGCTGTGGGCAACGGCCCTCGCCGGAATCGTAGACATCGGCTACATCAAGGCGACCGGACGAAGTGTGAAGATGTATCTGCCAAAAACTATGTCGCTGCCCGAAGTTGAGTTTGAATGGAAGATTCCCAAGTGGAGCAATGCCATTGAACGCGACCGCGCCAGGACATACTTCCAGGTGTACGCTGCGGCAGCCGCTCTTCACTTCGCCGAGCAGGCGCTGGCGGAATTGCACGCGGGGAGAACCAGAACGTGGTCTGAATTTACAGTTCCACAGGACGCGATCGGCTGCGGCTTCCACGAAGCCGTCCGCGGCGTGTTGTCGCATCACGTCGTCATCCGCGATGGAAAAATCGCGAATTATCATCCGTATCCGCCGACTCCGTGGAACGCAAACCCCCGGGACATTTATGGAACGCCCGGACCCTACGAGGATGCGGTGCAGAACACGCCCATCTTTGAAGAGAACGGCCCGGACAAATTCAAAGGCATAGACATCATGCGAGCTGTACGGAGTTTCGATCCGTGCCTGCCCTGCGGTGTGCACATGTATCTGGGCAATGGGAAAACACTCGAAACTCACCACTCGCCGATGTTTGGTTTGAACGCCTGACGATCCCGAACAGGGACCGAAGCGGGCGGTAATGCGAAGGGGGCAGGCCGGGCGAAAGACCATCAGTTTGTCTCCTTAATCGCATCCGCCCGTTTCCGTTTTTCACTTAAGGACCCTATGGCGCAAGACGCGGCTTTCCAAAAACAGATTCAGCGCATCGGAGAATTGGTCGAGCAATTGGAGACGGGCTCCGATCCGAGCGCGCGCGCCTTGGCCAAAGAACTCCTCGAATCCCTGATGGCGTTGCACGGGGCGGCTCTGGAACGAATCCTGGGGCTTGCTTCCGAAGCGGGCGAGCCGGGAGACGCTATTATTCGCAAATGTGGGGTTGACGAACTTGTTAGCAGCGTGCTCCTGCTATACGGGCTGCACCCGGAGGGCTTGCACACTCGCGTGAGGCGGGCGCTGGAGAAAACACGAACCTACCTTGAATCTCATGCCGCAAATGCAGACCTCGTCTCCATTGGCGACGACGGCGTGGTTACGCTCCGACTCGAGGTGAAGTCCACTGGCTGTGGTTCATCGGCCGCGGCGGTGAAGTCCACACTCGCGGCAGCCGTGCAAAACGCTGCGCCGGACGCTACATCCATTGTCGTGGAGGAAGCAGGCGCGTCACTGACGCAATCTGGATTTGTATCCGTGGCGCAACTCGAGAGCGGCAAGTCGATGGCCGGATTGTACGCAGCTCGGGCCGAGCGGAGCGGTGACTGACATGCCGCCTGCGCTTCCAACCCGGCAGGAGGGCGCGTTTGCGGCCCTTCGCCAGTTCGCCCGCAAGCGGATGGTGGTGGAGCGCTGCGAAATGTGCAGCCTCGAACTTGCCGGAGAACATGAACACCTTGTCGAGCCGGTAAATCGCAAACTGATCTGCGCTTGCCAGGCGTGCGCGATTCTCTTCGAGGGGCAGAGCGGCACAAAGTACAAGCGCGTTCCGCGCGAGGTCCAGTTCCTTCGCGATTTTCAGTTGACGGACGCGCAGTGGGATGGACTGATGGTTCCCATCGAAATGGCCTTTTTTTTCAAGAGTTCGCCGCAGGGAAAAATGATTGCCTTGTATCCCAGTCCCGCGGGACCCACGGAATCATTGCTTTCGCTGGACACTTGGACTGACATCGTACGGATGAATCCAATTTTGAGCGAAATGAGGGACGACGTGACCGCCCTGCTTGCCAATCGAGTCGGACATGTCAAAGGGGCGGCCCCTGCCGAGTATTACCTGGTTCCAATCGATGAGTGCTACAAACTGGTTGGGCTGATCCGCGCCCACTGGCGCGGACTTTCCGGCGGCACGGAAGTCTGGCGCGAGATTGCCGCGTTTTTTTCCGGGCTCAAGAAGAGATCAGGATTCAAGGAAGAGAGTGCATATGCCTGATCTGCAACTCACGATGGAAAGCGCGGACGTGGTCCAGTTCGCGGCCGCGCCGCTGCTGTCGTTCAAAGTGCGCATCATAAATAACGCGAGTGAAGAGATCATTCACACCATCGCGATGAGAGCGCAGATCCAGATCGAGGTGACTCGACGAAAGTACGACGCCAGCGAACAAGCGCGACTGCAGGACCTTTTTGGGGAACCGGATCGGTGGGGTCTGACGCTACGAAATATGTTGTGGACGCATGTGAGCGTGGTGGTGCCGCGCTTCACCGGCAGCGTTTTGGCGGAAATCCCCGTGCCCTGCACGTTTGATTTCAACGTAGCTGCCACAAAATACTTTCACGGTCTGACGAGCGGTGATTTGCCGCTGTGTTTTCAATTCAGCGGAAATGTTTTCTATCAGGGAGAGGATGAAGCCCTTCAGGTCGCTCCTATTTCCTGGGACAAAGAGGCAAAGTTTCGTTTGCCTGTAAAACTATGGAAAGACCTGATGGATACTTACTATCCGAATTCCGCGTGGCTCGCCTTGCATCGGGACACGTTTGAAAAACTGTATCAATTCAAGGTACGCGAAGGAATTCCCACTTGGGAGGAAGCAGTAGAAAGGGCTTTGAACGCGCTTCCCGAAACGGTGCGCTCATGAAAGCCGCACTCGTGGACGGGATCGTGAAGGCTGTGCTCTACGAAGGCTACATGCTCTATCCCTACCGGCCATCCTCCATAAAGAACCGGCAGAGATTCAACTTTGGCGTAGTTTACCCTCGTGCGTATAGCGATGCGCAAGGCGGCACCGATGCGTGGATAATGCAGACGCAATGCCTGGCCCTCGGTGGTGGTGGAACTCAGTGCCTGGTTTGCGTCAGATTTCTGCGGATGGTAGAGCGCTCGGTTGGAAAAGTTCTGACGCCTTTGAGTAATCTGTCTTCGATAGCACCTGAAAACATCCAAGGCGTCGACCGGTTGGAGGTCAGCGGGAAGACCTTCCAGGCCTGGCAAGAAGCAGTGGAAGAAGAGATCGAAGTGACGGAATTCAGCCTTTCCGCACTTGTAGCCCAACCAATGCAATGGCCTTTCCGGCTTTCGGCCACGCAGGAAAAAGAAGCCGTTCGGGATGAGGGTGGCTTGATCGTCGGAATCGTTCAGCGCCAGAAAGCAGGTGTTGCGGGCGTGATCGAATTAACAGCCGAACGCCTAAACGAAGGCGTGTTCAAACTTACGGCGCGTATCGCGAACACATCGAGGATGGAAAATGTTGGCGCGATTGCCCGGGAAGATGCACTTTCTCGGTCTCTGGTTTCGGCCCACACAATTCTGGAGGTCCGGAACGGTGAATTTGTTTCGCTCGTGGATCCTCCTGAGACTTGCCGCGATTTTGCCGCGGCGTGCCAGAACTTGGGAACATGGCCGGTCCTTGTCGGCGAAGAGGGGCAGCGCGACACGATGCTCTCTTCACCAATCATTTTGTACGACTACCCGCAGATTGCTCCGGAAAGTCCGGGCGATTTGTTCGATGGCGCGGAGATTGATGAAATTTTGTCGTTGCGCATTATGACCCTGACGGAAGAAGAAAAGCGAGAGATACGGCAGGCCGATGACCGCGCTCGCCTGATTCTGGAGCGGACGGAATCTCTGCCAGAAGAACAGTTAATGAAACTTCACGGAGTGTTGCGCGGCCTGCGTATAGCGAAGGGAGAGACGCCATGAAGGAATGGGAATGGCAACTCCTGGAAGACAAGACACCAGTCAAGTCGCTTGAGATTTTGGGCGTTCAAGTCCAATGCGGTGATCGCGTGCGGCTAAAGCCCAACGCCGGCGGTGATATTTTCGATCTAGCCCTCGAAGGAAAGATCGCGGCCGTCGAATCCATCGAACAAGACTATGAAGGCAAAGTGCACGTTTGCGTTGTCGTCGACGATGACCCCGGCAGGGACATTGGCCTGATGCGGCAGCCTGGCCACCGTTTTTTCTTCGCTCCAACCGAGCTCGAACCCGTCGACAAAGATGAAGTGGCGCCAATCAAGGAAACCAAGAGGATACTCATCGCCGGAATAGGTAATATTTTCTTGGCGGATGACGGCTTCGGCGTTGAAGTCGCTAGCCGCCTGGCAAAACAATCTTTTTCGACAGGGGTCCGCGTCGCGGACTTTGGTATTCGAGGGTTTGATCTTGCCTACGCCTTGATGGAAGGCTACGAGACAACCATTCTCGTTGACGCATGTCCCGGCGAAGGCCAGCCCGGTACGCTCTTCGTCCTTGAGCCGGACCTGGAGGATTTGCATTCCGCCGAAGCGCAGCAAGGTTCCCTAGAGCCCCACGCGATGAACCCGGTCAATGTGCTGCGAATGGCAAAGACCATGGGCGGCGAGCTGAAACGAGTGCTGGTCGTCGGCTGCGTGCCGGAAACCCTCGGTCCGGAAGAAGGACAAATGGGGCTGAGTGAGCAAGTGGCAGCCGCTGTCGAGGAGGCTGTAAAGTTGATCGATTCCCTTGTGACGCGAATTCTTGCAGGAGAATGGCCCGGGAAGAAATGAACACAATTATCATCGCGTAAAGGAGATTTTCATGGCGACTCAAATAATGGAGCGGTTGGACGACGGAAATGGAACCGACAAAGAAACCCTGTACATGCTCGGAGGCGTTGCGTTAGTGATCTTTGGCGCGGGACTGGTGCTCTCCAATCCGACCGTCCGCAGATACCTCGGGCAAGTAGGAATTGGGAATCTCGCCTCCATGGCCCTTCCGGACATTGAACGGTATTTTCGATTGCGTTCCATGTAGAGGGAGATAGACTCGGCGTGTGCCAGTTCCAACTTGTTTATATTGCGAACTGACAAAGAGTACCCAAATCTACGATGAAAGGAGCCCATCCATGACCCTCACTAAAGATGGATTGGCTCATTTCGCAACCGATGCGAAAACGAGCTTGTTTACGGTGCAGGCGTTTGCAGCAGGGTTGGCTTCAGCCGTGGCACATAGTCCTAGCTTTGCAATTCGGGATTTTGTCGGGGACATAGAGTTGCTTCCAGGCAGCATGAAGGATGGAGCTCTACATTTGACGATCAATCTACGGTCGCTTGAAATCTTGGACGAGGTGAGCCGCCATGACCGCAGTGAGATCGAACGCGTCATGTTTGAAGAGGTCCTGGAGACCAGTAAATATCCGAAAGCACGATACGAAAGCACACGTGTAAACGTCACGGAAGCCGGTGAAAGCATATGTCGGGCAGAAATTTATGGCGATCTGACACTTCATGGAATCACTCGGGGCGTGAGGTTGGAGACGCAGATCGTAATTGGGGAGGACTCACTTCGCGCGCAAGGTTCCTTCTCTCTTAGTCAGCCCGATTTCGGGTTGAAGATCGCTTCCGTCGCTGGAGGTACCTTGAAGCTGAGAGAAGAATTAAAGTGTCATTTTTTTATCCTAGCGAACCGACAGGAATAAAGGATCGGGAGCTAAGAAATGCAGACAGGAACACAGAGAGTGCTTGAGCCGGTCAAGTTCATAGTTGATGCCTCTGGCAGCCGGTTCACGGTGCAGGCTTTTGCGACAGGCTTGCTCTCGGCGTTCGGCCATAATCCGACTATCGGGATACGGGATTTCGAGGGGCAGGTCCAGTTTGTCCCCGAAACCTATGAGGGAGCACTCCTCCGTCTAACGCTGCGGACCAACGCGATGGAAGTCCTTGACGAGATGAAGATTGATGATCGCAAGAAGATGGAACAACTCATGAACGAAAGCGTCCTGGATGTTGAGCACTTTCCGACGGTGGAATATAAAAGTAAGGCTATTACCGTCGAGAAGCAGGCCAATGATTTATTGCGTGCTAATGCGGCGGGTGAACTTTCCTTTCACGGCGTAATGCAGCCGCTATCCTTGGACGCGCGGATCATGAATTTGGGACCGATATTGCGCATTTCCGGACAATTCTCGCTGAGGCAATCGGATTACGGGATCAAACCGGTTTCGTTCGCTGGTGGGACATTGCGGTTGAAGGACGAGCTCATGTTCAATTTTGACCTCGTGGCGCGAATACAGGAATGATGCAAACAGAAGTGCCTCGCTGGAACTAAACCTTGGCAAGAGGAGTTCGATTGTGTGCCTAGCAATTCCCGGAAAAATCGTCGAGATCGATTCACAAAACCCGCAACAAGCGGTCGTTGACGTGGTTGGTGTGCGCCGCAAAGTGGATTTGGGGCTTTTGCAGGACGATCCACCAGTCCCCGGGGATTGGGTTTTGATCCATGTGGGATTCGCGATGAGCAAAATCAGCGAAGCCGATGCCGCCGATCAAATGCAAACCCTTACAATGCTCGGGGAGACTGAGGCTGCCATGCAAGAAGTGCGCGGATACGGTCTGGAGCACGAGGAGCAAGGCCAATCGGGTCAAAGGCAGACGCCATGAAATTTGTGGATGAATTCCGTGCGCCCGAGCTGATTTCCAAAGCTGGTGAAGAAATCCGCAAGCTCGCCGATCCGGATCGTCATTACCGGATTATGGAAGTCTGCGGTGGACACACGCATGCCATTTACCGTTTCGGTCTGAAAGATCTTCTTCCCCCCAACGTGGAATTAATCCACGGCCCGGGCTGTCCGGTGTGTGTCCTTCCGATGGGAAGAATTGACGATGGCCTTTCCATCGCCGCGCAACCGGACTTTATTTTTGCCGCATTTGGCGACATGATGCGCGTCCCTGGGACTCACGGAAGTCCGCTTGAATATAAAGCCCGTGGCATGGACGTTCGAATCGTCTACTCTCCCGCGGATGCGCTGAAACTTGCTCGCAACAATCCCGAAAAGCATGTCATGTTTTTCGCTATAGGATTTGAAACCACTGCCCCCTCAACGGCGCTGACGCTGGTGCGCGCAAAGGCGGAGGGTCTGCACAATTTCTCCGTATTTTGTAATCACGTCACCATCATTCCAGCCATCCGGGCGATTCTGGATTCACCGGACATGCGCATCGATGGGTTTGTCGGTCCAGGACACGTTTCCACTGTGATTGGTTGCCGCCCGTACGACTGGATTGCCGAGGACGAAGGCAAACCCGTGGTTGTGTCGGGTTTCGAACCGCTAGACATTCTCCAGTCCATCGTGATGCTGCTGAGCCAACTTAGAAAAGGCGAGGCAAGGATCGAGAACCAGTACAAGCGCGTGGTCCCATGGGAAGGAAATCGCGCGGCCCTTCGCGCCATGGCGGAAGTATTTGAACTTCGCCCTTACTTCGAATGGC
>Ga0210401_10004946_pt1 | contig 13794 bp, 14 predicted proteins | sample IncBWH32MmetaG_FD_150866 | JGI IMG/M metagenome (GOLD analysis project Ga0210401, IMG submission 150866) | Forest soil microbial communities from Barre Woods Harvard Forest LTER site, Petersham, Massachusetts, United States - Inc-BW-H-32-M | ecosystem: Environmental > Terrestrial > Soil >... | reverse complement strand
TATTTTTAAATTGGTATAAAGCTGGGTGAATTTATTATCCTTAAACTCCCATACACCAAGTGTTGTAAGTACATATAACAATGAATCGGATGCCGGAATAATTTTATTTATTAGCACCGGATTTGTTTTGGTAAACAACGGATACTCTTCAGTATAATTTCCTACACATTTAAATAAAGACCTATCGTTAGCAAACCAAATATGTTTTTCGCTTTCAGTAATAGATTTAATTGGACGGGATAAGGAAACTGGGTTTTGAGCATATATATCTATAAAGCTTTTGCCTACATATTTTTTTATTCCTTCGTTAGTGCCAATCCAAATATATCCTTCATCATCCTGATAAATACAGTTTATTTGAGAGCTTGGTAAGCCATCGCGTAATGTAATTTGCGAAAAATTAAATTCTTGTGCGTAAAAACTTGTTGATGCAACAAAGCATATGATAGAAAGAAAAAAGCGCTTTAATTGCTTAGAAAAACACGAATCAACAGGGTTCATATTAGCAAACATACCATTTTGCCCTGATATTTAAAAGAAGAAATTTAACCTATATGTTCGTGCACTTTAACAACTGAAGCTGTTGCCGTTTTTTGTACCGTGTTTTTGCTGAACATAACATCTATTCTGCCCATCCAAATACCAGCCCAGCCTACTTGCGTAATATAAACAGGTTTGTTTGCAGCATTGGTTTTTAATTTTGGCTCCTCTAAAAATGTATGGGTGTGCCCACCGATAATTAAATCAATATCCTGTGTTTGTTCAGATAAAACAGTATCGCTAACTTTCTTTTCGGCATAATTATAACCCAAATGAGATAAACAAATTACATAATCACACTTTTTTTCATGCTTCAAAATTGATGCTGTTTTTTTTGCAGCCTCTATAGGATCATTATATTGTATATTTCCGTAATTTTTTTTCTCTACTAAGCCTTGTAACTCTATACCTAAGCCAAAAACACCAATTTTTAACCCATCTTTTTTAATTATTTTATAAGGGTTAATTCTACCCGCAAGTGGGCTATCTTTAAAATCGTAATTAGCATTTAAAAACTCAAAACTGGCATGAGGCATTTGTTTAACAATATTGTCCACTCCAAAATCAAAATCGTGGTTACCAAAAGTAGATACATCGTAGCCCATTTGGCTCATTAATTTAAACTCTAACTCACCTGCGTAAAAATTAAAATAGGGCGTTCCTTGAAATATATCTCCGGCATCAAGTAGTAAAACATTCTTTTCTTCTTTCCTAATTTTATTAATAATAGCCGCGCGTTTTGCCGCACCACCTTGGTTGGCATATTTTGGGTCGTTATCCGGAAAAGGCTCTATCCTACTATGTACATCGTTTGTATATAGTATGGTTAATTTTGTTATCCCTTTATCTAGCAAAATTTCATTAGCTAACAAGTTTGATGCACTACCATAAATGGCCGCTGCACCAAGCATATAACGTAAAAATTCGCGCCTATTTTGCGTACTGTATTCTGCCATCTAAATTTGCTGTTACTGGTTTGTTTTGTTTGCTAAGGTTTCTGCAATAATCAATTAAAATATCACGTAATAAAAAATCTGTTTTAACCATTGAATTATTTTCATCTGAGCTAAAGAACTTATCTCCGCCACCCGCCAAATAATCGCTTGTAGCAACGTAATATGTGGAGCTTGTATCAAAAGGCTTTCCATTTATAACTATGTTAGTAGGTTTTTTATCAGCTATCGTAAATCTTATACCGGCAACTGGTGCACCATCTTTTTCTACAATAAAATTTAAAAGCTTTAGTAACCTATCTGAGCTTATTCTTACAAGTACCAATTTATTTTCAAAGGGCATAAGCTCAAACATACTACCTACCATAATATTGCCCTGTGGTACAGATGTACGTAACCCGCCATTATTAAACATAGCAAATGTGTTTACCGTATCCACATTCGGCAAGTGCTTTACTCTATCAAAAACGGCTTCGGCAAAAAAATTGCCTAAAGTGCTTTCGGGTGTTTTTTTTGTAAGCGCAACCGGGGTTGTGCCAATTACTTCATGCATTTTACCATCTATGCTTTGCTTATAGGGTTGTATGGTTTTTACTATTTGAGAATCGACAGCGTTATCGCTTATAATAACATGCTGAGGGGTTAATTGCTGTACATACATTTTTTTGCTGCTGCATGATAACAACAAAATCAGTATACTGGCAGAACCTAATCTTATGAGGGACTTAAAATTTTTATACATTTTTACAAATGTAATGGGCAATTGTAATTATAAAAATTATTTTTGTTACCATTATGTTAAGATCAGAAACTAAAATTCGTGTGCGTTATGGCGAAACCGATAGAATGGGTTACGTTTACTATGGCAATTATGCACAATATTATGAAGTAGCAAGGGTAGAGACTCTTCGACAAATTGGCCTTAATTATAAAGAAATTGAAGATAGAGGGATTTTATTGCCTGTATTGGATTTTACAATACAGTATAAAAAGCCTGCTTTTTACGATGATGAGTTAACTATTATAACTACCGTAAAAGAGCTGCCTGGCGTACGTATAACATTTAATTACGAATGTTTTAATGATAAAAAAGAATTACTAAATACCGGTGCTGTAACACTTGTTTTTATTGACAAAGAACGTAACAAACCCTGTATTCCACCCGATTGGTTTATGGATGAAGTAGAAAAATATTTTCCGCATGGCTAAGTTTTTTAAACCCTTATTGGCATTTTGTTTATTAAGTACATTTGTATTTAAAGCTCAAACAGATAAAAATTTATATCAGTTTAATGTAGATAATTTTCCGGAGGTTTATGGTGGAAAAGTAGAATTAAAACGCTTTTTACACGACCATTTAGTTTACCCTACTGATGACTTTAAAAATAAAAAAGAAGGTACAGTACAACTCAATTTTGTGGTAACTAAAGACGGGAAAACAACAAATGTTACAGTATTTAAATCGCTTACATCTGCCACAGATAAGGAAGCTGTGCGTTTATTGAGTTTATTAGATTGGATCCCTTCCAGGAAAGAAGGTACACCTGCTGACGTAAATTTTAATTTAGAAATTCCTTTTTCTATCTCTAAATACAAAAAACAAGTAAAAGAACGTGGTTTTGATACCCCTCTTTATATTGATATACCAACAGATAGTTCAACAAACGTTTATGAAACTGCTGAACGCTCGCCTTTATTTAATAATCCAGACAAAACATTTACAGAGTTTGTTTATTCAACTCTTGAGTATCCAGAAATAGCATCTCGCCAAAATATAGAAGGGAAAGTGCAACTTAGTTTTGTAGTAGAGCCGGATGGGATGGTTTCTAACATTAAGGTGTTAAACGGTGGTATAACAGGGGGATGTAATGCAGAAGCCATACGTGTTATAAGTTTAACCAAATGGCAGCCTGCTATTAGGGATGGCAAATATGTACGTTACCGAATGAGTTTTACAATGAATTTTTCTTTAAAAAACAGTTTTAAAGACAATAGTAATGGCAATCAGCGCGCCTGGGGGCAATAATGTTACTTAATTGTGATGGTACTTCTCTCCTTTTATTATAGTAAAGGCACGGTAAAGTTGTTCGCAAAATAAAAGTCGAATCATTTGATGAGAGAAAGTAAATTTAGAGAAACTAATTAAAGGATATTTTTTTCGCAATTCATCTGTAAACCCATAAGGGCCACCAATAGCAAAACACAAGCTTTTTTTCCCTGCATTTAAAATACTTTGTATTTGATTTGCTAATTGTATTGAAGAAAATTCTTTACCAATTTCATCTAATAAAAATACCACATCATACTTGCTAAGGTGAGTAAGTAATTGCTTTTCTTCTTCTTGTTTTTGTTCAGCAATAGTTTTGTTACGTACAGTTTTGTTAATGGAAATAGTAATGGTTTCAAAAGATGTATATCGTGTTAAGCGTTTGGTAAACTCCTGTACACCATGTTCAACAAAACTTTGATCGGTTTTATCTATTTGAAGTAATATTATTTTCACTTTGTAAAGTTATTATAGTTTTATAATAGTAACTTATAATTTACACCTTGTTACTTTAAAACTTTATATAATTTTGAGCACAAATGAAATCTTATATAAAAAAGCACCAAGCCCACTTTAACTTTAAAGCCTTCGTAAAACAAGCCTTTGCCGAAGACGTTGGTAGTGGAGACCATACTACCCTAGCAACTTTAACAAAAAAACAAAACGGCAACATGCAGTTGTTGGTTAAAGAAGATGGTATTTTAGCTGGCGTAGAAGCCGCCCGCTTTATTTTCAAAAAAGTTAATCCAAAAATAAAATTTACTGAAAAGATAAAAGATGGCACTTTAGTAAAAAAAGGAGATATTGCCTTTACTATTAGCGGGCCAACTTATCAATTACTTACTGCCGAGCGTTTGGTGTTAAACATTATGCAGCGCATGAGTGGCGTTGCCACTAAAACCCATCACTTACAAACGCTTTGTAAAGGCACCCATACTAGGGTTATAGATACGCGTAAAACCACTCCTCTATTTCGTTTTTTTGAAAAATGGGCTGTGGTTATTGGAGGTGGTGCTAACCACCGCTATGCTTTGTATGATATGATTTTAATAAAAGATAATCATATAGATTTTGCCGGAGGTATAATACAAGCCATTGATGCTGCTAGTTCATATCTAAAGAAAAACAAATTAAAATTAGCTATTGAAGTTGAATGTCGAAATATAAACGACGTAAAAAAAGTATTGGCACATGGTAAAGTAAATAGAATTTTACTCGATAATTTTACCCCGGCATTGGTGAAACAAGCAGTTAATTTAATTAAAGGAAAATATGAAACTGAGGCATCGGGTGGTATTACAGAGAAAACCATACGTAATTATGCTTTGGCAGGAGTAAATTTTATTTCGGTAGGTGCTTTAACTCATCATGTAAAAAGTCTCGATTTAAGTTTAAAGGCCGTTAAATAATGAATCAGTCCAAGGCCATAAACAAACTAATTATAGTAGCTGCCCTTGGTTATTTTGTTGATATTTATGATTTGTTATTGTTTGGAGTTGAGCGCACACATAGTTTAAATGAAATTCTTCCGCTTCAATTTCAAAACCTTACGCCACAAAAATTAGCCGAGTTAAATGCCTATTATGGTAAGCAATTACTTAACTGGCAAATGGCAGGCATGCTTATTGGTGGTTTGTTTTGGGGCATTTTAGGTGATAAAAAAGGTAGATTATCTGTTCTATTTGGCTCAATACTCACCTACTCTATTGCTAATATTGCTAATGGTTTTGTAAATAGTACCGATTGGTACGCTGCTTTACGCTTTATTTCAGGTTTTGGTTTAGCCGGTGAACTTGGCGCGGGTATAACTTTAGTAAGCGAAACCATGAGTAAAGAAAAACGTGGCATAGGCACTATGATAGTAGCTACTGTTGGCGTATTTGGTGCTGTAGTAGCCGGTTTTATGAGCGATGTGTTTAGTAGCTGGCGACACTCGTATTTTTTTGGTGGAGCCATGGGCTTAGTTTTATTATTGCTTCGTATTGGTGTGTTCGAATCGGGAATGTTTAAGAGCATCAAAAAAGAAAACATTAGTAAAGGCAACTTTTTTCAGCTTTTTGGTAACCGTAAACGTTTATTAAAATATCTATGTGTAATTTTTGTTACTGTACCGGTTTGGTACGTAATGGGTACTTTGGTTATATTTTCCCCCGAATTATTTGCCAAATTAAGTGGAGACTCTTTAAATGCCAAATTGATAACAGGTGGTAAAGCCATTATGTATGCCTATTCTGGCATTACGGTTGGAGATTTAATATGTGGCGCAGTATCGCAATGGCTTAAAAGTCGAAAAAAAACTTTATTTATCTTCCTTATGCTCACTGTTTTAGGCATGATTTCTTATTTCACTTTCGGAGGGCAATCAGTAACTATATTTTATGGATGTATTGTATTTATAGGGTTTGCCACGGGTTATTGGGCAGTTTTTATCAGTACAGCATCAGAATTATTTGGTACTAATATAAGAGCCACAGCAACTACTACAGCTCCAAATTTTGTTAGGGGGTCAACTATTCTAATATCTTATTTATTAACGTTAATGACAACTCTTTTTGGCAAAGAAGGTTTAACAGCAACGATTGTAACCGGAGTTATAATTCTGCTGCTTGCCTTTGTTTCACTCTATTATTTAGAAGAAACGTTTGGTAAAGATTTGAATTACGTAGAAGAAGAATAGCTACCGTATTTTTGTTAAAACCGACCGTTAAAAAAATTATTTAACCGTTTATTGCCCACTAATTAATTTTTGATTAAAATTGTACCTTAAAGTAAAAGTTAAAAAAACCTTATTTTACAATTATGAATAAATTATATTACGCTGCATCTTTGTTAGCTTTGACATCTTTATCAGTACTAACTGGTTGCAAAAAAGATACAACACCCTTTCCTACTAACCCTCAAAGCAATGGAGTTTACCCGGATTTAGCGTATACAACACCTTGGTTTCCAACTATCTATGATGCAGATGGTATATTTATATCTAATCAAGTTACTGATGAAAAAACTGTAATTATTAGTCCATATAGAAATTTATATGAGTATGGGATGGCAAAAGTAACTGGTACTACAGGCAACTTTAACAATTTGATAGATGCAGGAAACGTTACTTTAAACGATTCTGTGTTAGTTAAATCAACTGCATTATCTTATTTATCATCTATAACAAATTATACTTTAAATCTTTCGAATACAGCTGCATGGAGTATATCAGGAAACGCATCTGTACCAACTATGACAAATACTTTATCAGGCGCTAATAACCCAACTTATTTAAATGACGTAACAACTTGGGATACTAAATGGACTCCTATTTTACCAAGACCTTTGACAGTTGGGTCTTCTACTTATCATTTAGATTCTTTATACAATGCTACTGTTCAGTATTCTATACCTGTAAAAACAGCTAATGCAGATTCTACAATTATTTTTATGACCGATAATGTTAATGGACTTGTTTACAAAAGAACTTGTTTATCTACAGATACTGTAGCCAATTTTAAACCAAACGACTTTCCAATTTCTACTGTTTACGATCTTCCTTCCTTTAAATTGCAAATAAGTGCTATTAAGTACAATCATAAAGATACTCTTTTTGGCGGCATTAATAAAAGATACTATTTCTTAAAAATGGCAAGTGCCATTAAATATTATCAAGCCACTAAGTAGTTATAAATTTACTTAAACAAAAAATCCGATCCTATTAAGAATCGGATTTTTTGTTTTAAAGAGTTTACAAATTAGAAATTTGGTTTTAATAAATACTTGGTATAAAAATCTGTAATAACCTTAACAGCTTCATCTGCTGTATCTACTACATGTACCCGTTCTAAATCTTCTTTATTTACGTTATGCTCTTCTTCCATCATTACGCTTTTAACCCAGTCTAACATCCCTTGCCAGTATTTTCTACCCACTAAAACCACCGGAAACTCGCCAATTTTACTGGTTTGCACCAAGGTTAGTGCTTCAAATAATTCATCTAAAGTGCCAAAACCACCAGGTAGAGCTATAAAACCTTGTGAGTATTTTAAGAAAATAGTTTTTCGCACAAAAAAGTAATTAAAATCTATACTCTTATCTCTATCAACATAATCATTAGGCTTTTGCTCAAAAGGTAATTCAATGTTTAAACCTACTGATTTACCATTTCCTTTTTTGGCTCCTTTGTTAGCAGCTTCCATAATACCTGGGCCACCACCTGTAATAACCCCATATCCCTCAAGGGTTAGTTTATACGCAATCTCTTCAGCAAGTAAATAGTATGGGTTTTCGGGTTTTGTACGTGCACTTCCAAATATAGACACGCATGGTCCTATACGAGCCATACGCTCAAAACCATCTACAAACTCGCTCATTATTCTAAATATTTGCCAGCTATCTGTTGCTTTTATTTGGCTCCAGTCTTTATTTTGAAATGCTTTTCTAATTCTCTCTTCGCTATTTTCCGTCATAAGTATTTGTTTCAGTTTTTTTAGTTTGATTTTCTATCCACATAAAAACATGTGGATTAGCCTTGTAATGCTCTATATCCTTATCTAGTAAAATTACACAAAAATCTATAAAAGGTAAAATACCAAAAACTCCCCCAACTGTACCAATATACACTAATGGAACGTATGGCTTTGTACCTAAGTATATACGGTGTAAACCAATAACACCAAATGGCAGTGGAAATGCCAATACAGCTGCAACCACCTTTTTACCTGTGTTGTTTTTCTTTTTAAGTGCCATCCATAAGGGATTTGGCTTTTCTATTTTACTATCTATTGTAAGTATTTCAACACAACTATTTTTTGTTGAGTAAGAAGCAAATAATTTACCTGTACAGATAATAAAAAATATGAGAATGATTTTTTTCAATAGACTTAGCTACAGGTAAAAGTAAAAAGGATTTGCATAGTGCAAATCCTCTTACTACAATTTAATTAACAAGCTCTATTTAATAGCGTTGTGATAATTTTTGCTTACTTCATCCCAATTAATTACATTCCAAAAAGCACTCACGTAATCAGGGCGACGGTTTTGATAATGTAAATAATAAGCATGTTCCCACACATCTAAGCATAAAATAGGAGTTCCTTTACACTCAGAAATATCCATCAAAGGATTATCTTGATTTGGGGTAGAACAAATAGCTAATGTTTTATCTGCTTTTACACAAAGCCAAACCCAACCACTACCAAAACGAGTTGCAGCTGCTGTTGCAAATTGTTTTTTGAACTCTTCTAAGTTTGTAAAGTGTTTGTTTATAGCTTCAGCAAGTTCTCCGCTTGGGTTTCCACCGCCATTTGCTTTCATTAGTTTCCAAAACATTGAGTGGTTAAAATGCCCGCCACCATTATTACGTACCGGCATTGGATATTTTGAAATATTTTTGCAAATTTCTTCGATACTTAATTTTTCAGCATCGGTACCGGCAATTGCCGCATTTAAGTTTGTTACATATGCTTGATGATGTTTATCATGGTGTATTTCCATGGTTTTTGCATCAATATGTGGTTCTAGTGCTGTGTTTGCGTATGGTAACGCTGGTAATTCAAATGCCATGTTGTTATTTTTTTAATAGTTAAATTAATTATTTATCGAGGTGAAATTAATAAACATTTACTAAAACGAAATTAAATAGTAGTTAATAATTTATAAATAGATAAAGCCCAATAATTACAGGGCTTTTGGTAAATAAATAATTTTTTAATAATACACTAAAAAGTAGTAAATTTGCGACCCTTATTTAAACTTTTATTGAAATGAACATTACCAAAGAAAATATTGATGTGTTAAATGCAGTTGTTACCATAGAAGTTGGTCCTGCTGATTACGAAAAACGTGTTGAAGATGCTATTAAAAAAGCACAACGTCAGGCGTCACTTCCGGGCTTTAGAGCAGGTAAAGTGCCAGCCGGAATGATAAAAAAAATGTATGGTAAATCTGTATTGGCAGATGAGTTAAATAAAATTTTAAACGATAGCTTAAACAATTACATTGTTGAGAATAAAATTGAAATTTTAGGCAATCCGCTACCTAAAGCTGATGAAAAAATTGACTGGGATAATGGCAAAGCTTTTACTTTTAAGTATGATTTGGGTTTAGCACCTACTTTTGATGTAGTGGTTTCTGATAAAACAGCTTTTACATACGAAGTAGTAAAAATTGATGACCAGCTTATTGATAAATATGTAAAAGACGTTCGTAAGAACTACGGAAAACCTACAAACCCAGAAGTTGCTGAAGAAAAAGACGTTGTATTTGTTGACATTAACGAATTAGACGAAACTGGTGCTATTAAAGCAGGTGGTATTTTTAAATCTACCAGCATTGGCATTGAGCGTTTAAAAAGTGAAGCAGGCAAGAAAAAACTTATTGGGGCTAAAAAAGAAGACAAATTGGTTATTAATTGCAAAGAGCTTTATGCTGATGCGGTTGAATTAGCGGTATCTTTAGGTATAAACAAAGAAGAGGCAGAAGCACTAAACTGTAACCTACAGCTTACGGTTAAGAATATTGCCCGTATGGAAGATGCCGACCTTAACGAAGAGTTGTTTTTAAAGGTTTATGGTGATGGTTCTATTAAGACAGAAGAAGAATTCAGAAATAAAGTAAAAGAAGAATTATCTTCTATGTTTACGCAAGACAGCGACCGCAAATTATTTACTGAAATAGAAAAAACGTTAATTGAAACTATCAATCCGGCTTTACCTGAAGACTTTTTGAAACGTTGGTTAATGGCTGTAAATGATAAGCCAGTAACTATGGAGCAATTAAATGCTGAATTTGGCACATGGGCAACTTCAATGAAATGGAAATTAATTGAAAACAAAATAATTAAAAGCAATAACCTTACTGTAACAGCTGAAGAAGCTACCGCAGAAGCTAAACGCTTTGTACATAGCCACTTTGCACGTTACGGGCAAACCCCAAGCGAAGAGGAAGTAGAAAAAACAGCTATCTCTATTTTACAAAAAGAAAAAGAAGCTGAAAAAATATACGAAAACCTTTACTACGCTAAAGTTTTAGCCTTATTTAAAAGCAATTACAAATTGAATACTAAAGAAGTAAGCTATAACGAGTTTTTTGGCATTAAAGAATAAGTATAGCTAACATAATTAACAAAAAGCCTTTCGTTGAAAGGCTTTTTTTATGGTTGAAATTAAGCTAAGAAAACACGCAATCTTTTTACGATATTCGCAAAAAATAAAATCATGTCTAAAGCATTTATACAACACCTGCAAACCGAGCTAACTGCTATTGAAAATAACGGTTTATTTAAACGCGAACGCATTATTGCATCCGAGCAAGGCGCAGCAGTTAAACTGGCGAACGGAAAAGAGGTTATTATTTTTTGTGCTAATAATTATTTAGGCTTATCCTCGCATCCAAAGGTTATTGAGGCTGCTCACAAAACATTAGATACACACGGTTATGGCATGTCATCGGTGCGTTTTATATGTGGCACACAAGACATTCATAAAATATTAGAAAAAAAGATTGCAGATTTTTTGCGCCAAGAAGATACCATTTTATATGCCGCTTGTTTTGATGCTAACGGCGGTGTATTTGAGCCTTTATTGGGTGAGGAAGACGCTATCATCTCTGACGAGTTAAACCATGCCAGCATTATTGATGGGGTACGTTTATGTAAAGCACAGCGTTACCGTTACAAAAACTGCGATATGGCCGATTTAGAAGATCAATTGAAAAAAACACAATCAAACCGTTTCAAGCTAATTGTTACCGATGGTGTTTTTAGCATGGATGGTTTTGTGGCTCCGCTTGATAAAATTTGTGATTTAGCCGATAAGTACAATGTTATGGTAATGGTTGATGAAAGCCATGCTACTGGCTTTATTGGTAAAACCGGGCGTGGTACGGTTGAGTTAAAAAATGTAATGAACCGTGTAGACATTATTACTGGAACACTTGGCAAAGCTTTAGGCGGTGCTATGGGGGGGTTTACCACCGGTAAAAAAGAAGTTATTGAAATTCTTCGTCAGCGTTCTCGCCCGTATTTGTTCTCAAATTCATTAGCTCCGCACATTGTGGGGGCATCTATTGCCGTGTTTGATATGTTAAGTGAGACCACCACTTTACGTGATAAATTAGAGTGGAACATTAATTACTTTAAAAAAGGCATTAAAGAAGTTGGCTTAGAATTTAAGAATGGGGATAGTGCTATTGTGCCTATCATGCTGTATGATGCAAAACTGGCTCAAACCTTTGCTGAAAAATTATTGGCAGAAGGCATTTATGTAACCGGTTTTTTCTATCCGGTTGTGCCTAAAGAGCAAGCCCGTATTCGTGTGCAAATATCTGCCGGACATGAAAAAGAACACTTAGATAAAGCATTAGTTGCCTTTGCTAAAGTTGGTAAAGAGTTAGGGGCAATTAAAGCTGCCGTTTAACACTTTTCCCTCTTTACAATAAAACAACTAATTTTTCGTTATTTTGTAAACGTTTGCAGGCTAAAAATTTCATAAAAACTAACTTAACACCCTTGGTTTACAATCGCACGAAATTGTTTTTTCTTGCCTTTGTTTTCCTGTTTTTTGTATCTGCCTTTGCACAACCCATAACAGAAAGAGGTTTAAATCTGCCTACATTTTATCATCGACGTTTACATTTTGGTTTTAGTTTAGGTTATAATCAAACTGATTTTAGAATTCATACTATTCCAAACTCTCAATTGTATGAGAATTTAAAAGATTCTATTAGATATCCAAGCGAAACTTTAAAACTTAAATCAATTACAAGCAAGGCCGATCCGGGTTTTAACTTAGGAATTATTGTTGATTTTAAAATCCATAATTATGTAAGACTTCGTTTTTTACCAGGCGTGTCTTTCGCATCACGTACACTGTTTTATAATTTTGATGTAATAAGTAATAATCCCGTAACTTCATTTACCGCAACTAGAAAAACAGAATCAGCATTTATTTTATTGCCACTTAATGTAAAATTACAATCAAAACGCATACGCAATTTTGGGGTATATGTTATTAGTGGCGCTACCTATAGCATTGATTTAGCTTCCGGAAAAAAAGACCAAGCCAATGCTGATGTAGTGCGTTTAAAGCAAACCGACTATTATTTTGACGCAGGCGGTGGAGTAGATTTTTACTTCCCTTATTTTAAATTTGCCATAGAAATGAAAATGAGTACTGGTTTACAAAATATTTTAATTAAAGATAACACTGAGTTTACCACCCCCATTAACAAATTAAACTCACATGTTTTTTTAATCAGTATAACATTTGAAGGATGATTAGTTCTCTTAATCTGTCGCTTTCTCCTTCGGAAGCATTCTCTGAAAATGAAATTAAACACAAGGTTCGCTTAGAATTAGCTCTTTTAGAAAAAGATGAACTGCACATTATTTTACAAAAGCGCTCGATAGATTCTCGTCAAAGAAACGTTAAGGTAAATGTAACGCTGCAAGCCTTTGTTAATGAGCCGTTACAGGAAGAAGAAATTAAAGCTGCCTATAAAAACGTATCTGATAAAAAATATGTAGTTATTATAGGTGCAGGTCCGGCAGGGCTGTTTGCTGCTTTGCGTTGTTTAGAGTTAGGTTTAAAACCCATTATTTTTGAACGTGGTAAAGATGTAAAAACACGTCGTAGAGATTTAGCCGTTTTAAATAAAGAACATATAGTAAACCCCGAAAGTAATTATTGTTTTGGTGAAGGTGGTGCAGGAACATATAGTGATGGTAAATTATATACCCGTTCATCAAAACGAGGTGATGTAATTAAAATACTGAAAGCCTTAGTTTTTCATGGGGCAGATAAAACAATTTTGGTTGATGCGCATCCGCACATTGGCACTAATAAACTACCAAAAATAATTGAAACCATTAGGCAAACAATTATAGATTTTGGTGGGGAAATTCATTTTAATGCGAAGCTTACTGATGTTATTATTGAAAAACAGCAAATAAAATCTATCGAGGTTTCTAACTTTGAGACAAATAAAACTACCAACCACCAAACTGATTATTTGATTTTAGCTACCGGGCATAGTGCCAGAGATATATACTATTTACTAAATGATAAAAACATAGCTATTGAAGCTAAGCCCTTTGCTATGGGTGTTAGGGTTGAACATCCACAAGAAATTATTGATAGCATACAGTATCATTGTAATATTAATCAACTAAAAAATGTACGCGAGTTTTTGCCCGCGGCATCATACAGTTTAGTAAATCAGGTAAACGGTAAAGGCGTGTATTCTTTTTGTATGTGTCCGGGTGGCATTATA
>Ga0210401_10004945_pt1 | contig 13794 bp, 13 predicted proteins | sample IncBWH32MmetaG_FD_150866 | JGI IMG/M metagenome (GOLD analysis project Ga0210401, IMG submission 150866) | Forest soil microbial communities from Barre Woods Harvard Forest LTER site, Petersham, Massachusetts, United States - Inc-BW-H-32-M | ecosystem: Environmental > Terrestrial > Soil >... | reverse complement strand
GCAGGTGGTCGATTTCTACAAGGAATCGATGCGCCGCATTGAAGCGCTTCCCGGTGTAAACAAGACTGCTTTTGGCATTGTCGTTCCCTGGCGCGACGCGAACAGCTTTGGTCCCGGCTTTCAGTTCTCTGCGGACGGCTTTGTCCGCGGGCCCGGCGAAGAAGATCCTCGCGCCCAGTTCCGCACCATCTCGCCCGGTTTTTTTGCCGCGCTCGGCGTTCCTATCATCGCTGGCCGCGATTTCAATCAGCTAGATGGCCAGGGTAAGGAACCGGATGGCCGCAGCAAAGAACCGGTCGTTATGGTCAGTCAGACTCTCGCTCAACGAATGTTCCCCAATCAGGATGCCGTCAATCGACATATCTATTGGACGGATCCCGTGATGAAATTCGTCCCGATTAGCACCGCGCCGCACCGCATCATTGGCGTCACTGCCGATATTGACGACGAACACGTCGTTCCCGGGCCGAGTCTCACTGTCTATAACACCTTTGAAGAGGGTCCCATGTTTGGCGGTCGCCTCTTCATCCATGCCAGCGCGAATCCTTATTCGCTGGTCACACCGGTCACGCAGATCATTCGCGGCATGTCGGTCGAGCAACCCGTTGAGCGCGCCGCTACTCTCGAAGATGTTCGCGCCGAAGTTCTCACTCCGGATCGTCTCAACACTGTTGTGTTCGGCATCTTTGCGGCCGTCGCTCTAGCCATTGCTTTGGTCGGCGTCGCCGGCGTGCTGGCATTCTCCGTTAGCGCGCGGACACGCGAGTTCGGCGTCCGGCTGGCCATTGGAGCGCAGCCACGGCAACTCCTGACGAGTGTCATTGCGGAGGGCGCGGTGATGGCGACGGCAGGTGTCGCCGCTGGCGCGGCATTTGGGTACGTGCTGGTGCGTCTGGCGCGAAGCGCTTTCGAGGATATGCAGACGCCGAGCGCCTTGCCGGTAGTCGGCTCCGTGTTCATATTGCTTGCCGCCGCGGTCGTCGCGTCAGTGCTGCCCGCGGCGCGTGCCGCGCGCGTCGACGTTACGGAGGCGCTGCGATCGGAGTGAAGGCCGACACGCTCGTTGCCGAGTGTCCGGCGCTGGCCTAAGTTTTGCTCTAACGTTGGGATCGGCAGCTCGGGCGCGCCGCTGGCTAGAAGCGCCGAGCTCAAACGGTGCGAAGCTAAATGCGGGTCGGCCAAGCCACTCCGTGTCGCTGAATTTCTTCGGGGTGCCCGAGTCGTCGTTCATGTAGTTCCCGCGTTTGAGGAACTCTGAACCTACGAATGCGACTCAACATCATGGAACGAAACCCAGTCGTCATTTGAGCCTGGGACGGCATGGTCTCATTACCTAAAGATGAAGGCAGGCGAGTGGTCTGGGCCGGACCAACATCAAAGCTGTGCTGGCATCCAGACGGTCATGGTCGCAGCCTTCGACGTCGGGGTGATTCTGGTCGCGAGGGATCAACAAGATCATGTTTTCCTTCTCCGCAGGCGAGATTACAAAAGCCGCGAGAACGTGGCTTGTGGAACAGCTCGACGCCGAACAGCGGTGACACATCATTTCCATGGATCGCGATGAATTCCTCGATCAATCCGAGCGCATCCTGCTTGACCTTCGGCTCGATAGTCTGGAAACGATCGCAGGGATGACATACTGTTTTAGGGACACAAAGCTGCAACACAGACTGAGCTGCTCTTCGCTATTGGCCGGTTTGGATTTCGGCTGATCGTTGGGCTTGCGCAATCCCTCCGCTCTTCATGCCCTTGGAAACACTTCTTCCGTCTAGCCGTCCAGGGGCAAGGATCGTCGACGATTGTTATTTATAACTAGCTGAGTAATAATCCACGAATTCTGTTAGCGCAAGGACGGTCCCCATGTCCAACATCCACGGCAAGGCCTACGCGATGAACACCGTTTCGCCGATGAAGCCATGGAAAACCTACATCCTGCGCCTGTTCTTCTTTATTTGGAGGCACTACAAGCCGCTGGGGGATGGCCTGGTGCAGTTGTCGTTCATCCATTTTGCACGCTGGGTCATCGTGCCGCGCTGTGCCTTCCCGAGGCTTAGCGAGCAACAGCCGAAGGACGACCTCCAATACGACTACCTGTTTTTCTTCAGCAACTTCAATGGCACATGGAACCAGTATATCGATGCATTTTCGGCGGTGCTGTTCTTCGGGTTGAATAACATCTGGCGATGGAGCGAGAAATTCCCCGGCTCGGTGCCCGTGACGCCCTTCAAAAGTTTCATCGTGCGCGGACAAGTTGAGACGGACTACTACTACACCGCGTATCCTCACGCGACCACCAACGACGTAAAGGCCGCGCATCGCGTTCAAGCTGCCCTCGGCGATTTCGCGAGGCAGATGGAGGGGATGCCACCGGCGAAATTCGCAGACGCGTATCTGCAGTTTCTGGTGAAGGTGCAGGGTGACCTTGGCGAAACCGGCGAGGCCCCAGTTGGGACTTAGGGTGTACCGATGGCGAACAAGAGCGGAAGTATTTACGGCCTGACGATTCTCTCGCCCGTCAAGGACGATCCCCATGCCGAGATCTCGCCTAGCCTCGCGGTCCGCATGTACCTGCAAACCTTGCCGGTGGATGGGCGTGGGCCGTTTGGCAGAGTTTCGAGCACGCACATGGCGCGACTCGTGGTGTTGGACGACGTCGTGTATTTCGGTATGCCGTCCTGTGAAGAACATCTGAAGTCGAAGTACCTGATCTTCGAATCAAATTTCGATGGCGAACTCGAACCTTACCTGAAGCAGTTGGCGGCCGAAGCCAGTGATGAAGTTCATAACATTTGGCAGCATTGCATTGGCTATCCCGGCGTGCAGAACGTCGATGCTTTTATTGCCTACATGAAGCGATGCCAGGTTGAAACGACGTTTTACTTTGCCGACGTCAACAACAAAACGGTACAGCAGACCCTGCAGGCGCTGCAAACGCAGAGCGCAGTAGCCTCGTTCATTGAGAAAAATCAGGGCAAGCCGTCCGAAGAACTGCAGCCGGCGTTCATCGAATTTATGAGCCGCCTGAACAAAGCGCCCCGGCCGAAACCAGGTAGCACCAAGGGAAAAGAATTGACGGACGAGTTGCTGTGAGCAAACTAGACATTACCGACATTCAGGGTTTCGCGCTGCGCGGATACAATTTCCCCTTTGCGCGCTTTCTCTTTCTGAAGATCTCAGACAAGCAAAAGGGGCGGGAGTGTATCGGTCGCCTCGTCAAGTACATCACCACCGGCGAACGATGGGATCAGGGTAAACCAAAAACCACTGTGAATATCGCCTTCACCTACAAGGGGCTCGTGGCCTTGGGACTTCCCGAGCCATCACTGTTGTCGTTTCCCGTGGAGTTCGTGCAAGGCATGAAGGCTCGTGGTGCCATCTTGTCCGACACCGGTAAAAACTCGCCCCATCACTGGGATGCCGTCTGGGAACATGAAGTGCACGCATGGTTGGGCGTGTTTGCGCAATCTCAACCGGATCTGGAATACCAATGTTCGGAGCTGCTCACGCTTTTGCAGGAAAGCGGAGGCGCGACGAAGATCGACTCTCAAGATGCCGGAGCGCTCCAGATCAATGGGCAGATCACTACCAAGGAACATTTCGGTTACACCGACGGGTTCGGCAATCCCGAGTTCATGGGTGTGGAGAAGGACTCCCAACCGGGCCAAGGCAAACTGACCGCCGATGGCAAATGGACGCCGCTCGCGACCGGTGAGCTTCTTCTGGAATACGCCGACGAGGCGGGTGAACTGCCGGTGGCGCCGCTACCGCATCTGCTGGCGAGCAACGGCACATTTATGGTGTATCGCAAACTGCACCAAAATGTAGCCACGTTCCGGAAATATCTCAAGGAAAAGGGCGCGCTCTATCCGGGCGGTACGGAGAAGCTGGCATCGAAATTCATCGGCAGGTGGCGCGATGGCACTCCCGTGGAATTATCTCCGAGCGAGCCGAGCCCCGCGATCGTAGGCGACAAGAGTCGCAACGTAAATTTCACGTTTGGGAATGACTTGGACGGAGCGCGCTGTCCGGTCGGAGCGCACGTCCGGCGCACAAATCCGCGGGACGCCTTCGGCTTCAACGGAAAACTGATCAACCGCCGCCGTATTTCGCGCCGTGGCATGCCGTACGGCCCGTATACGCCGGAGGACCAGCCGGGAACGGACGACGAGGAGCACGGCATGATCTTCATGGCGTTGAACGCAAGTCTCTTCCGCCAGTTCGAGTTCGTGCAGCAGCAGTGGATCGAGTACGGTAACGATGCGAGACAAGGAAATGACAAGGACATCCTGATTGGAAATCACGGAGGATCCGGGAAAGTCATGATTCAAGGAACGACGGACCCAAACAATCCGCCCTTTCTGTGCGGAGCTCTTCCCAATTTTGTCGAGTTGCGCGGCGGAGATTATTTCTTTGTACCGAGCATAACCGCACTGCGAATGATCGCGGCGAATTCGGTGGATCCGCGCTGAGGGAATTGTGCTATGGAACGGATGGACAAACTGAAAGAGGACCTTGAGCGCATGGAGGCGGAGGGTCTGCAGGCGCTTGCGAGCGTGCAGAGCGAAGCCATGTTGTTCCTCGATCATCTGAAGCAACATTTGCTTCGAAGCCGGTGTTTGCGGTGCTACGGCGCGTGAAGCCGATCTGGGTTTCTTGAAATGAACAACATATACAGCGAGAGAATGTAACATTGTGGCATGCCCTGCGCCTGGCGAAATTACAATTCGCCAGGCACACGATGGGCCAGAGTGCACCAAGAAAACGGCATCCTCACGCTTCCTCGAAACCGGACTCCGTCGAATTCCAGATTGTCGACGACCCGCTTCAGAACCTAGCGTTACTCACTCAGTATTCAGCCTCAGCCCAGTTAGCAATCCTTTCCGCCACTTGCGCCTCTTCTCCGTTGTACTCGTGGTCGCCGCTGACAATCATTGCCGTGGTTATCTTTGGCGAATTACCCGCAAGCTCCTGAACGGTGGACTTCAGAAGACTCAATTCCTTCTCTCCTCCTATGTCATGGCTTGTTCCGAAGAAAGCCAGTATCGGACATTTCACCCGCAGGATGGCAGGTGCCGGCGTGTGTCCAATCCCGAAAAAGTCTTTGTACTCGGGAGGTGTGTTCTCCATGTCGAGGTAGGTCGCAGCGCTGATGAAGGACGGGAACGAGCGGTTCGGTAACGGTATCAGGTCCTCACCGCCTCCTGCGGCAACAAGCTTCTTTGCTTGCGCGACCAGTTCTGGGTCGTTCTGCTGTGGTGGACCGACCCCGGGCGAAGCCAAAACCAGGCCGATAACCCGGCGGTCTGCTGCTTCGGCCTGATACCGCCCCACGCTTGCCCAGCCAGCGCTATGCCCAACCAGGACTACTTTGCTGAAACCGATGCGCTCGGCGTAATCGACCCACGCAGCGATATCCAGCGCGTCCTGGCTTGTTACACCCCAATAATCACCGCCGCGGACTCGCTTCCCGAAGAAACTGTATTTTTCTACGTTTCCAAGGTCGTGCATCCGCGTGTTGCCTGTGATGGTGGTATAGCCTCGGTTCGCCAGGGCTCGGGCAATGCCAACATAACTCGGATAATAGAAATTTACTCCCCATCCGTGAATCCAGACCACCGCGACGGGCTTGGCAATATCTCTTGGCGGAGCAAATAGCGCACCAGCGTCGACGACGTCGTCTTTAGAGCGGACGTAAACGATTTGCTCCGGGAACTTCCCCGGTTTTTGGTTTTCAGGGTGATGGCCGACTAATCGCCCTATTAGGAAAGCTCCACCCACCAAAACAAGTACGACGGCAAGGGTCGCAAGCAGACGCCAAGATGTAAACCGTTTTAGTTTCATGCACCCGTTCTCCTTTTCAGACTTATTTCATTACGGAAGGAGCACGGTTAAAGTCTCACCTTCGTAAGGGCCTGCGGGGCATCGTTTTGAACACGTTGTCCTACGCCGCATCGAAAGCACAGATACCAGCCGAAATCTTCTTGACCTGGTTTTTCATCAGTCTTTACGCTCTGTTTGCGCAGTTGCCGATAACCCAGTTCGCCAAATCGTCCCCGAAACAGCACGGATTGATGAAATATTCTTGAGATGGAGGAAAAGGAGGAAGCAACTCTTGGCAGGAGCGATTTTTCAGATATTTGCGGGAGTTGTCGCCATCGTATTCGGGTTCGCTGGGGGCACATTTTACCCCCTTCATGCGTCGGCCCCGGCCAGACGAGAAGCCCATGCCCAAGTGGCTGGAAAGGACTATTTTTGCTGTGGTGGGAGCTGGGTTCATACTCTCGGGGCTATCGGACCTACGGCATCGTTAACTGCGCCCAAATGAGTACAAGCAGGAACTTTTCCGGTGTCGCGACTTAACAGGCACATCGAAGAAGGGAAATCAGAATCGGACTAATAGCGAGGGTCTCACCTGGATGCACCAAGTGGTAGAGGACCAGTTGAAACACAAGATCCTTGTGGTGGCCATTCACATCTCTGTACCGTCTCAGCTCGGTTATACGTCAGACTACTGTCACCCTTATCCCAAAGGTAGCTTGGCAAACTTATGCGTTTGAGCCCAGGACTCCTTGCAGCTATTTTTTGTTCCTCTTTTACTTTACTCATAGCCTTTTGTCTGATGGGGCAGCAGTTACAACAATCACCTCCAGTGGTCCGGTCGTTCGTAAACGAAGTGCTTGTGGCTGTCGTGGTCCTCGACGCCCAGGGGCACGCTGTCGGCAATCTAACGAAGGACGATTTTCAGGTTTATGACGATGGTAAACCGCAGACGATCACTGGTTTCACGATAATCAAGCGGGCTACCGGCCGCGATAAACGCGCTTGATTCTCTTGCACCTGCAGACATGGCGGGCGTGCTTTCTACTTCTGGAACCAGCAGCGGCCTGACTCGCGACCACCAAAAATTAAAGCAAATGATTCTGGATTTAAAGGTAAAGACTTTCTTTCGCCCAGAGCACGAATGCCCCAATGTCGACTACTACCAAGGCTACCTGATCATAAGCAGGAATGACATTCCGGCTCTTCAAGCTGCCGCCACCGAGGCCATACATTGTCACAGAAATCTTATTCAGGGACAGGCGGAAAGCATCGCACGAAGTGCTGCACAACGGGCCGTGACATTGGGCGAATACAACTATCGAAGCAATCTGCATTTCCTGCGGTTTATTCTGAACGGGATGGCGCCGCTTCCCGGAGAGCACGTTCTCATTCTGGTCTCTTCCGGATTCTTCGCACCTGACTCGGAGGCGATGACCCTTAAATCTGAAATCCTGGATATCGCTGCCCGCACCAGCACGGTTATCAACGCTCTCGATGCGCGCGGTCTGTACACGACAAATCAGGGCGCGGAGGACACGGTGCGAATCGATCAAACCTTAGAACAAGAGACACAACGTGTCGTCGACCGACTTCGTCGCGAATCAATGGCTGCTTATGCTGACGTTATGGGAGAGCTGGCGGATGGAACAGGGGGCACCTTCTATCACAATAGCAACGACCTCGAAGGTGGGTTCAGGACACTCATCACCGGTCCTAGTTACACGTATCTTCTTGCCTTTTCCATAGCAAACACAAAACCGGGGGCTCATCACAGGTTGAAAGTCAAAGTGAATGAGCTCGGCCTGAGGGTTCAGGCTCGACGCGGTTACTCTACTCCAGCACCGGAAAAGCACAAGAAGTAGAGCTCCAGCCCTACGCACCATCTATCGAATCTCGCTGGAACATTCGCTAGTAATTAGAGTAACCAGAAACAATTTGGCTTGCTCGCGAGGAGCCAATTTGCCCAAAGTCCCGATTAACGCATAACAAAACTGATTCCTGCCTTGTTCCGCGTCAGCACCTGCTGTTTCTCATTAGCAACATCGCTATCGTCTGACTTGAACGAGAAACTCACCGGTTATAATGGCCTCAGTTTTCGTGATTTTGGGTTGCCGAATCGGGCATCGGTTCTATTGGCCACCATTTGGCCACCAGCATTTCTGGTTTTGTCGGTTATGGGCAAGACCTTACCAAAGAGTCTGAATCTGCTTGCAATAGCGAATTTTTGTATCTTTGGTGACTAGGACCATCCCCTCTGCTAGCGCCGTGGCGCCGATTAAGCGGTCGCACGGATCGTTGGAATAGTCTGCCGAAAACTGATTAGCCAACGCAGCAACTTTCGTGGTGATAGGGAGAACGACAACGCGCGAAGAAATTTCTTCGAGGTATGCTTCCACCGTACCGGTTAGCCGCAAGCGGCCGTGAGTCGCCAACCAGGCCAGCTCCCAGAGAGTGATGGCTGAGATAGCTATTCCGCCAACTCGACTGGCTCTTCGGATGGCAGAGCTCGCATGCTTAGATAATTTTGGGGGTTCAGTGGCGACCCAAACGAGCACGTGGGTGTCGAGCAGGATCACTCTGTCGTGCTCTCCCACTCAACGGGGATTGGAGACTCGATATCGCCTACGATTTTGACCTTTCCCGTCATGAACCCGAAGATGTCATTCTTCTCCAACTGGGTAGGAACGACCTTGACGACTGGCGTTCCGCGCTTGGTTACGATGACTGGCTCGCCCGTCGCTTGAACCTTTTTCATCACGGCGAGACAGCGAGCCTTAAAGATACCTGCTGGTATGTGTTTCATTACACTCTCTCCTGTCCATGGTCATTATATCATGACCATGAGAAGATCAAGTGCATTTTGTACAGCGTCCTCCAATAATCCGGCTTGGATACGTCCGCTGATCTACAACGGTAGGAGCGCGTCAGTGGCAAATATCATCTGCCCTTGTATCGTTATCCCAAGGCCTCGCACTGGAGGCGCATTCATATCTTAAGCAACCGCCACTCTGTTGGCTCAATGAGGTGTTTCAGGCTAATAGCGCCGTCCCGCTACAGTTGCATGTACTTCTTGCAGAGATCTGCAGCACCGTCGACTGTCAGATTCGTGCGCAGGAGATAGGCTCCCTCGCGCGCTTCGAACCATTGTTGTTGCTCCGGCTTCTGCCGCCAGATCAAGCGGGGCCCTTCTTTACTATCCTTCACCGCCATCTCATACAGATCTGCTACCTGCGGAAAGACAGAAACCTTGGCGGCATCCGGCCCCATGCGCCCTTCAAGGATTTTCTTTCCATTCCTGTCGTACATCGTGACCATCGCAGGGTCTTTGTCAACCTCTCGATGAAGAATATAGCCGCGGTTCCATTGGGGCACGATGCAGTTCACACACATCACTTCTGGATAGAGCCGCGTCTATGGGCGGGGACAGTGTGGGAAGGTCCTGCTGCTGTGACGATTGCTGCGCTCTAGCGTCGGCGGCAAAGCATGACAATAGGAAAGTCACGAGAACTACTTCAAAAAATTGCTATTGGATTCCCATCGCAGAGGAACTCCTGCGTATCCGAGGATTACAAGACCTAACAGTATATTGTTAACAGTGAATTAAGGTCTCACCTCAAATACCGCGGAATCCGTCGCGAAATCAGACAGACGTGAACGCCACAACCGGGCACTTGGAGGCTGGATCGTCCAGAGACTGGGCTGATACTGCTTCCTGATGCCAACGCCCTCGTCTTTCGTGGGTGGATCCTTGAAGACCTTCTTTGTTTATATCGCTGCGCCATTCCATATGGCGTCATCCATCACCAAATCATGTACGGGCTGCCTTGAATACTCTACAGTCTTTCATCAGCCTAGGTCCTCTGGACCCGGTTTCGCCGAGCGGGCTGCCAGAGCACCCACTAAACCGGCGTGTTGTTCATTCATCAAAGCCGGTAGGATGGTGGGAACAAGTTGGGGGGCAGAAACGTTTCCCTATTCGGCGTTCGAGTGATTCACGCAATAGGCGAGGGGGATAGATGCTGCGCGACATGCGATTTGCGATTCGAATGTTATTGAAGCAGCCCGGTTTTAGCCTGATTGCCGTGCTAACGCTAGCGCTGGGAATCGGGGCGACATCGGCGGTGTTCAGCTTGATTCAGGGAGTGCTTTTGACGCCGCCACCCTACAAAAAGCCGCATCAGCTTGTGCTCGTGCTGACGGCGCGAACGGACGGGCAAAAGCAGGATGACCCGCGGGGGTGGGCGGCACAACAGTGGATGGAGTGGCAAAAGGAGGCCAAGTCATTTTCGGAGATTGCGGCCTACGGCTGGACATTTAATTTTTTGATTCGCGACGAGGGCAGTCAGTCCATGCAAGGCATGGAGGTAACGAAAGACTATTTGCCGTTGATGGGGCTGAGGCCGGCGTTGGGGCGTGGCTTTGAGGATTCGGATTTTGGGCAAGGGCCAGTGAAGGCGATCCTGCTCGGGTATGAGTTCTGGCAGCGGACATTCAACGCCGATCCAAAAATCATAGGTAAAACCGTTCGGATCAGCAGGTGGGACGTGCCGCCGACAATCATCGGTGTGATGCCGGCGGGAGTGCGGTTTCTGCCTTCGCCGGGCGCAGCGAAGGAGCCGAATTATAACGTCAACGCAACAGTGGATTTTTGGGTGCCGACGGAGCCGAATGCGAAGTATTTGAAGGAGCCGTACTGGAACGTAGTGGCGCGGCTGGATGATCGCGCGACACAGCCACAAGGGCAAGGCGAGCTGTCAGTGCTGGCGGCCAGAGAGGCGCAGTCGGAGAAACAATTCGAAGGTTTCCTGCCTCAGCTGGAGTCGCTGACAGACGAAATGAATCAAGATGGGCGAAGGATCCTGCTTCCGCTGCTGGGTGCCGCCGCGCTAGTGCTTTTGATCGGCTGCGGCAATGCTGCGGCTTTGTTGTTAGTACGCGGACTGCAACGCCAGCAAGAATATGCGGTGCGGAGCGCGATGGGTATGGGACGCAGCGCTCTTTTGCGGCAAGTTTCGACCGAGAGCCTGTTACTGGCGCTGCTGGGTGGGGTAATCGGAGTGGGCCTAGCGCTTGGCGCGGTGAAGGTATTCAAGTTGATTGCAGGACACGCAGTTGCGCGGCTCGATGGCGTGACGGCGGGATGGGCAGTGCTGGCGTGGGGATTGGCTGCGGCGGTGCTCGCTTCGATGTTTGCGGGGGTTTTTCCAGCGCTGCGAGCTTTCCGGTTGGATCCGATGGAGGTGCTGAAGAACGCAGGGCCCAAAGGCACTGCTGGTCTCGGGGAGCGTCGGCTGTTGCGCGGGGTCACGATAGTACAGACGGCTCTGACGCTGGCATTGCTCGTGGGCGCCGGGTTGCTGATTCGGACGATGATCAATATTGCGAAGGTCCCGTCGGGCTACAACACCGGAAACATCTTAACGATGAGTGTTACGGAAGTGCGGAGCTGGTCAGAGTGGGCCAGCTTTCACCGCCACGCTTTGGAACGGGTTTCGGCGATTCCTGGCGTGCAATACGCGGCTTTCGCATGGGGAGTGCCGCTTACCGGCAACAACTGGCCGGCGACTATGGAAATCGAAGGGCAGCCTCCAGCGACCAAGGAGAGCGAGAAGACGGCGCTACCGCTGCGCGCTGTCACGGAGGACTATTTCAAGCTCATGGGCATGGGAATGCTCGGGGGGCGGGAGTTTCGTTCGAGCGATGAGGGCAAGGATCCGAACGTAGCGATCGTGAACCAGGCATTTGCGGATCGCTACTTTCCGCATGTGAATGCAATCGGACGGAAGATTTGGCTGAACGGGCGCGACAAGCCAGCTACGGAAATCGTGGGCGAGGTCTCGAATAGCCGAACGGATGATTTGACGCAGGCGGCGGCGCCCGAGATTTATCTGTCGTTGTGGCAGGCGACGGCGTTTTCGAAGCATCTCGTGATTCGCACGGCGGCGGACCCACGCGCGGTCCTAGTTGAGGTGGAACGCGAGTTGCGCGCCGTCGATCCAACTGCCGCCATCGAAAGCCCGAAGACTTTGGAACAAATTCGCGATGATTCGCTGGCGTCAAGAACCTTTGCGATGCAGTTACTCGTTGGGTTTTCGGTTGTGGGCAGCGTACTGACGCTGGTCGGAATTTACGGCGTGCTTTCGCTTTCGGTGGCCTCGAGGCGACGTGAGCTGGCAATTCGCAGCGCGGTTGGTGCTGAACAAAAGGATATTCGAAATTTGATCTTCGGCGAGGGATTTCGATTGATTGCGAGTGGGGTACTCGCAGGAATTGCTCTGGCGATTGTTTTGTCGCATGTCCTGAGAACCTTTCTGTTTGACGTGCAGCCTAGCGATCCCACGACGCTGGTTGTTGCGGGAGCATTGTTCGTGGGAGTAGCGCTACTGGCATGCTGGATGCCTGTGCGACGTGCCGCCCAGATCGACCCATTAGAGGCCTTACGTTACGAATGAACTGCGCCGCACTGAAAAGACCGTCACACCAGCGAAGCGCATCGTTCACTTGTGGCCAGCCTCCATTCGGATACAAACTTAAGACGATTGAATTCGATGAATCAGGCGAGACGGGCCTAACCTGAGAAGTTGGTCCAATGTCAGTGGTCGCCTCCAACCGATTCCGGGCGGATGACGAGAAAACGGTCCTTTCGTGCACACTTCCTGGCCGGCACACATGAACACGAACACTACAGTGTGCTCTTATACTTTGAAAGCTGAAAACGGATAGGCGCGCGCGGCCGAACCGTCAGTCTGGAGGCATCGTCCAATAGGGGAAACGGGTGAAACTTAACGCCCGCTGCCTCTATTGCTGGTACAAAATGGATTGCCGGGCATGGCTCAGCGTGTTGGAGGAATAATTTGAAGCTTATACACAGCTTGGTGATCTCTGGCTTTTTGTTCTTTATCCCCCTCTGTTCGCGCTTCGCCAACAAGGCCGGCTCGGATCTCTATGTTTCTACGAGTGGCGATGATGCGAATCCTGGGACAATCGAAAGGCCGTTTCGAACAATTCAACGCGCGGCCGACACTGCGAAGCCGGGATCCACGGTTTATGTGAGGGGTGGCACGTACTGCCAGCGGTTGACCGTCAAAGTCTCCGGCAATGCGCAGCAGGGGTTCATCACGTTTCGGAGTCAGCCCGGTGAACAAGCGGTCCTCGACGGCGGGTGCCTAAAGCCGCCCGTGGGTGACACAAGCATGATCGAGTTGCGCGACATGCTCTATGTGCGGATTGAGGGTTTCGAAATTTGCAATTATCGAACGAACGACTCCCGCAGCGTTCCAGGCGGGATTCGGGTGTTTGGAGGGGGTTCGCACATCGAAATTCTGAAGAACAACGTGCATCACATAGAGCAGAATTCCGCAGTCCAGTTGCGGCCGGGACAAGGAGCCAACGGCTTTGGCATCGCCATTTACGGTACAGACCCTAAAACGCCAGTCAGCGATCTCGTTATCGAGGGCAATGAAATTCACCATCTCAAGACAGGTTCGAGCGAATCTCTTGTGGTCAATGGAAACGTGGCTGGTTTCCGAATTTCCAAGAATATCGTGCACGATAACAACAACATCGGAATCGACGTGATCGGCTTTGAACGCACCGCGCCCAATCCAGAAGTCGATCGAGCGCGCGATGGAGTGGTGAGCGAGAACTTGGTTTTTAACATCACGTCTCGAGGTAATCCGGCCTACGGCAACGAGGCGAATTCTGACGGCATATACGTGGATGGTGGAACGCGTATTCTGATTGAGCGCAACGTAATGCACGACGTAGATTACGGACTTGAACTGGCTAGCGAGCATTTTTCAGGGAATACCAGCCACATTGTCGCGCGCAACAATTTGATTTATTCCTGCCATACCGCTGGAATTAGCATCGGCGGCTACGATTTAAAGCGGGGCAAGACCGAGGACACAACCATCGTCAACAATACCCTGTTCAACAATGACACTTGGCAAACGGGAACTGGCGAGATCCTCA
>Ga0210401_10004944_pt1 | contig 13795 bp, 8 predicted proteins | sample IncBWH32MmetaG_FD_150866 | JGI IMG/M metagenome (GOLD analysis project Ga0210401, IMG submission 150866) | Forest soil microbial communities from Barre Woods Harvard Forest LTER site, Petersham, Massachusetts, United States - Inc-BW-H-32-M | ecosystem: Environmental > Terrestrial > Soil >... | reverse complement strand
ATTTTACTGTTCGAGACAAAAGTTACCTCTACTATGTAGTTTATATCGTTATTATTCTTTTAACACAGACAAGCCTGCAAGGCTTCCCATTTCAATATCTCTGGCCCCACTCTCCATGGATGGCAATACACGGAGGGTTTTTCTTTCCTTCACTGGTAGGTATTGCCGGTCTGGCTTTTCTAAGAGTATTCCTGCATACTGCAGAATTTACTCCCAGACTCGACAGGATAGCAGTAGTCTTCTATATAATTTATTCTATCAGCATCCTTCTGGCTATTTTTAACATATATACTGCCAGTTACGCTCTCATGGAAATAACCGCCATGCTGGTTTCTACTTACATGTTGACAATGGGTATTGTTATTTACCGTAAAGGATACCGTCCTGCCAAATTCTTCCTTATTGCCTGGACCTTTTTCCTCGTTGGCGTTGTTATTTACATTATGAAAGATTTTGGAATCTTTCCATATAACAACTTCACAAGGTATACTATGCAAACAGGATCAGCATTCGAAGTAATACTGATTTCTTTCGGTTTGGCCGACCGGATTAATATTCTTAAAAAAGAAAAAGAAGAAAGTCAGACAAAGGCCCTGGAGGCTCTCACTGAAAATGAGCGGATTGTCAAGGAGCAAAATGCATTTCTTGAAATAAAAGTGCAAGAACGTACTACAGAACTTGAAGTAGCTAACAAGGAATTGAGTGAGACTTTCACAAATCTTAAAGAAACACAAAGCCAACTGGTGGATTCAGAAAAGATGGCCTCCCTCGGTCAGCTTACAGCGGGCATTGCCCACGAAATTAATAATCCAATTAATTTTGTTAAGTCAAACATCAAATCCCTAAAGCGCACACTGGATGAATTAAAACAACTCTATCAACAATATGCCCTTATTGAAGATGGGGAACATGTAATGGAAAAAATTGCAGCAGCACAAAAGTTAAAAAAGGAACTGGATATGGATTATTCCATTAAAGAAATTGATGATCTCCTGCATGGAATAGACGATGGGGCGACACGGACATCTGAGATTATCAAAGGGCTGAAAGTATTCTCGCGGCTTGATGAAGACACATTAAAAATAACAGATCTTCATGAGGGGTTAAATGCAACTCTCATTCTTCTGAATACCATCTTAAAAGATAAGGTGGTGGTCGAAAAGAAATTCAGTCAGCTTCCTCCTGTTGAATGCTATCCAGGCAAAATCAATCAGGTGTTTATGAATATTCTTAACAATGCTATTCAGGCAATTACCGAAAAAAAGAATCCGGAAAAAGGGCATATCATTATCTGCACCTCATCTGACGCATCAAATGTATATATAAGTATAAAGGATGATGGCATAGGAATAAAAGAGGAAGTATTGCCACGAATATTTGAACCTTTTTTCTCCACAAAGGCTGTAGGTCAAGGAATGGGGCTAGGTTTGTCTATCACTCATTCCATTATAGAAAAGCACCGTGGAAAAATTAAGGTGTTGTCCGAAGTTGGTAAAGGCAGTGAATTTATTATATCCCTTCCTATTACTCAACAAGCGGAATAGTTTTGGAAAATACGGTGGCTGTTTAAACATTTTTTAATCTGTCAATTATGGAAAAGAAAATCAATGTTCTTTATGTCGACGATGAATCCAACAACCTGGTGGCATTCAAGGCGCTTTTCAGAAGAGATTTCAATATTTCCACGGCAGTGTCTGCAGAAGAGGGAAAGGCTCTGATGAAAGAACAAACCTTTCATGTGATCCTTACCGACCAGCGTATGCCGGGAGTTACCGGTGTTGAATTTCTTGAATCTATTATTGGTGAGTACCCCGATCCTATTCGGATCCTGCTTACTGGCTATGCGGATATACAGGCCGTAATTAGCGCCATTAACAAAGGACAGGTATATAGATACATTACAAAACCCTGGGATGAACAGGAGTTAAAAATGTCTATTGAAAATGCGTATGAAGTATATGCCTTGCGCGAAGCGAATAGAGAGCTCACAGCTAAACTTATTCAAGCCAATGAGCAACTCGATTTTATGCTTCGTCAGAAATTACTATCCTGATGTTATTGCTTAAAGAATTTTATAAGGGTTGCGCCAGATACACTATTTATTTTTAGCACATATATCCCTGCGCTTAGCGAACTAACATCAAGTGTCGTTTTACAGGCTGTTTTTGTAAGAGACCCATTTTCATTTAATACAACATTCCCTAAAAGATCAATTATTGTCATATCGATCTGTAGTTCGCGATCGGTTTGAAAACAGAGATTCAAAACAGAAGAAGCAGGATTGGGATACATATTTACCTGCAGCCCCCCTGAATTTTCTACGATCCCTGTGTTTGTCATATTGAATGGGCTTGAGGTTGCTGAGCATCCATTAGCATTTGTGGCTGTAACTGTATAATTCCCATTCTGTGTGGTTGTATAACTCTGGGCAGTAGCTCCACTGATAATGGTTCCGTTCAGATACCACTGATTACCTGTAACAGCACTGGAAGTAAGTGTAGATCCTCCGGAAGTGATAGTTGGAGTAGCCGGTTGAGGGTAAAGAGAAATTTTTGCGTTTAATGAGTTTAAACTGCCGCAAGGGTTGCTTACAGCACAATAATAAGTAGCAGAATCAGATGGGCCGGCAGAAGGAATAACATAATTGGCATTGTTGGCCCCGGTTATGAGCGTCCCGTTTTTATACCATTGATATGTTACATATTTACCGGTTGTATTTACCCAAAGAATGGATGAAGAGCCTGGGCATTTGGTGGTATCAACAGATTGGCTTGCAATGGCAACAGGGTTGCATAGATAGAGAAGATCTCCATATGGATCTGCACCGGTAGTGGTTCTCGAGAAATCCGTTTTGTCAATCGCTGTATTGGGTGTTGGGTCATATTGCATCAATGCTCCTACATTATTAACACCGCCGTAATCTGTTGTTAAATAAAATTTGTTGCTCGCAATCGTCAAAGATCCCTGTGGAAAATCCCCATCAGGCATTGCATTCATTGAAAAAATATTCGTAAGCGCGGCAGAAACCGTGTCGTACTCAAAAATTACACCTTGTCCATTTGAACCTCCAGCGGATGCGGCCCCATATAGCTTTCCGGAAGGAGCTTCTACCAGTGATCCATAGGGGTTAGCTCCATTGGTGGTACCTGTAAAGTCAATCAATTTATTGCAGGTAGCCGCAGCTATTGAATAACTGAAAAGAATTCCTGTGCCATTAAGACCTCCCGCCGATGTTAGCCCATATATAGTTCCTGTGTTTGTCTGAATTAACGATCCGTATGGTGTGGAACCATTAAGTGCCGGGTCAAAGTCAATTGTCTTTATAAGTGCTCCCGATGTTGGATCATATGAGAAAATAACACCCGCGCTATTTGCTCCTCCGGCAGAACACATTCCATAAAGCAATCCATTATTCGCCTGCACAAGTGAGCCAAAAGGAGCGGCTCCATTGGCGGCTCCATCAAAATCAAATTTCTTTATACAGATATTAGTTATAGGATCATATTCGAATAAAACTCCAAGACCGGAAATTCCGCCGGCGGTTGTCAACCCATATATTTTACCATTGCTGGCCTGAATTAACGATCCATTAGGGCTAACTCCATTTATTCCTGTGAATTGCACTTTAGCTGTACACGTTGCCAAAGCGGTGTCATATTCAAACAGAACACCTGTTCCACCGGTTCCTCCACTGGTTGTCATACCATACAGCTTCCCATTGCTTGCCATTATAACATTCCCTGTCGGAACTGCTCCGTTTGTAGCCGTTTCCAGATCAACCTTATCAGTATATGTTCCTGAACCAGGATCGAACTGAAAGAGGACGCCGCTGTTATTGAGCCCTCCACTACTGGCCATTCCGTACAATTTTCCATCCAAAGCATAGATAAGAGACCCCTTGGGGTATTGGCCATTGGATATTCCGGCCAGATCCACTTTGTCCACAAGGGTAAGAGATGTTGTATCCAGCTGGAAAAGTGTACCAAATCCATTAGCGCCACCTGCCGATGTTAAACCATAAAACTTACCATTCGGCCCAAGCACAAGTGACCCGGAAGGATTTGCGCCTTGTGTACCAGCATTCAGATCCGTCACATCCGTAAAAATTCCGGTACTTATAACATATGAGAAAACGATTCCATTTGCCATTGCGCCTCCATTCAACGTTGTCCCAAAAAGCTTACCATGACTAATTTCTACTAACGCTCCATTGGGGTTACAGCCTTTGGGTATACTGTCAAAATCTATCATTTTGGTCAATGTGCCCGCAGTTGTATCATAAGAGAAAAGTACTCCGTCATTTTTTATTCCACCCGTCGAAGTTAATCCATACAATTTGCCGTTAAATGCTTGTACTAATGAGCCATTGGGGATCGACCCATTTGCTACTCCGGCAAAATCAATTTTATCGATGAAGATTCCTGTTGCCGCGTCATATGAAAAAAGTATTCCCAATCCATTAGCCCCTCCGGCCGAAGTCATCCCATACAACTTTCCTGTTGATGCTTGTATCAAAGACCCCATTGGATTAGCCCCATTAGCAGAACCCGAAAAACTAATTAGTCTATTGTAGAGCGATGTTACAGGGTCATAAGAAAAAAGAACACCCATGTTATTTGCCCCCCCGAAAGGAGTCATACCATACAATTTCCCATTCGCTCCTTGAACTAGTGAACCGTTGGGGTTTGCTCCGTTAGCCCCATTGAACTCAAATTTTTTCGTGTAGACTCCACTCGTTGGGTCATATTCAAATAATATTCCGCTGGAATTGGAGCCCCCACTTGAAGTCATACCGTAAAATTTGCCATTACTGGCTTGTATTAAGTCACCATTAGGTGTTGATCCGGGGATATTGGATACAAAAGAGTATTTCACTTGCGTATTGGTACATGCCGTATCGGCTTTAAATAGCGTACCAAGCCCATAAGCTCCTCCGCTGGAGGTCATGCCCCAGAACTCCTGGGCGTAAGAATGTACTGAAAGAAAAATAGCAAAAAATGATAATACACGGTAAGTATGTTTCATAAATGTATGTTTTCGTTGAGATTTGTAGAATGCTGGTTCATTTGTACGTAAAACTGACCAAATTGTTTGTTATTCTATGCTTCTTTTATGGTTGATTTACAACTGATTGCTCTTTTTCCCCAAAGGGAAATGTCCGATTGTTTTTTGCTCTGATCAGGAAGAGGATCAATCCTATGGTAACAACACCAAATGCCATGGCAAACACTTTCCACTCCATACTGAACATAACAAAGAGCCAAATGAAGATACTAATTACAGCCGGTACCGGAAATAAGAACATACGATAAGGCCTGGGGCTCTTTTTATTTCGATAACGCAGTGCTATTAACCCTGCTGCCTGACCGACGAATTGTACCGGGATTCGCATAATAACAATAACGGTAATAATCGTTGATAGATCAGAAAAGAGACTGAACAAAAAAGCAACTCCACAAAGGAACAGCAACGAAATATGCGGAAATTGCCGGGAAGGGTGTATTCTGGCGAATAATTTAAAAAAATTACCCTGAATTGCTGCCGCATAGGGAATACGTGAATAGCCAAGTGTTGCAGAAAACAGACTTGCAATGCCCACAAACAGGATGAGTATTGTAACAATATTGGCAGCTATAACCCCATATAATTTTTCAAACAATGTGCTGATAAAGTATGTAGATTTCTCTGATTCCTGCCAAGGCATAGCTCCTAGTACACTTACTTGCATCAGGAGATATATAATAGTAATAACGCTAATCGAAATAAAAATACTCCTGGGAATATTTTTCTCCGGATCTCTTATTTCAGCACCAAGGTGACAGACATTGTAATAGCCAAGAAAAGAATAAATAGTTTTTGTGGATGCAAGGCCTAATCCGGTGAAAAAAATCGGACTCAGCTTGAATGAATCAGAAGGAACATCCAGAATATAGGAAGCATGAAAATGTGTAAACCCAGCAATAATAACCCAAAGGAGAGTAAGCCCAACCACTAGTCCCATAACTAATGAAATTTTTCCTACATCACTTATTTTACGATATAACAGAAAGACCAGAAATAGGATTAATCCTCCTGACACGGCTCGTTGGCCAATAGAACTCAAGGGGATCAAATAATTAAAATAATGTGCAAAACCAATTGCCCCGGAAGCAATTACAAGAGGAGCTTGTATACTGGTTTGCCATATAAAAAGGAAGGCAAAAAGAGATCCCCACCTTTTTTCTCCGTAAATTTTTTGAAGAAATACGTAGGAGCCCCCAGCTACCGGATAGGAAGCCCCCAACTCGGCCCAAACCGACCCATCCATAAATGCCAGAAACGCTCCAAGTAACCACGCCAGTATACACTGGGGGCCATGCATCCGGTTTATAACAAAGGGGATGATAATAAATGGACCCATCCCAACCATATCAATCATATTGATCGCGGTCGCTTCTTTGAGCCCCAGTCCCCTTATAAGAGGCTTTTCATTCGTAAGAGTGTGTTTTTCTGATTGACCCATACCTGCCTGGCAAAGGTGGGGTTTTATTTGATATTTCCGGGGTCTTGAAAAATGAAAGTATGCGATCATTATCGTGATAGGGATCATATTCCATATTGAAAGAAAACATAGATGAAGCCTCTTAACACAAATACTTTTGACCTTCTTATAATAACGAATTGCCAAACAAGCCGTTGTTTTTCATGATTTGGTGATTATCACTTAATACGCTTCCGGTATAATTAAAATAGTTTTGCTAAGTAAAATAATAATGGATGCACCATGAAATCTAAAAACAAACCAGGAGTTTATATCACCGGCATTGGTCAACTGAAAGTGGAAAAAAACTCCAACCTGAGCATCCGGGAAATGGGCGCTGAAGCGGTACGGCTGGCGATGGAAGATGGGGGCATTCAACATGTAGATGCTATTTACCTTGGCAATATGTTAAGTGGTGTAATTTCGAATCAACAACAATTAGGTCCATTGGTAGCCGCTTGCGCCGGATTAAAAGGAACGGAATCAGTAACTCTTGAAGCCGCATGTGGATCAGGAGGGGCTGCTGTTCGGGCTGGGGTGATGGCTATAATGAGCGGATTTTGTGAAACCGTGGTTGTTTGCGGGCTTGAAAAAATGTCTCATATCGACAAGGATTTCATCACTCGCTCTATTGCTACAGCCTCGGATTGGGAAACAGAAGGAAGCAAGGGTGAAACCTTTGTTACACTTAATGCCCGGTTAATGAAAATGTATATAGAAAAATATAAAATTTCCGCTGATTCCTTTGGTATGTTTGGAGTAAATGCTCATAAAAATGCCAACCATAATCCGAAAGCTCTTTTTCATAAAGAAATTACTCTGGACGAGTATTTAAACTCTCGTTTCATTGCCGACCCGGTACGGATTTATGATGCCTCTCCGGTTTGTGATGGGGCGGCAGCTCTGATTCTTTCAAAATATCCAAGACCATCATCATCATCACGACCACTACCGAATGTAAAAATAACCGGGTCAGCGGGATCAACTGAATTCGTCGGTATTAATGATCGCAGTAATCCATTACTTGCAGAAGGTATCAGCCGTTCAGGAAATAAAGCCTACAAAATGGCTGGTATAAAAACTGAAGATGTTGATTTTTTTGAACTGCACGATGCCTATTCAATCATTTCAACTCTGTCACTTGAAGGAATGGGATTTGCTAAGCCAGGTGAAGGGTGGAAGCTTGCTGCCGAAGGACAAATACTATGTGATGGAAGAGCTCCTATTTCTACATTCGGTGGTCTAAAAGCAAGAGGACATGCTATTGGCGCTTCAGGTGTTTATCAAGCCGTAGAGGCTTATCTTCAGTTAACGGATCGTGCCGGAGCAAATCAAATTAAACGGGATGCCCGGGTTGGTCTTATACAAAGTATTGGGGGTACTGCTTCCACCACAATTACTCATGTATTGGAAAGGGAGTCCTGAATTTAAATTCTAACACCCATAACAAGGATATCGTCTACCTGCTCCTGCATTTGTCTCCAGTTTTTAATGGTAGCGGCAATTTCCTCTCTTTGCTCCCCCATAGGTTTACCCTTTATTTGAAGAAACAATTCCTTCAGTTGTTTGTATTTGAATTTCTTTCCTTTCGGGCCACCAAATTGATCCGTATAACCATCTGTAAAAAGATAAAGGATATCACCATTTCTTAGCCTGATCTGATGATTATGAAATACTTTCTCGTCTACGTTATATCCCCCGATAGAAATTTTATCCGGCTTAAACTCCAGGATCTCCTCCCCCCTTTGAATAAGTAAAGGCCGATGCGCACCAGCATACTTGAGTTCATGTGTTTTCATATTTAACGAGCAAAGCGCAATATCCATTCCATCGTTTGCACCCTGATCTGCACTTTTCTTCAAGAGCATTCCCAGCTTAATGTCTAATTGTTGTAATGCCATTGCAGGGTCACTTACATGCTCGTCACGTATTACCTGATTCATTAAATCATTGCAGATTGCCGACATGAATGCTCCTGGTACACCATGACCTGTGCAGTCTGCTGCGGCAAAGATTGCAAAATCATCGAACTGTGTGTACCAGTAAAAGTCTCCGCTTACAATATCTTTAGGTTTATAATAAATAAAGCTTTCCGGTAAAGCGCGTAGAATTTCAGCTTCATTTGGCAAAAGAGCCTGCTGGATTTTTTTAGCGTATTTAATACTATCGGTAATGTTTTTGTTCTTTTCCTCGATAATCTCCTTTTGTTTTAGCACCTCGGTAGTACGTGCCCTGATCTTCTCTTCCAGATTTTCATACAGACTTGCATTTTCCAACGCAATGGCTGTATAGGATGCCAATGTTTTTAAAATATCCAGATGATAGGGGGTATAAGCGTGCCTCCGAAAGCTTTGTACTGTAATAACACCCAGTACCCGTTCGCCAATCATAAGGGGATAAAAAATAAGAGAGTGAGGCATATCTCCAGACACAACTCTAATCTGCCTCGTATATTTCTTGTATTCCCGAAGATTATCATTAATAAAAATCTCCTTTCGATTGTTAATACACCATACAGAATAGTTATCCTGATCAGCCATACTAACGGTTTCTGACGGAGACTGCTGTCCATTTTCAATTTCAAATTTGTACTCTACCTCTTGCTGATCCATATGATAAATACGTACACCAAAAATGGCCGCATCCATCAATCTGTTCACGTTCTCGTGTAGCTTATTGAAAAGGCGTTCAAAATTAAGGGTCGAAGTTAACTGTTGGCCTATTTCGCTTAACAAGCGGGTATTTTCATAGCTCCTTTCAATTTCTTCCTTTTGACTCACAACTTCCCGGGTGCGCTCCTCAACAGTTTCTTCCATGCCTTCGTAATTTTTCGCATTTTCCAATGCAATCGCTGCATATGCTGCCAGGTTACGAAGAATATCCAGGTGATATTTAGTATATGCATTCTTATTGAAACTTTGAACCGTGATAACACCTAATCTTCTGTCCTTGACCATCAGCGGCAAATAGATGAGTGATTCCACCGCTCTGCCGGCCACAGGTTCATACCTCTTCTCTACATAATTGGTTATTTCCTTATAAATATCATTGATGAAAACCTCTTTTTTATTCTGGAAAGACCAGGAACCAAGACGGTTCATATCAGAGGCATCAAAGTGTGTATCACGCAACTTAACCCCATCTTCTATATAAACAGGGAATAGAATTTCGTTTTTCTTTTCCTGATATAACCCAATTCCAAATCCGGCGGCATCCATCAATGTATTCACATTTGCATACACGGTATCCAGAATGACTTCTACGGAGAGGCTACTAATAATTTTCTGCCCAATTTCACTTAAGAGTGTAATATCCTGGAAGTAGGATTCCAGTTCCTTATTCTTTAAGGCCAGCAAAGCGCGCTCGCCTTCGGTCTGTTCCATTTTATGTTGTAATTCTATACTCCGTATCCGGCGAATCGCATTTTCATTTTTTACTTCGTCTTTTGCCTGATAGCATATTTTTAATTGCTCATTCGCTTCCTGATATCGCCCTTGTTCTTCAAGCATACCAGCCAGCACTTCGCTGGATTTATAAATACCCTCAAACGAATTGATTTCCTTTGATATCTGAAGAGATCTTTCCAGATAATCGGAAGCCGTCACGGTGTCGCCTGTTATGCAAAACAACTTCCCGATACTTGTTAATGTTCTAGCCACCCCACCTTTAAAACCGAGGCCCTCTCTTATTTTAAGGCTACGATTATAATATTCTAAGGCCTTTTCACCTGAGCCCATCCTGATATAGGTATTGCCAATCCCTTCCAATGCAAAAGCCTCCGTTAGCGGTGACCATGAGGTTTCTCTAATCAAATCTAAACACAAAAAATAATTTTCCAGAGCTTGTGGAAACTGTTCCAGATTATAGTACGTCTCTCCCAACCCATCCAGCACTTTAACTAACACCTGTTTTTCACTTTCCTTCTCGCATATTCGCCTGCTCCGTTCCAACACCTCCAAAGCCTTGTGGTTTTCCCCGATAGAATAGTACACTGTTCCCAATCCGTTCAACCCGTCAGCAATACCAATATTATTATTCAGTCTTTCATTTACATTATAACACAATTGGTAATACTTCTGGGCATTATCATAGTCGGCCAGGTATGAGAAATTAGTGCCCATATTGTAATACACCTGGGCTTCATTATGTTTATCATCTAAATCCTTAAACAAACTAAGGGCTCCAATAGAAGCTGTGAGGGCTTCTTCGTTTTTCGAAACCCAGACATAACTTGCACCCAGTGTTTTTAGAGCATAAGCAAGACCTTTTTTATACGAGATAGCCTCCGAGTACTGGTGTGCTTCTTCACCCAGAAGGATTGCCTTAGATGGATTTGTCCGGTTTAAATTCCAAGCTTCTTTGTTCAGCTGGTCAATCCGATATATTTCTGCAGAATCTATATTCTCGGACATATGCTCTGTTTGCGACACAATAAATATATTGGGATAGAAACACAAAATTAACATTTGCGGGGCAAGAATCAAAATGATCGAATTCAGCCAATGGCACGTCCAATACAATGCAGGTATTTCGACAAAAGAGGATATTTTGCAGATTAGTCCCCTTTTTACCATTTAGCTAGGGTCTCTCCTATCTAAGTATGACGAAAATCAGGCTGTTATGACAATACTATGACACTTTTAAGTCTCAATATTTGCATTTTTGTATCAAGAAAATATCCAACGTAAGTGAACCGGATCAAAATAATCGCTTTTACCCATAAGAATATCAACCTGAAGGAAATTGGGCGGTTTCATTTGGACGAAAGTGTCGCAGAATCTCACCTGCATTCTTTACGTAACATTACAGGGGTTGACGAGCTTATGTATTTAAGCACCTGTAACAGGGTAGAGTTTTTGTTCGCTTGTAAAGATGAAATAAATGAAGCTTGGCTGACACAATTTTTTACTGTCTTCCGGCCTGACTGGAGTACTACAGAAGTAGCCTGGGCTACCTCCTATGCTTCTGTTTTTGAAGGAGATGCCGCTCTTCGCCATATCCTTCATGTGGCTTCATCCCTTGATTCATTGGTAGTAGGAGAAAGAGAAATTATTACTCAAGTGCGTAATGCTTATGAACGCTGTTCAAAGGCCGGTCTTACAGGAGATCTTTTACGCTTGATTGTAAAAAAAGCTATTGAAACTGCCAAAGAAGTTTATACAGAAACCCAGATCGCAGACAAACCTGTTTCTATCGTTTCCCTTGCCTATCGTCGTTTGAGGGATCTAAATGTAAAATTGGACGCCCGGATTCTGATTATTGGTGCCGGTGTGACCAATAATAGTATGGCAAAATATTTGCGAAAACACGGTTTTACCAATTTTACCATATTTAATCGTACCCTGGTTAATGCACAGGTCTTGGCTTCAGAATTAAATGCCTCTGCTTACCCTTTGGCTGAGCTTGCTAATTATGACAAAGGATTTGATGTTGTTTTGACCTGTACAGGTGCCGCAGAACCCGTTATTACCAAAGGTATTTATGAAAATCTCGTTGCCGGAGATAAAAATCGCAAAATTGTGATCGATTTGGCGGTTCCCAATGACTTGGATCCTGAAATACTGGACAACTACGATATAAACCTTATCGCAGTAAACAACCTGCAAGAGGTAGCCAGAGAAAATCTGCTAGAAAGAGAGAAGGAATTGGATGCCTGTATTGAAATTGTTGCCCGTAATATAGATCAGTTCAATTCGATCCTCCGGGAAAGAAAAGTTGAACTCGCCATGAGTGAAGTACCTAAGAAGGTGAAGGAAATTCGTGAAACTGCCATGAATTCCGTTTTTGCCAAAGAAATTGCCAGCCTTGATCAAGGCTCTAAAGATGTTCTCGAAAAAGTAATTGCTTACATGGAGAAAAAGTATATCAGTGTGCCAATGAAAATGGCCAAGGAAATCCTGATTGACGAGCAACCCAAAATCTGAGTATCGGGCTGATCATCATATGTGATCTCAAAATGCTCCTCTTTTTTTCCATTCTACCTAAGTACAAATCATTCTTATATAATTGATTTCAGCGGTCATTATACATGCTTTGCAAAAAACTTCTTTTCCTTGTTGTCCTGCTTTCTGCTTACACGTTTTCAACATGGGGCCAGATAAGCAAGGATTCACTAAAGAAGATGATAACAGGAAGTTGGGCAAGTATAGACTACAACAACCAAGGAAAGACAACCTGGTCAGAAAAGAATGCATTAAGGATTGTTACATTCTATCCCAATGGAGATTTTCAAGAGGAAATTGCGAATCCTGAATTTAAGACCTGGAGGTATCTCTCCGCCCCATCCAGATGGAAGCTAAACGGAAAGAAAAATTCCATCGAACTATCAAAACCGAGATCGTATCACGAAATGGATTTTTACCGTTCCAACGTTCTCGCTCTTCTGGGCTCCTGCAAATTACTTCGTGTAACTCACGACTCTATAACCCTGATGGCTCATTCGCTTTTCGGAGGCACAATAAGATCTGATTCCACCTTTCTTTTTCACAGGGTTGCCCTAAGAACACAAAGACTTCAAAATGAGCAGAGGCCCAATGACCTGTTTTGTATCAGTACAGTGGATTCTTCAAACATAAAAAAGGTGGCCACTTTCCATGGCACCGTTACTCTTCAATTAAAAAATGACACCCTTAACAATTACCTTCATTTAGTAACGGGTAGTCTAGCCTATGTCAATACTGATACCATAGGTATTGAACTGGTTTCAGAGCATCTGGCATATACCGATCAAAGTGGTAAGGAATTATCATTTGATAAAACCATTAAAGAAAAGCCCTTTAGCCTGTCTCCTTCTTTAAGCTATTATATGGTAAAAAATATTCAAGGCGTTACTCCGCTCGATAGTCGGTATCCTATACTAGAACACTCTGGAGATGCTGTCATGTTGCTTGCCGCATCCAGTACGCTGCTAGCATCTCCCATCTTCGCTTCCGCTCCACATTTCAATTCCTTCGATGTTCATCAGTTTTTAGTATTTAGCGGAGTGAGTATTTTGAGCGGTCTTATAGTAGGAGTTCCCCTTCTGGCTATAGGTCAGGGATCTGTTACGGAGTATTTTCTTGATTCCGCAGCCGCAAAATATAACAATGCGTCCAACTGGCGTATAAAACCTTTTGTTTATGAATAAGTCTATTGTTATCGGTTCCCGTGGTAGTGACCTTGCTCTCTGGCAAGCCAGCTTTGTACAAGCAGAATTGAACCGTATTGGGCTGCAAGCAGAAATAAAAATTATTAAAACTCAGGGCGACCAAATACAACATTTGAGCTTTGACAAAT
>Ga0210401_10004943_pt1 | contig 13798 bp, 24 predicted proteins | sample IncBWH32MmetaG_FD_150866 | JGI IMG/M metagenome (GOLD analysis project Ga0210401, IMG submission 150866) | Forest soil microbial communities from Barre Woods Harvard Forest LTER site, Petersham, Massachusetts, United States - Inc-BW-H-32-M | ecosystem: Environmental > Terrestrial > Soil >... | reverse complement strand
GGCGTGTGAATAGTGTGCGAGGCGCAAGACGGTTCTTGCCATTCGGGACCAAATCACAACACACCTACGTAACTCAGAGCACCGGCACGGTGAGGCTATGGACTTCGAGGAAGTCATCGGAATGCTTTTGATCGGCAGCGTGGTTGGCGGCGTTGCTCTTTTTGTCATGTACTCGGGCTTTATTCTGTAACGCGCTGCGCGCGGACGTACCCGCCTACCGCTGCATTCTCCTTGCGTTCGCTGGACAGTCGCCTGTTCGCAAAAGCGCAAGAGGTGCTGAGTTACTGGCGCCGGTAAGCGCTTACCGGGCAATGATGCGAGCTGCGATGATATAATCCGCGACGCTCATTCCGATTGCCCCCAGCGTCGGTCTGAGAAGTCCCGGCCGCCGACCCCACGTCGGTGAGCCGGGGCAACCGATGCATTCTCGTTGCGTTCGCTGTATATCCGCCGCCCGTTCGCGCAGTAGCCAAATCGACGTTAAGTCGACTCCTCAGATTGTAGATGCTTGACCGCGAAACCCAGTCTCATAACGGTCACAAAGATTGTTTGATCTGTCACCGTTCCCCAAGGAACTCCTAAAATCCAACCTCGGCCCGGCACCCCTGCCGGGCTTTTTTCGTTTCAGGGCCGGACCACACACAAAGATCTGACACGCGCCGCGCACAGCCATAAATAAAGCGCCCCTGCGCGCATCAGCGACCGACATCGTTGGCCTCATCAGGATCAGGATCGAAGTGCATGGCTAGGATGGAGCGAAGCGAGAGCAGCAGCGTGTTTGTGACGGGCACTAGAATTTTTCTGTTGTTCGCTTCAGTGCGGAAAAACAACTCCGAGCTCTCGTCCTCGCGCACTATCAATTTGACGTCGTCGCACCGCGGCAAGCGCAAAGCATCTTTCATATCGTGCTCTCTGCTGAGTTCGTGGATCATGAGCGGTCCCGGCGTGTCCTTTATGATGGCAGCACGCGGATCGAAATAGCGGCCACGCGGGCGCCAGCGCTGGACTTCTTCGCGTTGCGGCGGCACTTGTGTCGGATCATCCCCCTGATTGTAAGTCTCGACGCGGCGCGTGTTCATGATCGTGCCGAGCGCGGGCGATGTCGGCGTGAGCGGACCAGAGAACAGGCGCGCGAACAGAAATCCGGTCGATGACGAAACATAAACCGCAAGCCTTGCCACGCGGCGCTTGCGCATGCGTTGCTGCTAGCTTTGTCCCGGCGGTGCGTCGGTCACGAATGGCTCAAGCGTCGCCGTCCACGGCTGCCCGCCACAAGTTGCGATGACGTCAAGTTTTCGCCATCGATGAATTGCGGAATGATGTTGCCGTTGCTGTCGATCTGATAGGTGCCCATCTGCCGCGTCCCAAGGTCCATCAACGTCACCGCGCCGCCCGGGCCAGGGAAATTGTAGAGCGGCCCCTTGCCGCCCGGCGGCGTGAATGGCGCCGGCAAGTTATTCACCAGCAATGCGCCGTCCAAATATCGCGTGTTGTCGACGCGCTCGACGATGCTGACCGGCGTGACGCTGTTCGGCGCATAGCTGGTCGTCATGATCACGTCGCCACCCTGTGCCGAAACCCATTCCGTCGTTCCGGCACCGTTCCACGGCAACCAACCGATCTTCGGCTTGCCGTCGGGGCCGACTTCCATCAGGCCGTCCTTGATCGCGTATTTACCCATGACGAAAGTGCCATTCGCGAGCAGGATATAAGCGTAAAGTTCCTCGAATTGCGTCGACGCCGGCGGCGTGGCAATCGCGATCGGCGTCGACGCCGTGATCAGATGCGAATGAAATTCCGAGGCATTGCCGACGACGAAAGGGCGATAGTAGGCACCCGGCGCCTGCACGACGCCCATATCCGACTAGAAACGAGCGGCCCTAAGCCGCCGCTCACCAATCACCGCTGACGTTTGTGAGACCCACCGCTCCGGCGGATATGCCGCTGGGAGCACTGTGGAAGCGTCAGTTCCCTTATCGCGGGGGCGACAAGGATGAATATCTTGCAATTCGAGGGATCTCGGCAGCGATGGCCGTTCGAGGATGAACTACTTGTCGTTGGCGGATGTTATTATGCGGTGTCCGCTTTTCCTTCCGGAGAGAGTTCTCGCTCGCCCATGTCAATCCAATCTGTGGAAAGCAGCGTCGAAAAACAGAGGGCTTCTGCGGTCGTCAAGCGCTCTATCGTGATCGCTGGCCACAAGACCAGCATCAGTCTCGAGGATGCTTTCTGGAAGGCTCTCAGGCAGATTGCGGAGGCGCGGAGTGTAACCCTGTCGGCTCTAGTTTCGCAGATCGACAACGAACGCCGGCACGACAACCTATCTTGTGCCATTCGCTTGTTCGTTCTCGACTACGTTCAGAAGCTCGGCACCGGCGACAAAGAGCCGAAGTAGAACGCGACACCGTTCCCGCGATGACCGAACGAGAGGAAATGCAATCAGAGGCGCGGCACCTTCGCGAATCAATTCGGAAGTGCTGGGCCGAATTGGATAAGCCTGAACTGACACCCGAGGAGCGCACAAAGATACGCGAGCAAGTCTCGGTACTTGCCGCCAAGCTGGGCCATCTCGCAGCAAATATGAAGTGAGGCAGCTTACGGTCACTCGCCCATCGAGCGCTGGCGGTGCGCCTCGTGGATCTCGTCCGCGATGCTCGTTGGCGGCGACTCTACGTGAGCTTCGTTCTCGCGAGAGATCGTATAGCCGCGATCTCGCAACGCAATGAGAATGCCTCGAACGTCTCCCTCGCGCAGCGTCTGATAATAAGGCGCCCCAGATTCAAAGCGATACTCGGCTTCGTATCGGAGATTGCCGATATCCTTGGCGAGTCTTGCAATGTCCATAGCGGGCCTCCGTCGCTGCCCAACCAATACCAGAGGCGCGATTTGTGTCCGGTTAAGGCCGACCTTCGAATTGTTCCTATGCGTCACCCAAAGCAGAAAGCCGATGCTGTTACCGCCCCAGCTTGGATGCTGGGTCGTCGCGCCCTCGTGACCGCATACCGTACAACGCGCCCGCTGGCGCAGCACGTCGCTTGATGCGTCCGGCCCTCATCGGATGACTGCGGCGGCAACGGCGAACGGGGCGCAGTGCTGGCAACGCTCGCAATAGAGCCAGCACCACTTACCGTCGCCGCGCTGCAGATCGCCAAGCGTCGGCCGCGGTCCCGGCGGGGACTTGTGAGTCTTTCGGGACGACCAGTAGGCGTAGTTTTGCAGGGTGCGTTCGTTCGCCGCTCATGTCGGCGAGTCAGATTGCTACTCGATGAACGGAATCAAGCCGCTACATTTAGTGTGAGCGGCAGCTAAAACCTAATAGATTCCCGCCAACGGCAGCACCCGCTGGAGGATCGCCCCCAAGCATATTAGCACCACGAGCAGTTTGAGAAGATTTGACAAACGACGGTCTTTAACGAACTGGTCGATGGCCCAAAAACAAATCGCACCGACGACGCAAATAATCAGAACCGCGATTAAGACTGAAATCATAGCTACCCTCGCTGGTGCGGTGATGAATTACGGCGGGCAACACTCGACCATAGGGCCAAGGACCCTTCTGGTCAAAGCTGCCGCGCTAAGGCGGAGATTCCAGTCGTGCGTTCTTCGGCCCCACTGCGGCGGGAGTGACGATTGTCCCGCCCCAATTGGTCGTGTGCCCTGCCCCGGCCGCTCAAAATTCCCCGTGTCGTGGATCTGGTCACGCTCGCCGATGTGCGGATGCTGCTCGGGCATCTGCCGAAAGAGACGCGCGCGAGGAAGACGTGGCAGCACGTCGAGTCCGAACTCAAGAAAGCTGCGGCCGGTGCCGCCACGGCAGATGTCGCAGTGGCATTGCATTTGGTGCTTAGCTTGGAGCACGTCGAGTGCCGGCCGCGGTGAAACCCGCACGCCAAGTGTGAGGCCTGTCCAGCCATTTTTGTGCTAAGTTCAGCGGCATGAAGCCTCGCGCGAAAAAAAGCGCAGTGGGAGAATGACTATGACGAGAATTACATCCTGGCTGATTGTGACTATTGCGACCGTGCTCGCGGTGTTCGGCGGCAGGGCCATTTCCGCGCAAGACAAATACACTGTGCAGATCCCGGGCGGCCTCGCGTTCTCCGAGTTCAGAGGCTACGAGGACTGGCCTGTCATCTCGACCAGCGACAACGGCGGCAAGTTTGCTGCGATTTTGGGGAATCCGGTCATGATGGATGCCCTTCGGGCAGGCGTGCCCGGCAACGGCAAGCCTTTCCCGGACGGCGCCAAGATGGCGAAAATCCATTGGACCCCAAAAACGCAAGAGACGTATCCCGGTCCGCCGAGAGTACCCGGTACCCAGTTGAACGCCGATTTCATGGTGAAGGACAGCAAGAGGTTCGCGGACAGCGGCGGATGGGGATGGGGCACGTTCGACTATGACGCGGCGTCCGACACGTTTAGCCCCGGCACTGAGGCAGACAGTCCACCGCAGGGACACGACGCGAAGTGCGGGTTCGCGTGCCACACGATAGTGCAGAATAGAGATTACGTTTTCACGGAGTACGGGCACAGGTGACCTGCAAGCTGATGAAGTGACGCGGGGCAAGCGCCTGCCCGCGCCCATCGTGATCGCGCTGCAGATGGTGCTGATGTTGGAAAACGTCGAGTATCGGCTGAAATAGCGGTCCAACTGAGGCGGCTTATTTCTTGTCGTTTGGTTGCGACTGTTCTTCTGCGTCCGCCAGCTTCTGCCAAGCTTCGAGCCATTTCGAGAAGCGGCAGATGGCCGAACACGTTCCTAGGCGGTCGGTGAATGTGCGCCGAAATGAAAGAGGCCGCCAACCGAGGCGACCTATTTGCTGGAATTACGTGGAAGCCGAACGACTAAGCGATTAAAGCCCCAAACTTCCACGTCGTGACCGTCAACAAACCCGAGCGCCTTGTCGGTAGCTTCATTGTCGTCGGCGCACTCGATGACTTCTGGCGGCCGGGAAATGTGGTCGTCGCGGTCAATAAAAAAGACGCGATACATCGGCATGGTGCGCTCCCTTCACAGGCGGGAGCGTTACCGAACTCTCAGCCACCGACGCGTGACCAAAGGTCGTTGTCGGTGATCGCAGTAACGTGCGCCTGATTAGAACGAATAGCGAATAACTAATTAGGACAACGCATGCGGCAAATTAGGATGTCAAAAGACGTACCGACGCGAATTAGGTTCGGACAAGATCGGTGCCATAGGCGCCGACAACTGCCGTTCCACTATCGCGGCGCGTGTCCAAGTCCCCGAAAGCTCCACCAAGCATTTTCTTTCGTCATCGGATTCGGCGGATAACGCTAAATACAGTGCTTCCTTCGCGTACTGCCAGAACTGATCTGTGCTCGACATGGGCGATCTCCTGCCCCGATCCCGTTACCTACGGTGCGCTCCCTGGCAGTGGTCGTCCGTTCAAAACTGCTCACTTTGAGTTCCGTCTCAAATCTCTCCACAGGAAATCCTGGCCTATTCGTCCTTATCGTCATCCGACTGTGGCTGTTGCTGTTGTTGGGCGACGTAAGATGGCGACTTAGCGTTCGCTGGTCCAGCAAGCGCCTCTGAATCCGATGGAGGGAGTGGTGACTTGGCAGATGCCGAAAGGGTTGCCGCGTAAGCCCACTCTTCGGCCATTTTAAGAAGCGTATCGCGATCAGAAGCGGTCTTGGATTCCTTGGCTAGGCGAAGACACTCGGCGGCATTCTGGCGACATTCTGCGGCGGACGGCATTCTATCAGCTTAGGCGGCGGGGGCGCTGCCCTAGCACGACCTGTCAGGCCCCGGCGCGCCCGACGTGCGGCGCGCGCCGAGCGTGTCGGGGCGCTATGCCGCCGGCCATCAGCTACCGACATCGTGGGCCTCATCAGGATCAGGATCGAAGTGCATGGCTAGGATGCTGCGGAGCGAGAGAAGCAGCGTGTTCGTGACAGGCACTAGAATTTTTCTGTTGTTTGCTTCTGTTCTGAAAAACAACTCCGAGCTCTCGTCCTCGCGCACTATCAATTTGACGTCGTCGCACCGCGGCAAGCGCAAAGGATCTCTCCTCGTGTCGTGCTTTTCCGTCATATGGTGCTTTCGGTGCTGAGCTCGTGGATTGAGCGGTCCCGGCGTGTCCTTGATGATGGCAGCGCGCGGATCGAAATAGCGGCCGCGCGGGCGCCAGCGTTGGACTTCTTCGCGTTGCGGCGGCACTTGCGTCGGATCGTCGCCTTGATTGTACGTCTCGACGCGGCGCGTGTTCATGATCGTGCCGAGTGTGGGCGATGTCGGCGTGGGCGGACCCGAGAACAGCCGCACGTCAGGCGTCCAACTGGCGCGTCCTAACAAGCGGGATCGTCAAGAACCACTACGCCACAGCGCCTTCGTGGTCGCCGCGGTGGCGGACTTGGTTCGTGGTGCGCTTCACGAGGCGCCCCTTGATGCGGCGCATGGCCTCGTGGTCGACAATCAAGACAAGCCGGACGCCGAGCGCACCTAGGATCGGCCCCAAGGGTTTTCATACTCAACCTGCGGACTTTTTCCTCCGGTCGCGAACCGCCGCGAAGCAATTTTTGCGCATAGCGATCGGGAAAGCCGGCGATTTCATCCAGCCATTCGCCGGATACATCAAGCTCGTCGCGGCGCTTGCGCAGCGCAGCGATCAACTGCGGATAGTCTGTGATGTCTGCCAAAGGCCGCTGAGCCATGCGGCGGGCTCAGCTTGCGAGCCAAAAAATCATTGACGCGGTTGCTTACACCCTCAGCTTGCTTATCGAGCGCTGCCCGAACATTTGGCGAGATCATCGTAGCGCCCGGCGCAAACTCAGTGCCGGGCTTGCCGCCGTCAGCTGTCACAGCGCCGCGGCCATGCGGATCTGAATCGATCGGCGTCATACTCAGGATACCCTCGGGCATCTCTTTGCCAGCCATGTCGGGGCCTTTCGATTAGTTGGGTTTGAGGACAGGCGCCGGATGCCGGAAATCGGCCGGCCGCACTGGATTGTCAGGGCGCGGCGTCAGCCTGAATTTTTCGGCAGCGCTTACCGGAGCGGGTGCGGGTGTCACGCTGGTACCGGTCGGCTGCCGATCCAACCATTTTTGGACCGTAGCCGCTGCGGCGACGACGTCCGGTGGCGGGTTGGGGGTGTCGGTCATCAGTGTGACGCTCCGCCGCTTCACGCTGGCGGCGGCGGCCCACGGCGGTTCCCACGGGCCGCTGATTGTGGATCAGAGGGTCGAACACGGGCGCCCGCCGCAATGAAATTCCCTCGGGGGGCACCCTCAACCTTGCCGGCATCATCATCGAATTTGTGAGCGGCATTGATCCTGGTGATGGCCGCGGAAACCATCTCGGGCAGCGTCTCGTCCAATTCGGGAGGGATCAGGCTTTCGTCCGCGTCGGACTGGCCGCCACCGCCTGCGAATTGTAGCCGCACCGCACGGCGCTTCGGTTCGAGAGCTTCCGCCAAACCTCGCACCGCGTTCTGCAGCGTTCGGGTTGCCGCCTCGGCCTGCTTCGCATTGGCGTACAGTTCGCCGGCCTTGGCCCGCTGCTTCTCGATTGCAGCCTTCTCTGCAGCGCTCTCGCGCTCGAAAGCTGCTGAGCGCTCGGCCAGCGCCGCCTCACCGGCCGTCACGGCGGCTTGGCGTTGCGTGAAGTCGGCCAATTTCAATTTGTTGGCTGTCGGGTCGCTGAAAATCGTCAGCGCTTTATCGAGCAGCGCCAAGATGGCGGGCCCGATATCTGGCAGTACGTGTTCGCTGTCGGCGTCCATTGAAAATCCTTTCATGCTTTTGTGGCTGTCGGCGTGTACGTCCATGAGCCCAGCGACGTATTCGGTGCGCCGCTAGCGCTGTGACCGACGATTGAACTGCTGGTGACGTTGCCTTGGGACCGGCTCAACTCCTCGGCGATGGTCTCCAGCACTCGGCGCATGTAGCTGACTTCGGCCGATTTGTGCTCAAAGGCCGGGCTCGGATCGTTGATTGTCACCACCAACACAGTCATGCCGCGGCCTCGTTTTGCGGGGCTGCATTTCGAGCGCCTTCGCAATCAAATAGCGAAGCTGTCCCGAGAAACTGCGGCACTCGCGCTCCGCCGCAATCTCAACTCGATTATTCAGTTCGGCCGGCAATCTCACCGTGACCGGCGCTGCATCTTTGAAATTCTTCATTGCCAGCACCTTTGCTGCGTTGTGTTGTGTCCGTCATACGCGGGCTGCAGATGACCGCAACGCATACTCCGCGAAGGGTTGGCACTCCTGAAATTTCGCCAAAACTGCGGAAAATTCGCGCGCGCCCGTTAGGCCGGTCGCAAGGTGTCCAAGCTTCATTGCTGCGGAAGTGGTCAACCGGGGCCCGCGCATGCCTTCGCCACGACCCGAAAAGCTCGATGACAAGCGCCAATCGCCGCGCTACCCGGTCGAACGTCTGGCAAAACTCCGGCCGACCAAAGGCGGGGCGCCGGAATACTGCTTGGTTACCGACATGTCGGACGGTGGCGTCAGGCTCAACGCCTTTGGGCGCAAAATCCCGGACGAGTTCGTGCTGTCGCTTGCCGGCGACGGTCCAGCCCAGAATGGCCGATACTTGGTGATCTGGCGGCTTGGATCCGACGTCGGCGCCAAGCACCTGCCGCCTGTTTCGGATGCTGAGTGGTCCTATTAAATTTCGGCAGTGCCAAATTTTTGGCGTTCCAACAAATTTCGCCGGCAATGCACGCACACGATCCAGGAGCGCGATCGCAAACTCAGATTTTCCCTGCCGGTCGCCGATTGGCGGTTTCGGCCGACGACCATCCGGCGCGCGGAGGGCCCGCGGTGCCTCGCGCGGGCGCACGCCGCCGGGCGTGCGCGGCCTTACTTCGACTAGCTGAAGCTCAGTAGAAACGTGCGCACAAATGCCTTTCATTCGTCGCCCCGTGACTCTTAATCATGGGGTCGTGGGTTCGAATCCCGCCGGGCTCACCAATAAAATCAAGGGGTTCCATGATTTTCCCCTGACCTTTGTTCCCAAAAACTCGATTGGGGAGCACATGGGAAACAAGGGGAGCACATAGGAACAAACCTGCACCGCCCGCTTCCGACGTTCCTGGCGGATCTCGCCGGGAGTCGTCAGCGCGTTCACTAATCCTCCGATCCGCGCGGGTCGCGGCCTGGCTGTTCGGCCGAAATTGGATCGGATGCCGGAAAGGTATTCTTGAGGGCTTCGTCCAGCGCCTCTTCCTGCTGCCTGCGCTTGTCGCGGCCACTCTTGTCTTGAAGAGTTTTGCGTTTCGGATCGGTCGTCATTTTTGTTTTCTCCGACCCCCCAAAGAGTTTCTAAGCTGACCAACATAGCATGGATGTGGTCCGGTTTCCGCGCGGCCTCGACCGGCATCAGCAGCCGCGATCCTGTGTTCTTGACGTTCCCGACCGCCTTGCCGACGGGCCAGATCGTCAATGCCTCATCGGAACATGGTCTAAGCATCTCCTCTTCCGTTGCGGCTCTTCGCCGAGCCTTTTTCGGCCAATTATGGTACGCGCACTGGTTGTCCAACCGTCCTCGCCGAAGATGGCTGACACGCAAGCCTGATATGCGCTAGGTTTGCATCATGCTTGTTATGCCTGGGTTGGGGCGTCTTCATGTGTGGTTTCGCCTGCGCGGCGGCGATGGCCGCCGGCGCCTTTCGAACCGCCGAGCCACGATCGACGGGACGACCCCTGCAGCGGCGTCCATCCTTGTCGAATGTGCAGGCGGCACAGACCCGGATATTTGATCGAAGATCAGCTCGGCCGGCACAGGACGGATGACACTCATTTTGGCCCAACGGACCGCGTGACCATTTCAATGACGAAGATTCCCAATCCAACCGATAAGTATGTCGGCAGCCGCGTGCGCATGCGTCGGATGATGCTCGGCTTGAGCCAGGAGAAACTCGCCGATGCGCTCGGGCTGACCTTCCAGCAGATTCAGAAATACGAGAAGGGCACCAATCGCATCAGCGCCAGCCGGCTGCAGGCGATATCCCAGATCCTCGACGCGCCGGTGCATTTCTTCTTCGAAGGAGGGCCGCAATTGGCGAAAGGTGGACAAGCGCTCGGGGATTCTCCGTCGCCCGCCTATGTCACCGATTTTCTGACGACGACCGACGGGCTGGCTTTGGTGAAAGCCTTTGTGCGTATTAAGGACGCCAGCCTTCGCCGCTCGATCGTTCGTATGGTGCAGGCCATCACCGGGGAGAGCGAGTGAGCGGCGGCTGCAGCCGATCACGCCAGTACTCCTGCTTCAGAATTGTTGCTTCAGAAAATTGTCGCCAAAGGCAGCAGCCAGAATCCGGCAAATTGACCGAAAGCTGGCCAAGCTATCTTTGCGCGGCGCGTAGCGTGGACAGCCGAATGACGTTTGTGGATTCGAATGGTCCGGTGTCAGCGTCCTGCACGACCGTCGTGTTGCCCGCCATATCGCCAGCAATGATGCCAGCCAGGTCGCTGGGCGCAGGCTCCTCCGCAACATTCTCAACCCGTCCGCAGATTTGCTCGGATTGAAGACGCGCCATTTCCAAGATGCGCGCGAGATCTGTGTGATCCGCCCAAGCGGCCAGCACCGCCAATTCAGCCGTCATATCGCAGATATAGTCGGCGATCGCTGTTCGATCGTCGAGCGACTCACAGTCCATGATGTCGTCCCCCCAGCCAGGAGCAACCAGCATGGCGCAGGCTCTCCGCGTTGGGAAGAAAATAGAAATTCATGGTCCATCAAAATTCATTCGGCACCGAGGCTCCGACGTCTCCGGTTGCCTTTTCCAAAGGCCGCCCCAGCCTTTTGACCATGCCGCTCGGTGGCGCGACGGCCGAAACGAAAGCTTCGACGAGCGCCCGATGACGTTTGACGTCGAATCCTTCCTTATAAAAAACCGCCGAGGTCAACTGCGGCAGCTTCGGTAAGATTCGATCCTTGGTGACAAGAAGCGAATCCGGAACGGCGCGTAAAGGCGCGACCATCACGCCGATGCCGGCTTCGACAGCGGCGGTAAGCGCGGTCAAATCGCCGGCATTGAAGACAATCGTGTAAGGCACTTCGTGCTCCTCGAGGACGTCCATGACCTTACGGTCGATGAATCCCTCCTCGCGTCCGACGAATGGAATTGGCTCGTCGTCTGCAACCGGAAATTGCTCAACTGAACGGCACCACACAATCGGCTCGCCCCACTCCGCCAGAACATTCCGCCGCGATTCCGTCTGCGCCAGCATGAAGACCAGATCGACATAGCCGGCTTTAAGTTTCTCCGCGAGCACCGGCGCGCTGCCGCAGACAAACCGGTAGTGCCCGTCCTCCGGCATCTTGCCGACGACGTCGGCCAGAACGGCGCGCGCGAATATGTTCTGGATGCCGAGATGGATGGTTTCGTGTTTCGGCACTTGGCCGGCGATGGCGATGATCTGGTCGTTGAGAGTCAAGATGCGCCGTGCATAGTTCTCGACGATCGAGCCGAGCTGGGTCAGGCCCACGCCTTGCGTCTTTTTGAAGAAAAGGTCGCCACCGACGAGGCGCTGCAGCCGCTTGATCTGCGCGCTGATCGCCGGCTGAGTGAGATTGAGCTCCTCAGCCGCCTTGGTGAAACTGCCGTGTCCGCTGATCGCAATGAAAGAGCGCAGCAGAACAACGGGAATATTATGTCCGCGGCGAAGCTGCATCATCGAGTTTGTCGGCGCCACCGAACCATTGTCCGACCTCCCACCAGCGCATAGTGTCACATTGTTTCTAGTGTAACACCAAACAACGGGTGAAATTGCAGATTTGTGACCGGCAATATCGTGCCGTCAGCCCCGCCAGGGCGGGAATCACAATCCAATGTTGTAAAAAGCGAACGCTCGATGCGGGAAAGTTACGACGTTGTCGTGGCCGGACTCGGCCTTGCAGGGGCGATTGCGGCCATCGCAGCGCATGATGCGGGCGCCAAGGTGCTTGTGCTCGAGAAAGAATCCAATCCGGGGGGCATCTCGATTTGCGCCGGCGGCGGCGCGCGCATCGCCCAAAATGCCGATGCCGCGTTCGCCTATCTCAAAGCCACCTGCGCCGACACCACCCCGGATCCGGTCTTGCTGGCGCTGGCGCGCGGGGCCGTCGAACTGCCAAGTTGCCTGCGCGCGCTTGCTGAACCGCTTGGCGCCACCACAAGGATCGTTCCGGCCAAGGCGAATTACCCCCTGCCCGGTTACGACACTTGGAGCCATATCGAAGTCGATCACGTCCCAGGATTTGATGCCGAAAAGGACTACCCGCACATTCGCCTCGAGGGCGATGTCAACGGCAAGAACATGTTCAAGGTCGCGCATGAGCACGTCAGAAGACGAGGTATTGCTGTGCGCTATGGCAGCGCGGTCCGCCGCCTCCTACATCGCCAAAGCGGGCAGACCAGCGGCGAAATCACGGGCGTGATTTGCGACGGTGAGACCATTCCGGCGCGGCGTGGCGTCGTGCTTGCCTGCGGCGGGTTTGAAGCCGCTGACGATATGCAGCGCCAGTTCTGGCCGACGCCGCCGATGCGGCCGGTGGCAACTCACGGCAATACTGGCGACGGCATTCGCATGGCGCAGGAGGCGGGCGCAGCACTATGGCATATGTGGCACCTGCACGGCGTCTATGGCTTCCATCACCCGGACCCCGAATTCAAGTTCGGCATTCGCGTGCGGCGAATGCGTAATTGGATTCCCGGCGTGTCGTTAGATCGCGCGACGCCGATGAGCTGGATCGTGGTCGATCGCCACGGCAAGCGCTTCATGAACGAATACGATCCCTATATGCAGGATACCAATTACCGGCCGATGGCCTTTTACGACCCGGTCACGCAAACTTTTCCGCGAATCCCCTCGGTGCTGGTGCTCGATGCCAAAGGTCGCGCGCTCGGTACGGTTTGCGAGCCGAGTTATAACGATGCCGCGACCGCCGCGCGGTTCAATAGCCGCACGCTGCAGGAATTCGACGAGCAAGTGCTGGTGACGCAGCAAAGCTTGCGCGACATCGCTGCTGAATTCGAACTCGACGCCGACAATTTCGTTGCCACGATCGCCGAATGGAACAGTGCCTGCGCCGCCGGCGCCGATCATGCGTTCGGACGACCGCGCGCGAGCATGATGCCGATTGCGGAGCCGCCGTTCTCCGCGGCCAGAGTCTGGCCAATCGTCTCCAATACCCAAGGCGGTCTGCCGCACGACGACCGGCAGCGTGTGCTCAATGCCTTCGGCGAGCCGCTGCATCGCCTCTATGTCGCCGGCGAGCTTGGCAGCGTCTTCGGTCATCTTTACTTCTCGGGCGCCAATTTTTCAGAATGTCTGATCGGTGGACGCATCGCCGGCGCCAACGCCGCGCAACTCGAACCGCGGCGCGTGGCCGCGTAACAGGACTTCGTTTATTGAAAAATTGGATGCGCCAATGAAACATGGATCGATCGCACGTGAATCAATGACGCGTGGCGCGCGACCGCTACATTGGCTGCGCGCGGCTTTTGCGGCGAGCGGGCCGGTCGTCGCGATTGCTGCGATTTTGACCTTTATGACCGGGCTGGATGTCGCGCGCGCGCAGGACTACCCCGATAAGCCGATCCGCTTGATCATCCCCTATCCGCCCGGCGGCGGCATCGATGTGGTCGCGCGTATCTTCCAGCAAAAATTGGGCGACCTCCTGGGGCAGCAAATCGTCATCGATAACCGGCCGGGTGCGAGTGGCGCAATCGGCGCGCAAGTGGTGTCGAAATCAGATCCGGACGGCTACACGCTGCTATTTTGCGCCGGCGATTTCATCACCATCCCGCAACTCATGCCGCAACGGACATTCAGCCCGATGAATGAG
>Ga0210401_10004941_pt1 | contig 13802 bp, 9 predicted proteins | sample IncBWH32MmetaG_FD_150866 | JGI IMG/M metagenome (GOLD analysis project Ga0210401, IMG submission 150866) | Forest soil microbial communities from Barre Woods Harvard Forest LTER site, Petersham, Massachusetts, United States - Inc-BW-H-32-M | ecosystem: Environmental > Terrestrial > Soil >... | reverse complement strand
AACCATCTTATTAGACGTGCTCCCGAATGCAAGAGCAGCCGCTCAGCGTATTGCAGACGCGAGCCGATTCACGGCCGCGGGCGCATGCTATGCTTTTTGCAGGTGCCTCGCCGTGACGGACTCACCCGAAATCCTCTTTTACGACGGCCATTGCGGCCTTTGCCATGGCGCCGTGAAGTTTGTCCTCAAACGTGATCGCACCGGCGCCGCGTTCCGCTTCGCGCCGCTGCAAGGTTCGACGTTTGTCGAAAAGGTTCCCGCGGATCGCCGGGCGGGCTTGCCCGATAGCGTAATCGTCCTTGCCGAAGACGGGCGGCTTTTGGTCCGCTCGGACGCCTTTCTGCACATCCTGCGCCGCCTCGGTGGGCCGTGGCGGGTGCTCGCCGGAATTCTGTCGATTGTTCCGCGCATCTTGCGCGACGCGGTTTACAATTTTATCGCACGTGTTCGCTATGGAGTCTTCGGCCGGCGTGACGACCTTTGCCCGATCATGCCGCCGGACCTGCGCGAGCGATTTCTCCCGTAAGAGCGGCAATTGAGTGATACGGCAAAACGAATCCTGCTGTTTGCGGCAGGCGGAATCGCGTTGCTACTCATTTTTCTCTGGTCCGAGGGACGCACGGGCCGCGAGTTTGACGGCATCGCGCGGTGGCAATCGGGGAAGTCGGAATTCTTTATGAACGGGAAGTGCGGCTCTTCGCCCTGGTGGGTCGACACAAACGCTGAAGGGAGCGCTGTGATCCAGAAGCGTTGGGAAGACCTTGGCGAGCCGGCAGCCCTTCGCGTTGTGTTTGTGGGCGAGGAAACGCGCCTGGGACGCTGGGGTGACGGCGGGAAATATTGGCGCGAAGTCCGTCCCAAGAGTGTGATCGACGTTGCAGCTTTGAAAAGCCCGTGTCAGTGAGCACCAGAAAAGGAGCAGCATGAGGCGTGAAAACATCTCATCGGGCGCGAAGTGGGAGCCGATCATCGGCTACTCCCGCGCCGTCAAAGTAGGGCCCTACATCCACGTTTCCGGCACGACGGCGACCGGCGCGGACGGCCAGATCGTCGGCCCCGGAGACGCCTATGCTCAAACAGTGCAGGCGCTGCGCAACATCGAATCCGCGCTGGCCAAGGCTGGCGCCAAAGTGTCTGATGTCGTTCGCACGCGCCTCTACGTCACTCACATCGCCGACTGGGAAAAGATCGGCCGGGCGCATGGCGAATTCTTCAGCGATATCCGGCCCGCGACGGCAATGGTCGAAGTCAGCCGCCTGATCGCGCCTGAAATGCTCGTCGAAATCGAGGCCGACGCCGTCATCCTGCCTCGGAAAGCAAAATCCAAGCCATCGAAGAAACGAATTGGCAAACGCGGCAATTGACAATGCACAATAGATTCAACGTGGAGGCGGGGACGGAGGCTGCGAATGGCTGGAACCGTGCTCTATCTGTTGCTGCTGGCGTTGCTTTTCGTCTGCTTGATTGCTGTGGTTCTGTTTCCCGCGATTGCCGTGGGTTGCTATTTCCTGAAGTGGAGGTTACCGCGCGTGCGCCGCAGTGCTCTTGTGGAGCCAAATGAGTCCCTCTTGTGCGGCTTCGAGAACCCGAACGGTTGACTGGATCCCGTGCCTTTCAAAGTGCCGGGCGATGTTCTTGCCCACATCGTCGAACTTTTCGGTTGCAAACGCGATGACGCTGGGTCCGGCTCCGCTGAGTGCCGCTCCCAGGAAGCCCGGTGAACGCGGCATAGCGATCACGTCCGCAAGCCCGGGAATCAGTTTCTTGCGGTAGTCCTGGTGCAGCCGGTCCTGCAGCGCGTCCCAAAGCAAATCGTAACGGCGCTCATCGAGCGCGGCCACAAAAAGCGCCGAACGTTGCAAATTGTGGACAGCATCGGCCCGCGAAAACGTCGGCGGCAGAACCGCGCGCGACTTTTCGGTCTCGAGGGGGAAGTCCGGCGTCACCACGATCATTCGCACGACTTTGGGCCACGATTTGCGCACCGCGATCACGTTGCCGTCGCTGCGAATAAACGTCACGACGAACGCGCCATGCAGGGCCGCGCCCACATTGTCCGCGTGCCCCTCCATCTCAGCCGCGTAACGCAGCACGCGCTCTTTGGCCACCTCCGCACCGCCCAGAGCGAAACCGAGAGCCAGACCGGCCACAATCGCCGCGGCGCTGCTGCCCAATCCTCCCGCCACGGGAATATCGTTCTGCACAGCCACACGCACGAGCGGCAACTTCAGGCCTTCGCGCTCGGCCGCATAGCGCATCGCCTTGAAGATCAAATTCTCATCCGGACTGCTGGGCAGGCCGGCCGTTCCAGCCGCGCCTCGGCTGCGGGCTTTGGCGCGTGATCCGGGCTTTTTGAGCACTGTCGCTCGTACGCTGAGATATAGCTCCAAAGCCAGTCCGAGACAGTCGAAGCCTGCGCCGAGGTTCGCGGTCGACGCCGGCACTCGCACTTCAAACGAATTTTCGCGCGCAGGGCTCATCGTTCGTGGTTGGGATAGTAAAGCACCCTTACCGGGGCAAAACTAAATTTTTCTGTGAATTCTAGCGGCGCTTGTCCAGATTTTCGAGGAGAGCAGCCTTGGTCGCGGCCACGCGCTGTGGGACGTTTGCAAACGTGCCGGCAATTTTCACGGGTGTGCTCCCGTCGCCGGCATCGAGCGCCAGCGTCCCGCGATGATAGTGGCTTACGTAATCGGGATCCTTCAACACGTGCCCGGTCAGCACGGCGATCACATTCTCATCGCGCCGGATGTGCCCGGCGGCAACCAGCCGGCGGATTCCCGCCACTGTCGTCGCTGAGGCCGGTTCGCAACCGACTCCATCCCGCCCAATCATCGCCTTCGCGTCGGCAATTTCCTGTTCGCTTACGGCGATAATCTGTCCGTTAGAACGAAGCACTGCGCGCAAACTCTTGCGCCAGGAAACCGGCGCGCCAATCTTAATCGCTGTGGCCAGTGTTTTGGGGTGCTCGACCGCCTTGAGCGCGGTCTCAGGCAAACGTGATGCGTCCGCGGAGCTCTTCAAATCAAGGCTCGCGAAAAGCGTTGCGAGAGGCGCAGTTCCTTCGGCCTGGACGATATTTAGCTTCGGCAGGCGGTCGATCAACCCGATCGCCAGCATTTCTTCAAACCCTTTGCCGAGCGCGGAGCTGTTGCCCATATTCCCGCCAGGAACCACAACCTGGTCGGGCACGCGCCATTCGCACTGCGCCATCATTTCAAACGCAACGGTCTTTTGCCCCTCGATTCGAAACGGATTGATCGAATTGGCGACGTAGATCGAAGGCTCGTCGCCCAATTCCTGAATCAACCGCATGCAGTCGTCGAAATTTCCCTCGAGCTCGAAGACCGCTGCGCCGTAATCCATGCTCTGGGCAAGTTTCGAGGCCGTGATCTGCCCGCGCGGCAATAAAATCGCCGCCTGCAAACCAGCCCGCGCCGCATAAGCCGCAAGGCTCGCTGCTGTATTGCCAGTGCTCGCACAGACGACCGTCCTGGCACCAAGCGTCACCGCCTGCGTGACTGCTGCTGTCATTCCTGTGTCTTTGAACGATCCGGTGGGATTGCAGCCCTGATGTTTCAAGCGAAGCGCCGCAAGGCCGGAATATTGAGCCGAGCGCGGAGCGTCGTAGATGGGAGTATTGCCTTCAAACAGGGTGACGCACTTCACCGTGTCGTCAAAGGGGAGCAGTTCGCGATAGCGCCAGACCCCGCTGCGGTCGCGCGGTTCAAGCGATGCCAGGCGCGATTCCCAGCGCTTGCGCAACTCGCCCGCCGAGACGCCTTCCGGTGCCCGGCACTCGATCTCCAGCGGCCCCCCGCATTTCGGGCAGACGTAAACGCGCTCGTTCAAGCCGAAAGCCCCGCCGCAGCCCGGCATGATGCATACCTGCGCTGCCCTGCCGGAAAACTTCTCGGCAACCGCCGCGGACTTCTCAGGCATTTCTCGAACCTTGCGTGGTCAACTCGCGCGCGTTGCCGAGACCAAATTCGCGGTGCGTCGCAACGAGCGCCGCCTTGGTGTCCTTTTCGTCCACGACAAAGGAAATGTTTGTTTCCGAAGATCCCTGCGCGATGGCGATGATGTTGATGTTCTCGCGTCCCAGGCAGCCAAAGGTGCGTCCGGCGATTCCCGGCGCGCCGCGCATGTTTTCCCCCACGGCCGCGACGATCGCAATGTTCGGATTTTCCGTGATGTGCTCGACCTTTTCGTGCTTCACGTCCTGCTCAAATTCCTTGCGCAAGGCCTCGGCGGTGCGCTTGGCGTCAGCCGTTCCGACGATGAAACAGATGTCGTTCTGCGAAGAGGATTGCGAAATCAGCAGCACATTCGTGTGCAGTTCGGCCACGGTCGCGAAGGTCCGCGCGATCACATCGGTCGCCCCCACGATTCCCGGTCCGCCCACGGCGATCAACACGACGTCTCGAATTGCAGTGAGCGCCTTTACGCCCCCACCGTTGCTGCGGCCGATCGGTGTGATTTTCGTGCCCGGCTTTTCGGGCGCGAAGCTGTTGCGAATCCACACGGGGATTCCCGCTTGACCCACGGCGCGCAGAGTTTTCGGGTGCAGCACTCTGGCGCCAAAGTAGGCGAGCTCGGTCGCTTCGCGATAGGAAATCTCAGGGATAATCTGCGCCTCCGGGACCAGCCGAGGATCGGCCGTAAGGACTCCGTCGACATCGGTCCAAATGATCACTTCGCCGGCGTCGAGCGCGGCGCCGAGAATCGTGGCGGAATAATCCGAGCCGCCGCGGCCGAGAGTCGTCAGTTCCCCGGCCCTTGTCGCGCCGATGAAACCCGTGACGACGGGCACCACGCCCTTTTCCAACATGCTCCGCAGCGCGGATTGCGATTTCTCTCGCGTCAGATCCATCAGGGGGTCGGCGCCGCCGTGAAACGCATCGGTCACGATCAGGTCGGTTGCCTCGATCGCCTCGCTCTTGGCGCCAATCTCTTCGAGAGCGCCCGCTACCATGGGAGCCGAAAGACGTTCTCCAAGGCTCGACACGGTGTCGAGCGTCCGTGCCGTCAGTTCGCGCAGCAGGGCGGTGCCCTGGCACATGCGCTCGCCTTCGGCGAACAGCTTCACCAGCCGCGCGTTGATGCGTCCGCGCCGATCGTTGTCTTTAATCAGCGCGTTGACAGCCGTCTCATGCCGCTTGCGCAATCCCGCAAAAATCGCCTCGGAATCCTCGTAGCGCTCGACCTGACAGCACTTCGCCGCCTCAATCAGCTTGTTGGTTACGCCGCCCATCGCGGAGACGACGGCCACAACCGGGCCTTGCTTGGCTGCGTCGGCGACGATCTTGGCGACGCGCTCGATACACGCAGCATCGCCCACAGACGTGCCGCCAAACTTCATGACTTGCAGGGGTCTTTTCATTTATGAATGGGTCCGGCGCGATTCGATTGGAAATGGCTGGGGATACCGGCCGTCCGCTACAGAGGCGCCATCAAAAACTATACACTATTGGGCCATTTTGGGCGATTAGTGTCGCGCCGCTGTTGCCACGAATTTACGGGTTCCCGGGGAAAAACGCCGATCCGGAGACCGGCGTTCTCCGGGAAACTGCTTCTAGCTCAGGGTCTTCAGGTACGGCACGCTCGCCTGCATCAGCGGCAAACCCATCTCGACGAAGAAGTTCTTGATCCCGCCGACCTTCGCGGCTGCAAACACCTTCTTCCAGTCAACCGAATCGTCGGGGCCGCCGATCGCCACTTGCTTCCGTGTCGTGGAGTTCCATCCCTGGCAGTGCAGCGAAATGAAGCGGCCGGGATATTTCGTCAGGTAGGTCGCCGCGTCGAAGCCCTGCGCAATTTGCGAAACCTGGAACTGGAACTTCACCGTCTTCGGATCGAGCAGGGAAAGGACGGTGTCGTAAACTTTCGTCGTCCCATCAGACTGCGTCTGCGAGAGCCAGCCCTCATTGTGAACGCCCTGCACGAGCCCGGCCTTCGCCACTTCTGCCGCGATCTTGTTGAAGTCATCGCAGGACTTCTTCACGTCGTCCGCCGAAGGATTCCGCGGGCCTTCCAGTGAAGGCACCATCATCTGCGTCAGCCCGACGTCCTTCGCCCAAGCAATCGTCGCCGGCAGGCTGTCGGTCAGCTCTTTCATGTCGAAATGGCAGCTGATGCAGGAAACCCCATTGTCGTTCATGATCTTTCGGAGCTCGGCCCCCTTATAGCTCTTGAGACCCGCAAACTCGTCATAGCCCATGGGCGAACACAGTTCGATCTGAGTGAACCCGGCGTCCGAGAGCGTCTTCAATGTGCCCGGAAAATCCTGCTGAATGCTCTTGCGTACCGGATACGTCTGGCAGCCGATCGGCAGCCCCAGCGGATTCGCGCCCGCTTCTTTTGCCGCCGCAGCCAGCACTCCGGCCGCCGTGATTCCCATCGCCGTGCTCTTTATGAAATGCCTGCGCGAAAACGTTCCCATTTCTCTCTCCTTTGCACTTCTATTTCATGTAAGCAATCGGTCCGCCGGCCACGAACCGAAACCTCTTAAGACAGAGACTTCAAATACGGTACGCTCGCCTTCATCGAATCCAGATCCATTTCGACGAAGAAGTTCTTGATGCCGCCCTTTTTCGCCGCAGCGAAGATTGCTTTCCAATCCAGCGAATCGTCCGGACCACCGATCGCGGTGACTTTCTTGTTGGTCGCGTCCCAGCCCTGGCAGTGGAGTGAAATGAATCGGCCGGGATACTTGTTCAGATAGGTGACGGGATCAAATCCGAGCTGGATCTGCGAAACCTGGTATTGGAATTTCACGAGCTTCGGATCGAGCAGGGAAACGGCCGCATCGTAGACCTTCGTCGTGCCGTCGGCCATCACCCCGCCTAGCCAGTTTTCGTTGTGAAGACCCTGTTGCATTCCGGCTTTGGCAACTTCCGCCGCGATCTTGTTCAACTCGTCCGTGGCGACTTTCACGTCGTCCATCGTGGGATTCTTTGGACCATTGAGGAGAGGCACCATCATCTGCGTAAGGCCCACGTCCTTAGCCCACGCGATGCGGCCCGGAAGATCGTCGCGCAATTCCTTCATCCCGAAGTGGCAGCTGATGCAGCTCACGCCGTTATCGCTGAGTATTTTGCGAAGATCGGCGCCCTTGTAACTTCCGACGGCGGCAAACTGCTGATAGCCCACGGGTGAACACAATTCGATTTGGGTGAAACCGGCGTCCGAGAGTGTCTTCAGCGTGCCGGGGAAGTCCTGCTGGATCATCATGCGCACCGGATACGTCTGGCAGCCCATCGGCAGCCCGAGTGGATTTGCGCCCGCTTCTTTCGCTGCCACCGCCAGCACACCGGTTGCGGAAATTCCCGCCGCGCTGGTTTTCAAAAAATCTCTCCGCGAAAACGATGCCATTCCAGCCCCCTTTATCGACTTTTATCCCGTGAAATTGCGCTTTTGGCGCCGATTGCGCCATAGAGTGTCCTACGTTCGCGATGATTCGACAAGGTGGAGCGACTCGACAGGTGGAGCGAGTCCAACAGGGGATGGTTACCTGGCGCCTCCAGAACCATTCGCCACAGACAAACACCGAAGGGTTGGTGGGTCAGTTTGAAATCTCTGGTGAGTCCGATCCCGCGCCAGCCGCCGTTGAGTGTGGGAGAATGATCCATGCGTGGCCGATGGAAATACTTCAGAATTGCCGCGTTGCTCCTCGCTCTCTTGACCATTGTCGTTGGCGTGGCGGGCATCGTTTCCCCCGATAGCATGATGGCTCTTCGCCGAGAGTACTACACGCCTGTCGGACTCTACGTGGGTGGCGCTGTTCGCGTTGCCATGGGTCTGGTGCTGATCCTGGCTGCCTCTAGCTCTCGCTGGCCCGTTGTCCTGCGCGCGTTGGGGGCTGTGATGTGCCTGCAAGCACTTACTGCGAACCTTTTAGGACTGGAACGTGCGCGAGTCGTCCTCGAATGGGAGGGGGCCCACACGGGGCTTTTGCGAGCCGGGGCCGCGGTGGCTTTAGCGAGTGGTGTCTTCATCGCATTTGCGGTTACAAAGAGCCCGCCCGAAAAGCAACACGAAGCAGCGCACTCGCCGATTTCAACTGTCCCACCACAGCAGGGCCAAAAAGGCTAAAGTGACCTGCTGCCCTGAAAGGGGATGGGACAAGGATAGTTCCGGTGGATGTCTGGCCTCGCCGCGAACAGAGCTGCGATTGGAACTGCCGTTTGCGGAAATTGACAGGCTGCGTTTTTAGTGGGTATGTCCGAAGGTGCCAAGGCGCGGATTGCGCGAGGCGCCGCCGGAACTCTGCTCGAGTTGTCGCAGCGCGTCGTTGGCAAAGTGCTCCGGGCCACCGAGATCAGCGGCTTTCTTGAGCACCTCTTTGCTCTCCGGTATTTTGTTCTGGTCCTCCAGCACAAGGCCGAGTCTATAGAATGCGTCCGCGTTTTGCGGATCTATCTCGGTCGCCTTGCGCGCATTTGCCAGGGCATCCTCGCGCTCGCCGAGCTCCTCCTGTGCAGCGCCAAGAAGGCTGTATCCGTCGGGATCGGTCGGGTCGATTTCGACTGCTTTTTGACAGTTTGCGACCGCATCCTTAAATCGATCGAGAAAACCCAAGGCGAAGCAAAGACCGCGATAGGAGTCGACATCGGTGGGATCGCTGCTTACTGCAGCCGAGAGATGATTCGTGGCGTCAGAGTATTTTTCATCGTCCAACAACGCGAAACCTAGCTCACGTTGAGCATCGGCATCAGCAGCATCCAATTGGACAGCCCTATTCAACGCGGTTTCCGCTTCCGGTAGTTTCTTGTTCTCGCGAAGTGCCGCGCCGAGGTGCGCATAGGCGTCGGCCGAGGTTGCATCGGTATCGACCGCTGCTTGATAAGCTTGTTCTGCCCAATCGGAGTGGTCTCCCGCGTCCATGAAGTCGCCCAAATCCAAATAAGCCGACACCTGTTTGGGAGTGACTTGCAGCGCCTTTTCTACGGCGGCCGCGGCGTCGCCAGACTTGTTTTGCTTTGCTAGCAACGAGGCTATCGCCACGTATGGAAATCCATCGGTGGAATTGATGTTTGTCAAGTCGCGATACGTCTTAAGGGCTTCGTCGTATTCACCGCGAGTTTCATAGGCATTGCCCAGCGCGATGTATCCGATCTCAGACTTCGGATCCATTTCGACCGCCTTCTGATAGGCGGCAAGAGCCTCATCGCGTTTGCCTTCATCTCTGAGAGCGAATCCCAGTTCGACGTAGGCGCCAGCGCGGTTTGGATCGATCGAAATTGCCTTGCGATACTCCGTAATTGCTTCGTCTTTGCGCTTGAGGTCGAACAACGCGAGGCCGCTGTTATAAACCGCTGTGTAAGAGGATGGATTGAGCTTGAGTGCCTTCGCGTACATATCGAGGGCATCTGCGTATTTGCCAGCGTCGAACAGGGCGCCGCCCCAGTCGACGTAAATGAGGAAGTCTTTCGGCGTAAGGCCCGAAGCTTTTTGGAACATCGCCTGAGCCTCTGACCACTTATGTTCATCGCTCAGGATGACGCCACGCAGGGTGTCTTCGCGCGCCTTGTCCCTCGGATTGTCGCTCGGATGCGCGTCCAAAACCTGCAACGCTGCCTTTCCGTCTTTTTTGAGGAAGTAGAGATAGTTTGCCATCGCCATTGGATTCAGAGCGGCGACGGCTTTTTCGGCGATTTGCTGGGCGATGGAATCGACCCCCCGCAATTGCGTCTGGAAACTATCCCGCATGAGGATTCGCGATCCCTGAATAATTCGGCAGCTGACGATCACAGATCGGTCGGCCGCGGCCTGGCTTGCGGCGGGCACCAACTCCAGATCGCCGGTGAGCGTGGGCGGTTCGATTCGCAGGAACGACTGCAGGTAGTTAATTATGACCCGATGACTGAGAGAGGTTCCCGGGATTTCGAAATCAGGAGCTTCGTTTTCCGCGCCAAGTACATCGAAACTCGGCTCGTCTTGGAGGAACGTCCCGGGATTCCTCTGGTACTTGTCGAGATCGAGCGAGTAAATGAGCCGAATCTTTTCCATGACTCTTTCGGCGAGCGCATCCGAGCGAAACTGCTGCTGCTCGATCGACTGGGGAACGCTGAATGGCCGGATCCAGATGACCGGCCGGAATGCCTCATAGACGGTAAAGGCGAGCACCGCGATGGCGCTGGTCCTCAGCCATCCTAGGCGCTTGGCAAATCCGCCCACCGTCTGCAGGAATTTTACGAACCGCGAGGAGACGAAATGCTTCCAGAGAGAGGGTAATTTCGAAAGAAAGGCGATCACGTCCGCACCTCGGCACTCGTTCGAGATGACAACGAATCACGAGCAGGGGACCCGAATCAGACTACAATATGCGTCAATTATTACGCGAAGTATACCCAAGTATGCGGAAGCCGCAAGGGAATTTCAGGGCCGGGCGTCCGATGGCATGGTGGTCGGATCGCGTTGTCGGGCGCGCATGATTCGAGCGAAATAGACCCCAGATCCAATTGAGTTGCACGGTTTTTTCCTGCTGCAGGTTCCGGTACTATAAATCGCTTGCTTGAGCGCACCCGAGCCGCATGAAAACGAAAAAGACACGACCGATCAAGAAAGTATTGGCCGCGAATCGCGGCGAAATCGCCATCCGCATTTTGCGCGCGGCGAACGAACTGGGCTTGCGCACTGTCGGCATTTATTCGCAGGAAGACCGGTTGAGCCTGCACCGCTTCAAGGCGGACGAGGCTTATCAGGTCGGCGCAGGAAAAGGGCCCGTCGAAGCGTATCTCGACATCGCGAGCATCGTGGAGATTGCGCGCCAGACGAAAGCGGACGCGATCCATCCGGGCTACGGATTTCTTTCGGAGAATCCGAAGTTCGCACGTGCTTGCGGCGAAGCGGGAATTACCTTCATCGGTCCGACTCCTGAACTGCTCGAACTGCTCGGTGATAAGACGGCGGCGCGACGACTCGCGGCTGCGGCCGGAGTGTCTGTGCTGCCGGGAACCGAAGAATCCGTCTCGAATATCGAAGAAGCCAAGACCATCGCGCGCAAGATCGGTTTTCCGCTCATCGTGAAAGCGGCGATGGGCGGCGGCGGACGCGGAATGCGCGTCGTGCTCGAGGAGTCGCAGCTCGATGCAAAGCTGGAAGAGGCACGCGGCGAAGCGCTGGCGGCGTTCGGCGACGGATCGGTTTTTCTGGAGAAATATCTGCCGCGAGCGCGGCACCTGGAAGTTCAAATTCTGGCAGACCATCACGGAAACATCCTGCACCTGTGGGAACGTGATTGTTCGGTGCAGCGGCGGCACCAGAAAGTCGTGGAGGTTGCGCCGGCGGCGAATCTTGATCCGGAAATCCGTGAGGAGCTGTGCGCATCGGCCGTGAAGATTGCGCGGCAGGCGAAATATCGCAACGCGTGTACGGTCGAATTTCTCTACGATGTCGACAATGCGAAGCCCTATTTCATCGAAGTGAATCCGCGCATTCAGGTGGAGCACACCGTCACAGAAGTCGTCACGGGCATTGATATTGTCCGCGCGCAGATTCAAGTCGCCGAAGGACACAAACTGCACGAAGCGCCGCTTTCGCTGCCGACGCAAGACAAAGTGCCGCTTTACGGGGCTGCTTTGCAATGCCGCGTGACGACCGAAGATCCCGAAAATCATTTCGCTCCCGATTACGGGAAGTTGACGACGTATCGTTCGCCCGCGGGATTTGGAATTCGTCTGGATGGAGGATCGGCGTATTCGGGCGCCCGGCTCGCGCCGTTTTACGATTCGCTGCTGGTGAAAGTCACGGCGTGGGATTTGACGCTCGAACGTGCCTGCCATCGCATGGATCGCGCGCTGCGCGAATTTCGGATTCGCGGGGTGAAGACCAATATCCCGTTCCTCGAAAACGTGGTGAACCATCCACGCTTCCAGGGTGGGGAGGCGACCACCGCATTTCTCGATCAATCGCCCGAGCTTTTCAAGTTTTCAGGACGCGCCGACCGCGCGACAAAGCTGCTTTCCTATCTCGGCGATGTGATTCTCAACGGCAATCCGGAAGTAAAGGACAAGAAGGCGCCGCATCCGTTGGAGCCGCCTGTAATTCCATATGCGCCGTCGACCGCCGCGCCTCCGAACGGCACGCGGCAGATGCTCAAAAAGCTGGGACCGAAAAAGTTTGCGCAATGGGCCCGCAAGGAAAAGCGGGTCCTGATTACCGACACCACGTTTCGTGACGCGCATCAATCCCTGCTCGCTACGCGCGTCCGTACGCACGATTTGCTCGCGACGGCTTCGGCCGTGGCGCATCGGCTGCCGGAACTTTTCAGCATGGAAGTCTGGGGCGGCGCGACGTTTGATACGGCGATGCGCTTTTTGCACGAGGATCCGTGGCAGCGGCTGCGCGAACTCCGCGAAAAAATACCCAACATCTGTTTCCAGATGTTGCTGCGCGGCGCGAACGCCGTCGGCTACACCTCGTATCCGGACAACGTGATTGTCGAGTTCGTCCGCGAAGCCTTTGCGCAGGGCGTCGATATTTTCCGGATCTTCGACTCACTGAATTCGATCGACAACATGCGTGTTTCGATCGATGCGGTGCTTGAGTCGGGGGGCGTCTGCGAACCCGCCATCTGCTACACGGGCGATATTTTCGATAAGTCGCGGCCGAAATACTCGCTGAAGTATTACGTCGCGATGGCGAAGCAGCTCGAAAGACTGGGCGCGCACTTTTTGGGTATCAAGGACATGGCGGGACTGTGCCGCCCTTACGCTGCGTTTCAACTGGTGAAGACGCTCGAACAGGAGATCGGCATTCCGATTCATTTTCATACGCACGACACGAGCGGGATCAATTCGGCGTCCGTGCTGAAGGCTGCCGATGCCGGCGTGGATGTGGTGGACGCAGCCGTTTCGTCGATGAGCGGCGTGACCAGCCAGCCCAATTTGAATTCAATCGTCGAAGCGCTCCGTAACACTCCACGCGATACGGGCCTGGACGTCGAGACGCTGAACGAGTGTTCGGATTACTGGGAAGTCGTGCGGACGTACTATTTTCCGTTTGATTCGGCGCCGCGCGCGGGCTCGGCGCGGCTTTACCAGCACGAAATTCCCGGCGGGCAGTTCACGAATTTGCGCGAACAGGCCGCGGCGATGGGATTGGGGCATCGTTGGCGCGAGGTCGAGCAGATGTACGCCGAAGTGAACCAGCTTTTCGGCGATATCGTGAAGGTGACGCCTTCGAGCAAGGTCGTGGGCGATATGACACTGTTTTTGATGTCGCGCGAGATGAAGCCGCAGGACGTGTTGAAGCTCGATCCTCATCACGACGTTTCGTTTCCGAATTCGGTTGTGGAGATGTTTCAAGGCGCGCTCGGCGTTCCGCCCGGTGGCTGGCCGAAAAAATTGCAGCAGATTATTTTGCGCGGCGCAAAGCCCGATCGCGGACGGCCAGGCGCGTTGCTTGAGCCCGTGGACTTTGCCGCGGCGAAACAGACACTGGAGAAAAAAGTCGCACGGCCCGTGGGGCATGAGGAGTTGCTGAGTTCGCTTTTGTATCCGGATGTTTTTGCGAAGTTCGACGCGTTTCGCAAAGTGTATGCGGATGTCAGCGTGTTGCCGACGCCGGCGTTTTTGTATGGTCTGCGGCCGGATGAGGAAATCACGGTCGACATCGAAGCCGGCAAGACGTTGATTATCCGCTTGCTCACGATTGGTGAGGCGCACCCGGATGGATCGCGGACGCTCTTCTTTGAGCTGAACGGGCAGCCGCGTGAAGTGCGCGTTCGCGACAAGACGCTGAAGGTGGTGGGGCGCGCGCATCCGAAGGCAGACCCGGCGAATCCGGGCGAAGTGCCG
>Ga0210401_10004937_pt1 | contig 13804 bp, 15 predicted proteins | sample IncBWH32MmetaG_FD_150866 | JGI IMG/M metagenome (GOLD analysis project Ga0210401, IMG submission 150866) | Forest soil microbial communities from Barre Woods Harvard Forest LTER site, Petersham, Massachusetts, United States - Inc-BW-H-32-M | ecosystem: Environmental > Terrestrial > Soil >... | reverse complement strand
CCGTCTGTTTGTCGCGCGAGACCTGCGCGCAATTTTCGGCTATGGCCGTGACAAGCTGACAAAGCTTTTCCCCTGATTCATTGCCGAGCGGCTCGTTGTACAATCGTTGACGCCCCCATGAAATCCATCGCGGTTTTCTGCGCGTCAAGCCTCGGCTCCAACAAAATTTATGAACAGGCCGCGCGCTCTGCGGGCCAAACGCTGGTTCGTGCGGGACTGCGTGTCGTATACGGCGGCGGAAACGTCGGACTCATGGGCGTTCTTGCCGATTCGGCGCTCGCGGCCGGCGGGGAAGTGATCGGTGTAATTCCTCGATCGCTGCTGGAACGCGAAGTTGGGCACAAAGGCCTAACCGAACTTTACGTGGTCGAGACCATGCACGAGCGCAAGCAGAAGATGGCGGACATATCTGAAGCGTTTCTCGCGTTGCCGGGCGGTGCGGGCACGCTCGAAGAAATCTTCGAGCAGTGGACATGGGCGCAACTCGGCATTCACGCGAATCCGTGCGGATTCCTCAACGTCAATCATTACTTTGACCCTCTGCGCGCCATGATCGACCACATGGTTGCGGAAGGATTCACCGGTCCGGCGTTTGCGTCGATGCTTGCGATTGAAGACGACCTCGAAGTTCTGCTCGACCGTTTCCGCAACTTTCAGCCGGTGGCACGAAAATGGTCCGAACTTCATCAGACGGAGCGGCCGTGACTGAACCGGGCGCCGGGCGGGCGATCGGCCCGTCGGCCGCGCTGCCGCCGATCCGAATCGCAGCGGCAGTCATCAACAAAGCGAACGGCCTCACGCTCCTGGTTCGCAAGCGCGGCTCTCGATTCTTCATCCAGCCGGGCGGCAAAATCGAGCCGAATGAATCGGCGATCGAAGCGCTCGCGAGGGAATTGCGCGAAGAGGCTGGCCTCGTCGTGACCAAGGCAGAACCCCTCGGCGATTTTTCCGATCGGGCGGTCAATGAGCCGACTCGGCGCGTTGAGGCGAACGTCTTCGACGTGATCGTCGAAGGTCACTTGCGGCTCGGCGCTGAGATCGAAGAAGCGGTGTGGGTCGATCCGGCTGCACCCGGCGATTTGCAACTTGCTCCCCTCACGCAAGACCAGATCCTTCCACTCATTGCCCGGCGGCCCAAATCCGCCGAAGAATTCTAACCTTCAGGGTTCCTTCAGACATCTCGACATGCGCCGATCTGTCGGCCGTGGCGTTCAAAGAAAAAGTGTTGCTAACCGGCCGCGCCGGTGTATAAGAACGCGCAACCGGCCCGACCGGTCGGGTTGTTGGCGATTCCGCGCGAGAGGTGTCCGAGCACGAAGGAAATCCGCGCGGGAACTTTTCGCCTCAATCCAGGGAATCTAGGCCATTCGGGTTTTTCAAATAATTCAATTCAAATAGGGAGGTCGAGATGGCGGGATATGATGCGCAGCAAGTGGGCGACGCAACAGAATTCTCTACTACCCCCGAGAAGGTACCGGCCCCTTGGTTGTTGGTGGCAATCCCCGGTGCATTGTTGGTGCTCCTTGGCTTGGCTTCCGGTTTTATCTACGGACTGCTGGCAGCGGGATTTGTTTACGGTGCCATGTACATCCTGATGCATTCAAAGCAGGCGACCCAGTACCGCACGCCGGCGCGGTTCCGTGTTTCTAAGTCCGGAATCGAAGTGAACGGCACCACGGTTCCCAAGGACGCGATTCACAGGGTTGTGATTCGCAATCACGTCCTCAAGTCGGCCGAGAACGTAATCATCGCGCCGGTGGTGCCGGGCCAGCCGAGCGGTGGGCAGCAAAACGTTCTTGCAGGCATGAACTGGGCCGTCCAAAAGCTCGGTCCTATTTCATACCGCGTGGATGTGGAAGCTCGCGGAGTGCCGACGACGCTGGCCGGTGGGTTGACCGAGCCAACCGCTTCCGCAATTGCCATGGACGTTAACCAGAAGTTGCAGACGTCGGAAACCAGCCGGGCTGCGGCCGCAGCCGCCGGCAATTAGGTTTCGCAGGTTGGTGCGTGCCCGCCGAGGCCGCCTGGGTGTGTTCACAAACCCTTCGAAACGAATGGGTTAAGTTTGGGGATCTACCAGTTTCATTGACAAGCGCTGGGCGATTCTGGTACTAAAGAAGGATGAGCCGGAGGCCGAACGTCGCATGTTGTCTCTGTTGTACGAGACACATGTGTGTTCTGCCGAGGATTCGGGTCATGAATAGCTAAGCTTCAGTCCACCCGGACTTGTACGCTGCCCGCCCTCGGAATTGACCGAGAGGCGGGTTTTTTTATGGAATTTCGTATGACCGTGACGACTTCCGAATTCGAGACGTTGGTAAGCCAGACCGAGCACCTGAAGGCGCTCGAAGCCGAGAGCATCTTCATTCTGCGTGAAGCGGCGGCCGAGTTTGCGCATCCGGTGATGCTCTATTCGATCGGCAAGGACTCGTCAGTCATGCTCCGGCTGGCGCAGAAGGCGTTTCATCCCGGCAAAATCCCGTTTCCACTGCTGCACGTCGACACAAACTACAAATTCCCCGAGATGATCACGTTTCGCGACTGGTATGCCAAAGAAGTGGGCGCGGAATTGATCGTTCACAAGAATCAAAAGGCGCTCGACGAGGGCGCGAATCCCTACGACCTGGGCACGCAAAAGTGCTGCGGTTTTCTGAAAACGCGTTCACTGTTGGACGCGCTGGCCGAGGGAGGTTTCGACGCTGCGTTCGGCGGAGCTCGCCGCGACGAGGAAAAATCGCGAGCGAAGGAGCGTGTCTATTCCTTCCGCGATGCGCAGGGGCAGTGGGATCCGAAGAACCAGCGTCCGGAACTTTGGAGTCTTTATAACGGACGTCATCACAAGGGTGAGAGCATCCGCGTCTTTCCGCTTTCGAACTGGACTGAAATGGATGTGTGGCTCTACATCTACACGGAAAGTATTCCCATCGTTCCGCTCTACTTTGCGAAAGAGCGCGACGCCGTTGTGCGCGGCAACACGATCTTGCTTCCGCAAAACGGCGTGCGCCTGATGCCCGGCGAAACCACGCAAAAGGTCATGTGCCGGATGCGTTCGCTTGGATGCGTGCCCTGCACTGGCGCGATTCTTTCGCACGCGGACACGGTGCCTAAAATTATCGAAGAAATGGTTTCGTTTCGCCGCTCGGAGCGGGAAAACCGTGTGATCGACCACGACGAAGAAGGATCAATGGAGATCAAGAAGCGCGAGGGCTATTTCTGATGTCGAGTGTTCCAGTCGAGCCGAACATCACGTCCGCAGCGGCGAACAGCGGCGCTCGAGAGCAATCCTCGTTCGAACCGAATGAAGGACTATTGCGCTTCAGCACGGCTGGAAGCGTCGACGATGGCAAATCGACGCTGATCGGGCGGCTGCTCTACGACAATCAATCGGTCTTCGAAGACCAACTCGCTTCGGTGAAGAAAAGCAAGGTCAACCGTTCGACTGGCCCGATCGATTTTTCGCTGCTCACCGATGGTCTTCGGGCCGAACGCGAGCAGGGGATTACCATCGACGTCGCCTACCGTTATTTCTCGACTCCCCGCCGCAAGTTTATTATCGCCGATACTCCCGGACACGAGCAGTACACACGCAACATGGCCACCGGCGCATCGACAGCCGACGCGGCCGTCGTGCTGATCGACGCGACGAAAGGCGTGCTGCGCCAATCGCGGCGCCACGCGTATATCGCGAGCCTGCTGGGCGTTCAGTACATCATCGCCGCCGTCAACAAAATGGATCTGGTTGACTACTCGCGCGAGGTCTTCGACAAGCTGTCGGCCGATTTTGCCGAACTTGCCGAGCATTTGCATGTGCGCAACGTCTATGCGATTCCAGTCAGCGCGCTCGAGGGAGATAACGTTGTACATCGTAGCACCAAGATGCCGTGGTTCAAGGGGATCCCGCTGCTTGAATATCTTGAAACGATCCCAGTGCATGACGCTGCGTTGCTCGGAGCGCTTCGTTTCCCTGTGCAATACGTGATCCGTCCCGACGCGAATTTCCGCGGATTTGCGGGCCGCGTCGCCTCGGGCTTGCTGCGGCCGGGCGCAAGCGTCGCCGTGATGCCCTCGGGTCTGAAGACCAAGATCAAATCGATCGTCAGCTTTGACGGCAATCAGACCCAGGCCGGGCCGGGAAGCTCGGTCAACGTGACCATCGCGGATGAAATCGATATCAGCCGTGGAGACATGCTCGTCGCCGGCGAAGATCTGCCCGCGGTTGGCAACGAGTTCCGCGCCAAAGTCGTGTGGATGCACACCGACAAGCTCGATCTGCACAAGAATTACGTGCTCAAGCACACCACGCGCACGGTGCGGGCACGCGTGAAAGAGATTTTCTACCGCGTCGACATGAACACGCTCGAAAAGGGACCCGCGAAGTATCTCGAAATGAACGATATCGCGGAAGTCGAGTTTCGGACTTCGCTGCCGCTGTTTTTCGATCCGTACCGGCAGAATCGCGTTACGGGCAGCTTCATTTTGATCGATCCTGCATCCAATGCCACTGTAGCCGCGGGGATCATCGAGCAGGGCATCAACTGGGGCACGGCGCTGCGTCCGGCGGGAGCTCAACATCACGGCCGCGCGACCAGAGAAGAAAAGCAGCATCGCTTCGGACATCCGGCTGCAGCAGTTTGGGTGAGTGGCGGTGCGCAAATCGCCGACCTGCTCGAGCGCACTCTGTTTGACGAAGGCTTTCACGTACAGCTTGTCGCGCCAACGGATTTTGGAACCGAAGAGTTGAGCATTGTGGCAAAGGCCTACCACCTGGCGGGGATGGTCGTTGTCTTCGCGGCTCCGCCCGAGGCGCAGCGTGGCCCGGCGGAGGAAGCCGTGCGGCTGATTTTTGGCCGCGATTCGTTCTTGGCGGCGTATGCCTATCCGCATGAAAAAGACGCGGACGCCGCGGCGCGCATTGCCAGCAAGCTGCGGCAATGGCGTGATACACAAGACAAAGTGTAAGAGTCGGCACGGAGATGGAGCGGGGAAATGCCTGACCTAGTGTTGGCCGAACAACTCGAAAAGCTTTCAGCAGGCGAGCTGATTGATCGCGTGTTTGCCGAAAACGGCGGTCCCGCGTGCATTACGTGCAGCTTTCAAGCCGAGGACATGATCGTTCTCGACTTGCTGCGGCAGCGGAAGCCGGAAATTCCGGTGCTCTTCCTCGACACCGGGTACCACTTCAAGGAAACCTACGAGTATCGCGACCATATGCAGAGAGCGTGGCAGCTGAATTTGACCAATCTTGCGGCGAAAAAATCGGTCGCGCAACAGGAAACCGAATTCGGCATCCTCAACCAGACCGATCCGGGCAAGTGCTGCCATCTGCGCAAAGTCGAGCCGTTGATGGACGGGCTCAAGGACTACGACGTATGGTTTACCGGCCTAAGGCGTGAGCAATCGCCGACGCGCAAGAATCTGAAGCTCGTCGAGCATCACGAATTGCCGAGCGGCAAAGTATTGCTGAAAGTGAGCCCGCTCGCGGCGTGGACCTGGGGCCAAGTCTGGAAATATACGGCCGAGAAAAAGATCGATTTTCTGCCGCTTTATGATGCGGGCTATCGCAGCATAGGCTGCGAGCCGTGCACCGCCATCCCATCGGAAGGCGCCGACGCGCGCACCGGGCGCTGGGGCGGGAAAAAACTCGAATGCGGCATTCACACGTTCTCGAAAAAGGCTGAGGAATGAATTTCGCCATCGGGGCGCTCATTGCGCTCGCCGTCGGCCTGACCGGAATCGGCGGTGGCAGCTTCACCGTGCCGGCTCTTGTACTGATCGTGGGCCTTTCGGCAAATGCCTCGGTCGGCACTGCGTTCGTTTTTGCCGGAGTGTTGCGCCTGATTGCGACGCCCTTCTACCTGGCGGGGAAGCACGTTCACGGGCGGTATTTGTGGTTGTTGGTGCAGGGAGCCGTTCCGGGATTGTTGGTCGGGACGGTGTTTCTGCGGCTGATGAGCAGCAGCTCTTACAGCCCGGCGATCGTCGTGATCCTGGGTTTGCTGCTGACGATGTCGTCGACGATCACGTTCATCAAGAAGGCACAGAACCAGAATTTCGCGCGGAAGAATTCAAAGTGGCTGCCGTGGCTCGCTCTTCCGATCGGGATTGAAGCCGGATTTTCCTCGGCAGGCGCCGGAGCGCTCGGTACGGTTCTGCTGCTGAATTATTCGGAGATGACACCGCCAGAAGTCGTCGGCACCGATATTCTGTTCGGGCTCGTACTGGCTGTGATCGGCAGCGTGATTCAGTGGAAGTTCGGCTCGATCAACGGGCCGGTGCTCAGCCAGTTGCTTATGGGCGGTGTGCCGGGCGTTTTGGTCGGGTGCCTTTTCTCCAAAAAGGTGCCGGCGCGAAAGTTAAAAATGGTTATCGCGACCATTGCGATTTTTGCCGGCTTGCAGCTGATTTGGAGCGGTTCGCGCACGCTTGCTGCACAGAAAGCCGCTGCGGCCGCGCCGGCAAAGGCCAGCAATTGAGATAACCGATCAAAAAATGTCGCACGCATCACATCTCGGCGCTCTAGAAAAACGCGGCCATCTGACGCGTGAGATTTTGCCTGCTCATTCGCTGCCGCGGAACCAGCTTTCTGTCCGTTTTTCAGCCCCACAATCCCCCTCCTGTTGCTGTCGCCTCGCATAGATCTGTCCGCCATCCCCAAGCAGTAGCTCAATTCAACCAAGTCACCCTGTAGCGAGCTCGACCATTCCAAGGAGGAATGCCATGTACGCGCGCAACTTGTTTCGTCTCTTCGTGCTTTCTTTTGTGCTTGCCGGAGCAGCCGCTTTCGCCGCCGGACAAACGGTTCTGCTCAACGTCTCCTACGATCCCACGCGGGAACTCTACGAGCAGTACAACGTAGCCTTCGGAAAATATTGGAAGGCGAAGACCGGCCAGGACGTAAAGATCAACCAATCGCACGGCGGGTCTGGTGCCCAGGCCCGGGCCGTGATCGATGGTTTGCAGGCGGATGTCGTGACGCTCGCTCTTGCTTACGACATCGATTCGATCAGCCAGGAGGGGCGGTTGATCGATAAAGATTGGCAGAAGCGCCTTCCCAACAACAGCACTCCCTACACTTCGACCATTGTTTTCCTGGTCCGCGCAGGAAATCCGAAGGGCATCAAGGACTGGGACGATCTGGTGCGATCTGGTGTGTCGGTCGTCACGCCGAATCCCAAGACCTCCGGCGGCGCGCGTTGGAGCTACCTTGCGGCGTGGGGTTACGCCCTGCGCAAAAACAATGGCGATCAGGCCAAAGCGAAAGCGTTCGTGACCGAGCTCTACAAGAACGTGCCGGTGCTCGATTCGGGCGCGCGAGGTTCGACCACAACGTTTGTTGAGCGCGGTATCGGCGATGTGCTTCTTGACTGGGAAAACGAAGCCCATCTTGCGGTGAAAGAGTCCGGTGCCGACAGATTCACGATCGTCTATCCATCCGTCAGCATTCTCGCGGAGCCTCCCGTCGCGGTGGTCGATGGCGTCGCCAGCAAACGCGGCACAACAGCCATCGCAACGGCATATCTCCAGTATCTCTACTCGGGCGAAGGTCAAGAGATCGCTGCGCAGAATTTCTATCGTCCGCGCTCTGCCGCAGTCTTTGCAAAATACAAAAAACAGTTCCCGGACATCACGCTTTTCACGATCGATGACACATTCGGCGGATGGACCAAGGCGCAAACGACCCATTTCAACGATGGCGGCGTTTTCGACCAAATCTACACGAAGTAGCGCGATCCGGCGCGGCGCACGGATCGCATTTGCCCGATCCCGCGCCGCGCTTTCCCTCGGAAAGAGTCGGAAAGGCAATGGGGGACACATAATGTCTGGTCTTTTTCGCAAGGCGAGGAACAGCGCAGTTCCCGGATTTGGGTTGTCCTTCGGGTTCACGCTTGTCTATCTCAGCTTGATCGTGCTGATTCCCTTGTGCGCGCTCGTCTTCCAGAGCACCACGATGGGGTGGGAGCATTTCTACCGTTCCGCGGCCAGCCCGCGCCTGCTGGCGTCGTACCGAGTTACGGTCGGGACGGCCTTCGCAGCGGCGTCGATTAACACATTCGCTGGGCTATTGATCGGCTGGGTTCTGGCTCGCTATCGATTTCCGGGGCGGCGCGTCGTCGACGCGCTGGTCGATCTGCCGTTTGCGCTGCCGACGGCCGTCGCCGGCGTCGCGCTGGTCTCTCTCTACGTTCGCAGCGGCTGGATCGGCCAGTTTCTCGAGCCACGCGGCATTCGCGTCGCGTTCACACCGATTGGAATCACGCTGGCGATGGCCTTCGTTGGATTGCCGTTCGTCGTGCGCAGCGTGCAGCCGGTCATCGAGGATCTTGATCAGGAATTGGAAGAGGCAGCGCGCAGCCTGGGCGCCACATCCTGGCAGGCATTTTCCCGCGTCATTTTTCCATCGATCTCCCCCGCGCTTCTCACGGGAGCCGGTCTCGCGTTTGCGCGTGCTCTCGGCGAATATGGCTCGGTGATCTTTATCGCAGGCAACATGCCGATGAAGACGGAAATCACGGCGCTGCTGATCGTTGCCAAGCTGGAGGAGTTTGACTATGCAGGCGCGACGGCCGTAGCAACCGTGTTGCTTCTCGCCTCGTTCGGAATGGTTCTTGCATTGAATGTGATTCAGGCTCGAGCGCGCAATTTCCAGGAAGTCGGCATCACGAAAGGGTAGGTCGCAAAATGACAAGCTCATCCATCGTTTTGCAACCAGCGGCGCGCGAACGCAGCGCCCGGTTTGCTGATCGAGCCGTTCCGGCGATCCTGATTCTTTGCGCGCTCGCGTTTCTCGGCTTGTTTCTCGTTGTCCCACTGGTGGCGATCTTCTTTGAAGCTTTCCGCCACGGTTGGGGCGCGTACCTGGCAGCAATTCATGACGGCGACACGGTCGCCGCGCTGAAACTCACGCTGCTGACCGCCGCGGTTGCGGTCCCCCTCAACACGGCCTTTGGCCTCGCCGCGGCATGGTCCATCACGAAGTTCTCCTTCCGGGGGAAGGATTTGTTGCTCACGTTGATCGATGCCCCGCTCGCGGTTTCTCCCGTTGTGGCCGGGCTGATCTACATTCTCGTCTTCAGCCGCCACGGATGGTTCGGACCGTGGTTCATCGAGCACGGATTCCGCGTTGTCTTTGCCGTGCCGGGAATCGCTCTGGCCACGATTTTCGTCACATTTCCCTTCGTCGCACGTGAGCTGATTCCGTTCATGCAGGCGCAAGGCAATCAGGAAGAAGAAGCGGCTGCTGTACTCGGTGCGGGCGGGTGGCAGACATTTTTGCGGGTCACTCTGCCGAATATCAAATGGAGCCTTCTTTACGGCGTAATCCTTGCGGCCTCCCGCGCCGTAGGTGAATTCGGAGCGGTATCGGTCGTGTCCGGCCACATTCGCGGTGAGACCAACACGCTGCCTCTGCAAGTCGAAATTCTCTACAACGACTATCGCTACTCGGCAGCCTTCGCCGTGGCATCGCTGCTTACCCTGATGTCCGTCGTGAGCCTTGCGGCAAAGAAAATCATCGAGTGGCAAACGCATCGCAGACCCGCGGCGATGGAAAGCTAGGTCGCTATGAGCATCGAAGTTCGTGACGTGCGCAAGTCGTACGGAAAATTTGACGCGGTCCGCGGCGTCAGCCTCAAGGTGAACAACGGCGAACTCGTTGCGTTGCTTGGCCCTTCGGGATCAGGTAAGACGACGCTGTTGCGTCTGATCGCGGGGCTCGAGCAGCCTGATACGGGTTCGATCCTGCTCGATGACGAGGACGCGACCGAGCGTAGTGCCTCGCAGCGCCGCGTCGGGTTCGTCTTTCAGCACTACGCCCTGTTCCGCCACATGACGGCCTTTGAGAATGTCGCTTTCGGTTTGCGCGTTCAATCCAAGAGGATGCGTCCGCCGCGCGAAGTGATTCGCGACCGCGTGATGGAGCTGCTCAAGCTTGTCCAGCTCGAATCTCACGCCGCACATTTTCCGGCTCAGCTCTCCGGGGGGCAGCGGCAGCGAGTCGCTTTGGCGCGCGCTCTTGCCGTCCAGCCTAAAGTGCTCCTGCTCGATGAGCCATTCGGCGCGCTCGACGCGAAAGTGCGCAAGGAGCTGCGCCGCTGGCTGCGACGGCTGCAAAACGAAATCCATGTCACGACCATCTTAGTCACGCACGACCAGGAAGAGGCCCTCGAGGTGGCCGACCGCGTCGCAATTCTCAACCGAGGCCTGCTCGAACAAATCGACAGCCCAGAGGTTGTTTACGATCATCCGGCCTCGCCCTTCGTTTTTGACTTTCTGGGCAATGTGAATATCTTCTATGGGCGCGCGCAGGCGGCTTCGGGAATCGGCTACGTTCGTCCACACGAAATCGAGCTCAAAAGATGGCGCGATGAGAGCGACCAATGGACCGAGGCAAAGATCACGCAGATTTACGCGATCGGGCCACTGGTCAAAGTGGAATTACGGAGGTCGGACACCGGAGGCCTTGTTCAGACTGAAATTCCCCGAAAACAATGGGAGGAACTGCCGTTCTCGGTCGGGGAAACCGTTTTTGCGCGGCCGCTCGCCATCCGCTTCTTTGACGATCCGTCGAATGCCAACTAGGCGCGCTTCGGCGTGGCGCCAATTGTCAGCGTATCGGCGTTCCGAAGAGCCGGGAACGCGCATGCCCACACGGCAGTCACAACGAGCGTCCCGATGCCGCCGATCACGACGGCCGGAACGGTGCCGAAAAGCTGGGCCGTCGTGCCCGATTCAAACCCTCCGAGATCGTTCGAAGCGCCGATAAAAATCATATCGACGGCGCTGACGCGTCCACGCATTTCGTTGGGGGTGGCGATTTGCACCAGTGTGCCTCGGACAATGACGCTGACCATATCGGTCGCTCCGCACAGAAAAAGCGAAACCAGCGAAAGCGTCAGGCTTTGCGACAGGCCGAAGAGAATCGTGCAAACGCCGAATCCTGCGACGCACCACAGCATCGTCCATCCCGCGCGCTTCTCGATCGGGCGATAGGCGACCAGAATTGCCATGGCCACAGCGCCTACGCCGGGGGCGCTTCGCAAAAGGCCGAGGCCCCATGGACCGGTGTGCAGCAGCACGGCATAGGCGGGTAGCAGCGCTGTCGCGCCACCCAGCAATACCGCAAACAGATCGAGTGAAATCGAACCGAGGATCAGCTTTTCGCGCCAGATATAGCGAAGACCCTCGAGCACTTTCGCAAGCCGAGGCTCGCCGACTTGCCGGACGCTTGTATCGGATTTGATCTGCACGATCGCAATCGTCGCAAATACGGCCGATCCCAAGGCTGACGCGTAGACAGGTGAAGGCGACTGAAACGCTCCGTAGATAAGGCCGCCCAGGCAAGGGCCGAGAATCGTGGCACTCTGAAAAATTACTCCTGACCACGCGACGGCATTCGGGAAATGTTCTTCGGGCACCAGTTGCGGCAGGATAGAACGACCGGGCGGTCCGTAAAAGGCGCGCACCAGTCCGATGAGCGCAGAGACAACGTAAATCGCGTTGACCGATTGCGTTCGGCGAAGGCTGAACCCGAGCAGCAGCGCCGAGCAGATCGCAAATCCCAGGTAGCACGCGAGGATCAACTTGCGCCGGTCAAAATGATCGGCCACGTATCCTGCCGGCAAGAAGAGCGCCAGACCTGGCAAAAATTGAAAGAGTCCGACCAGTCCAAGCGCCATCGGCCGGCCTGTAATCGCGTAGAGTTGCCAGCCGATCGCGATCGTTTGCATCTCGAGCGCACACACCACGAACCAGCGTCCAAATTGAAAGTGCTTGAAATCGGGGAATATGAACGCCGCTCTGCCGGAAAGTTTTGACGTGGCCGTGGCCATCAGCGCTTACTTAGCCACGCTTTCCGCGCCCGCTCGATGGCGCATCAGAGAAAATTCCAGCACTTGGTCCGCGATGATCTCCAGTTGCCGCGCAAGCGCCGGATCGGCCGGAATGTCGCTATCGCTAAACGGGCGCGTGCTCGTGTTGAATGCGACGCCCATCGGCGTGGGCCATCCGCGCAGCGCATGAACGATTTGGCGCAGCGTTGCGAGCGTTGTTCCTGCGGCCTGCCAGCCCTGCGCGCAAGCGACCAGACCAACGGCGCGTCCTTCAAAGTAGGGAGGCTCATCGTTTCGCAACGCCTCGGCGTAATCCAGCGCATTCTTTACCATGCCACTTACCGATCCGTGATACCCCGGCGAACCAACGATCACGCCGTGCGACGCACGCAGTGCCTCGATCAGACGTGCGACTTTCGCGGTCTTCGCGGGCGATTCCGGATCGTAGGCAGCAAGATCGAGCGTCTCGCCGGTGAAAAGCTCCGTCGTCGCGCCTTGTTCTTCGCAGCGTGAGAGCGCGTACCGCAGCGCGCGTTCGGAAGACGATCCCGGACGCAAAGTGCCGCCGATCCCTACGATGCGAGGTCGAAATTGTGTGGTCACGGTTCGGGAGCCGCGCGGGCGCGAAGGAAAAGTGTATCGCGGAAGGCTCAGTGCAAGAAACACGCAAACGCCCAACTGCTACAATGACTGTATGCCCAAATTCGAAAAACACATTTTCATCTGCACAAATCAGCGGGCGGACGGTCACCCGCGCGGCTGCTGCAATCGGTCAGGCGAAGGCGAACTTCATCGCCTTTTCAAATCCAAGTTGGCGCAGCGGGGAATCAAAAATACGGTTCGGGCAAACAAGTCGGGTTGTCTCGATCAGTGCGAGCTCGGGCCCACGGTCGTTGTCTATCCTGAAGCAGTCTGGTACGGACGCGTCACGCCTGCCGACGTCGACGAGATCATCGACGCGCACATCTTGGGTGGCAAGCCGGTCGAGCGGCTGACCATTCCGGACGACCTCCTCAATCTACCGCGGGCCAACGCGGCAGAAAAGTAGGCGCCATCCTGTGCGCAGAAACAAAAGGGCGAGGCCGAAACCCCGCCCTTCCATCCATCATTTCCTTGCGTTGGCTTCAAATATCTGAAGCAGGCTGAACCGTTGTCTGCGTCTGCGGCGGCGTAAACCTCGGCATCGCACCCCTGTTTTGCGGATACGCCGAAGGTTCGCTTGAAGGCGTGTAGTTGGTCGGCGGCAGCCCCGAGTCGCCATTCACGCCAGCCGGATCGGAATCGCCGTAGGGACCATAGCCCGTGTCGAAAAACGGCGCGTAGTCAGGATCGGTCCACGGACCGCCCCAATACGGTCCAGGTCCCCAGTACGTGTAATCCCAATAGGGATAACCCCACCACGGGTCATACCAATAGGGCCCGCCCCAACCAAACCCGAGGCCCCATCCCCAACCAAGGCCAAGTCCCCAACCGAAACCGCATCCCCAGCATCCGCGGCCGCCGAACCTGCCTCCGAAGCCCCCGAATCGCGGATTGTTGCCAAATACCGGACGGAATGATCGGCCAAAATTGCCGCCGAAGTTGCCGCCGCGATTTGTGGATGGAACGAAGCCACGAGCAGTCGACGAGCGTCCAGATAATCCACTGCTCATCGCGCCACCGCGCGCTCCTCCAAACGAATGCCAAGCGCCGTCATTGACTGAGCTTCGCGCGCCACTTCCAGCGATTCCACTGCGTGCCCCGCCGAAAGAATGCCATTGTCCGTCAGCAATCCCGTGCGAAGCTCCGGGGCGGCCCGCTCCTGAAAAGGAACGACCACCGGCGCCCATTCGGCCCGCGCCGGATGGGCCAGAGAAAGAACGGCCGCCATTAAACGAGCGTCCGCCACCCAATGAGCGTCCGCCAGAATTTCCTCCTCCGCCGCGAAAAGACGGTCCGGCAGACCGGCCCATACTCGAGCCGCCGCCAAAATGTCC
>Ga0210401_10004935_pt1 | contig 13805 bp, 14 predicted proteins | sample IncBWH32MmetaG_FD_150866 | JGI IMG/M metagenome (GOLD analysis project Ga0210401, IMG submission 150866) | Forest soil microbial communities from Barre Woods Harvard Forest LTER site, Petersham, Massachusetts, United States - Inc-BW-H-32-M | ecosystem: Environmental > Terrestrial > Soil >... | reverse complement strand
GCGCGCGCCAGCACAACCTGAAAAATATCAGCGTCGAAATCCCTCGGAACTCCCTGACCGTGATAACCGGACTCTCCGGATCGGGAAAATCCTCTCTGGCCTTCGACACGATTTACGCGGAGGGCCAGCGCCGCTACGTTGAATCGCTATCCGCCTACGCTCGTCAGTTCCTCGATCAGATGGAACGCCCGGAAGTCGACGTGATCGAAGGCCTTTCTCCTTCGATCGCCATCGAGCAGAAAACCACCACACGCTCTCCGCGCTCCACCGTGGGCACCATCACGGAAATTTACGATTACCTCCGCGTGATCTACTCCTCCGTCGGCGTTCCGCATTGCCCCAACTGCGGCAAGCCCATCACGCGCCAGTCCAGCGAACAGATTGTCCAGTCCATCCTGCACGGCGAGATCTGCAAATCCGATGACCGCGTCATGATCCTTGCGCCCATCGTTCGCGGCCGGAAAGGGGCCTTCCGCAAGGAACTGGAAAAATTCGCGCAGGACGGTTACGTCCGCGTTCGAATCAACGGGGAACTATTCCCGCTCGACGATCTGCCAGTGATCGACAAGCGCAAGAATCACACCATCGAAATCGTCATCGACCGTCTGCTCGTTAAGCAGGGCATCGCTGCGCGCCTCGAGCAATCCATCGCCACCGCGCTCAAGCTTGCAAGTGGGCTCGTCACCGTCGCCGTGGTCGGGGGCAAGGAGCACGTCTTTTCCGAAAAGCTGGCGTGTCCCGACTGCGGCATTTCCGTTCCGCAGCTGGAGCCGCGTTCCTTCAGCTTCAATTCACCCTATGGCGCTTGTCCCGCGTGCAACGGCCTCGGCTCGAAGTACGATTTCGATCCGTCGAAGATCATCGTCGATTGGACTCGCCCGCTGTTTGACGGGGGCCTCGGCGTAGGCTCCGGCTCCGCCATCCTCAAGCGCATTCTGGAACTCGGCGCCTACGCGCACGGCTTCGAGCTTGAGACTCCATTCGAAAAGTTTCCCGCACGCGTGCAGAACATGCTTTTGTACGGCTATCCGCCCTCGAACGCCTCATCGGAAGAAAGCGAAGCCGCAAAAAAGAAATCCAAAAATGAAAAAGGCTTCCGCTTCCCCGGGATCCTGAAATTCCTGGAAAGAAATCTGGAAGAAACCAATTCCGATACTTACCGCGAATGGATCACGCAGTACATGTCCGCAACCCTTTGCAACACCTGCCACGGCAAACGCCTCCGCCCCGAATCGCTCGCGGTGAAGCTCGCGGGGTGGTCGATTGCTGATTTCACCGCTTTTTCTCTCAGCGCCGCGCGTCCCGCGGTGGACAAGATCCTCGCGCATCTCACCGCGCGCCAAAAAGAAATCGCCGCTCGCCCCCTCGAGGAAGTCGCCGAGCGCATTGATTTCCTGCTCGCCGTTGGCCTCGGCTATCTCAGCCTCGATCGTTCCGCCGCCACGCTTTCCGGCGGCGAAGCCCAGCGCATTCGCCTGGCCACGCAAATTGGCTCGCGCCTTCGCGGAGTCCTCTACGTTCTCGATGAGCCCAGCATCGGCCTCCATGCCCGAGACAACGATCGCCTCCTCGGCTCCCTCGAGCATCTTCGCGATCTCGGCAACACTGTCCTGGTCGTCGAGCACGACGAAGACACCATCCGCCGCGCCGACTTCGTCGTTGATCTCGGCCCCGGCGCCGGCAATGCCGGCGGCTACCTTGTCGCCCAGGGCAAACCGCAGCAAATCGAAGACACGCCCGGCTCGCTCACCGGCCAATACCTCAGCGGCGCCGCCAAAATCCCCGTGCCCGAAAAACGCCGCAGCCCCAACGGCAAAGTCATCCAGATTCTCGGCGCCAGCGCCAACAATCTCAAAGATGTGGACATCACGCTTCCGCTCGGCTTGCTCACCGTCGTCACCGGCGTCTCCGGCTCCGGCAAGTCCACCCTCGTCAACGACATTCTCTATCGCGCCCTCGCGCAGAAGCTCTATCGCTCCTCGGAAGCGCCCGCCGCGCACCGCGAAATCCTCGGCGCCGATCAGATCGACAAAGTCATTGAGATCGATCAAGCCCCCATCGGCCGCACGCCGCGTTCGAATCCCGCCACCTACACCGGTGTTTTCGCGCCCATCCGCGATCTTTTCGCCATGCTCCCCGAATCGCGCGAGCGCGGCTACCGCCCCGGCCGCTTCAGCTTCAATGTGAAGGGTGGCCGCTGCGAAGCCTGCCAGGGCGACGGCCTCCGCCGCATCGAAATGAATTTTCTTCCGGATGTTTACGTGATGTGCGAAGTCTGCCGCGGCCGCCGCTACAATTCAGAAACGCTCGCCGTCCGCTACAAGGGCCATTCCATCAGCGATGTTCTGAATCTGCCTTCCTCCGACGCGCTGAAGCTGCTCGAAAACATTCCGCAAATTCAGCAAAAGCTCGCCACGCTCGTCGAAGTCGGCCTCGGCTACGTCACTCTCGGCCAGTCCGCCACCACGCTTTCCGGCGGCGAAGCCCAGCGCATCAAGCTGGCCCGCGAACTTTCGAAACGGCAGACCGGCCGCACGCTCTACATCCTCGACGAGCCCACCACCGGCCTGCATTTCGACGACGTTCGAAAGCTCCTCGACGTCCTGCAGCGCCTGGTCGATCTCGGCAACACCGTCCTCATCATCGAGCACCACCTCGACGTCATCAAGCAAGCCGACTGGGTCATCGACCTCGGCCCCGAAGGCGGCGAAGGCGGCGGCCGCATCGTCGCCCAGGGCCCCCCCGAACTCGTCGCCCGCACAAAAAAATCCTACACCGGCCAGGTCCTCGCCCGCGTCCTCGGCATCTCCAACAACGGCCACCACAACGGCAACGCCAAGTAGCTGCCTCGCAGCGGTCTAAAGTAGTCGATCAGTATCCGATTATCTGACTTGGCAGGAGTTAGTGGAGAATGTGGACCAACCTTCAGTTCTCCAACCAATTTGCGTAAAGCATCAAATGGAATCCGCATACGAATGCTAGATTTCCGATCAGTACGCTTATGCTTGAACTATCCAGACGCAATGGTTCACAAGGATTAGGCTGGCCCAAGTAAATCGAGACGAAGATGAACGCCACGGCGACGGCAAAATTCCAGTAATAAGAGTTCATTTTAGGGGCATGCATCCTTGGGGGTGCGCTGTTTTCTTCCGTGGACGTTAGAGAGGCATCTCTTTCAATTTGCGATTGATCTCCACGATGGAGAGCCTGTTCTCTCAAACGCCAGCCCTCCCAACGTAAAGCTTCCACGATCCCGATGGTAGATACGAGTATCGCCAGGGACGAGAGGAGTGCTTTCCAAGAGGCATTGCATTTTGGCGGCGTTACATCTGTTCCCGTAAACCCTGCGACTACTATGAAGGCTGTTCCTATTAATAGAACGCAAAAATCCCGAACTAAGACCCGGCGCCAGTTGTATCCGAACATTTCGGAGAGAGTCTAACATGCGTTATTCAGGGGACGAAGGCGCTCAAATTACTGAATAGAGGGGATGTGCTGGGCGATCTCCTTTTAGGTCCTGATTGATGCGCAAATCGGAACCCGATCTACGCTGCTCGGTCTCGCCTTCACTTGGTATTGCGCTCCGTGCGGGTTAGAGTATCCCCTGCTCCATGAGCATCTACTCTATCCATCCCATCACTCTCGGCGCGGTCCACACCTACCCGCTCGCCTCGCGCAAAAGCAAAGTCAGCGTCCGCGACTTCGCGAAGCCTTCGACTGCGAACACGTCGCTCAAAAAATTTCTCGATTCCCTCCCGAACATTCTCGCCGCCCAAGATCTTCGCCACCTCCTCGCCGCCATCCACCGCGCGCGCAAACAGCGCAAAGCCATCCTCTGGGGCCTCGGCGGCCACCTCATCAAAGTTGGCCTTGGCCCCATCCTCATCGATCTGATGAAACGCGGCTTCATCTCCGGAATCGCCATGAACGGCGCTGCCCTCATCCACGATTTCGAAATCGCCCTCGCCGGCAACACTTCCGAAGACGTCGAAGCCGGCCTCGGCGCAGGCCAATTCGGTATGGCCGCCGAAACCGGCCAGTACATCAACGAAATCGCCAAGCTCTCGCATCGCATTCGAATCGGCTACGGCGAAGCCGCCGGCCAGTTCCTCTCGAGCGGTATCCTCAACGTCAAAGACGCCGATTCCAGCGTCCTCCTCGCCGCCTACAAACACCGCATCCCCGTCACTATCCATCTCGCCATCGGGACCGACATCCCCCACATGCATCCAGCCGCCAACGGCGCAGCCCTCGGCGATGCCACCCACCACGACTTCCGCCTCTTCTGCGCCCTCGTCGAGCAGATGCATCCCGGCGGCGTCTATCTCAACTGGGGCTCCGCCGTCCTGCTCCCGGAAGTTTTTCTCAAAGCTGTCAGCGTCGTCCGCAATCTCGGCGTCCCGCTTCGCCCCATCACCACCGCGAACTTCGACTTTATCCAGCACTACCGTCCGTTGCACAATGTAGTGAAGCGTCCCACCGCGTCCGCCCAGGGACGCAGCGGACCTGAATCGCACGGCTACGCCATTACCGGCCACCACGAGCTGCTCATGCCGCTCGTCGCCGCCGCGCTGGCCGCCGGCTGGCCAAAAAAGTCGCCGCCTGGAAAACGATGACTCTCTTCGACGACAATCCGTTCAATCCGTACGATCACAATCCGGAACCTCCTTCCGGCGAAGCGTCGTTCGAATCACCGTCAAAGGAACCCGTGGCCCCCTTGCTTGCTGGCGATCCCATTTCTTACGCCGCGCTCGGTACAACGGCCCCAACACCCGCGGCATCCCTTCTCCCCGAAGACCTGCGCATCTCCTGGTCCTGGCCGCACCTCCTGGTTTCCATCGTATTTTTTTTCGCCAGCCAAATCGCTATCGGCCTCGTGGCCCTTGCATACTATTCGATGAACCGCCACCTGTCGCAAAGCCAGCTCAGGAAATTTCTTGAAACGGATCCCAAATTTCTTGTGGGTACGACCATCCTGTGGTCCGCGCTCATGCTTCTCTTTCTCTACGTCACGCTTGCCGTACTGCGCGACTTGCCCTTCTGGAGTTCTCTCGGCTGGAAAAAGTTCAGCGCCAATCCGGCTGACCCAAAGGGCCGCCCCTGGATGTATTTTCTATCGGGTTGTGGATTGTCTCTCTTCGTCGCCATCGCCAGCTCGCGCGTAAAGGACGCCGATCACACCCCGATCCAGGAACTTTTCAAGAATCGCACGGGCGCTTTGCTGCTTATGGCTATGGCCGTCTTTGTTGCGCCGCTCGTGGAGGAAACTCTTTTTCGCGGTTACTTGTATCCTGTCCTGGCGCGAATTTTTTCTTCTGTCGCCCAGTTTTTTGGCATGGAATCTCCCACGGCGCTTCGCACCGGCGTGGGTTCCAGCATTCTTGTAACCGGCGTGCTCTTCGGCCTCCTGCACGCCCCTCAGCTGGGTTGGACCGTGGGTCTCGTCGGTCTCCTGACCCTCGTGGGCGTCATTTTCACCTTTGTCCGCGCCTGGACCGGCACGGTTCTCGCCAGTTTCCTTCTGCACCTCGGCTACAACTCTTTCATTGCCATCGCCACGGTCATTGGCACCAAGGGTTTCACGCACCTGCCTCCGCATCCCTGAGTTCGCCATGCCGCTCAAAGGTCCTGTCCCCATCCTTTATGTGGCAGACATCGAGAAGACCATTCGCTTCTATTGCGACGTGCTTGGATTTCGCTGCGCTAATCGCTTCGAAGGTTGGGCATCGCTTCAGCGCGACTCCGCGGAGATCATGCTTTCTCTTCCGAACGAGCATCTTCCGTTCGAAAAGTCCCTTTTCACTGGCTCCTTCTATTTTCACTCCAACGATGTGGATGCACTCTGGGCCCAGCTTCGCGAAAAAGTCGACTTGGTCTATCCCATCGAAAACTTCGAGTACGGCATGCGCGAGTTCGCTATCCGCGACATCAATGGATACATCCTGCAGTTCGGCCAGGAAATTTCCTCACCCTGATTTCATAACGCCATTTCTATCCTTAGCCGTCTCCCCGTACAATAGAAGTCTGCGAGGGCATCGCCGAAATGTACGTAGCGCAACCCATCGAATGGACGGACCGCGGCGTGGTCATGCTTGACCAGCGCCTGCTTCCCGGCGAGGAAGTCTCCTACACCTACACGGATTATCGCGAAGTTGCCAAAGCCATCCGCGAAATGGTGATTCGTGGCGCGCCTGCCATCGGCGTTGCCGCCGCCATGGGCGCCGCTCTTGGTGTGCTGCACTCGTCCGCGAAATCCGTCGAAGCGCTTCGCCCTGAATTCATCGAAATCTGCGACGCGCTCGCGAAAACCCGCCCCACCGCGGTGGATCTTTTCTGGGCTCTCGAGCGCATGAAGCGCCGCTTCGCTGAACTGACCTCGCGGGCTTCAGATCTTGGCAAAATCAAGCAGGGAATGGTCGAGGAAGCTCAGCAGGTCCATTTCGAAAAAAAGTCCACCGACGAAGCCATCGGACGCTTCGGCGCGGAATTCATGCCCCGCGAAGGCCACGTCATGACCCAATGCAACGCCGGAGCGCTCGCTACCGCTGGCATCGGCTCGGCCCTTGGCGTTATTCGCGTTGCATTCGAACAGGGCAAAAAGCTTCACGTGCTCGTTCCCGAAACACGCCCATACCTTCAGGGTGCGCGCCTCACCGCCTGGGAACTGCACAAAGGCGGCATTCCGCTCACGCTGATCACCGATAATATGGTCGGACACTTCTTGAAGACGGCAAAAGTTGGCGCCGTCGTCACCGGCGCGGACCGTATCGCCGCCAACGGCGACACCGCTAATAAAATCGGCACTTACCAGATCGCTGTCCTGGCCAGGGAAAACAACGTTCCCTTTTATATCGCCGCGCCGGTTTCGACCTTTGATCTCTCCATTCCCGATGGCGATCACATCCCCATCGAGGAACGTTCCGCCGCCGAAGTCACCCATCTCCAGGGCATCCGCATCGCCCCCGACGTCCACGCCGCGCATCCCGCGTTCGACGTCACCCCCGCCCGCTATATCGCTGCCATCTTCACGGAACGCGGCGTCGCACGCGCCCCGTACACCGAATCCCTTCGCGCCCTCGCCACCACTACGCATTCGATCGCCGCGCCCTCGCCCGCGTCATCCTCCGTCCGATAGCTATTCTCCTTGACACTGCCATAGCCATTCAGTACAATTTTCTTTGTAGATAACTCCGTTTGGAGTGCGGCGGCTTGCCGCCGCTTTTCTTCCAGCCAGGTATCGACCCAACGCGCCCAATCTTCCTATGTTGATCCATGCGGGGAGTAGTCTCTGCAATTATATTAACCTCTAAACCCTTTAGAATGAATACTTGTAGGAGTGCTCGTAAGTGTTCATTCTAAAGTATTTACAGGAACGCTAACTCCTTTAGAATGCGCACTTACAAAAAAGGGGGGGATAGGGGGTGCCGGGGCGGTACGGACCGGGCACATCCTTGACTTCGCTTTTTTCTTTTACACCGGCCGGATCGCCATCACCGTCCGCCCTCGCCGGCTGAACCATGCGAAAAACGCCAGTATTTGCTTCCAGGGAAAATACTTCTTGTTCAGCAATTGCGTACCGTGTTCCGCCTCATCGCCAGTCACGATTTCGGCGCGCGCCTCTACCCAGTCCCCCTGCACGTTGCCCCTCACGTCGCACGGCGCAATCCTTATACGCGGATTGTTGCGGATTCGTTTCGCTTTACCCGAATCGCCGATCGTGTACACATAGAGCCTTGCCTCACTCGAATCAACGCTCGTGGACGGATCCGCCGCGAACCACACCGGCGTCTTCACGCCATCGCCGCTCTTCTTGAACGTCTCGAGGTTCAGATACTTGTGCCCCGCGAACGCCGCAAATCCCATCGCATCACTCCCATCCACGCTCATCCGTGACAGCCGTTCGATGCGCACGATTCTACACGGGTCACAAACATAAAAGGCAGGCCAACGAAGGCCTGCCCTTTGGAGTGCGGTAGCGTAGCTACCGCTTTTCCGTCAACCGCCCGCCCCAACTCAGCGAGGCTCGAAGGTTTCGCAGCGCGTGCCCTTATTTCGTCCGCACGTACGTCACGTCTTCCGTGAAAGCATCTTTCTGATCCTTCCGGAATGTCCAGGTCGTCTTGAAATGATCGCTGTCGATGAACGTGTACGTCGCATGATCCATGTGCCCGGCGTCGGCGCTCTTCAAATTCGAAATGCTTACCAGTTCGAATTTCAGCGTTTTGCTATCCGGAGCATACGTCCCGCGCATGGTCGGCTGATTTCCAGCCATGCAGTAGTGCGTTAGCTTCAGTTGGTCGCCGTCCAGGTAATACAGCGTGATCATCTCCACCGGCTTCCCGTCTTCCACCATGCGGAACTTTTCCAGCACTGCCGTGCCGCCCGACGTCAGCTCCAGGTCCAGAGTCGCCTTGTTCATGTTTGATTTGTCGGTCTCCCAGTGGCCCACCAATGATTTGAGCTGCTCAAAAGCCACCGCACCATTGCTCCCCGCTAAGCCAGAGCGCGGAACCGCGAATGCCACTGCGATCAAACCAACTGCGATTATTCTTGCTGCTCGATTCATTTTCTTGCTCCCTTCGAAATGTTTCTGCTTGAGATTATTCGCCTCGATCAATAAGCCAGATGAAAAACCGTCAAGACTAACTCTAATGGTGAGACCCAGCCGCGCCCACATCCTGTCCGAATTTCTGCGTGCAGAACCCCACGATGAGGCCAAGCAACATTCCCGGCAGCATGATGTCCCAGAACAACGCCATCCCCGCGCGCAGAATCACCAAGAAACTCAGCAACGCAGCAATCGCAATTCCCGCAAGGACTCCAACCAACATCGAATCCGCCTTTTGAGAGACGTACCCGATGAGCACTCCGGAAACGAGCCCCTTCAACATGGAAAATGTAATCACACTCCCCATCACCGGCGCCAGCGACGGTTCGAAAAACCCCGTCAATCCATCCAGCAGTCCCAGCGTGCCGCCGAGCGCCAGTCCTAGCATCGGTTTCGAAAGGCTCATTGCTTTCTCCCCCACAACCACGGGTGGCGCGCCCACAAAGTTACTTCGCATTCGAATCGGGTTGCATTACGCCGAACAGATTTCCTTCCGTGTCCGTTAAGTACGCGAAGTATCCAACGCCCGGGATAGGCGTTTTTGGCATCACCAGCGTTCCGCCGGCTTTGGTCACCGCACCCACCGCCGCATCCACCGACTCCACACCGATCGTGTTCGTGGTTGTCCTGACCGTGGTATTCTTCATCAGCCCGCCGTTGATTCCCGGCGTTCCTTCCGCCCCCGTGTTCACCATCCAATACTCCATTGGGCCCGGCCACTTTTCGATTTTCCAGCCGAACGCTTTTTTGTAAAACGCCGCCGCGCGCTCCGGATCGCTCGCCGGTATTTCAAAATGGACGACTCGAGACATGGTTCTCCTCCTAATTTAGACCGAGAAAGTTTTTGGTGCTTTCCGTTAGCGCGATCTAGCGCGTCGCCGGTGCCGCCGCCGAAGCGCCACCGTATCGCTGCGTGGCGTAACCCACGATCATTCCAACAATGCTGCCCGGCAGGATGATCTCGAAATAGTAGCCGTGCTGCATGTACGCCACGAGGAACGCCAAGACAAAACCAACGGCCACCCCAAACGCGATCCCCAGTGGCACCGAATTTACTCTGCGGGCAAAAATTCCAGCCGCGACGCCGGCGATGAGTCCTTTGATGGTTGACCCGATGATGATCCCCACCAGTTGGGCGCGCACCGCCGGCGTAAACCAAGCTGTTGCTCCGTCAATCGCCCCCAGTAAGGTCCCCAATAAAAGTCCCAGCAACACTTTGTTCATCACACCCTCCGTTACTCCCTGTCTCTCTCTTTACCGTTCTTTACAACCAATCCCAGAATTCCTTTACGCCTATCGATGCATAAAGAGCAGAATCAACACCCGCATCACCAAGTAGGCTGCAATCAGCAATATAAAGAACCGGTAACGCTGGTAAAAGCGCACCGTTTTTTCAATAATGCTTTCGCGATGCGCCGCTACCGCCAGTCCGTCTAGGTATCTCGAAACGTCCAGCGCCAGCTCCTGAACGGCGGGATATCGTTCTGCCGCTGCCGCGGTTGTCGCTTTCGCGCAGATGGCCGCCAGGGATTTCTCGATGCGCGGGCTTGCCGCCGCGGATATTTGCCCCGGTTTCCCCGTCAGCAAAAAGCGCAGCAACGCGCCAAGCGAAAAAATATCACTGCGCGCATCTATTTGTTGCACGTCGCCACGCGCTTGTTCCGGCGACATATATCCCGGAGTGCCCATCACCGTGCCGTGTTCCGTTACCTCGGAAATTCCTGTGACGCCGCCCGCCGCGACAGGGGACTTCAGCGATTCGAATATCGTCGCTTCAGGATCAACTTCCTGCCCGCTGCGCAACATTCCCTCGCGCAGAATTTTCGCCAGTCCCCAATCCATCACCAATACTTCGCCGAACGGCCCGACCATGACATTCGCAGGTTTCAGGTCGCGGTGTAGCACGCCGTGCGCATGTGCGAATCCCACCGCATCGCAAATTCGTAGAAACAGCCGCAACCGATCCGGTATCGAATTCACTGAGGCAATGTACTGGTCCAGCCGCAGGCCTTCCACGAATTTCATCGCGTAGAACACGCGGCCATCCGCAAGTGTCCCCACATCGTGCACCGGGACGATTCCGGGATGCTCAAGGCGAGCGAGTACGCGTGCTTCACGGAGCAGCCGTTTTGCGAGATCGCTTTCCCTTCCCGGCACATCCAGAATTTTCAGTGCTACGCGCCGCTGGAGCTTTTCATCTTCCGCGGTGTACACCACTCCCATTCCGCCGCGCGCCACTCGTTCCAACAGGCGATACGGCGTCCCCGCAAGATCGGGGATTTCCGCGCCGTCGCGCAGTCGATCCAATGCGCGGTCGGAGAGGAATTTCATTTCGCCTCCCAGCCGAACGCCGCGCGCGCTTCGCGTTGGAATTCTTCTTCGCTGCCGCAGATTTCCCGAAGCCGCTCCAGCGCGATTCTGCGAAATTCACGCCGCGCCCACGCCAGGGCGTTGGTCACATCCGTCAACGGGATTCCATATTCCTGCGCCAATTGCTCGTAAGAAATCCTTTCGTTGCCGTCGAGGTCGTAAGCTTCGAAAAGGAGAAAAGTCCTCTCGCGTTCTTTCGCCAGGCACAGTTCGCGCAATTCCTCCACCGCCAGCGCAAAAAGGCTCCGCACCCACTCCTTTTCGAAAAACTCTTCCAGCGATTCCGGTGAGGGTATCGCCGCAGGGTCCATCACTGCCGCGCCCAGTTCTTCCTCCGCACCGGGAAAATCCAGCGCCACATGCAGCACATTTCCGCCGCGCTTCAGCCGTCGCCCGGCTTTGTCCTCATTCATCACAAAACTATCCACGCAGAGTCTCAAATAAGTCCGCAGGCGGCTCTTTTTCGGATCAAATCTATCGAGCAGCTCCCGCTCCAGGAGCTCCATGAAAAATCCCTGCGTCAAGTCCTGCGCGGCGTCCGCTGGCCGGTTCCACCTTAAGCGGATGTATTTGTAAACGGGTTTCCAGTAAGCCGCACACAGCGCTTCGAGAGCGCGCTCGCGCTCCTCTGAATCAATGCTGCGCGCCGCTTCAATCACCGACCGCCGTGTCGGTGGAAAGCGGTCGCCGCCATGTTGTTCGTCGCCCTGCGTCATTTCAAGTCCTGTTCGCGTTGACTGGCGTAGTTCGAAAGGAGTCTATGCAGGACGGGTGAGGCTGACAAGCGGCGATTCGATGGGTCCGAGTTGTTCGCGGCGTTCATTCGTAGCGGAGAGCTTCGACGGGGTCGAGGCGGGCGGCTTTCCAGGCGGGATAGACGCCGAAGACGATGCCGATCAGTGCACAGAGAATCAGCGCGGTAAGAACCCAGAAGAGCGAGAGCACGGCTGGCATCTTCAATCCGTAACGCATGAGCAGGCAGAGGGCGGAGCCGAAGAAGACGCCAATGACGCCGCCGACACCACTGAGAGTTACGGCTTCAATCAGGAATTGAGCGAGGATATTGTTGCGCTTCGCGCCGATGGCCTTTCGAATGCCGATCTCGCGCGTGCGTTCCGTCACGCTGACAAGCATGATATTCATCACGCCGATTCCGCCGACGATTAAGCCCACCGATGCGACGGCAAACATGAGAATAAAAATCAAGCCGCTGATCTTGTTCCACAAATCGAGAAAATAGTCCGAAGTAAAAAGCGCAAAGTCATCGGGCTTGTTACTCGAAAGGCGGCGTTTGCGGCGCAACAGGTCGCGGATTTCTTCTACGGCTTCTCCCACCTTCTCCGGATCGCGGGCCTTGGCGAATAACACGTAGTCTTTTTGGTTGGGATAGAGTTTGCGAAGCGTAGTCACCGGCATGTACGCGGAGTTATCCTCGGGATTCGAACCGCCGGAAATGCCCTGTCTTTGTTTCTCCAGCGTTCCGATGACGGTAAAAACCTGGCCATCGATGATCACTTCCTTGCTGATGCTGTTTTCCGGCGATTCTGGAAAGAGAACTCGAACAGTATCATAGCCCAGCAAAACGACCGGGGCACGGTGCTCCGCGTCCGTTTCGTTGAAGAAACGGCCACTCTCGATCTTGAGATCAAAAATCTCTCCGATAGACGGCTGATTCCCCTGCAAAATCACGTTTTTAGCGCGGTAGGCGCCCCGGCGTACGTCCTCCGTGCCGGAACCGAATTGCGGCTGGAAAATGCGCATGGACGCCGAAGCCGCCTTGACGTGCGGGAGCCGCGCAATGTCCTCTGCCCACTCCGGCAAGAGTTCCTTGCGTGTGAACCAATCACTCGGCGGCCGCGAGAGGGAAGCCCACGGGAAGCGGTACGCGATGATGGTGTCCGAACCGAGAGAGCGAATGCCGCCGAGCACATTTTCATTGAGCCCATTGATCACCGCGGTCACGGTGATCACTGTGGTGATCCCGATCACGATTCCCAGAATGGTGAGCGAAGAACGCAGCTTGTTCTTGCGCAGTGTGTCAAGGGCCAGACGAACTTCCTCCCAGAGCTTCAGCGCCCCTTCTTTCTTCTTGCGGGCGCGCGCCGGAAGGACGGCGGTTCCCGGCAGAGTTTTTTCAAACGTGGCCATTTGACGCTCTCTTACTCCGACCGCAGCGCTTCTACAGGATCAAGCTTGGCGGCCTTGGACGCTGGATAGGTTCCGAAGAAAAGACCCACGCTCAACGCCACCAGCAGACCCCCAATCACGGACCAGAGCTGCACGGCGCTGGGCAGCGGCGAAACCACGGACACCAGCTTGGCCACCAGGACTCCCCCGATTACACCAATGGCCCCGCCGATCACGGCTACTGTGGACGATTCAATCAAAAACTGAAGCAAAATGTCGCTTCGCCGCGCTCCCAGCGCCTTGCGAATGCCGATCTCGCGGGTGCGCTCGGTCACCGAGACCAGCATGATATTCATGATGACGATTCCGCCGACAACCAGCGAGATAGATGCGATGGCAATGGTGACAGCGAAAAACGAGCCGCTGATGTCCTTCCACAACGACAGAAAAGAATCGCTGGTCTCAATCGCAAAATCATCCTTGGCACCGTAGGCCAGATGGTGGCGCCCGCGCATGATCTGGCGGACTTCGTCCACGCTCTCCTGTATTTTTGCAGCGGATCCCGCGCGCGACGTCACGCGCAGGGAATCCTGCTGATTGCCATACTCTTTCTTGTAGGTGGTCAACGGAATGATCACCCAATTGTCCAGCGAGGTTCCCAGCGCTGAGCCCTGTTTTTTCCCCACGCCGATCACTTCGC
>Ga0210401_10004934_pt1 | contig 13805 bp, 8 predicted proteins | sample IncBWH32MmetaG_FD_150866 | JGI IMG/M metagenome (GOLD analysis project Ga0210401, IMG submission 150866) | Forest soil microbial communities from Barre Woods Harvard Forest LTER site, Petersham, Massachusetts, United States - Inc-BW-H-32-M | ecosystem: Environmental > Terrestrial > Soil >... | reverse complement strand
TTGGGGTTGGGGTTGGGGTTGGGGTTGGAGTTGGCGTAGGAGCAGGAGTTGGGACAGGGGCCGCAGTCGGAGCACTAGGCGTGGGTGTCAGTTTCGGCGAGGTGCCCGGAGTTCCGGCACAACCGCAGACAAAAATGACCAATGCGAGACAGGATATTTCCAGAACTCGACGTATACGCATAAAGGTCGTCACCTTACAGTGAACCCGTGATAGAGCGCGAGAGCAGTCGAGAACGCATAGGCGCGCATCCTGGCGTTTCGTTACTTCGAGAAGATTCGGATTCTCGAGAATAGCCGCTCTTCATCGAAATTTACGCCAGAACGGCAGTACATACTTGGCGCACAGATGTATCATCGAACTGGGACCCGAGACATACCACCCGCCATAAAACATACTTTCTCCTCGTCACCGCGGCCTATGGTGCTAACTTCCAGCAGCCCGAAAAATGCGGCACTTCTGCAATTTTAAAGTGTCCTGTAGATTCGACAACGGTACGTCAGCCCCGGTCGGATATCACCAGCGGCCCATTCTCTTTGTGGTACTTATTTTCTGTAATCTTCTCGTTCGACTGGTACTAACGTACGGTACTGACACTGGAACCTCCGCGTGACGATCGAACTTGTTCAGCACAGTGAAAGAGCGGTCCACTCTAAGTGGAGCTGGAGATGCCGAGGAAGATAAAACCGGAACGGATCTTTGCTGAACTCCGCTAGTTCAGCTTGTAGCGAGTCGAACTCTGCCACGAGAGCTTCCCAGACCTGGGGCCAAAGAACGCATTGTGAAAGGCTCTAAGGAAGAGGTAACTGTCCACGAATCTCAGGAAAATAAAACTGGGTGCGTAGAACAGAATGTCCCAGCGTTTGTGCCGGAAGCTGACCACAACGGCACTGACAAGCATGAATCCGCCGTCAATGCTCGCCCATGTCGCCACGGTCCTAGGGTAGAAGTAGAACCATATTGGTACGAGCAAGAGCAAGATGGATGCGATTAATCCCTCGCCCATGACCAATTGGGTCTCGAGAGCAATCTTGCGCCTGCTGCCCCACATCTTGAGTTGCCGGGTGCAAGTCCACGCGCCGCCGTTCCAGCGGATCAGTTGGCGACTGTAAGAGCGGAGCAAGTCCTGAGGATCAGCGGTGATGACCACTGCGTCCCGAACGTAGATCACATCGTACCCAAGGTCATGGGCACGAAGCGTTGCCATCATGTCTTCGACAATGCTTGGTCTGCTTTCCCACACCTGATCGAACAGGCTCATACGGAAAACGGAGCAACAGCCGGCTGCGACGTTGATTGTTCCTAGTGCGTGCTGTCCCTCCTTAATTAACCAATGCCCGACCGCGTACTGTAGAGCGCGCCACGCTGTCAGCCAGTTCTTCGGACGAGACTTGACCTTGCCGCAAGCAATCGCAGCGTTGGGGAACTTTTCAAAGGCACGCACCATGGCCGCGAAGTAGCCGGGTTCGAACGTCGTATCTGCATCGGCCAGCGCAAGCAAGTCATAGCTGGCAAGATTGAAGTGCTTGATGCCCTTGGCTATCGCCAAAGACTTTCCGCCGTTTACAGGAAGCTCCAGGACGTTAATGCCTCGCTCCGCTGCCAGCGGCGCTGTGTCATCGGTAGAGCCGTCGCTAACCAGATAGATGTCCTTCTTTTCGACGCCCGCTGAGATGATGCTGTCAATGGTGGATACGATCGCTACCGCTTCGTTCTTCGCGGCGATGAGTGCGCAGACCCTCATTGAATCGTAACTACCTGTCCGACCGAGGGAACACCATTCGTGTTGACCAAAAACAGGAGATACATGCCCGGAGGCGCGACGTTACCGTTTGGAGGACCAGTCAACGTGAGCGTCTGGCCGTTCGTGGTGAAAGACAATCCCACCAGGCGCTGAGACATATCGAAGGCGTGGGTCGGAGCGCCCTCGCGGATAAGCACTGCGCCGGCGATCGTCCCATTCGATGTCACTGTAAATGTCTGCCCATACCCGACGGTCGTCGGAGCCGCGGTCAATGAAGGCCGCGTTGCCAACGAGCCATCCGCATTGAACAGATATGCGGGCTGGTAAATTTCGATGTGCGGCTCGAAGGTGCCCTGTTGTGGGTTGCCGCCGCTTAGGACCACGGTTGCATCGGGTAGCAACAACGCCGTGCTGTGGTACAGGTGCGCGTAGGCGTTTGGAGCTGCCGAAGAGAAGGAGTTTGTCGTCGGGTCATATAGGTCGGCCGTCAGACTCGCAGTCGTACCGTCTTCGTCGTTGGCGCTCCCACCGACCGTCAGAACCTTCCCGGTTGGAAGCAAAACGGCATTCATCTCAACACGCGGACGGGACATGGCCGGACCAGCAACCCACATTGGGGTTGTTTGCGACATATCAATCAGTTCTGTACTGTTGGTGGCGACGACCGAGCTACCCATACCACCAAGTGCCATGATAACCGGTTGATAGTTGGTTTGCGGCAAAAGGGGCAGGAGAACAACCGAGCCGTAGGAGCGGTATTGTGAGTCGAGTGTTGTCGCCAGGTAGGTCCAATTCGCTGTGCCCGCGGCCGCATTCGGGTCAAACACCCAAGTCTCCGGTTCGGGTCCGGCGTGAACCAACTTAGCATTCGGAAGCAGAATCATGCGAGGGTAGAGCGCGGGTGCTCCCGGTACCGGAAGGCTGCCGTCGGAATACGTCAAGGTGCGGCAATCTCCTACCGGTCCACCGCCAATCGAGCACGTCGGGATGACCGGTGTGCTCCACGAGCCATTCCAATATTCGATCAGCGGATTGTCGTCTGCCTTCTCGTCCTGCCCGCCGTAGGTCATCACACGACCATCAGAAAGTAGAGTCGTGGTTGGATACCAGCGCCCCGCCACCATCGGTGGAGTGACCGTGAACGTCGAGGTAGCTGGATCGAAAATCGCAGACAAATTACTCCCGCCGAATCCCTGGTCTTGCGCGGTAGTAATGTCCCGAGGCGCTTTGTGTCCCGGCGTGTTTTCCATGGCGCTGGTTGCCCTGCCGCCTGGAACCTTAGTGCCGTGGCCCATGGCTCGCATGATGGCCGCGGCTGGACCCGTTGCGTAAGTATCGGTCCCGCCGTTGATGAAGACCTTACCGTCGGCCATCTGCGTCGCACCATTGCAGAACACGTCGAACGGAACGGGTATCGTATTGAATGCTCCGGTAGAAGGTGTCCAAATCGTGGCCGATCCTGCGCCCGTCGGGCAGCCTGCAACGCCCGGTGGGCAGTTGCCTGATCCAGCGATATAAAGCACGTTTCCGGTGTTCAGTAGTATCCCGTGCACCGGATTGATAGGCATCAGGTTCGCAGCGGTCGTCCAGACTCCCTGACCTGCCGGAGTGGCAGGATTCTGCGCAACGCTCGTCCCAGGTGGCGGAATTGGCACGGGAGCGGGCGTAGGCGTCGGCGTAGGGGCTGGGGTGGGAGTAGGCGTTGGCGTCGGAGTTGGAGTTGGCGTCGGGGTAGGCGTCGGCGTTGGAGTGGGAGTTGGCGTCGGAGTCGGGGTAGGCGTCGGCGTTGGCGTCGGAGTGGGAGTAGGAGTGGGAGTGGGAGTGGGAGTGGGAGTGGGATTGCTGGCAGTAGGCGTGACCCGTTGTTGACCGCCGTAGTAGCTGCAACCGTACAGCGTCGCCGTAGAGGCCAAGATCGTCATCGCGATTGATATCTTCTTAATGCTCACCTTCATGCTCACCCTTCCTCCTCAACAAAACAGCCGATACGTTTTTTCGTCCTTTAGTGCTTGGCATGCGGCCCGAGCTGGCGACGTCCCTAGCTCGCAGGTAAAGCCTCAACCCGGTACCGCTCAAAATCCGATCAAAGCGACGTCATCGCTTCTCAATGTTTGTCTTGCCAGCCGTGCCAGAACCTTATGAATATTTCGACACCAGTCCCCGTTCGTGGCATGACGGTGCGCGTTTCATAGAGGTACATTGCGCCCACTTCGAAGGTCGAATGTTCCGTCGGCACCATCATTTCTATGCCGCCGCCCTCGCGAGTAAAGTTGTTCCAGTCGTAGTGCTTGACGTCTTTGGAGGCCGTGATCTGCCCGAAGGCAATCAGGTTGGGTAGGAGTTTTTTCGTACCGTGGTCCTTATCCTTCCATACCGTCACGCCCTGCTTGGCGTAGTCCACGAACAAAGTGTTGTGCTGTTCGGTGGGGCTTATGTTCAATGCGGCGATACCCCAACTGCTTCCCGGGAAGCGTCCGCCCTGACCCCAACCTACCCAATAGTTGATATCGGTAGTGGGAGCTGCCGCCGTCACGCCGCTGACGAAGCGATGTTCAGCGGTGTACCCCAGGTCAGCTCTAACGAGGGCGCCAATACTCTTGTATGTGAATGTCCTCGCCAACTTCAGGCCACCACTGGCACGAACAAAACGGTTCCAGTCCAGGCTGTGCTGGTCAAAGCTGTCGGTCGTGTTGACGTAAGCACCAAGATCAAATGGGCCCACGGTGCGGAAGACCAGGCTCTGTTCTCCGAACGCCCGTACCGCGAAGTCCTTTTCCAGCGGACTGGTTCCGCCCGAATCAATCCACATGCTGCCTTGGCCCGTTGGTGCCGTACCCGTGATCCTTGGAGCGGTGTCTTGGCTGGTGATGACCTGTGGCGCCATGACCTCCTGAGCGCTAGCCACCGATGCGCATAGCAGGAACAGAAGTGCGAACCTCATGGTGATTCCTACCTCCTCTGGTTTCCCTGCCTCTTGTTTCCCTGCAAAACTTGTTGGCCTTTGACCCATTCCAGCCTCGCTCCGTGCGTTTAACTCTTAAAGTGAGCCTTTGCCCGAAGGTAAGGTCGCTGTGACCTCGCTGCGGTTTACTTCGTCCGTATCCGGGGGGAGAGAAGCCGTTACACAGACCGCCGGTTGGACACTGTACGTTCGGACAGGAGAAGATTGCGCTCCCCTGTCCGTTCGGCCAATGGGCCTCACGTCCCGGGAAAAAGGTACAGAGGTACCCCGTTTAGGGGGTACTGCCGGCAGTAGTACGCCCCTTGGCCGGATGTGTGCGCAGGAAGACGATTTAGGGGTTGGGAGAAATTCTGGTGGTCCCTCTGGACCTTTTCGGAAAAACAAACGGCCTAACCCTGGTCTGCGGCCTTCATTTACAGCTGATGCTGCCCGGCAGTCAGGCTGCCGCTCTCGCTGCAGGCGAGTGGGCGCGATCCGGGGCGCGCGAGTTTAAAGCTAAAGTCCGTTTGATGTGAAAAAAATTAACCCGTGGGCTTCTTGCGCATCGAAGTGATATGGACCAGATGGTAGTCCTGCCCAGTTTAGGATTCTTGGCTGTTTGGACTATCGGTCCATTCGCGTTTTTCATCGTTATCTCGTTCCATCACTCCGCAGATTCCTTGGGCTCGATGCTTCCATTAAGTGAGCCGAACAAGCGCGGGAGCACTCCAAAGAGTGGAGCGCGATGCTCGACGCCCGTCCAGAAGATGCTGGCGTCGCCGCTATGTTGACGGGCGCAACCTTCCGACGATGATCGGCCCGAGGGCATTCACAAAACTTGTATTTAGTAGTCCAGTAACGATTTTGTTCCACACTGCAACGCGTACGGAAACCGCTACTGCCACAGCTTCAGCAGCGAAGAACGAAAAACAGAATCTTCCAGGTAGACGCCTGCATCTATCGAGTGGAGCCAAATGAACAAAACAGCTCAGCGAAGGTCAGCACCGTGAAGAGTCAACGACGTGCCTCAGAATTCTCGAAGCTGCGCATTGCGGTGCGAGCCATGGCGTTTTTGCTAGCACTGGTTCTGTTATGCGCAGCGTACCCGCAACGTCTCGTCGCCCAGGATGTCCAAGATCAGCAATCTCCGACGGAGGGCCCGCCCGACGCCCCTTACATGCAGCAGACTCCCGAACAATTAGAACAATTGGTTGCCCCCATCGCCCTCTATCCCGATTCACTGGTAGCCCAAATACTGGCGGCCTCGACGTTCCCCGAACAGGTCGTCGAGGCCGACCGGTGGGTGCAATCGCATCCCGATTTGAAGGGCGACGCTTTGGCCGAAGCCGTGGACCAGCAGTCTTGGGACCCCAGCGTCAAAGCACTCACTGCGTTTCCGTCGGTTCTCGGCAACATGGACAAAAACATCTCGTGGACGTCGTCTCTCGGCGACACCTATTTCAATCAAGAACAAGCCGTGATGGACGCCATTCAAGTGATGCGGCGCCGCGCGCAACAAGCTGGCAATCTCAATTCCACGTCGCAACAAACTGTGACGACCGCGGACTCCGACATCGAGATCCAAGCAGTTGACCCCGAAGTTGTCTACGTTCCCGCGTACGATCCTTGGATCGTGTACGGAGGCCCGATTGTCGCTTGGCCGGGTTGGTATCCCTATCCGGGCATTTGGTATGACGGCCCGACGCTGTTCTTCGGAGCTGGCTTCGGCATTGGGTTCGTTGGGGGCTACGGGTGGGGCTGGCACAACTGGGGTTTCGATTGGCATCACCACTACGCCGTTTTCGATCACGCGCGGTATCAGTCGCCCAGCCGAACGTTTTACAACCGCGACGCGTACTATCGAGGCGAAGGTGCCCGCGGCGCTTATGACCACGTCGGGAGAGCTCAGCCGTTCGCTGGCGACCGCGGCGCTGCTCGTGGCTATGCCGAACCTCGCGGCCAGAGCGGCGTTCGTTCCGATGCCTTCAGCGGCATCAGCCGTGGTGGAGAGGAACGGAGTTTTTCCTCGCGCGGAAGCGCCAGCTTCGGCGGTGGAGGCGGCTTTCACGGCGGGGGCGGACGCCACTGAGCGCCCTCAGCTTGGAATTAAGTTGCTCTTCGTTTCTCACATTCAGAACGGGAGAATTGCCTGTGCGGCGAACGAAGCCAAACTTCTCAAAATTTGATTGGGCTGATCTTTTGAAGATGGCTGCGCTCGCGATGTTGCTGTTGGCGTGCTTCTCTGCCGGTTCCGCGGCTCAGGAAAAAGGCCAGAAATCATTTTCATCGCCAGAAGAGGCGAGCCAGGCTTTGGCGGCTGCGGCGCAGAGCAACGACGAAAAAACGATGCTCGAAATTCTCGGACCGGATACAAAGGGCATCGTCTCCTCGGGTGACCCGACTCAGGACGCCGAGAACCACACCAATTTCGCGCGCAAGTACCAGCAGATGCACCGCTTCGTAAAAGAGCCCAATGGATTCATCGTCCTGTACATTGGCGCGGAAAATTGGCCCACACCGATTCCTCTCGCCATGAAAGGCAATGCCTGGTTTTTCGACACGGAAGCCGGAAAGATGGAAATCTTGTTCCGCCGCATTGGCCGCAACGAACTTTCGGCCATTCGTATTTGCCAGGAGCTTGTGGCTGCCCAAAAGGAATATCACGCAGCGCAGAACAATCAGTACGCGAAACAGATCTTCAGCGACGCCGGTCAGCACAATGGCCTGTACTGGAAGGTCTCCGAGGGCGAGTCCCAGAGCCCGATCGGACCATTAGTCGCTTCCGCTGTTGCCGAGGGCTACCCGAAAGGTCAAGCCGGCCCGCCCACTCCTTATCGCGGCTATCTCTTTCACGTTCTCACGCGCCAGGGCAAGCATGCCCCCGGCGGCGCAAAGAGCTACATCGCGAACGGCAAAATGACCGAGGGCTTCGCCTTCATCGCCTATCCCGCCGAGTACCGCTCCTCCGGCGTGATGACTTTTGTCGTGAACGAGGATGGCATTGTCTATCAGAAGGATCTCGGCAAGAAGACCGAACCCCTCGGCAAAGCCATGCAGGAATACAACCCGGATCCCACTTGGCGCAAAGCCGAAGACGAGCCGCCACAAACCGCCAGAGCGCAGAAACCCTAGTATTTCTCACGACATGAAGCAAGCTCTCGAAAAAAACGGCGCAATTCCTGGCCGGATGACAAACTGTTACGTTTTTCACTACAACTGCTGGCTTTGTGTAATAGAGTCATCCTGTGCGTGCATGACTCGCAGATCGAGCCCTAACCTTGCAGCAGCCGACTTCGCCACGACTCCCTGTTCATGTTGGTAAGCATTGTCGTTAGGGAGCGAAACAACTACCCGCAATCTGTCCATTAGTCTCCGGATTTTTTCTCTGCAGGAAGGGGCGGCACATCCAGGTTGCGTGCGAGCCAGGGTAGGAGAACTCGCCGGAAAATGATCGGGTCTGGCCAAACTTTCACCTGGCGGCCAAGATGTCCGCCGGAAGGATTGATCCACGCTTCCTTGGGAATGTCGCCGGCATTCATGAGCTCGTAGATATCGGAGATGGGTACCTGTGTATCCTTTACACCGGCAATGATCAGCATCGGTGTGGTGGGCTTGCCAAGTATTCCCTGTTTCGCCAGCGACATTTTTTCGAAGATCGCAGCGATTTCGTCCACGCTGTTCACGTTGTCGAAAATCGCCATCAATGCCGGGACCTGATCAAAAAGATACTCGCGATTGCCCAGCAGCGATTCCGTCAGAAACTTTCTGGTGAAAAAAAGATCGGTCGGGGGCGACTGGACGCTGACGGCCTTCAGCCGGTCATGTTCCACAACGGACATTTTGGTGCCCCAGTATGCTCCCCAACTTACACCGTGGAAGGCAATTCGCGATTTGTCGACTTCCGGCCGAGCTTGCAAATAATCGATCACTTTGGAAAGCAAGCGGTCCGCGGTCGGGCTGGCTTTGATCGGGCATTGCCCGGTGCCAGGTCCATCTACCGCAAGGAAACCGATGCCGTAAGGAAGTATGGCGCCGAAGCTTTCGGTCAAATCCTCTTTCCGGCTGTCGAGTCCATTTACCGCGATTACCATGGGAACAGGGCCTTTTGCATCCTGCGGCAGGCGCATATAGCCGATAATTTCGGAGCCTTCGAAGGGGATGCGCACGACTCCGAGCGGCGGATCCCAAAACTTTGCGTGGGCCAAAAATGCTTCGATCGCTTTTGCGTAGGACTCTTTCTTTTTCGGCGAAGAAGGGATGGGCCACCGGCCAAACGAATAAACCCGCCATGCGCGGACGAAGTCGGCATTGGCCTTGGCCGGGTCTGACTTCTCCAACGATTTACCTTCCGCCATGTAGCGGTCTGCTACATGCATGAACGCAGCGGCCCATTCATCATTGTCGCGCGTCTTGACCGAAGTGAAGGCCTCCTCCACATCGGAAGGATCGAGGCCGATCATCGGATACATGCCGTTCTGCGCGCGCTTGACGGCTTCGACCTTGATTTCTTCAATGGTGCGTTCCGTCTTCTCCTGGGCGAACGCGGGCCTTGGAACGAAAAATGAAGCGAGCAAAGCTGCAGCAACCGACAAACGCTGGAGTTCCGTCTGTATGTTTAGCATGTCCCCTTTTGTCCCTTTTGTTCGTGGATGATCGGTGAAAATCGCTGTGCGGGCGCTTCCGGGAGCTCCGTCGCTCCGGGAACGGCTTCGAGCGCCCAACTCCGTCAGGAAATGAAGCGGCGCATTTCTAGAAAATAAATTTCAAGCCGAGTTGCACGGCGCGGCTTCCGCCGGAGCCGATTACCGGGTTCGAAGCGGCTACGTCCGGTGTCGCGCAGGAGCAGCCGAAACCTCCGGCGCCCGGAACCGATGGATCGTTGTGACCCCAGCCGTTTTGGCCGCCGAAGGGGTTGGCAAAATTCGGATGGTTGAAGATATTGAAGAATTCCGCGCGGAATTGCATGTTGACGCGTTCACCGAAGCGGAACATCTTCACGGTGGAGAAGTCCACATTCCGAAACCCGAAATCCCGGAAGGTGTTGCGACCCATCGTACCGAAAGTACCCGGAGCGGGCGGAGTCATTACGGACTTTCCTTCCGCGTAGCAGCCCCAGTTCGCGAGCTGGTTAGCAGCGGCTTGGCTACCCGCGTCCGCGATGCAGGTCGCAGCGGCGGCGGGCGCACCCGGCGCCACTCCGATCACGTTTCCGCCCGTGTCGGTAACGAAATTGGTGTTGGCGATCCACGGGATGCCGGTGGACTTTGTGGCTTTAAAATCCGAAGGACTCCCGGTGAAATCCCAGCGATCCACGCCCTCACCGGTTTCGCTCAGATCTGTTCCGGTGTCGATGACGCCCCAGGGTTGAGCACCAAACAGGCTGACTATGGTATTGAGCTGCCATCCTTCCAGCAATTGCGCATATCCCTTGATGCCGGGGACCGCATAAGTAGCGGAAAGCGTAAACCTATGCCTCATATCGAAGTCGCTGCTGGCATATTCGCGTTGCGGGTGATAACTATCCATCGGTAGACCCGAACCGGCGCCGAAATCCCAATTGGCTCCCACGTCATCGAGCGCATGCGAATATGTATAGCCCGCAAGGAACGTAAAGCCGTGATAGTCCCTGCCGGTGAAAGTCACCTGCAGGCCATCATAGTTCGATTTATAAATATTCCCCATCTGGTAGATGAAGCTAAGGTACGGGAATGCTGCGTTGAACGGCCGGCCCGACTGTTCATCACCCAAGGTATCCAACGCGGGAACGTTTTGGTTGACATCGCGGATACCGGCGAGCTTGGAACCGTGGTTGCCCACATAGGCTGCTTCCAGAGTGACTTTCGAATTGAAAGCATGTTGCACGTCCAGGTTCCACACATAGACGTACGGCGTTTTGAAATTTTGCGTGATTCCCATAATCGTGCAAGGACTGCCAGTCGTCGGACTGCAATCGATGGTGCCAGTCGGAAATACCGTGCCGCCGCCAACGTTGTCCCAGTTCAGAGCTGATCCAGGATAAGTGATCTGCCCGGTGGCGATGTTGCCGGTGCCAGGAGTTACTCCAATGCCGGCGGTAGGAATGGTCCCGAGGCCAAGAGTATTGTTCAGAGCAAGGAACGACTCCCAATTGATCGTTTCATAGATGATGCCAGCGCCCCCGCGGATCACGGTCTTATTGTTCCCGGCGATGTCCCATGCAAAACCAGCGCGCGGAGCGAGATTGTAAGGGTCGAGGTTATACGGGCCGCTGATGCCCTTGCCCACTTGCAGGAGCCCGGCGGTCGGGCTGAAATTCGCGAGCTGATCGTTCGAATCCTTGATGACCGTATTGAGTTCATAGCGTAAGCCGAGATTGAGCGTCAGATGGCTGGTGACGCGCCAATCGTCTTGAACGAACAGCGCTGTCCCCCAGTTGTGAATGTGGCGGGTTGGGTCACCGGTGAGAAGGCTGCCGTTGAGGGGAGAGCCCGCGAAGAAATCCTCAATCGGAGAAGAAGCAATGGTGCCGTCTGGAGAAGTGAAGGCGTTGCCGCCGAGAAATTTGAAACGTCCGCGCGTTCCCCCATAGGCTCCGCCGTTGAAACTATCGCGATGCTCTTCGATTCCGAATTTGACGGCGTGCTTTCCAATTGTGCGGGAAATGTGATCTACAAATTGATACCGGTCATCCGGGCCTTGAACTTTCGGCCAATTGAATCCACCAATTCCAGACACCGGAAATCCGAAGAAACCCAGGACGTTGATGCGCGGCAACCCGCCATACAGCGGGTTGGTTACGCCGGTGTTGAGCCCATAAGAGGATGCCAGGACATCATGGTCATTGGGAAAAGTGGGCTGGTAGAGGCGGTTGTAGCCGAAGCGAGCTTCATTGATCCATAGGGGAGCGGGAGTCCAGACCCAGTTCAAACCGACAACTTGTGCGCGAGTATGAATCTGCGTGAGCCATTTCGTCTGAAGTTGCGACGCATCCGAAACCGTTCCGTTGTTGTTCCCGAAAAAGTAGAGCCCACTCAAGGTATTATTTTTGTTCAGTTGATAGTCTATCTTCCCGACGACGTTGTCGACGCTAACGCTGTTAGGCAGCCCGTAATTGATGATGGTGTTTCCGGCGGGATTCGTGCCGTTGTTGAGCGGTATGCCTGAACCGTTGCAGGAAATCGGAGGGCCGAGGGTGCAGCCGGCAATCATCAGACTGGCGGTGCTCACGTCATTGGGAATTGCGCCGGCCAGGAATGCGGCGTGAACATCGGCAATGGCGTTGATTGCGCTATTGGCGCAATCTCCGCCGGCAACGCCCGTGAAGGCGCAATCTGAACCGCTCGCGGGAGCGCCCAGGCCAACCGTGGCGGGAGTGGCGAGTTGGCCGACATTTCCCACGGTATAACGCTGCCCTTCGTAGGCGCCGAAGTAAAACAATTTATCCTTGATGATCGCTCCGCCGCCGGTTGCGCCGAACTGCTTCAAATTTCGTGGAGACTTTTCCGTACCGACGGGATCGTAATAATTTCGAGCATCGAGAGACGTCGTGCGTCCGAATCCGTAGGCCGTTCCGTGCAGGGTATTGGTGCCGGACTTCAGGCCGACGCTCACGATTGTGCCGGGCTTCCATCCGTATTCCGCAGGCGGATTCTGGATTACGTTAAATTCCTGGATGGCGTCGATCGGTAGAATCGTTGCGGAGTCGCCGGCGATTCCCGCACCGTTAATGATGCTCTGTCCAGAAAAAGGCTCGCTGTTGAAGAGCCCGTCGATCAGGTAGGCATTGTCTTCCGCGCGCAAACCGTTGCTGCTGGTCGTGGAAAATCCACCGCCCGGGTATCGAACCACTCCAGGACGCAGCTGCAGGAGATTTTCGTAGTTCCGGCCGTTTAATGGAAGTTCGTTAATTTCTGCGTTGCTCAGCGTTCCGCCAAGCGAAGAGGTCGTGCTGTCGAGCAAAGGGATCTCCGCGGTAATCGTGACGACCACGTTGGAATCGCCGGCCCTCAAGGTGGCGTCCACCCGCACGTCCTTGCCGACTTCGACCGGAACACTCTGCGCTTGAAACCCGTTGAATCCTTGGGCTTCGACGACAACCTTATAAGTGCTGGGTTGCAAGTCGTCCACGACATAGTCGCCGGCATCGTCGGTGACGGTGGCGTGACTGATGTTCCGTAACGTGTCTGTGACGGTTACTCTCGCACCGGCGACGGCGGAGTCTTGCTGGTCATGAACGCTGCCGAGAATGCGGCCATTTACCGATTGAGCGTGCACACCGCTGGCGGCAACAAATGTAAGAGCTACGAGTCCGGCGGCAATTTTGCGCAGGCGCGGAACGTCCTTTTTGAGCAAAGGAAACATGGGGACACCCCTCCAGTTCTAACCCCGGAACCTTGATGGTCTGATGGTGTTACCACCGTATATTTGAGGGTGTCAACAAATATCACTTAATTATTTCGTCGTAGTGTCCTAGATTGTCTGGCCTTCGAGCCTCGAGAAGGCCAGACCTTGCGGCGGAACAACGGTCTGCTGTATGGTGGTCCGACCAAATGACCAGCTCGCGGCCGGCAAACACACTTCGCAAGAGGCTTGCCCAGGAACGTTCATGTATAAAATTGTCCAAGCTCTACGGTTGTACGAACAGATCGTTCAGCAAATAGAAGATTCCATACTCAAGGGCGACTTGAAAGGGGGCGAACAGCTGCCCGCCGAAAGGGATCTCGCGCAGCAATTTGGTGTAAGCCGCACTGCGGTTCGTGAAGCGATGAAGACCCTGCGCGAAAAGGGCCTGGTGGAGGCCTACGCGGGACGCGGCACCTTCGTGACCAATGGAACCGCTCGTTCGATGCGCCAGACTCTTGATCGCATGATGCGCAGCGGCCCTTCCGAAGGCGCCGTGCATTTGGTGGAAGTCCGAGAGATCCTCGAGCCGGAAATTGCCGCGCTGGCCGCGCAACGTTCAGACGAAGACGCGCGCTCCGCGATGCGCGAATCCATCGCTGCAATGGATGCGGCGCGCCATGATGCGGAAGCGTTCATCGAAGGCGACCTCGATTTTCACCTGGCCCTCGCGGAAGCGGCCGGCAATCCCCTCATTCTCTCCTTGATCGATTCGATCGTAGGATTGCTCCGCGAACAACGGA
>Ga0210401_10004931_pt1 | contig 13811 bp, 20 predicted proteins | sample IncBWH32MmetaG_FD_150866 | JGI IMG/M metagenome (GOLD analysis project Ga0210401, IMG submission 150866) | Forest soil microbial communities from Barre Woods Harvard Forest LTER site, Petersham, Massachusetts, United States - Inc-BW-H-32-M | ecosystem: Environmental > Terrestrial > Soil >... | reverse complement strand
CCGAGCTGTGGCTTTTCGGCCTCCGGTGGTCGCGATCGCCCATCGGATACGGCGCCGTGTCAAAAAGCGCAGCAATTCCTCAGATCCGGGAAGAAGCTGAGGATTGCGGCTGGCTTTGATGAATGCGGAATTGTGTCTTTTTTCGAGTAAACCAATATCAGCTTTGTGAGGGAGATTGTGATCCTCCCGAAGTACTCGGTGGATAAGTCATGTACCGCTCATGCCAACACGGCGATGAATTTTCCAGTCGGGAACAACAATTCCTACACTTCGCAGAGCACCAGACCACGCGACCACGCGCGCATAAACCGTGTCAACAAGCGTTCCATCCAGGCCGAAGAAAATCGCGGTATTGACAGACTTCATAATGTCACGCAACCTCATTGTTCTGTTCGGCAGCTCGATCACCAAGGCTTGTCAATCACGACGGAGAAGCCTTCGAAACGCTGTCCTTGCCTTTACGCGCCTCACTTCCCTCTCCTCCTGGAGCGGGCGACAACCGGTTCGCAAGTGGCAATGGCGTAAGTACTGATGCCGGAGGAGTCATCGTCGGACGCTCCGATTATCAGCCCCAGGCCCAGCACCTTTATGAATCGCTTCAGGCCGCCAGAGACCCCCCGGCATCGCCGCCTCAAGGATCCGGTTCCACCAGCGGGAGCGATTTCAGAAATTTTCTCGCGCCCTCGGTAGGGCTTCGTGACTTGGCTATTCATGAATGCTGATCCTCATTATTCTGACGATCGACCGGCCCCGGCGTCCGAGCAGCCCAAGACTTGGCGATATGATTGAGTAAAGGATAAGGAAACGGGGTGAGTTATTCCGTTTCCTTGAATCAATAGACTCATAGACCGCAGGTCCGAGTATCCTGTGGCTCGAATGGAATCTGGACGGCTTGGGCTGGCTAGGCTCGCTTTCGTGTTTTGACCTCTTCCTTCTGAGATGAACGTTTCTCCGAGCGCTTACTCAAACCTCCAGCGTTTGATCCTTCCAGATTCTCAACGCCGCGATCAAGCTCGAGAGCTTCGACAATCTTCCAGTCTCCGCCCTCGTTCCATGGACCGCGCGCGTCCGTTTCACCCTCGTCGCCGGTGCCGGTGGAGTCGTTAAAATATTGATCGACCAGGACGGGCGTGGGTGGAATGTTGCCGATCGAAAACGGTGCTTTTCCCATGCTTTCTAGAGCCGCAGTGAATGCCTTCATGTGGGTAATCTCGCGCGTCATAAGAAATTGGAGAGCATCCTTCGACCCCGGATCCTCACAGAAGTCGATCAGCCGCTCGTAGACGATCTTGGCGCGCGCCTCAGCCGCGATGTTGCTGCGGAGATCGACGTCAAGTTCGCCCGTAATTTTAAGGTAGTCGGCCGTCCAGGCGTCGCCCATTGAGTTAAACAAGCCGACCCCGCCACCGCCGGCGATGGCGATAAGTGGGTCTACTTCCGCTGAATCGCGATCTTTCTTCATGGACTTCAGGTGCATCCGCGCGAGTGTACCGACGATTTCCAAATGACTGAGCTCTTCCGTGCCGATATCCATCAGCATATCTTTGCGATTGGGATCGTCACAATTGAGGCCCTGAATCGAGTATTGCATTGCCGCTGCAAGCTCTCCGTTTGCGCCGCCGAATTGCTCCAGAAGCATGTTCCCGAATCGCGGATCGGGTGTTCCAACGTTCACCGTATACATCAGCTTTTTGATATGGTGGTACATAATTCCTCTTTTCCGGGGGGTTGAATGGGGTTAAAGGTTCTGCGTTAACGTGAGAATATTTCAGGCCGAGATTTCGTGATCAAACTCGAGGCGGTACAAAGTGGGGGTCCCGCCCGCCGAGGCCGGGACCCGGATGAGACCGTTAGGAAGCGCGACGCTGGCCGCCCTGGTCCTGTTGCTTCTGTTTGTCATCCTGCTGGTTGGTGTCTTGCGTAGGATTCTTCTTCGATGGATCATCTTGTTTCTGTTGTGGTTGCCCGGATTGGCCCGGATTCTGACCCGGATCCTTCTTCATATCATCTGCCATGTGATTCTCCTTTGAGCATCGCGCTTAGAAGTGCGACTGCGTTATTGTGTTGCGATCATTAGTTGCACGATAGGCCTGTTCGAGTTGGCCTAGACGTGCGGTGTCTTCGGCGGTTAAAAACAAATCGAGAGGTACGGGGTGGCTACGGCCGACACCACTCTAAGCCTCGATTGATGTCGCCCAGGCGCAGCGTCAAATCACTGCTGGACTACGCTCATCTCGTCCACTACGTTATCCGCGTTGTACGGCTCCGCCTGCAAGGGAAGTGGCGGCTGACGCCAAGAAAGCCGCGGTCATAACGAGTCCCAAGGCCCACACCAGAAATCCATGCGCCGTATCGCGAAAGAACTTAAGCAACTCGAGCGGTCTCCGTTTTTTCGCCACTGGCCTCACCGGTCGAAGAAATATCCTGAGCGCCTGTGCGTTCCAGTATTTCTTTTGCCCGCTTGGTCTCGTCGGAACTGTCCGAATGAACCGAAAGCAGGATGCCGCCATCTTTGACGCGCCCTTCGTAGCGCTTAGCCTCGTATTCGGGAATTCCCATCCCAACGAGAGCGCCGGTCAATCCACCAACAGCACCTCCCACGCCCGCCCCTGCCAGGGCTGCCATGATTGGTCCCGCAGCTATGAAAGGTCCGAGTCCGGGGATTGCCAGGGCGCCTATGCCAACGAGCCAACCCAGTCCTCCGCCTAGTAACGCTCCCGTTCCGGCCCCAGTCGTTGCGCCCTCAGGTGCCTTGGTGCTTTTCTCGTGCGCGAAATCCTTCGTGCCCTTGTTTTCAGGAAACAATGCCGAAACGTCATTGTTGGAAAATCCGGCTGCCTTTAGAGCTTCGACGGCGCGGTCGACGTCCGACCGGTCCGCATAGATACCAAATACCGCTGTGTTCTTTCCCGCCATGGATGATCTCCTTTATATTTAGTGCTTGTTGTTCCTATTGCTTGGGTTTGACTTCCAGTTCGCTGGTGACGTTGTTCTTGCCGGCGATTTCCGCCGCTTTGGCCTCGATGGCAGTCTTTTCCTGATCTGACCGCACCGGCCCCTTGAGAGTCACCATGCCGTTCTGCGAGATGATCTTCAAGTTATGGGCATAGGTAGACAGAGATTTGTCCTGCACCACAGCACGCCGGATCTGCCGAGTCGTTTCCTGATCGGCCTTATTTGCTTTTTGTTGATCCGCCGTCGGTGCTGCCTGGTTTTGATCCCGCTGGTTGACCTTGGTGTTATCCGGGGCTGGCGCACCGGCATCCTGTGCTGTCGCCAGCACCGATCCTACGGTCAGCAGGCACACGAGTACGGCCATGCTGAAAACGATTCTGAGGACATTTTTCATTTAAGTCCCCTTCCTGTGGGCGCAATGACCACAAACAACCGTACACCCGACCCCGATCACCGTCTGTAACGTCCACACAGTAGAGACTCATCTATAAGTTTGTAGTTGCGACGCTCTGCCGACACCTGTTCACCAGATACCACAAGGAAAAATGAAAGCGTCACGGAGATCACGGACGCTTTCATGATGTGAGGGATTAAGCCACGCGGCGGGACTTCTTTTTGTCTGCCTGGAACACTCCTTTTTTCTCTTCTTCTTCTGCGCCTTCCTCCCCGTTTGCTTCCGTATTGATCTGTTCGGCGAGTTCGGTCAATTTCTCGTCCGTTTCTTTCTCTTCGTCGAGCGTCTCGTTCAGCAACGCAGCCTGATCGGATTCCCCGAGCTCCTTGGCGAAGGCGCAAACCGTTCCATAAGCCGCGATCTCATAGTGCTCGACCCGCTGCGCAGCCCCAATCAGCGCGGCATCCATAAGACTGCCTTCAAAGTCTTCTGCCATGACCTCCGCGCCTTCCTCAATCAGGCCTTGCATGCCTTTACACGTTTTGCCTTTAGGACTTTCACCGAGAGTCTTGAAGACCTTCTCCAGACGTTCCAGGTGGCCTCTGGTCTGTTCGAGGTGTTCTTCGAAGCCCTGCCGTAACTCGTCAGACGATGCCGCCTTCGCCATTTTTGGCAGCGCCTTGACGAGCTGGGTTTCCGCGCTGTAAAGATCCTTCAGTTCATCGATATAAAGCTCTTTTAACCCTTCCGACATTTTTTCCCTCCATAAAACGATTTGATTGGTAAGGCCGAGGATTTCAGAATAATTGTGGAAATGCCCGCCCCAGTCTTACTCCATCGTCTGCCTTTGGACTTCAACCTGCAATCAGGTGAACCGCGTATTTCGGTGCAGAAAATCCTGACTAGCTCACGTTCATCGCGGCGATTGCTGCGGCATGCCGACTCTCTCACCGAACCACTTCTCGTCGCAGCTTGGCCGTCAACGCGAGCGCGTTTTGAATTGCTGCTCCCGAGGCCGTATTGTCGAACACGCACCAAACCCGTGCGCTCAGTGCGAGACTTGTCACTTGTGCGGAGAGAGCATCGAGGAAATCATCGGAGTAGGCAGAATAATAACGGCGAGGCGAGCCATGGAGCCTAAAATAAGCCAGGATTGTTACGCCACCAGGCCGGCGGGCAGTAGGGCCGCACGCAGGATCGGCGGCGACGCGGGCAACATGAAATTCCTTCAGCAAATCGTCAACGCGGTTACTGAACCAGCTTCTATGACGCGGTTCCCAAACCACGTCTCCTCCATAGTTTTGCCGAAGGAGCGTTAGAAACTCACCGGCACGAGTGCGGTCAAATTCGAGACTCGGCGGTAGTTGGATTAGTATTGGCCCGAGCTTATCGCCCAGAAATTTAATGTGCTGAAAAAATTCGGACAAGGCCTCAGAACTACAATTCAGCTCTGCTTCATGGGTAATTGTCCTCGGGGCTTTAACCGAGAACCGGAAATCAGCGGGCACTGACTGGGTCCATCGTTCCCAGGTTTCTTTCTTGTGGGGCCGATAAAACGACGAATTGATCTCGCAAGAGTTGAACACTTGCGAGTAACGGTCCAGGTGGCTACCCACAGAAGCGAAACGGGCAGCGGCGTGGCTTGGAATACTCCACCCTGCACACCCAACCCGAACAGGCGACCGCGAAGAAATGTGGTGTTCTTCAACCACAACATCGTCTGGGCTGGGGTCCTGCATTTTTCAATAGTTTCCCTGGCTGCATTTAGTTGAGAAGAAATACGCCGGAATCAAGCGATTCCACGGTCGCAATGTGGCTGGTTAACTCGCACGGCGAAGTTTAGGTCGCCGGTCCTCTTTCTTCGTCGGTTGCTCGACCGCTTCAACCGCCATACCCTTCACGTAGACCATGTCTCCACCTAACCACCCGCCGAAGCCGACCGCCGCCATTCCTATTGCGGATAAAATAAGCGATATATCGCTCTCGGACGACACGCGGAATCTCGCCCACAGATTGACGGCGAAAATGACGACGGCGCCCAGGTTTACCAGCAGATGCATGGTTGCAATTCGCTTCATGTCCGCTTCGTCTATGAAAAAATAGTCGATCAGTCCCGGCACCGCGGCCACGACGGCGCCGACAACGCCACCCGCAACACAGTACAGTGCGACCGTACTCCACAATGCAGTGCTCCCGAACGCGTGTGTCAGATCACAGACGAAGGCAAACGTCCACAATCCAGTCGGAACCCCTACCAGCATCGGGTGAAGGAGTGGTTCTTGAAACTTGCTGGACTTGCCATAGAGTTTTCCTTAGAGCTTGTAACAAAACCTCCACACCCGGCAGCGCCGGTCCGCTCATTGTAGCCTCGCGTACTGCCGCTTGCGGCCAATCGTCATGACCGCGCTCGCGACGGTCGCCGGTATGCTTCCGCTGGCTTTGGCGTTAGGCGCGGGTTCACAAATGCTTCAGCCACTTGCCATCGCGGTAACAGGAAGGGTTTTCATTTCCATGGTTCTGTCCCTGATCATCACGCCGATCGTGTATTTCCAGCTCGCCCGCCGTGGCGAAAGATCTAGATAAACTAAGCTTGTCATTGCCGGTGAAGGAGTTCACCGTTGGGGCGTCCGATGACTCCTGACAAGATGGTGTCTTGATCGTTGTTCCCGGTCGCCGCGCGGGATGACAGCCTTTGGTACATTGAGCGTTGTGTACTTGCCCCCCTTCAACGCGAATCCATGCGAAACGGCGAAGAGTGAAATACTGGTATTGTGGGCGCGACGACCTCAAACACGGCGCACGAGATATACAACTAACAGAACCACAAGAACTGTCCCTAACAAACCGTAACCTAACATACAGCCCCCTCGTTTGCATATTTACTTTCGCTATAAGCTACCGTACACCAGCACTACATCACCGTAAGTAACGTGAACACTGTAGGTGTTCATCTATAAACCGGTACCAGCTAAGCACTGGGAATTAGAGATGGAAAGAAGCGGAAGGCTCGTGTGATGACGATCGACATTTCTAGAGTGAGCGTTTCTATCGTCACTGATGGGTATGCCAGCGTTCTTGACCTGATGGAAAACTGGCCCGATACGGATCCATGCAAAGGCCAAAACGCCGAACGCCAGTTCGGACGCTGGACACGTTCATCGTCATAGCAACGACGATGAGCATTTTTGCTCCAAGCGATTCAGACAGTCCCGACTCTTCTGGAGCGGCGCTAACTACTCGGCTTGCTCTGTTTCGGCGGAGCGGGCCGACCAAGAGTTTTCCCGCTCTGAACGAGAATCTGGATAAACGTGCATTCTACGCGGCTTTCTGGAAAGCGACGAATTGGGTCTTAGTGGCGGCCAAGCGCTGCGCCTTCCGTAGCAGTAATCGAGATCGCGGTAGCCCCGACCACGGCGCAATAACGCTTTGATGTTCCCATTCACTGCTTCTACAACACCCATCGGCACCTTGATTTTGCAGTAGTTCAGGATTCCTTCCAGATGGTTGAGTAACATCCGAGCCAGTTTCTCCATGGGCTTGAGCCGCTGCCAGCGGAGCTGGTCAATCCAGCTTTGGAGATAGCGCAGCATGGCTCCTTCATAGGTATAGTTTCAGAGTCGATCCAAGCTCTCCTTCAATAGATAAGCCTTCATCACCCGACGGTTGAGCGCGAACCGTTGATTGAGCTGCCGCTTCTTGTTGGTGTTCAGATGAACCCAGCGGGTCAGCAGCAGCCAGTGCTTGCCCTTGATCAACTCCCGCCCCGCCCCACCCTTGCGGAAGAATTCCGCGCGCCGAACCTCGGTCACCGCTTCGTTGGCATGCTGCATGACGTGGAACTTGTCGTAGATCAGGCGACACTGCCGAACCCACTGCTCCAGGCTCAAACCATAGGGCTCATGCATGTCCCCACAAGCGGCTCGAATCGCACTCCGCTGAAACGCGCGGAGCTGCTTCTCGAAGAACTCGTCCAGCGTTTCCTTCTTCCGTTCCCGCCCGAACCACAGCGCTTCCCCTGTTTCCAGATTGCTTACCACCGTGAGAAACTTTTGTTTCTTCCCCAGATAAATTTCATCTACCCCATCTGCCGCAACCCTGGTTTCCTTCGCGCCTCCGCCCAGCGCCTCAGATAGCGCAGATCGATGGCTCGGACCGTGCTGCTGGGTAGTCCAAACTGTCGCGCCACACGTCGCCCCGCCGCACTCTCACACGCCAACCCCACCCCCGCTTCGAAGCGCTTGCTGAACGGCGCCTTACTCGGCAACTGCGGTACTTTCTCCGCCTTGATTCCGCAGTCCGGACAGCGCACCCGATAGAGCTCGATCACCACCGTCGTCCGCTACTCCGACCACGGCAGATCGCGTACCTCGCGCTCCTAAACCTCTGCCACTTGGCTGATTCTCCAACCACAGCCGGCACACTCCAGTTTGCGGTTCCCGCGTTTACGACGCACCCACAGTCGCAGCCTCTTGGCTTCTTCCTCGATCTCGCTGCCATACACCCGGTACCCCGGCCATCCCAAAATCTTTGTCCATTCGTTCTCGCTCATCCTTCAGAGCGTACGGAAATCTTTCCCATTAGCAAAGCCCCGTCAATCGATCACTTGTTCAGATTCCTGCACAGAGCCAGTTTTCCCTTACCTCAACGGTGCCGGGACCTTACCTCATCCGGGCCATTTACGATTTTCGGTGGAGGGTCTATTTTGTCCGCGAAGCAGTTCTTAGAGAACTGTTAGGAGAGAGCGTCCTGGACTCGGGGGAGGGGCTCGGGCGCTCTCGCCTTGAACTACCAGTAGTTATGATCTGCTGTGTTTTCGGCGACCGTAAGAGCAGGTTTGGGTGTGCCATTGCTGCACCACGGAGTGACCGGATACAGATAATATTGAATTTTCGTTAGAAACTCCTTGATGCCCAGCGTCGGCGGACCAGCTACCCTCTTATACATTCCGCCCATGTAATCTAGCCCAAACGCATCCGTCGTAGAGAGAGTGAAACCAACCAACATCCAATTGCTCCACTGTGGGTCGCAGACGTTCATTCGGAGCCCCTTTTCTTGTTGCGCGGGGGTTGCGGATTTTGCAGGACCCGCCCCCAGAGTGCTCCCTCACACGGGGAACTACTTGCAACCTCACACCTATCTGTTAACTAAGCCTGCATTGCCCTGGGGTGCCTAGAATTTACGAGGAGCGTCTGCAAAGCCGAAATTTCCAAAATTGTGCCGTATTGCTCAGTCTCGCCCGCGCCCTTCCTTTACGCTGATCTCAGCTCCAAAGGAGGCGTCTATGGGCAGCTCCCCTTTTCCCGAAATACGCACTTTGCAGCAGTCCTGTCGATTTACGTGTTGAATTTTCTGCCGATGAAAACGGCAAGTCCGTTCACGAGGATTGCTACGTCAAGAAGCTCACGAGTTCGCGCGGCACTCGGTTGGAAGATCGCAAGTCTTGAGCCGCTGGGGCCACGATCCTACTGGCGTATAATTCGGATCGCATGGACCAATACTACGGATTTGAGTGTCCGAACGGTCACAAGATAGCCATGGGGATCGTGTCAGACGAAGGTTCCAAGAGCATGGCAGTGACCGCTATTCCCGAGCTGGATAAACCTATCATGTGCCTAGAATGCGGCGACTCGGGAGATTATACGCCGGACGATATCGTGGAGTTTGACGTGCCAGATTGCTACGTATCAGGATGTCCGCGTCTCTAATCCTGCCAACGCATCCGTCGAGCGTGAAAACGCCCATTACTGTCGTGCCACATAGCTACAAGTGAATCGGGTGCAGAAACCCCATCGTATCTTATCGGCGGAAGCTCCCTGACAAATGGGGCACTCCTCTGACACAGTGGATTTCAAATCCAAAACAAATGAGTTCGGTAAACCCGTAAAGTGAGCTTCCAGGCCGAAAACGACTATGATCAGCTCAGGCAATGCGGTGGCCATGAATTCCACGAGATTAGTGAATGGGAAGAGCTCTTTCTTAACGATGAGATACAGTGGTCTTATGGAAGGAACTGGAAGCGAAACATCCTGGTTTTTAGAGATTTGTAGTGTCGCTTCTACCGAATAACGTAACCAGCATCGTTGAGCAGGCGCTCGACAGCGAGCGCCAAGAAAATCATCATTCGCGAACCGGTTGCCGGGAATATTGCAGAGAACATTAGCGGTCACTCCCACCTGACCCACTGCGGCACCGTTGGCGAGGAAACTTAGCACATTCTTGCTGATCGAAAGACTCCAATCTCATTTGGTCTCGTCCTTCTTCTGGATTGTGTTTTGATCCTTCTGGATTGTGTTTTGATCGGTAAGTTGCGTGTCCAGCTCGTGAATGCGCTTTGCTCTGCTGTTGTATTCAGCCTGTTTTGCGTGCGACAGACCACCAAAGATCTCGTCTTGCCGAGCCTTACTTTGTGCCTTCTGAAGCCCACAGTCAATTCGGGGTGGGAATTTTTATCTTTCGTCACGGAGACCTCAGTGGACGACACACCGCCCACCTGTTGAAGCTAACATAGATGGTGTAACAGTTTTGATAGGTTGTTTCATGTAGCCGGCAGTGTTATTCACTTACGACGATGCGAAATGCCAGCTTGGTGTCGGTACGAACGGTAAACAGTCACAGGTTTTCTATAATAAAGAGTCGTGATGGAATGCGCCGGGCACCCGTGTGCAGTTCACACGCTTCCTTGATCGCTGCGTAATTCATCAATAGCTATGATCGTCCCAGTCATTGGCAGTCCTGCATGTACATCAAGGCAGCAGCCCGAACATTGCCACGCCATTCGTCGTTCCCACGAAGACCTTGCCGTTCTCGATCATCGGGGTGATGAACTTGTTGCCGGCGCCGAACTGATCGCGGCCGTTGCTGGCCTGGTTGCTGTTGTAGAGCTCGTTGAGTGTGCTGGCATCAAAGGCATGCAGCACCGCGGGGCTGGTATTCTCCACGGCCCAGACGATTCCGTTGCTGCTGCCATTCGCCGAGACGCTGGGCGTCGTCCCGGGATAGCCAAAGCTGTTGCTGGTTTGCGCGGTTGCGCTGGTCGACAGTTTCGCCTTGGTGATGGTGAACGCCTGGATGGGGCTGCCCACGGACCCGTAGTAAACCGTGTTGTTGAAATATGCGGGCATCGCCCAAACCCCTCCGGGCAACGCTCCCGCGAGCTCCTGATAAATGCTGCTGTTGTTGGAACTGAACTTGCCCATCGAGTCACGATTCACCACGTACAGGTTGCTGTCTTTGCCGGCGCCGACGGCCAGATGCACAGTATGCCCCGCGCCGTCGCTGAGGTCGGGTAGCACAATCGTGCCCCCGGAGCCGAGGTCGGTGTCGCTGCTGTTCTCCGATAACTCGTTGTCCATCTCGAAATAGTCGGCCACGGCCAGTTGATTGCCGGTGGTTGAGAGCTTCATGAAGGCGTTGCCGTAGTCGCCGTCGCTGGGAAAACCAAGCGCGTTCAGAGTGGTGTCAAAGTCTCCATTGGCATCGAGAAAATAAATGTTGCCCGAACTGTCGGCAGCGAGCCCGGCTCCCGCCATCCAGATAGCGCCCTCGTTGCCGTTGGGCGTGATGTTCAGCACGCTCGTCTGTGCCAGCGTGGTTTCGCTGTAACCCATGATCCAGCCCGTATAGGGCCGATCGTCACAGTGCGAAGCCCAGCCCGTATAGATGACGCCATTCAGCAACAGGAGCGCAGCGCGTTCCTTGTACTGTTTGGGATCGAAGATCACGCTGGTGCCGTTGCTGTTGTCGCCGGTACCGGGATAGGTCGCCTGAATATCTACCGGGCCACTGAACAATTCCGTTCCCCGTGCGAGATCTAGCGCGTGCAGGCGCTGGTGGTAGTTACCCGACCCGTCTTTCGACATGGCCACCACATATATCGCGCCGTTCGGACCCTGAGTGCGATCGATCACCGGCGTCGAGGTCACGCCGATTTCAGGGGTGACTTGCCCGCAGCCTCGATTGTCGGACGCAGTTTCGCCCGTCTTCAACGTTGTGATCTGCCAGATCTTCGTGCCGGAATCGGCGTCGAAGGCATAGACCGAATCGTTCTCCGTTGGAACGATAAGAAGATTGTGTGTGCCGTTGCTCGGAACTGAAACGCTCGAGGCATAGAGTGGCTCGGCGTCAACCATGCCGTCCACGGAATAGAAGCCAAGCTTGCCGAACTTTGCCGAAGTCACGTTGCTGGTCGTGAGCGTGGTTTCCGTCAGGTTTTGGCCAGTGCGCGCAATGTCGTTGTGGTAGGTCAGGACATCGGTAGTCGCGGGTGCCGCGGAGTTGACCGTCAGCGTAGCTGCTTTGCTGGTTGCGTTTCGTAGCGAGTTGCTGACCACCACGCTGAATTGGGTTCCATTGTCCGACGTTGTTGTCGCGGGTGTCGTGTAGCCTGCCGAGGTCGCACCGGTAATTGCGATTGTGCCCTTCTGCCACTGGTAGGTCAAAGGTGTAGTTCCTTCAGCCGTTACCGAGAAAGTTGCCATCTGACCGACCGTCACAGTCTGGTTCGACGGTTGTTGCGTAATCGAAGGCGCCACGGGGGTCGCGCTTACCGTGAGGGTGGCCGCGTTGCTGGTGATCTTTCCGGCGGAGTTACTGACCACCACGCTAAATGTCGAGCCGCCGTCGGAGGCCGAGGTCGGTGGGGTGGTATAGCTCGCCGAGGTCGCGCCATTGATCGGCGTCGCGCCCTTTTGCCATCGGTAGGCCAAAGGTGCAGCTCCTGCGGCCGTCACCGAGAAAACTGCCGTCTGGCCGGCCGTCACGGTCTGGTTCGCGGGCTGGTTGGAAATGGTAGGCGCGATTGCGCTACCGCCTTCAGTTCCGGACGTCGACACGCCCCCACCGCAACCCGCGAGAATCAAACTAACGGTAAGAAAACACAGTGTATTCGTTAGCCGTTGCAGATTCATGCCCCGCTCCAGGAAACCAGACTGGCAGCAATCATGCCAGCGGCAACTGCCCAAATTGTTCCGACAGCTTTGCTCCCCACGTAAAAAGGCACCAGCAGAGCCTCTTCGACAAACTTCTTGTCAGCAGTGCTCATTCCTATTTCTGCGCCACCGGTGCGTGGTTTTGAACCCGTTGAGTTAACCAGTGCGCCACTATTTTGAGTATTGTTTGACGGGTCGGTCGGGGCTGAATTGGTCTTGGCGATGACCGTAAGCGGAAACACTGTTGCGATCATTGCCAGCGCCCAATGAGGCAAAGTGTTCAGTTTGTTCATTGATAATCCTCCCTTGTACAGAGGTACTCGCCGGGATGAATAGGGACAATCGAGGAGAGGCCGTAGTCTCGCGATGTTTATCGCCTAGAGCCCCTGTGAACGTCCTGAGTCAGCGTTCGCAATCGGATCCGGTCGGACGAGGTAACCGCCCTAAACCTGCGGCATAGAGTGTCTTCTTCAAATAGCCCGGCGCACTGAAATTGATTCCATGACAATGTCGGCTCCCCCGCTCGACTAGAGTGGTGGTGCTGAATCCAACCAACAGGCTCGGGAAAAAGGAGTCGAACCATGATCGTAATAGGAGTAGATTTTCACCCCGAGTTTCAGCAAATAGCTTCGGTTGATACCGAGACCGGAGAGTTCCAGGAAAAACGGCTGGGGCATCGCGAGGAAGCGGAGACGTTCTATCGCAGGCTCACGGCCGCAGGGCAGAAGGTTCGCGTAGGTATGGAAGCCAGCGGGCACGCGCGCTGGTTCGAACGACTGCTGGCTGAGTTGCGGGTGGAACTCTGGATCGGAGATGCAGCAGAAATCCGAACCCGACGAGTGCGAAAGCAGAAGACGGATCGGCAAGACGCGCAGCTGATTCTGAAACTCATGCTGAAGGATGATTTTCCGCAGATCTGGGTGCCGAGGGAGAACCGGGATCTGCGGCAAATGCTGTGGCACCGGCATCGCATGGTGCAAGCGCGCACGCGAATCATGAACCAGTTGCAAGCGGTGGCGCTGAACGAAGGCCTGCGCTGCAGAAGCGGCTGTGGCGGGAGCACGGGCGACAGCAATTGGAGTCGTTTCGACTAGCACCGTGGGCTAGCCGGCGACGGCGCGATCTGCTGGAGTTGATGGATCGACTGAACCCGACGATCACTGAGTTGAGCCAGGCGATCGAGCAGGAGGTGGAGAAGTGTCCGGGGGCGAAACGGTTGATGAGGCATCCCGGAGTCGGTGCCTTGACCGCACTGGCCTTCGTGTTGATCATCGGCAAAGCCGAGCGCTTTGGCTCGGGCAAGCAGGTGGCGAGCTATCTGGGGCTGGTGCCGTTGGAGGACTCCAGCGGTAATCGACGACGCCTGGGACACATCACCAAACAGGGCAGTTCGATGATGCGCTTTTTGCTGGTGGAAGCGGCGCAGGTGACGGTGCGCAGTGTGCCCGAGTGGCGCAGCAATTATCTCCACCTGATGATGAGGAGAGGGCGGAAAACCGCCAAGGTCGCCATGGCCCGCAAGCTGGCGGTTCGTC
>Ga0210401_10004930_pt1 | contig 13812 bp, 13 predicted proteins | sample IncBWH32MmetaG_FD_150866 | JGI IMG/M metagenome (GOLD analysis project Ga0210401, IMG submission 150866) | Forest soil microbial communities from Barre Woods Harvard Forest LTER site, Petersham, Massachusetts, United States - Inc-BW-H-32-M | ecosystem: Environmental > Terrestrial > Soil >... | reverse complement strand
CTGGCCCAGAAGCATGACCAGCATCACGCTTGTCAGTCCGGCCAGGGCGCCCAGCGTAATGATGTGCGATGCCGTGTTGAGACCTCGATCCAAAAATGCGCGGGCGACCGGCGCCTCAATGTTAACCTGCTGCCAATGGACCATTCCGGTCAGCACGCCGGCTACTGCGATATACAAAACCGTGCACACCGCCAGAGAAGCGATCATGCCAATGGGCAGGTCGCGCTGCGGATTCTTGGCTTCCTGGGCGGTGGTTGAGACCGCGTCGAAACCGATGTAAGCAAAAAATATGTATGCCGCGCCGGCTCCTATGCCGGAAAAACCGTGGGGCGCAAATGAACTCCAATCCATACCCCAGTTGGCGCGATTGATGTAGTGGGAACCCAGGCCGATCACGAACAGGACGACTGCCACTTTAATCACCACGATCCCGGTGTTGAATTCGGCGCTCTCTTTGATGCCAATCACAAGAACGGTCGTGATTACGAGCGCGATCAGGAGGGCCGGTAGGTTAAAGCCTACCTCCGCGCCAAACAGATGCGGAGCGCCTAGCAGATCATGTGCCCGCTGCAACAATTCAGGAGACTGGCTGCTTATGATGGCGGAAATTTTATCGAGGTACGACTGCGTCCCGGGCACCAGAGTGGGGTCCGCGGCCGACGCCATTTGTCGCGCGATCACAGTCTCCGCCGTCTTTAATGCTGTCCAATGGTCATAAGCCAGCCACAGCGGCATCTTAACGTGAAAGATATTCAGCAACTCGATAAAGTGGTTCGACCAACCGGAGGACACAGTGCTCGCGCCCAGCGCGTATTCGAGCGTGAGATCCCAGCCAATGATCCATGCCAGCAATTCGCCCAGAGTGGCGTAGGCATACGTGTAGGCGCTGCCAGCCAGCGGAATCATCGCCGCAAATTCCGCATAGCACAGGCCCGCAAAGGCGCATCCCAGCCCGGACAAGACGAACGATAGAGTGAGACCTGGACCCGCGTACTGCGCTCCCAGTCCAACCATGACAAAAATCCCCGCGCCGATGATGGCGCCGACGCCCAGGGCCGTCAGTTGAAAGACACCCAGCGTGCGCTTCAGACTGTGCTCGCCGGTTTCCCCGGCTTCCTCCATCAGCAGGCGCAGCGGCTTTGTAGCCAGCAGATTTGCCATCCGTTTGGTTTCTCCTCAGCTTAAGTTGACACGCTTGCCTGACGCGAACCCCGCGACCACGCAAAATACACCGGGATTCCCAGCAACACAATAATCAACCCCGGCCATGTGTACTGCGGCATGTAGCGTAATAGTACGACATCGATGAACAGCGCCATCACAATATAAACTGCCGGGAGTATCGGATAGCCAATGGCCCGATACGGCCGTTCGGCATCGGGATGCGTGCGCCGCAACACGAACAGTCCCGCGATGGTGAGCACGTAGAACACCAGCACCGCAAAGATGACGTAACTGAGCAATTGGTTATAGCTTCCAGAAATGCACAGCACGCAGGTCCAGACCATCTGCGCCATCAGCGAAACTGCGGGAGTCTTGTAGGTAGGATTCAGCCTGGCCACGCTGCGGAAGAACAGCCCGTCCTTGGCCATGGCGTAATACACTCGCGCACCCGCCAGAATCAGGCCGTTGTTGCAACCGAAACTCGACAGCATGATGGCGACGGCCATTAAGAAACCGCCCAGAGTTCCGAACATTTGGGTCATGACCGCGGTAGCGACGCGATCTTCAGTGGCGTACTTGATGCCGCGCTCCAGGATGGCGGCGCCATTGCGGATCCCGTCCAATGGCAGCGCGTTGAGATAAACGAAATTGCAGCCGATGTAGAGCGCGATCACAACCCCGGTGCCCAGTGCCAGCGAAAGCGGTAGATTGCGGCTGGGGTTTTTCACTTCCGCCGCCGTGAAGGTCACATTATTCCAGGCATCCGCCGAAAACAAAGATCCGACCTGGGCGACCGCCAATACCGTCAGCGTGCTGACCAGTACTCCACCGCCAATGTCATGCATCGCGCCAAGTCCGGCGTTGCGCCAGAAGTTTCCCTGAAAATTCGCGGCCAGCGCCTGGGCATTCCGTCCCAGAAAAATCCCCAGCAGAACCAAACCAAACAGCGCCGAGACCTTGGCCACGGTGAAGATGTTCTGAATAATTGCCCCGGTCCTGATCCCGAAAATATTGATAACCGACAGCACCACTACCAACAGGATGGCGGTCAAATTCTGCGTGTTCAGGCCTACATCCATATTGCCCAGGACCATGGGGCCGACGTGAATGGGCGGGACTTTCCAGAAATGCAGAATCCAGTTCGACGAAGAAACCGCTGGAAAGAAGACGCCGAGAAATTTGCCGAACGCCACGCCCACGGCCGCAATGGTTCCAGCTTGAATCACCAGAAACAGAGTCCACCCGTAGAGGAATCCCCACAGTGGACCCAGCGCTTCGCGCAGGTAAACGTATTGGCCGCCGGCTCGTGGCATCATGGCGGCCAGCTCGCCATAGCTCAGCGCACCCACAATAGTCATGAACCCGGTCACCAGCCAGGCGCCAATCAACAGGGCCGGAGAATTCACCTCGCGGGCGATTTCTGCGGAGACAATAAAAATGCCCGAGCCGATCATCGATCCCATGACCAGCATGGTTGAACTGGTGAGGCCGAGGCCTTTGACCAGTTCTTTGTCCTGGCGAGTGTGAAGATCCCAGTCGCTGGGGACGGCACCCGCCGGGATTTTGGGTTCAGTGCTCAAGTTTGCCTGTGTGGCCGCGCGCTCGCCCGCGTTTCGGCCTCGGCGGCTACTTTATCCTAAGATGCGCAGGAATGCCTCTGCTGATTTTCCCGGCTCCCGTACCAAACCGGATATCACCGCTACGGAATCCGCGCCGGCTTCGATGACCGAGAAACAGTTGGTGCGCGTGATTCCTCCAATTGCAACCAACGGTTTCCGGGTTAGTTCCCGCGCCCTGCGCACCCCTTCCAGTCCAATGATGGGATCGGGATTCGCCTTGCTCGCAGTGGCAAATACCGGCCCCACGGCGATGTAGTCAGCGGAGGTCTGGTGAGCTTTCCTCACTTGCTCGGGATTATGGGTCGACACGCCCAGCCAGAGCCCATCACCGATGACCTTTCGAGCGCCTTCAGCAGACAAATCATCCTGGCCTACGTGTACGCCGTCATACGCCGCTGCCAGAGCCAGGTCTGGACGGTCATTCATGATGAGTTTGACGGAATTTCCTAACCGAAGTTTCAGTTCACGAGCCTTATTCAGCATCTGGCGGGGATTGCCGGACTTGTCACGGTATTGCACCAGCGTGACGCCCGCAGTCTTTAACTCTTCAGCCGCTGAAAACATCTTGTCTTCGGGAAAATAGGAAGGCTCGAGAATCGCGTAAAATCGGGGAAGTCGAATCATGCGCCAATAAAAGCTCGCAGGTCAGACGAAAAAGTCCAGGCCTGCGCAGTTTAGTGCTTTTCTTTCCCGCTCTTCACCAGGAACCGCTCGATGAACGTCGTATCAATTTTCCCGGCTTTGAAATCCGGATCCGCTAGAATTTTACGATGCAGCGGGATGGTGGTAAAAATTCCCTCAACGATGAACATCTCCAGCGCCCTCGACATTCGCGAGCAAGCCTCGTTCCGGTCTTTTCCCCGCACCACCAACTTGGCAATCAGCGAATCGTAATAAGGCGGAATCACGCCCTCGGTATACGCGGCAGTGTCGATCCGCACCCCTGTCCCCCCCGGCGGGTGAAACGCCGTGATCTTTCCCGCCGAAGGCGTGAACTTCTCCGGATGCTCAGCATTGATGCGGCATTCAATTGCGTGTCCGCGATGTACGATCGGTCCTTGCAACACATCTTCCAGGCGCTCGCCCGCGGCCAGCCGAATCTGGCTCTTCACCAGATCCACGTCGGTCACCATCTCCGTCACCGGGTGTTCCACCTGGATGCGCGTGTTCATTTCGATGAAGTGCAACTTGTGGTCTTCATCCATCAGGAACTCGATCGTCCCCGCGTTCACATAGCCGATAGCGGAGAGCGTTTTCGACAGGATGTCACCGATCTGCTTTCGCATTTCGGGCGTCACCTGAGTGGAAGGTGACTCCTCCAGCAGTTTCTGATGGCGCCGCTGAATCGAGCACTCGCGTTCCCCCAGGCTGACGACGTTGCGATACTGATCAGCCAGAATCTGGAACTCAATGTGCCGCGGCCGCTCGATAAATTTCTCCATGTAGAGGTCGCCGTTGCCGAAGGCCGCCGCCGCCTCCTGTTGCGCCGCTTTGAAAAGCGCCGGCAGTTCTTCTTCGCCGCGGACAATGCGCATGCCACGCCCGCCGCCACCCGCCGAGGCCTTGATGATCACTGGAAACCCGACCTGCCGCGCCCACTCCAGAGCCTCGCTATCGCTGGCAAGAATGCCTTCCGACCCGGGCAGAATGGGTACACCATGCTTCTTCATCTCAGCCCGGGCCTTTTCTTTTTCACCCATCAGGCGCGTGATCTCAGGCGGCGGGCCGATGAACTTAATATTGCTGGTCTCGGCCACTTCGGCGAAGTTGGCGTTTTCTGCCAGCAGTCCGTAGCCGGGATGAATCGCGTCCACATTGCTGATTTCCGCCGCGCTGATCACCGTGGGAATGTTCAGATAACTCTGAGCGAGTTGCGGGGGGCCGATGCAAATGGCTTCGTCAGCAAAGCGCACGTGCAGCGAATGGCGATCGGCCTCGCTGTAGATGGCAACCGTACGGATGCCCAGTTCCTTGCAGGCGCAGATCACCCGCAGCGCGATTTCTCCCCGATTGGCAATCAGGATCTTATTGAACATTCAGAAATCTTTGTGGAGGACCCTAAAACCGGCTTCACTGCTTACTTCCGGCGAATCACGAACAACTCCTGCCCGTACTCGATGGGCTGACCATTCGCCACCAGCTTCTTCACGATCTCGCCGCCCACATCCGACTCAATCTCGTTCATCAATTTCATGGCCTCGACGATGCACAGCACCTGCCCCAGTTCCACCACATCGCCCGCCTTCACGAACGGCGGAGACCCCGGCGACGGTGACTCATAGAAAGTTCCCACGATCGGTGACCGCACCGAATGCAACCCCTCCTCTGCCGGCGCTGCCGTCTCCTTCGCGGGGTGCGCGGCGGGGCCTGGAGCACCGCTTACAACAGGCACCGAAGCGGACGCCGGATGGACGGCGAAATGGGGCGTTGACTGCGCGATGGAAACTACATGCTCGCCGGCGCGCTTGATACGCACCTTGACGTCGCCGCGTTCCAACTCGAACTCGGCAATGTCCTTTTCGATTAAAAACTCTATGAGTTCCTTCAGCTCTTTTTGATTCATTGTCGACGGTAGGACTGCGCCTGCTTCCCCCTGGGCAGCCTGAGGCACAGGAGATCGTTACAGGATCAAATTGTTATCAGTTCCTTCTCTGTGGGAGTCAGAACCTGGCACCCGTGTTCCGTAACCACAACCATGTCTTCAATGCGAACACCTCCGACGCCGGGGATGTAAGCGCCGGGCTCAATCGTGATCACCATGCCCGGTTGCAAGACATCCTCCTGCCCAGCCGCAAGGCGCGGAGCTTCGTGGATTTCCAACCCTACGCCATGCCCTGTCGAATGTGTAAAATACTTACCTAAATGCCTATTTTGCAATATCTTGCGGGCTGACCGATCAACTGCCCCGGCGCTGATTCCTGCCCTGACCGTTTCCACGGCCGCCTGCTGTGCGTCGCGTACGGCTGCATAAATCCGTCGCGCCTCCGGGCCAGGCCGCCCCACACGGACGGTACGCGTCATGTCAGAGCAGTAGCCCGCGAGTATAACACCAAAGTCGCAGACCACGAACCCATTGGCCGGAATCGCCGCCTCGGAGGCCCGGCCGTGTGGAAGGGCCGAGCGAGGGCCTGACGCAATTATAGTATCGAACGACATCCCTTCAGCTCCCGCCCGCCGCGCGGCATATTCGACTTTGGCCGCCACCTCGGCCTCCTTCACACCAGGACGCATCGCTTTCAGTACCGCGTCGAACAGACTTGCCCCGACGAGAACTGCTGCCCGCAGACGATCGATTTCGTCCCCGTCCTTGATCATGCGGGCTTGCTCGATCAGCGGCGGTGCGCTTCGCAAGCGCAAGCCGGACGATAGGGCCATCGCCAGACGGGAACGATCGGCTACACTCAGGTGCTCCGCCTCGATACCCAACGTCTTCACGCCCAACTTCTTCGCGTTCTCGGCCAACCATTCACCAGCAGCCGCCAGAGGCGACTTGCGGGCCACGACTATCCGCGCGCCTTTAACCTCAACACCGGCTTGTTCCTTATAGCGACCATCGGTGAAGAACAGGCTCTTACTTTCGGTGACGACGATCGCGCCCGCGCTTCCGGTAAAACCACAAAGATACCGGATGTTGGGAGGGTGGATGATCAGCAGTCCATCGAGGCGTTGGGGCGCAAGCTGGCTCTGCAGCCTCCGTTGTCGGCCTTGGTAATCCACTGTGGCAAGTTTAGCAGGGCGGATTCAGCTGCAGTCGCAGCGGAGGACCTGAGGTCAAGACAAAACCGCCGGTGCCTTGCGCAGGCGACCGGCGGCTGTCTTTACGGCTAACTGGCTGGCTAGGTCTGGATGATCCGCGGAGTGATGAAGAAAATCAGCTCCTGGTTGGTGGTGCTGACCTGCGTATGTTTGAACAGGTTACCCAGGTATGGGATGTTGCCCAGCAACGGCACCTGGCTTACCTGCACTGAGTTGTTGGTCTGGATCACACCGCCGATCACGACCGTGCCGCCATCGGTGACCAGTACCTGCGTTGTGGCCTGTTGCGTGACCAGCGTCGGGTTACCCTGGATGGATTCGCTGAAGTCCGGCGTGGTGTTTTCCACGTCCACGTTCAGGAAGATAGTGCCTTCCGAGGTGATCTGCGGAACTACGGTCAGCCGCAGGAACGCATCCACGTAGGTCACAGTGGGCGGACCGCCCAATTGGGCCTGGGTCACGATGGGCACTCGCACGCCCTGCCGGACCAGCGCCTGGATGTTGTTCTGAGTCACGACCCGCGGACGCGACAGTATCTTCACCAATCCCCGCGATTCGGCCATGGTCAGGACTGCATCGATACGCACGCTATTGCTGGCGTTGGTGAAATTGATGCCGCTGGTAGGACTCGTCGAGCCCAGATTCGAGAACAGCGGGATCTGTACGCCGGTGGTTGAGGTCGGCACCGAAGTCCCGATGATGGGGTACTGGGGAGCCAATCCGAAGGTTGCGACCGGGGTTGTGCCAACCGAATTGGCGCCGCCGATGTGCGTCGCGGCATTGCCCCATCCAAAGCCGAGCTGGGTGCCGATGTCCCGCGCGAAGCTGCGATTCGCCGACACTACCCGGGCTTCGATTTCCACCTGTTGTGTCTTGCGATCCAGCTGGGTGAGCAGCGCATCGATCGCGGGAATTACGGAAGGAACATCGGTCACGATGATCGCGTTGGTGCGTTCGTCCGCGATTACATCTCCACGCGAAGAGATGAACTTCTTGCAAGTGACGACCAGGTCCTTGGCATGAGCGTAGCTCAGAAAGCGGGTGAAGGTGGTCTTATCCACCGCCAGCGCTTCCGCTTCATGCTGGGCGCGGCGTGCATCAGCTTCATGACGCAGCGTGTCCACGGTTGCGATTCTCAGAACGTTCCCGTCAAGCTGGCGTGCAAGATCGTTGTTCTTCAAAACGATGTCGAGTGCCTGGTCCCATGCCACATCATCCAGCACGATAGTCAAGGTTCCCTTCACATTGGGATCCAAAACCACGTTCAACCCGCTGATTTCGTGGATCAGGCGGAAGAAATCTTTCAGATCTACGTCCTTGAGATTGACCGAAATCGGCTCACCCGTGTACTTCGGCTGAGGAGCGGAGATGATCTGCGTCGACTGGTTCCTTTGCTCGGCCGCCAGATTGACAGCCGGTTGCATAGCTGTGGTGTTCGGCGCCTGGGAAGTCTGCATGCTGGCGCTGGGGGTCGGCAACAAACTGCCAGCCGGTGTATCCACGAACTTGGCCGCTTCCACCCGTGCCGGGGCAGTTGCCAAGGCGGGCTGGTTGTTTGAGGTGGCCTGCTTGGCTTGGAAAGAAGGCTCAACCAGCACAAATTCGCTGGCCGAAGAAGATTGCATCGGACTCTGAACAGCAGCCGACACCTTAGCTGAGGGTGCGCCGACCGCAATCTGGGTCGGGGCCGCGGATGGGACCAAGGCCGTGCGATGCATGGATGCGGGCGCGATCACTGCATGCGGTGCCGCCACCGGCTTGGCCGGTGTGGCCGCGCTAGCCGCTGGGTGCAGCTTCACGACGAGCTTGCCATCGCTGCCGGGCACCAATTCGTAGGTGCTGGCGCTGAGCAAGTCGATCACGACGCTGGTGGTGGGAGGCGTCTGGCCGTCCGTGCCAATACGGACGCCCTTCACGCCGTTGCTGTCCACGCTCAAATGGTTCTGCGCAGTCGCCGCCACGGTGTTAGGCAGACTCACCACTACCCGAGCCGGCGATTCCAGCGTGCTGACCGTGGGCGCGATTTGCCCCCGGGAAGTTATCTCCACACTGATCCCGTCGTTCCCCCGAACCACATCCACTCTTTGCAGGGTGGCGTGTTTGGTGGTGTCGGTGGTCGCGCTTGGGGTTTCCCCGATCGCGCTCAGGACCATCAGTGGTAACAGAACAACCAGCAGTTGCTTTCGCATTTCCCTTCTCCCCACAGGCTCGCGTTGGCTCGCCTTGTGATCTGTTTCTCAAATTCCCTGCACGCCCATTCCGCCGGGCGTCCCCGGGCGCTACACCGCCGGGGTCGAAATCTTCTTGGTCACTTCCCGTTCGAACGGCTTACCCATCTTGTCCTCGATGGTCTCTTTGAAAATGATCGAGTCGCCGGTGATCCGTACTACATATCCATTGAAAACCGGATCATTTTCGCGGAGGAAATATGCCTTGTTCAGCGCATTGACCACCACTGCGATCATGCCCGAATCCGATTTCACCACTCCTTGCAGGCTGATCTGGTCGATGGCCAGGCAGCGTTTTCCGGTGTTGCATCCCGAGCCCAGCATGGTGCGGCTGATCACCGGGCTGATAAACGGATCACGCCGGCCGTTCGCTGAGTAGGTCTTGGGCTCCTCTTTCTTGGGCTCGACCGGGTTCTTCTTGTCCTCCACCGCGACCGCGGGCTGCTGCTCCGCCGGGGGCTTCACAGCAATGGCAGTCGATTTCTTCTTGCCCTTCGCGGCCGGAGGGTTAGAGGCGTTGGCCGGAACCACACTCACCACTGCGGTTTTGCCCTTGGCTGCCGGAGTATTGGCAGGGGCCTGACTCCCGGACCACTTCGCCGATGTCGTCGTCGCAGCGGGCGAGGAGGCGGGTGCGCTGCTTTGTCCCTGCCCAGAAGCCGCTAATGCTGCATTCTGGTCGATGGTCTGCTTCTCCTGCACGTTCTGCAGCGTGTTGCGGGTGTTCTCGATGACGTCCGGGTTCTGTCCCCAGGCGGTTCCGAGGGCGATTCCCAGTACCAGAATTGGAGTGGTCAGCTTCATAAGGCTCCCTTGGCTTTCGCCGTTGTAGTCGCGGGCGGCGTTATGTCATGACTGAAAAAGGTGGACGCCTGGCAGGTGGCCACGATGCTCTCATTCGGAGCGTACTGATATGTATGCTTGGTCTTGGCTTCGCCCGGCTTCTTCACGGTTGCAATCAAAACATTGGAGACATTGACGATGCGCTCCAGCTTTCCCACCCGGTCAAAGAAGTTCAGCACCGAGTAATAGGGCCCGTCGATTTCCAGGTCAAAGGGCACTTCGGTGTAGAACTCGCGGCTGGCGACTGGCTTCGCGGTATAGCGGCGGATCTCGATTCCGGTCTTCACCGCCTCGGCGTCCAGCGCCTTGATGAAGTTGTCGACTTCCTTGTCATCCGGCACAATGCGGCGTTCAATCTCCAACTGCTGTTTCAGATTGGCGACTTGCCGTTCCATGTCCTTCAGCTTGGGCCGGTAGGATTCCAGTTCCGCGTTTTCGTGCAGCTTGGCCTGCAGGCTCTGTTGCGCCTGGTCGTTGGCTTCACGCTTGGACTTGAACATGGTGTAGTGCAGCCCCACGCTCAGTAGCGCCGCCACCACCATCAGGGCCGCCCACTGTTTGATCCCCGATAATTCGCCGAAGTTCCCCATAGTCTCCTGCCCTCTTAGGACTTTCCCTTTTCGCAGGTCAGTGTGAACTGAAATGCCTGCATGTCTTTGTAACTCTCGTCCTGATAGGTCTCTTTGATCTCAATGTTCTTGAAATGTCCCGTCTTTTGCAGGTTCTCGATCAGTGCAGCTACAGCGTCAGTGCTCAGCGCCATGCCTTCGATGTCCACGCTCGCGCCTTGGTCCTTCATGGTGCTCAGCCAAACCGCCTCGGTGTTGTTGACGGTGTCGCCGATCGTGTTCAACAGCTCCACTGGCCCGGACTGGTTAGCGCGCAACTGGTCGATCACATCCACACGCCGCTTGTAGTTGTCCGCTTCGCGCTGCCGTTCCAGGTACTTCGCCTTGACTTCGGCCAGCTCGCGGTTTTTCTGCTCCGCCACCTGCATGTTCTTGGCGATGGTTTTCGCCTGCGTGTCCAGGTGGTGCCAGGTCCAGCCGTTGAAACCCACGGCCAGCAACAACGCAACCACAATCTTGACTTGCGGCGAACCGGTTTCGCCTACTTCCAACACGGCCGCGGCCGATGCTGCAGCGGCCCGCTTGCCCTTCGCTTTCGGTGTTCCCAGCAGGTTGATTCGAATCATAAGTTTTCAAAACTCCTTAACGCCAAACCCACCGCAACCGCCAACTGTCCGGCGTTCTTCTCAATCAGTTCCACTCCCGGCCCTTCCGCCGGCGGCGCGATCTTCTGGAACGGATTAAAAATCTCCACCGGCAGCGAGAATTCCTGGCGCAGGGCTTCAATCAACCCCGGAACCCGCGAGGATCCACCCGCCAGATAAATCTTCTCGATGTGCTCACCGGCCGCGCTGGCGCGGAAGAAATCGAAAGTCTTCTGAATTTCCAGCACGATGATCTCGGTCACCTGTTGCAGGATCGGCGTCTTCGCATCCTCGCTGACCGTTCCCACTTTGTTGCCCAGCTTCAGGTTCTCGGCATCGTCGAAGCTGAGGTCGAGTTCCTTCTGCAGCGAATCCGTGTACTGGTGTCCGCCCACGCTGACATCACGCGGGAACAGCGGAGTCGTGCCCTTCACGATGTTGATGTTCATGACGCTCGCTCCCAGGTTCAGAAGCGCCACCACCTGGCCCGGCGCGGGCTCATAGTTGTACTCGTAGCAGTTCTGGAGCGCCAGGGCGTCGATGTCCACGATAGCCGGGGTCTTGCCCGCCATCGAGAGTACGTTGGTGTAGTTGAGAATCTTGTCCTTTTTCACTGCCACCAGCAACACGTCCATCTGCGGGCTGCCGGCGTCTTCAGAGAGAATCTGGTAGTCCAGGTTCACGTCCGCCAGGTCGAAGGGAATGTGCTGTGCCGCTTCCTTCTGGATGGTTTCCGCCAGTTCCTGGTCGCTCATCGAAGGCAGTGATATCTTCTTGACGATCACGGAGTGTCCGCTGACGGCAGTGGCCACGGCTTTGGTCTTGATCTGGTTTTCGGTGAACAGCTTCGAGATCGCGCTGGAAACGGTGCCCGAGTCCACGATCATGGAGTCCACGACAATATCTGGCCCCAGGGGTTCGACCCCCAGGTGCGCCACTTCCAAACCATTGCGCCCCTTGCGCAGCTCTACAGCCTTAATGCTGGAAGAGCCCACATCCAGACCAACTATCGCCTTCGATCCGAATCCAAACATGTGCCCGCCTTTACAGTTGCCCGGCAGCTTTGGCAGCCGCCTGCGTTTTCTTCTTGCTCCTTGCCTCCATTTGGGTGGACTTTTCTTCCATCCACTGGTCCAGTCTCGACTTCTTGAAGCGCCAGCGGTTCCCCAGTTTGAAGGCAGGGATCTTTTGTTCCCCGACGTACTTGTACAGCGTGTCCGGACTCACTCCCAGGTACTGCGAAGCCTGGCGAATGTTCATGACTTCACGCGAGTCGGCCATAGTTCCTTTTCCTTTTCACAGAACCGAAGCCCGTTTATTGCTTGTCCTTCGTGCCAACGAGCAGATTGGGAGAGAGAATCCCTCGAACAAAACGCCTTCGAGTGAATTCAGGTGTGCTGAGCATATCTCAACCCGAAATTTCCTCGCGGTTCCGGGTTTTGTCGGGTTTTATGCCCATTTTCTGGAAAGTAACCAAAAGAGAGTTGCAATGACAATCTACAGGATGGGCTTACGGGATCGAAGAACACAATAGGTTGTGTTGTTTGCTGGCAGGCTCCGGCCAGTTTGGCAGAATCGTAACCAAAGTACTACAGACGGTACGAAGGTCGCGGGACGTGCGGGAAAGCGCCTTTGATTTCAGGGTGATTCCGGCAAAACCGCCGGACCTCCCTCCCTACTTCTGCAACCGCCCTCGTTTGCGGTAATCTGCGTCTTTCAGGAGGGGTTCTTGCGCATTCTTGATCGTTTGCAACCGCTCGCGCTCCTGGCTCTGCGCCTCATTCTCGGAGCCATCATGATCGACCACGGGTACGGCAAGGTGTTCCACGGAGGCTTGGCGCTGCACGTACAGCGCGTCAGCAGCCTGGGATTGCCGGGCTGGTGGGCCTATCTTTCGGCTTTCACTGAATTCTTCGGCGGCATGCTGCTCATTGCGGGCTTGCTGACGCGCTTTGTTTCGCTGGCGGTAATGATCGACATGGCCGTTGCGATATGGAAGATTCACTGGAAAAACGGCATGTTCGGCAAAGGAGGCTACGAATTCCCGTTGACCTTGGCCACCATCGCTTTTGCCCTTATATTCTTCGGCGCCGGTCCCATCGCCATCGACGCCATCCGCGGCGGGCGTGGAGGCGGTGCTGGCGCTCGGCCGAAGAAAGCCTGAATTAACAATCACTGGCGTCCCTCGGTGACCTCTGTGTCCCCCGGGGTTAACGCTCTTCAAGCTGCCTTCGGATAAACTGAATTCCTAAATGGCCGAATCGAGCAACGGCTTCACCGCCGCCGAACTCCGCAAACTTCGCAGCCTGAAGGGTCCCCACGGCATCCAGCGCCTTCTCGACGACATGCCATATCACCTGGCCGATACTGCATGGTCGCCCCGTCGTGTATTGCGGGAAAATACTTCTCACTGTTTCGAGGGTGCGCTGTTTGCCGCAGCGGCGCTGGGCGCAAATGGCTATCCCCCGCTGATTCTCGATCTTGAAGCCGACCATGATACCGATCATGTCATCGCCATTTACCGTACTCGCGGCCACTGGGGAGCAGTGGCTAAATCGAACTACACCGGATGCCGTTATCGTGAACCGGTCTATCGCTCTTTACGAGAATTAGCGTTAAGTTATTTCGACGTATATTTCAACCTGCGCGGCGAGCGCACGCTGCGGACCTTTTCCCGGCCGGTCAACATGGCCCGCTTTGATCCACGCGGCTGGACGACCACCGAGGAACATCTCTGGTATGTGGCTGAATATTTGTTCACCATTCGTCACCACCGCTTGCTCACGCCCGCAATGATCAGGCAACTGCATCGTCTCGACGATCGATCTTTCCGGGCGGGGTGCCTGGGACGGGCGGAAAAGCGGTAGGAGTCGTTTGCCAGCTGCGCACAACTCGATTGAACCAGACGGGTTCTAACTCCGTAATCATGCACATGCGTTGGCTCTGTTTCGCGCTTGGCCTTGTCCTGTCCGCTGCTGCACTGGGCCAG
>Ga0210401_10004929_pt1 | contig 13812 bp, 13 predicted proteins | sample IncBWH32MmetaG_FD_150866 | JGI IMG/M metagenome (GOLD analysis project Ga0210401, IMG submission 150866) | Forest soil microbial communities from Barre Woods Harvard Forest LTER site, Petersham, Massachusetts, United States - Inc-BW-H-32-M | ecosystem: Environmental > Terrestrial > Soil >... | reverse complement strand
AAAACCCGGTTATATCGTGACGAGGAGCCGGTCCGCCGGTCCCGTTCTTATTGAATTGGTCGACCAACGTCTTTCCATCGTCCGCACGGATAGGCTTATTCGGCTGGCGGGTTTGGGACAAAGCATACGAAGATAAAAACAGCACTCCCGTTAGCGCGATGCAGCCCTTAGTCATATTCAGCATTTCGGCATCCCCCACTCCCGCTCATGTGGACCCAGCTTCACTCGCGTCGTGGCAGTATGACCACTGGTTTTGCGAGCGAATACGGCTGGCGCTGGGCCCGATTGCTCACTCTTTCCCGTTCCCTCCACCCAGTACGCTATCCGTTAACGTCTTGCCATCGGAAAACACGATCTTGTTAAGACGGCCAACCGGGCTGCCGGACTTGGCAGCCCAGATGTAAACCGCGACTACCGTCCCGGGCTGCAGAGAATTCCTGTTCCAGCCAAGAAGACTGACCGCCGACGAACTGCCAGTTTCCGCAGCCCAATGTACGATGTTGCCCTTGTCATTCTTCACATCGAACATCACAAAGGAGTGGGGATTGGCCCACACGAATTTCGTCACAGTGGCATCTTTCAAGACGAGTACGGTGTTTGCATACGCCGCGCTTCCGTGATGTGCGAACACGGGGCCACAAACCGCTAGAAGACCCACAACTAAAGCTACAGGCATCAGAAGCTTGCTTTTCATTCGGCACCTCCGCAAATGGGAACTTGCCGTTGACATTAAATTTAGCGCCGCGCTGGCGTTCCCCAAACCCTCTAAGGCTGGCTGAGCCGCACTCGGAAAGATCGGTAAGAAACCATCAGCTGCGTCTAAGCTACTTGCTGGGGCCTTTCCCCGCGGGATCGGCAATTACCTTCAAATACTCTGCCATCACCGACGGCGCGCAGATCTCCTCCTCGAAGTCCTGTTCCGGAATCCATTTGAAGCTCGCTTTGCTGATCACAAAAGGCTTCGTATACATCTTCGGGTCATCAATCGTGATGGTCACTTCCAGGGTGTTATGATCCACGCGGGTGTAGCGTTCGTTCACCCGCATATCGACGCTGTGCGGATGCCCCACCTGGTCCAGCCAACTCCTGTCGTCACTCCCGACCGTATCCACGACGAAACTATAATCCCCATCCCAGTGCCCTACCGAATATCCGTACCAGCGGGGATCTGGTGCATCAGCGGACCTCCCGCCCACATTCTTGGGAAGTTCCCGCCCGTCCGTCCAAATTTCGCGCCACACTTTGTTGTACTGAAACAGCTCCAGTATTCTGCCCGGCATCTGAGCGAGCGCAATCCCTCTGGTTTGGAAAAGCATGTTGCGCGGGAACCCCAGAGGGTCACAATTCTTCATGGGATCATTGGACTCCGCGACAATATACTGCGACTCGTTCTTATGGGTAGCGAACTGCTTTTGCCCCAAAGGCGTCAGGGGAGGCACCTCGTTGATTTTCTGGGCCACGCGCCCTGCCCAGAACCCGGTCAAATCCTGGCGTGGAGCAGGGCCGCCGGGCCCAGTGGTAAGTAATTTATCGTATAGATCCGAGACGCCGCCGGACACATTCTGGTCAGGCTGGCGGGTTTGCGACAATACGTGCGAGGAAAAAAACAGCACCCCCGCCAGACCAACGATGCAGCACTTAGGAATATTTTGCATTTCGGCGCCTCCACTCCTCTTAGCCCGCATCCAGACTGCTCTTTGCGTGGAGAATACACTCCGGCCTCTCCAAAGGCCAGCCAATCGTGTCGAGATACTGCTCCTCGGTCGCCTGCGGACTATTCCTTAATACCGAACTACTTTGCCGAAACCATTTGTGCGAATGCTCGGAACTCTACTGTGTGCTCGACAAGCGTGCCTGTGGCCGAGACTCGGATGGTGAAGTTTGGCCGATGTCCGGAATGTGGCCCGCCGCGAAAAGCCAAATTCCGATAATGCCGTTTTTCGGGGGTTGAGGCGCGTGCCCCCATTTATTAGAGGCCAACTTTATAGCGCACCCAGCATTGACTTTCGCCTTACAGTAAGGATTTATTAGGCTTACTGTGCCGAGGCCGAAATGACTTTTTTCAGTGGTGCACACTTCGTAGAACAGCTCCGAGCCCACAAGGAAAGGCTCTTACCTGTGGGGACTCTAAGGCGCCGATTTTATGATTGGTGCCGGGTTCGGCTCAGAGCCGTGCCACGTGAAGCGGCAGAGCAGGTGCCTGAGCAGAACCATGGCGCCCAGAGTTCCGGTGCTGAACCTGTTCGTTTCGAAAACGGCTTGCCATTGCCTCCAGACGACCTCTGCATGCGCGTGGGTGGCACGAAGGGCGACGAATTCCTCTCCCAAGGTAAATTCTTACAGGCATGCCTCATTCGTTCCCTTCCGGACAATTTCTCGTGGTCAGGTAGGCGCGTTTTTGATTTCGGCTGTGGCGTTGGCAGGGTGCTCAGGCATTTTGCTCCTCAAGCGGTAGAAGCGGAATTCTGGGCTTGCGATGTTCACGAACCCAGCATCGCATGGCTCGCCCAAAATATGGGTGGCATCTTCAGAGTTATCATGACGGATACGCAGCCCAAGCTGCCCTTTCCATCCAACTATTTCGATTTGGTTTATTCCCTATCAGTGTTCACCCACGTCCACAAGGACTGGGATCGCTGGTTCGAAGAAATTAGGAGAATTCTCGCCCCCGGTGGGGAGTTCCTCTGCACGTTTCATAGCAGGGTTGCCTATGAATGGATAATGCACCAGCGCTTTGACGAAAGATCGATAGGAATGAAGGTCCATTTTAAAAACAGGACGTGGGATTTGGGAGGTCCTCAAATCTTTCATTCAGATTGGTGGGTCGTCGAAAATTGGGGCAAGATATTGCCGGTCAAGGCGATCGTCCGGGAGGGTTTGGTCAACTGGCAGAGTATTGCAGTGATGCAAAAAGCGGCGAGTTCTGGGAAAGAGCGAGTCTCGTTTTTGCAGCCGTTTCCCTATTCGCCCGCGAACACAAATTTCTCTGGCAACTTGGATTACGATCCGCTGGTCCCTCGCTCCTGGCTTCAAGAGCATGGATTGCTCTGTGACGAAGAGGCAGAAGTCCGGGGATGGTTTTCGTCCGCAGCGGGACCTGTCGAGGACCTCCGCTTTTCTGTGGATGGTTACCTGATTCAGCCCCAAGCACTTGAGAAAGATCTTGGCGTCTTTGAAAAAACAGGCCGTATTAATCTTTCCTTTAGAGCAGTTTTAGACATGAGTGCATTTGCGGAAGGCGCTCATCGCGGAAAAGTGACAGCTACTGACAAAATGGGCAGTCAACACTCGATAGAATTCACCACCTTCAAAACGCGAACGCGGGATCAGCGGGCACACTCACGGGCATAGCCAATTTGACTGTAACCGCTACCTCGGGCTCGACGACGTTGACGCAAGTGGTTCCTATCAATGTCCAGTGATCCGTGATGACCTGCCTTCAAAGCATTCAGCCTGAGTGAGCCGAACAGATTTTCAAACTATATCCAAAAGGGCGAAATGATCGTGCCGCCGGACGAGTATTTCGTTTTGGGCGACAATCGCAATCATAGCTGGGATAGTCGCTACTGGTGGCCTATTGCCCAGGACAAAATCCTCGGTAAGGCGCTCTACGACCGACACTGTAAGACCGATGACGAAACCTCCTCCGGCAGTCGATTGGTGAGGCCAAGTCCCCAGAAGTCTGGTGAATCCAATGGGTCATCGCAACACAAACTCACAATCTGGTAAGAGGAGCCTCAAGAGCTACATTCGATCTCGGGCTTTAATACAAACGGAAAGCACTGTCCTGTTTAGGTTTAATTGAGTACAGCTCGGAAAAATCAGTTCCCTGCGAGAAGTGTTGTCCGATCAGCCGATTAGCTGGTGTTGCATCGACCGGTTGAGCTGGCACTTGTTCTCGGAATGAGGCTTTCCAGCGTCCCGCAGATAACTTGGAACGACTTGCGCTGCGTCACTCAAGGGCCGTTGGGGAGGCTCGCAGTGGGCAGCAGACGCTGACGGCGATATGGGCCAAAAGCGGGCATTCGGGCTCTTTAGCGCCAAGATAACCTGTGCTATAAGATTGCGCATCACGGATCAGAACGGAAAACCAGTCGATGCAGGCATGCGCGGTTTTACCAGCGGCTTCGGCGCACCGGCGCTCTTGGGCCGCACGCGCAGGCCAAGACAAGAATCAGGAGGAAGCCGATTATGGATTCGACCAGACGCAAAATTTTGAAAACGGGCGCCGCTGCGACCGCGATGGCCGCCGTGCCGCGCGTATTTGGCCAGCAGACTGGGAAAGGAGCAGGTGCCATGTCCTTCTACGAAAAGGGTCCCGTTCGCATCCACTATGAGGAGGCCGGTTCCGGCTTCCCGTTGTTGCTGATCGCCGGCGGAGGATTGAACTCGACGATCGCCGGCTTGGCGAACCCCTTTAACGCGATCGAGGAATTCAAGGGCGAGTACCGTTGCGTCGCGGCGGACCTGCGCAACGCCAATACCGGCCAGTCCTCTGGTCCGCTGGAGATCGACCGGCCCTGGGATTCACACACAGACGACCAGCTCGGTGTGATGGATCATCTGGGCATCAACAAGTTCATGGTGATGGGCTTCTGCATCGGCGGCCCATTCATCTGGAACCTCTTGAAGCGGGCGCCCGATCGTGTGGTCGCGGCCGTGCTGGCACAGCCCGTCGGGTTCCGGCCGGAGATGCCCACCTTTATGTACGACGGCAGCATGACCGGCTGGGGTCCGGATTTGGTGAAGCGCCGGCCCGAGATCACGATGGACATGGTCCAGAAATATCTGACCAAGATGTACCGCACCAACGCCGACTTCGTCTTCACCGTGACGCGCGATTTCGTGCGCAATTGCCAGACGCCCGTACTGATCATGCCGGACGATGTCCCGGCACATCCCTACGCCGTGGCCATGGAGGCCGCGATGCTCGCGCCAAAGGCCGAAGTGAGCATGTTCCCGTGGAAGGAGCCCAAGGAACGGATTCCGCTGGCGGTGCGCCAGATACATTCGTTCCTGCGCGCACATCACCCTGCTTCTACTTAGACGGCGGTATTCATACGACGCGGTGGCAGGCGCAATGCCATACTGCTGCCGCGAGCTAGAGGTTATCGTTCCGCAGTAGCTCCACGTGCTTTCGCAGCAAGCCTGCCGGACCTTGCTGCTTCAATCCCGAGGGAGCCCGCGAAGTCGGTCCGCTTCTGGTATACGCTAAGAGCGACGCCTACACCCTGCACAGGAACGGAACAATGAGCAAAGGCCGCCTGGAGGCATTCAGTGATGGCGTCATCGCCATCATCATCACCATTATGGTGCTCGAACTGGCGATCCCGAGTGGTACGGACTGGGCCGCCCTCAAAAGCGTCATGCCTACGCTAGGTAAGTATTTACTCAGTTTCGTTTTCGTCGGAATCTACTGGAACAATCACCATCATATGCTCCATGCCGTGCGGGAAGTGAACGGGGGCATCCTGTGGGCCAATCTACACCTACTCTTTTGGCTCTCGCTCGTTCCATTCGTCACAAACTGGATGGGAGAGAATCATTTTGCAGCTCTGCCCGTTGCGTTATATGGAAGCGTGCTGCTAATGGCCGGGATCGCCTATTACATTTTGTCGCGCGCCTTGATTCGCCACCACGGCCAGAATTCTCCGCTCGCAACCGCTGTTGGGACGGACGTAAAAGGCAAAGTTTCTGTGTTTCTATATGCGATCGCCGTGCCGCTAGCGTTCGCTAACCGATGGTTGGCTCTGGGCCTCTACGTCGCCGTGGCTGTGATGTGGTTAATTCCCGACCGCCGCATCGAGCGGACGCTCGCGTGAAAATACTTGTAGCAAGGTAAACCAACTGGCGAGTTTCTGACGAGTGTACGTCTAAATTGGCAGGCGAGCTTTTCGATCGGCTGCCGGCGAAGGGTCAGTTAGCCGTCCGACCCGCCGAGGCTGATTTGGGATGCGCCTTGGGGACGCTTAGGTATCCGACGATTTTGTCTTTCCCAATTTGGTTGACCACGAGCTCCCGAGGCACTCGGGTTCCCATACTATAAAAGTAGATGGGCTCATCGATCGCGCGGTCCTTCTTCTCGAGACGCAGGTCGTCCACGTAGAGGGCCACGCTGAACTGATTCTTCTTAACGTTGGTGCCGCGGAGCTCGACCATGAGATCGCCGACCTTCGAACGAGTGCCCTTGCCAGTGAGCGTGAACTCGGCATAATCGCGCTCGCCCACCCGGCGAAGCTCATCGATCTCATCGTGGTTGCGGGCGATCAGGGTGCCAAATTCGGTGCGGGTCATTTCGAGATTGTTTCTCGTCGACGCCAGGTCGCTCTTCACACCATTGACATCACCGCCCAAAGATTTGACATCATCCAGGTTCGCTTTGCGGGCGAGCTCGGACTGCACGCCGGTTAGTTTCTTGGAATAGTCGTCGCGAATCTCGCCGTTCTGGCGGCGCGCCGTGGTGACCTCGCCTTGGGTCATCTTCATCTTGTCCGTTACGGCGATCAGCTCATTTTGGAGCTGGGAGTTGATCTCTTCAGTCTGGGTAAGGCGCTGGTTCAGGGCCTGGAGATCCTGCCCCACGAGCTTATTCTGACCGGTCTGAGTGGCGAGGGCCTCCTCCGCTTTTTTCGCTTGCGTTGTGGCATTCCATCCCACGCCAACGCCCAAAACGGACACTGCCGCGAGAACAATTACGGACAACCACACCCACCGGGGCGTTCCACCTGCCTCTATGCGGGGTACTTCTGTCTGCATGTCTTCTCTGGAGTTGTACTGGTTGTCAGAAGCCTCGTTCATCGAAGGCTCTCCTTCCACTCAAATTGGAATTAGGCGCGCCCCGCGTCAAACAATCCGTGTGGTCTGCGGGAGATCAGCGGGAATGAAGTCCCCCCGGATAAATATCGAATCCAATGACCATATCGCTTTAAATGGCCGAATGCATCTGGCCGGAAGGTCAGGAGTAGCCTAAAGAGAAACACCTTTTGTGCACTTGAACCCGTTGATTCAGCTAGTTCAAGAGCTGTATTCCTACGCCGATTGCAGGAATGGTCGTCATGATCGTTTTCAGGCTGGTTATAGGATCGCAACCCGAGCCCTCGCCGCACCATTAGCGCGAACAGTTGCACGGAAGTTCCGCATGGGCTAGTCCAACACTTCGCGGAAGACCATGATGTGAAATGTGCTGAGGGTAGTGGCCTGGGCAATACAACCGCTGCTGTAATTCATGCCATTACCGCCGCCGCCGGCAAAGTTAAATGTAGGCGCGCCAATGTTAGTCAAGGGGTTGCCCATTGAGTTGAGCGTCTTAGCCACGAGAACGGCCCCGTTGTACGTGTTATTGCCTCCGCCGTTGCCTACGAAGTTTCCTTGGCCAACCACCAGGACCAGACCGTTCCAGCCTACGTTCCCGCTGGCTGTGAAGGTCCCGGTCACAACGAGAAGTCCGTACCCGGTGACGCTGCCGCTAAGTGTCAAATCACCGTTTACGTAAATAATCTGTGGCGACGCTTGAGTTCCCGGGTAGGCAAGGTTGGTAGCTGGGCCCGTGATGACCGGTTGAGTAACCATGCTTTTGATAGACGATGTCAAGTTTTGCAGGGAAGTGACGGTTTGCAGGTTTAGCGGCAAGGAGGAAGCGATGTTCTCGATATCAGGGGTCGATCCGCCGCTGCCCGTATAGTTGTTATCGCGGCCGTTGGGAATGGCTCCGGTCACGGTGGTAACATCCGCGTTAGTTGTGACGCCGAGCCCCGGAATTGCAGGGCCAGTCGTCGTAGCCCCGCAGCCCGGACTATCGATTCCGTTGACATTGAAAGGGTTGCTATGAGGCGCCGAGAATGTGTCACCCGCACCGTCCATTGTCAACGCGGCCGACGCCGAGAAATTTAGTCTGTCCTCCGCGATTTCGGCCTGTACCATGCGCCGAGATGCGGTGGGCGTAACCGCCAGGGCTGTCAAGGCATAGACAGGCAGATTGGGCGCCGAACAGCTTGTGGTTTCCTCATTGGTTCCGTTCCAGCAAACCTGCGAGCCGGAACTACTGCTGCCATTGGTGGAATAAGAGGTGAAGGCGTTATTCTGTTTCAGCATGACCCGCACCCACTTCCAGGGAAGGACTGGCGAAACCGCATAGACGCTGCTTGCCGTCGTCGAAACGCACCAACCGGAACAACTAGACAGGTTTGGCAGATTACTGCTGCAACTGATCGTGGAGGTCTCTTTGCAAATTTCGTCGTCGGGATAAGTCGCGCTGCTGCCGTTCCAGGGGGCAACCGTTTCCCCGTTTGCCGGATTCAGGATGTAAAGCACGCTCCCGGAGGTTCCTGGCAGGGTCGTAGGAAGAGACGCTGTTCTGAGCGTATCGGTGATGGCAGCGCGCATGCGTTCGCGGGCCTCTTCAATACCGGCCTTGGCTGAAAAAAATGCCAGTTGTTCATCTCGGAAGTTGGCGCTAATGCTGGTTTCGGTATTGCTAATGAGAATCGCGCCGGCTGTGATTGCGCCAATAATGAGCAAAGCGATCAGCGCCATGAACAACGCGATTCCGCGCTGGTAATCCCGGCTGCTTCGTTTACAGTTGAGCGTGATCATATTTGTCCTCTCTCAATTGCAGCTCATGGCCTGTCGGCTGGAGGTCATCGACCAGTTATTCAGAGATACTTCACTCGGGCCCAGTTGGGCGTTTTGCCAGACTTGAATGAATTTGGGTATCGAAATCGCAGCGATTACGAGGATTAACGTCGCGATAAACTATCAGTTCCAGCAGCGTAACCCCGCATACGTTTCCGATCACTCAAATACCGCGCTTTACGGTCAGGCTGGCTCGTCATCAATGGTCTCGGTAACAAGAATCGGAGCTGGTGATACAAACATTGGTAGCGCAGGCTGACCTGGGGGGGTAGTTTCTCGAGGGCCCTAGGTGTAGTTATCGCGATTCTGTTGCCACGAACCAAAACTTTCAGAGATTGGCATCATCGGCGACCGTCCCGCCCGTGGCGATACGGACGGGACGTACTCTTCGTGGTCCTGCGTTCCTTCGACTGATATTCTGACTTTGCTATCTCCTATCGTCTGAGCGGTCGTGGTGTTCGTCTGAATGGTCATGGCCATCGTTTTCGTGATCATGACGCCAATTCCAGTATCCCGATTTTTCGCTCTTTTTCGCCTTCCTGAATTCATGGGGCTTCCTGTTGTTTTCCGTAAGGTAGAGACCCCAGGCGTGGTTTTCGTTGTCATCCCAGTTGTGATAGTCCTTGTGGCCTGAGTCGTAAACTCGGACCTGGACGCCGGCGCGTTGAGGTGCTGGAGCGGCCATCATTGGCACTGGCGTCACAAAGGCAGCGGTCAGGAACAGCGAAGCAATGTAAAGATGTTTACCGTTCATGTTGTTTCCTCCACGTTGGCATTTCGTTTTGTTCCATGGCTATTGGCGGTGCACACGGCTCACCATACGGGGAGGCATCCAGCTTCATGGAATCAGCCAGTTACGAACTGCCGAATTGCCGGGGAGACAGAACGGTGTCGATATAGTTCGCCCAGTTCCAAAACGACCAAAGCGGACTTAGGCTCTTCTCTGCTCATTGAGTGACCAGTCCAACATAAGGTGCGTCGGTCGATGAACACGCCCACATCCCGGGAAGTTCGCTTCTAGGATCGAGGCTTGAACTGTTCCCAGTCTCCGAGAAGACCGTTTCTCGGGAGTTGGCGCGGGTAAGAGCTTCCGAGTCTAAATTGGGTGTAAGATCGCGCTTGCTTGCCCGCTTCTGATTTCGAGTGGCTCATAGGGCTTTACTCAGAGGAGCCGAAGCTTCGACTCGATCGTTCCTGACTTAGTAGTTTGGCGCGGAACGGAAAGGTGAGCACGATGGGACACAATCAAGATCTCGAAAAACTGGCAAGGAACAACGGCGCTGTGCTGAGCCGGCGCAGACTACTGCAAGCTACAGGCTGCTTCATCGCCGCTGGGGCCCTTCCACGCGCGGTGGCGATCGCCGCAGAAGAAGTCAGCCCAGTCATGGTCAGCCTCAGCACATATATGAGCGAAGCCCGCGATCGAGCGCTGCCAGAGAGCGTGGTACGAGAGGCAACACACCACATCCTCGATACCGTGGCAGCTATGGTTTCGGGATCCGAGCTTACCCCTGGACGACGGGCGATCGAGTTCGCTCGTGCTTATGGTGGTGAGAAGATCGCAACAGTAGTTGCCTCGCAGGTTCTCTGCGGACCCATCGAGGCAGCGTTCGCCAACGGAGTACTGGCCCAGTCGGATGAGAGCGATGACGACTACGGCGGTGGAGGGGCGCACCCAGGCTGCGCGATCGTGCCGGCTGCGCTGGCGCTGGGCGAACAGTTCGGCATTAGTGGGACGCATTTCTTACGTGCAGTGACGCTCGGTTACGACATTGGAATGCGGGCAATGGAAACGGTAGGCGCCGGAGTCAAAGACACACACAACTTGGTCGGAACCATGGGCGCCGCCGCGGCAGGGGGGTGCGTGCTGGGCATGAACTCTCAGCAGATGCGCTGGTTGCTGGATTACAGCGCGCAACAGGCGGGTGCCGGAATTGGTTCGTGGCGGCGCGATACTGAGCATATCGAGAAGGGTTTTGTCTTCGGCGGAATGCCTGCGCGCAACGGCGTGATGGCAGCTCTGCTGGTGCACTCAAGCTGGAGCGGCGTCAACGATGTTCTGTCCGGCCAGGAGAATTTCGTCGTGTCGTACGCTCCTAAGGCCGATCCGGCGGGTCTCATCAAGCAGCTTGGCGAGCGCTACCACGTGACTCTGACAACTCTGAAGAAATGGACTACCGGCGGACCAATCCAATCGCCGCTCGACGCTATGGAAAACCTGCAAAAACGGCACCCCTTTGAAGCCAGTCAGGTAAAGCAGGTAGTAGTTCGGGCTGCCACGAGCGCTGCTTTCACGGTAAATAATCGCGAGCTGCCGGATATTTGCCTCCAGCACATCATCGCAGTGATGCTGATCGATAAGACAGTCTCATTCCGTGGAGCGCACGACAAAGCACGAATGCAGGACCCCGCCGTCCTCCGCGAGCGTGCCAAGGTTCAGCTCGTCCCCGACGAAGAACTTGAGCGCCTCATACCCAAGCGGGTAGCGGTCGTCGAGGTTACGCTGACCGATGGGACCCGCCTCGTCGAGCGCGTCGAGGCTGTGCGCGGCACTCCCGAAAACCCAATGAGCCGTGATGAAGTCGTTGCAAAAGCTCGCGACTTGATGACATCCGTCCTCGGTGCCGCCTCCTGCTCCGCCCTTATTGATAAGATTCTTGGGCTCGCGGACGTGAAGGATATCCGCGAACTTCGTCCCGTTCTGCAGAGGGCCTGATCGCAGCTAGCGGGAGTTACGCAAGCCCACGCTGTTTTTGGGATTCCGACCGATCGCGGGAGAAGTGATCGTCTTGGCGGCGCTCGTCCCCCGGAATCCAGGCCAGTCCAATCCCACATTCCGATATCGCGTTTGTCGAGGAGATATCCGGTTCGACATTGGCACAGAGGATTCCACAAAACCAGAATTGGTATCCGGCGGTAGGATTAAGAAACTGGCAACAGCGGATTGCCCTTTCGGACATCGCAAGAGGAGCATGATGGCAAAGATCAAGTTGCCGGTTTTTTTCTTCCTGGTGCTTGCTTGTCTCACCTTCGCGCCAGGGGCCTGGGCGCAGACAGGCGCGAAATCACCCACCCAGTGTGAGAAGCTGGGGCCTCGCACTTGGAAAGGTTCAAGGGAAGAGATGCGCTTCCAGGAGGCCGTGTATTGGGGGTGCAGAATGGATGTGCCGGCTGAGACGGTGATGGAGTGGCAACAAGCAAGTAGTGCGGCGGACCGAATTGAGCGTATTAAGATCGGAAGTGTGGAGAAGCAGGAACTCGTCTTGATTCAGCGCATGGGAGGAACCATGCGCTGCTTTAGTTTCAGTGCTCTTAGGGACACGCGCGACGGTTGGACAAAGGTCTGGGAAGACAATGGCGAGGGGTACTGCATGATGAAATGCCCCGGGGTAGAAATGAAAGTCTTCGGCCCTCGTCTACTATTGGAAGTCCCGAAGTCATCTGATCCTGGCTGCAAAGACACATTTCAGAGAAAAGTATTCATTTGGGATGGCACGACTTTTCGACGCGCAGCCGACCATGCCGTTAGTGACAAACCCCATCCTCGGACTGCCTCCACATCGCAAGTCCGCTAGGTCCAGGTTGTGTTTGCGGATTCGGTCTGCTGGCGCGAAAAGTGCCGACCCGCAGCTACACCAATGCGTTGGTGATCGTGCCGACCTGATCGACCCAGACGCGCACCACATCGCCTGACTTGAGGAACTCCTTCCGCGCCATGCCTACGCCCGCGGGCGTTCCCGTAAGAATCAAGTCTCCCGGATGAAGTGTGAGCCGCGCGGACAGCTGGGCGATCTGCTCAGCGAGAGAGAAGATCATTTTGCTGGTATGAGAATCCTGCTTGAGGACATCGTTCACCCACAGCTTGATACCCAGGCGCTGCGGGTCGGGGATTTGTTTCGCGGGAACGATCCAGGGGCCCACCGGACAAGCGCCGTCGAAACTTTTCTGACTAATCCAGTCGTACCTGAACGGCGAACCTTCCGGGACGTTCGGCCGCACGGTGAAATCGCGCGCCGAGAGATCATTGGCGACGGTGTAGCCGGCAACATAGTCAAGAGCGCTTTCCACGGGAACATTCTTTGCGGCGCGGCCGATGAATGCGGCCAGCTCCGCTTCCCAATCCAGCATTTTTGTGCGCGCGGGCAGCGGAATGCGGGCGTCCGCCTGCACAACCGTGCGAGAAGCCTTGATGAAGTGCCAGGGTGTAAGCCCTGCTTTATGGGGATCGGGCTCCGGCGCCAGATTGAAAACGCGAGTCATCTCGGCCATGTGATCGGAATAATTGGCGCCGGCGCAGAAAATTGCCGAGGGGTAAAGAACCGGCGCGAGCAGGCGGACTTTTGCGAGGGGAGAGCCCGGCGTGGCACCACTTCGCTTCTTTGCAACAGAGGCCTCAATCAGCGGCTCTGCTTTCGCCCAATCGTCCAGCACGCCGAGCATCGTGGCGTATGACGGTTTCCCGGCGAGTTCAGCCAAATCGAAAACAGCGTCGTTCAAGACGGCGCCCGCGCGAGGGCCCTGCGCCGTTTCGTAAGTCACGAGCTTGTAGTGCGTGGTGTTTCGCTCACTGTCCGCCATTTTCAGCCCCTATTTTCAAGCCTCATCTTCAATTGGCATCGAACTTACTTAACCTACTTGAACATCTCGTCCGTCGGCATGATGCCCCAGAGATTGGAGGCCTCTGGGTCCCTGGCCCACACTTTGGGACGTTGCGGATGATCGCGATGCCAGGGCCGCGGCTCGAAATAGCCGAGCTCCTCGTTCATACGATCGAGTTCGGCGTATAGCTCGGTAATGAGACCGGCCGGACTGCGATGGTAGGTAAACAAATTGTGGCCGATACCGTGCCGACCCGGTCCCCAAAGGAGTTTGAAGCCGTTCACGCTGAGGAAATCGCACGCGGTCTGGATGTGGCCCCAGTCGCGCAATTCGAACGCGGTGTGGAAGTGGCGATTCGAACCGGTCTCCACCAGATTGATGCTGTGATGGTCCGGCCCGCAGCGCAGAAACGAGAAGAAGTCGGCCATCCAGTCCGATTCGCGGAAGCCGAGAACGTCGCAATAGAATTTTGTCGTGTTCTTGACGTCGGTGACATGGAACGCCACGTGGCCGAGCTTGTGCGGCACGATGCCGTTGGCTTGAAATTTCTGATGCGAGAAATCGGCGCGCTTGAATACTTCG
>Ga0210401_10004928_pt1 | contig 13817 bp, 14 predicted proteins | sample IncBWH32MmetaG_FD_150866 | JGI IMG/M metagenome (GOLD analysis project Ga0210401, IMG submission 150866) | Forest soil microbial communities from Barre Woods Harvard Forest LTER site, Petersham, Massachusetts, United States - Inc-BW-H-32-M | ecosystem: Environmental > Terrestrial > Soil >... | reverse complement strand
ATGCAGTTTACCACACGCGCGGAGACCTTAGTTTTGGTAGGAAGACCCTCCAACTGCAGAGCAGTGCCAATTTCCAGGGGACGACAGAACCGTGCAGCACATCCCTGGGGGTTCACCAGAATTATCAGGCATGGCTCCGAGAACGGGTGAGCTGCATCCAGGCTAGAAAGAGTGACCGGGATCTCGCAACTAATTCGAGTGCCGCGCTGGACCGACTTTTGGTTGGAAAACGAGCTCAACTCTAAGTTTAACAATTCATGACGGCAGGTCACGGCGTGAACGCGGCCCTCAGGACCTCGCCTAGACCTCGTTTGATCCACACTTCCCATTCTTGTCTTGGAACACGGCGGCAGCCGCGTTCTCGCTGACCTTCAGGAGTCCTATTTCAAATCACAAGGAGGAACAACCATGTCAGAAACAAGCACGCTCATCGGTTATGGCGGCCGAACCATTGGCCGCGAAGAACTAACACTGGTGCCGACACCAGCGGCAACGGAAACTCACCGCCCGGTCCCGCACCACGAAATTGTGCAAGCCCTCATCGAGACCCTCGGGTTTCGCCACATCGGGGTCGTGCACGAGGAATACGCAGTCTCGCCAGACGGCATGAAAGCCTTTGGGGTTCTCGACCTCGCAACCGAGATGGAAGGATGCCGCTTCTCCATCGGCTTGCGTAATTCGCATGACAAGAGCATGCGTCTGGCGATGACCTGCGGCTATCGCGTCTTCGTCTGCTCAAACATGGCGTTCGCCGGAGACTTTACTCCGGTACTCGCGAAACACTCGAAGTCGTTCTCACTCATAGATTGTATCTCGGTTGGCGTGGATCGAATGCAGCGAAACTTCGAGCCCATGCGAAAGCAGGTGGAAGCATGGCAGAGGAGTGAACTGACGGACGTCACGGCAAAGGTGGTCATCTACGAGGCATTCGTGGAGGGCAAACTGGAGGCTCCAAAACACCTCGCCCGCAGTGTCCATGACCTCTACTTCGAGCCGAGGTACGAGGAATTCCGACCGCGAACGATCTGGAGTCTCTCCAATGCGTTTACGTCAGCATTCAAGGAACTCGATCCCATCCCACAGTTCAAGGCTACAGCGAAGCTGGGTGAGTTTCTGGAATCCCGGTTCTCGCAGTCGTTTTAGCTTTGCGAGGCCGTAGCAACCGCGCTTTCCCGAAAAGTAACGGCGCTTTTGCTTTAAGCGACCCATGCGGGCGAGGCTTGCGCCCGCATGGGCTGAAGGAGAGAGAGGAGACACCCGTCATGTTTTCATTATTCCCACTTGGGCAAATTGTGGCGACGCCAGGTGCGCTCGCTGCATTGGAGAGAGCGAAACAGCCGCCCACCTGTTTCTTGGCCCGTCATGCAATCGGGGACTGGGGCGACCTGGACCAAAGCGATGTCGCAGAGAATGAGTACAGCATGGCTCATGGGTTTCGATTGCTGAGCAGCTATCGAACGGATGCCGGCGAGAAGCTATGGATAATCACCGAAGCAGACCGATCTGCGACTACTCTGCTGTTGCCAGAGGAGTATTGACGAGTTGCACCAAGAATATCTTCCGCCAGGTTTGCACAGGTGCGTGAGATCGGCCCGAAACGGACCGGCTGTAACCCAGTCTCCCTTAGGGGGACGCGGAGGTTCAAATCCTCCCCTGTGCACCAGAGTGCCAGCGTGTGCGAAATTGGAATAGCAGCCTGTCTTAGAAACAGGTGTTTGAGAGTTCGAATCTCTCGGCTGGCACCAGATTCATCGTTATCGACGGTACCCACAATCGCCGAAACTTGGCCTTGCGTTTCTGCAGAGTTTGGAGAATGCTTGGCCCGCCCCTACTGCAAGGTGTAGCAGCTTCGGACCACCAGACATTTAGCTGCCGTCAGGTGTACGGCATTCGAGGGGGTTCGATTTGCCTCGCTGCATCTCACGAAAGGAAGCACACCACGAAGGATCGGCATTCAGAAGGAATCGGGACGCGGCGTATACTTTTCCACATTGACTCTGGCCCGGCTGACTGTCTGAGCGGTGGAGGCGTGCCATCAAAGTGGCAGAGTCAGAATTGGGAAGGGCGCGCGAACTTTGGTGCGTACGCTATACGCGCGTCTTCTAGACTAGCCGATGGGCCGATGACCATTTTTCTTTTGGCGCAGCACGATGTTCAGCAGACGGCAAGCCCCTTCTAACGCACTCTCAGATTGGTAGGGGCCTGCAATTGTCGCCCCGCTTTCCCTACGCGTCAACCTGTAGATCGTCGAAAGCCCAAGTCGGCGCTGGACACTGAGTACGGCACCAAACTCCGTTGCAAGGGCTTCGGTTTCCGTCGTGTTCGACATGACTCAGTTGCTCCACTTAGGCTGCGTGCAGCGGAACATGGGGAGGACTTAAAAGCCCCAGCATTTTTTGAAGTCTAACGTCGGGGCTACTGCGAGTGGGCATCCCCTTGGCTGTCAAGCTGCGTACCGCTCCCATCAGTTGTGCATCCGCCTCATCCGCGATGACCATCACGTCTAGAAGCAACCGTCTCTGGTCGAGTTCGCTATGGTAGGGATGCAATGTTCGGAATGTGACAACCTCAAATATCCGTGACTCCGCAATAAGCATTGCGGCAGAGTATCCCTGCTCTCGCCGCCTTTGGCCGTGCGCAGTAGCGTCGGCGGAGATGTGCGCATGCTTATCCTTAGGGAGGCGAAGACGAGAAATCAGGTCGGAGTATACCTGGGGCAGATGGCCAGCGCGGTCTGCATCGCTTAGCGGTATGTCGGTCAGTTCTGAAACCAGATTCACCCGCCTCAGCCATTCCCTGACCGTGGGTTCGAGTTCGCGCTCAAGTATGGCGGCCAGACTCCCCGACTCCTCTTTCATCTTCATTATTGCAGAGCTGCACCAGAGACATTTGCGTACAAACATAGGCAATCTCCTTAGGGTTGGGGTTGCTAAGAAAGACACCTTTAGATGGACTGACTTAGTTCAGGGAACCTGAAATGAGGAGAAGGTGGTAACCACCTCAGCTACAATCGTTGCATTTAAGTGGCCTCTGCACCAAACCGCGCAACTTGTTGTTTCGATATGTCGCAGAGCAGGTCCGGCGCCGCAGAGCCTAGCTCCGCCGTATACCTTTGGCGGAAGGCAAGCACAAACGGACATGGCCAGAGAGTTGCTCAAGGCGGGAGCCGATCGTGCGCTGTCCGAAATATGCCACATTCTTCGGACAAGTTCTCGCCGCCGACGCGTAACCCATTGATCAAGCACCGGTATTTTTGCTCGCCTGAGAAAACGGAGACAGGACTGCGGGCTTCCATCAGAAGAAAGTGGAGCCAGCACTCCAAGTTTCTGTTTTGCAATGAACTGGTGGATATCCGCCTTTGTCCTATCCAATGCTTCCCTAAAGAGCTATATGATCTCAGCTTCTTCTCCGAGGTGGAGCCCTCCTCGGAGCGACTATTGGCGGGAATCACCTTTGTTTGTTTGCCAGAACTACCAACGCAGCAAGTGCTGCCGTTTTTTGATCCTTGGTCCAGGGCGGTCCGAGCGAACGACCAAGGGTAGAAATTTGTTGCCACATCCGAGTCGCCCCTTTGCCGAACGTTGTCTGGACGCACTCGTCGAGGTTACGCTCTCGAACCCCGGTGACAGAAAGGTCCAAACCCTCGCATGCTTTCGAAAAGACCTCGCGAAAGAATTCACCTTCGGCCGCATGAATCAGGGCGTGCGAGGCGAGGATCTTTGAAAGAGGCGGTAGCGGGCGACCTGAGGCCAGAAGGACGGCAGAACCTACGACACGATATTGGCGACCACGCAGTTCGCTTACCAAGTTCCGGACAGCGGCCAAGGCGAGACGTTTTGAAGCCGCAAAACAGTTCCCAAGAAACTTCTCCGCCTCTAGAAGTTCGAGATTCTCCGCAAAGTGATAGGGCTGGTTCGCTCCGGGGGTTCCGGGGGTAATGATAGCGACGCGCCTCCGCTCAATTACCTGCACTGTGCCGGCGCTGTTTGAGACGGCAACGAGCGCTCCCCAACCAGAATGCATTCGGACGCCAATGGCTGCGCACTTCATGTCTGAGGTTTGCCTGCGAATGTGCCAATGCGAGTTTATAAGCTCATTCGCAGCGTGTCTTGGAAAAATCGGCCACACGATGCGGGGCGATTCGTCCCGGCACCGCCAAGATGAATCGTGTCTGCGAGGAATCCAACTGCTGTGCTCTGAGGATTGATAAAATCGCAGGTCCTCCGGCCTGACCAGAGCCCAATGGCCTGGGGCACTTTCTTCACGCAAGTGCAAAACCTATTTCCAAATGCAAAGATTGGGTTTGGCGAGTGGGGGTATAGCACCAAAAAGCTGATGGGCTCACCTTGATGACGTTACTGAGTCTAAGGTTACGGCATGGATCCCTACCCATTGCCATTTTCGCCGAACTGGGTGATCGGTGTTTTCTTCTAGGAGTGGGGAGATACAGCTACAACTCCAAGTCTGGTTCTGTCTGGGAGGTGGTCAACACTGACATGCAGAGCCAGCCCTAGTCGTCGCTAACAGGGATCAGCGGAAAAAGGGATCAGCCACACGGTTGATCCCTTTCTTCATCCGAACACGCAAAATCTCAAGCGCGCAAACTAGCCTTCCCCACTCCGACATCAGTTTTCCGGACTGAGATCACGGAAGCGGTATAGCGATCGCCGCGCAATAAAGAGAGACTATATTCGATGGCGACGTTCTGCGTGTCGTAAGTTGTCTCTTTGATGATGAGCAGCGGATTTCCGACAGAAGTCTCTAGTATCTTGGCTTCTTCTTCTCCTGCAATCACAGCGCCGATCACTTCTTCTGCCCATTGCAGCCGGCGCTTGTAGCTGTTTTCGAAAATGGCGTACAGCGATTGTTTCTCCAAATCCAGCTTGTCGATTCCTGCGAAGATGCGCGCCGGCAAATAACTTGTGACCACCGCGACCGGATCTTCATTGACCAAACGCAGCCGCCTCATGCGGTAGACGCGCTCTCCTGGCGTTAGCTTAAGAGCCTGTGCCACTTCCAACTCGGGATCTTCCAATGCCATACCGAGCAGGCGCGCGGATGGCGTAAGGCCCCGCCGCCGCATCTCTTCGCTGAAGCCCCGAAGCTGCTGAAAATTCCATGGCACTCGGCCGGATCCGACGACGGGTCGCTTACCCTTGGCGATTACGAGCAGTCCTTCGGACCGCAACTTCTGAAAGGCTTGGCGCACCGGCATCTTGCTGATGTTGAGCGCATGCGCAATTTCGCCTTCGGAGCAAAAAATCTGTCCCTGGCTCAACTTGTTCTTCATGATCAGCTCGCGCACGTGGTCCACAATCTGCACGTAGTATGGAACGAAGCTGTGGCTGTCGATCGTAAGCCCGAGTCTCTCGACTGTGATGGAGCCGGCAGGAGCAGGAAGGATCACTAGAACCTCACTTTGGCAATCTGGCAACGTAGTATACAACGTATGCACGATTCGACTAGCATGATTTCCAGGAAATTGGTCGCCGCGCGCCACAGCTACTGTAAGTGAGAGATTAAAAGGATGTTATATGATTTTCTCGCCATACGAGCGAGACATCTTCATCCCGGCCCGTGTGGAATCGTCTTGACATCATAGATGCATACGAGGTTCATATACGTCTTCAATTGGGAGACCGTCTATGAACGCCTGCATGGTTCACGATGGCACGAAATTGTCCCCTCATATTTTCTCTCCGAAAACGGCCTGCGTCGCGATAGTGCTGATCCTCCTGATGTGTGCTTCCCCAATGGCTCAGGCTCAGGTGGAGTCGGGAAAAATTGTGGGCACCGTCAAGGACGCTTCGGGGGCGATCCTCTCCGGAGCTGAGGTCACCGTCACAGAAACGCAGACGAACGCTGAGAGAAATATCGCAACCAACAGCGCGGGAGAATATGTAGCCACCGAGTTGAAACCGGGAACCTACACCGTGAAGGCCAAGCAGGAGGGCTTCAAAACGGCAGTTGAAGCGGCCTTCAAGCTTGATATCAACCAAGTCGTCCGCGTGGATTTTTCTCTCGTCGTGGGATCGATCCGCGAAGAAACGACGGTCACCGCTGCCGAGCCGCTGGTGGAATCGGAGACGTCATCCATCGGGCAGGTCATCGATGAGAGCCGGGTTCACCAGCTTCCGCTCAATGGACGGGATTTCATTCAGCTTGCCTATTTGAGTCCCGGCGTGAACATGGGCCCTGCCAGTACCGGGAGCACCGGTAACGTACAGCAAGGCAATATTCCTGAAGACGAGCGCGGAAACGGCTCCATCCAGGTGAATGGACTGTGGGCAACCAACAACAACTATCTCTTAAATGGATTCGACAATAACGAGCAACAGATCGGCTTCGAACTGATTGAACCACCCGTCGATGCGATCCAGGAATTCAAAGTTCAAACCAACAACTTCAGCGCCGATATCGGAAAAGGGGGAGCGGTCGTCAACGTGGTGACAAAAGCGGGCACCAACACGTTTCACGGCAGTGCGTTCGAATTTCTCCGCAACTCCTTCATGGATGCGAAGAACTATTTCGACGATCCCACGCAGCCTATTCCGCCCTTCAAGCGAAATGAGTTCGGAGGCTCGTTCGGAGGGCCGGTCATTCGAGATCGAACCTTCTTTTTTGGCGATTATCAGGGGAGGCGAATCCGTACCTCAGAAACGTTCCTTTCGCCCGTACCCAGCCCGTCGGAGATTGGGGGAAACTTCTCCGATCTGCTGACGGGTTCTTCGCCCACGATCGTCATCGATCCGGTGACCGGCGAACAGTTCATGGGGAATAACAACGCGAGTCCTAACGTGATTCCCGCCTGCCCGAGTCCGACCGGCGGAGCCTGTCTTGATCCGGCCGCGCTCGACACAGTGAAGCTCTTCCCGCAACCGAATGTTTCCGCAAGTCTGGGCGATCTGTTTCTCTATAATCCGGTGAACCGCAATGATCAGGACTCATTCGACGTTCGCCTCGATCACCAGGTCAACTCCAACAATAGTTTTTTCGGCATCTTCAGTTACGGCAATGTGCGGGATCATAATCCCGACCCATTGCCCGGAAACGCCGGGGGCGGTTCATTTACGGGCGAAATCCACAACAAGGCGCTGCTGGCGGGGCTAAGCGACGTACAGTCGTTCTCGGCTACTAAGATCAACGAGTTTAAGATTGGCTACAGTCGTTACGTAGTCGATGCGGTTCCGTTCTTTCAGGGACAGCCGCTGGCGGCCCAGCTAGGGATTCCGGGAATCAATGTTGCGAACAACCCGATTACCGGAGGTCTGCCTAACATTCAGATCAGCGGCCTGAACAATTTGGGAAACGGCGACTACTTCCCGGAAACGCTGAATGAGGATAACTACCAGTTGCTGGACGCCTTCACCTACATTCGCGGCCGCCACTCGCTCAAGATGGGAGGCGATCTGCGGCGGCGCGAGCACGGCTTTTTTCAGGTGCAAAATCCTCATGGAGATTTCTTCTATACGGGACAATTCACGAACGAACCTCTGGCTGACTTTCTTATTGGCTACACGCAAAGCCTTTTCCGCGACACGCAAACCGGAGCCTATGGTATGCGCTGGTGGGAGTTCGGCACTTATCTAATGGACGACTACCGCGTGTCACCCAAGATCACCCTCAACCTCGGAGTACGTTATGACGTGTATACACCGATGGTCGAAGATCACGACCGCCTGGCCAACTTTGACTTTAAAACCGGGCTTTTTGTCGCGCCTCACGTTACAGTCGGCACCAGCCGCTCGGGCGACGTGGTTACGAACTGGAAGAATTTTTCCCCGCGCATCGGCTTTGCTTACTCGTTAGGCAACGATAACAAGACCGCGGTGCGCGGCGGCTACGGAATTTTCTACGATGAGCAAGCCGATCAAAACGATACCGAGTTGGCCTACAATGATCTGCCCGGCGTCTATGGCAGCGAGTCCTTCACGGCGCCTCTGGGCCCCACTCCGGTCATGATTCTCTCGCAGGGGCCTCCACCCATTATTTTCTCCCCCATCAGTAATCCCACGGGACGAGCGAGCGCCGCCTACTTCCACAATCCGACGACTTATATCGAAGAGTGGAATTTGAATATAGAACGCCAGCTTGGAAAGAACATGGTCTTCCAAATCGGATACGAGGGGACGCGCGGCGTCCATCTGACTTATCTGAGGAACTTGAATCAGGCGACGACCCCTACCTGGCAAAATTTTGCCGGACCCACCGGCAATGAAGGACGCCCCTATGACTCGACGGTTCCCAATATCGCCGCCATCCGAACCGAGGGCCACGACATCAGCCTGATCAACCACGGCTTGCAAGTGCGTTTTGAAAAGCGTTCGTCTAAGGGATGGAGCATGCTGAATAGTTACACCTATCAGCACACTATCGGTCAGGCTACCGAAAGTGAGACGCCGAACTCCGACGGCGAACCGCAAGACACTTATAACTTGCGCGCCGAGCGCGGAAACGTAACCCCTGATTTTCGTCATCAGTTCACATCGGCCTGGTCTTACGAACTCCCGTTCGGTCCCGGGCGGCGTTACCTGCAAGACTCAGGGTTGCTGGGACTGCTCGCCGGAGGCTGGCAGTTGAACGGTATCATCTCGCTGTACTCCGGCCAGGCATTCACTCCTTATTTATCTTTCGATCCAACCAACACGGGTTCGGGTGGCCCGCGTCCAGACCAAGTCGGCAATCCTTACTACTTTTCCAATTCCGCCCTTGGTTTTGATGGCGGCAACAATGGAGGTCCCACGACAGGCTGCGCGGCTTCGACTCACCAGAACATCAACTGCTGGTACAATCCAGCCGCTTTCGCGTTTCCGGCGATCGCGCTTGGTCAGCCCGCGCCGCCGGCTGGGACTCCATATGCCACCATGTTCGGGAACGCAACTCGCGGCAGCCTTCGCAGCCCAGCCTTTTACAACACGGACTTCTCCATCTTCAAGGACTTCAAAATAAAAGAGAGGGGACAGCTCGAACTGCGCGGTGAGATTTTCAATCTGTTCAATACGCCTCAGTTTGCCTTACCCAATAATCAGGTTGACACTCCGACCGCAGGGCAGATCACGAGTACGCTGCATGAATCACGGCAGATTCAGGTCTCGGTAAATTTTTCGTTTTAGTTCTCGCTCAATACTGAGCAGAACAGTAGTCCCGCTCCCGGCCCCGAGCTAAACTTTGCCGTCAGCGAACTTCAGGGAGGAACTCAGGCATGCTGCGCAGAATGATTCGACGCTTTTCGATCGCTCCGGTCGCGATTCTGTTCGCATTCTTCTCGTCTCTCGCTTTTGCCGGCGAGGGTTCCGCTTTGACTACTAGCGCTAAAGGGAACAGCACCACCGATTCCGCAAACCGCTTGCCCGCGATCCATCTCGACGGCAACTATTTCTCTCGCGACGGCAAGCGCTTTATTCCCGTGGGCGCCAATTGGGTGCCGGCAAAAGCGGCGATGCAGTGGCCGATTCAGTGGGATCCAAAATCCATTGAAGCCGATTTTGCCCGCATGCACGAGCTGGGTTTCAATGCGATTCGTCTCGATTTTGTCTGGGCCTGGATCGAGCCCCGCCCCGGCGACTACAATCCCGAGGCGTTTCGCGCGCTCGACTTCCTGATCACTCTCGCTCACCGCTATCAGATTTATCTGCACCCAAGTCTGCTGATTGGCGGGGAGGTGGGCGAGGCATATTGGGATGTACCGTACCGGCAGGGCCGCCATCCTCATTCCGATCCGGATATGTTGCGAATCGAGACCGATCACGTCGGCGAGCTGGCGCGGCGATATGGAAAAGAAACTGCGATCCTCGGATGGGATTTGACCGACGAGCCTCCGTTCTGGATCGCCCCTGAGACAACGGACGCGATGGCTATCAACTGGACGCGCCTGCTTTCGTGGTCGATGCGACGCTACGATTCATTGCATCCGATCGTGGTTGGAACCAGCATGGAGGATGTGGGCCGTGGCCCATTCCGTCCCGACAATCTGCGCGAGGAAGCGGATTTTTTCAGCGTTCATCCGTACTCCATCTATGCTCGGAAGCTCTTCCCCGACGCGATGCTATCCGAGCGTGGCACCTATGGGTCAGCTTTTGAGACTGCTTTATCGGGCGGCGCCGGGAAGCCGGTTATGGTGCAGGAAATCGGGGCTTCTTCGGCGCAGTATGATCCTGATCAAATTGCAAAATTTCTGCGCGCCAGCCTTTACTCCGGGCTGGGGCGGGAGCGAATGGATTCTTGCTGTGGTGTTACACCGATGCCGCGCCAGAGCAGTTTCACAAAGTGCCGTACTTGCGCTCGCCGCATGAAACCCAATTCGGCCTGACCACCTGGGACGGCAAAGATCGACCCTCCGCCAAAATCTTCAAGGAATTTGAGGATATTGTTGCCCGGTTGGACCTCGCAGGAGTCGAACCGGCTCCCGCCGAGGCAGCGATCATCGTTCCCTACGAATGGTCAAAGCCGCATGGCGATTTTTCTCACTTCGGCCTTGCCGGATCGGAAGTTGTTCCTTACACCTCGACGGACGAAGGCGCGAATGTAGCGGGACAGTCGCAGCCGAATTTCAACGAAGAAAATTTATGGATTACCGGTTCGTGGCTGTCTTCTTTCGTGCTCGCAAGACGCGCCGGCATGAAAGCGGATTTCCCGCGGGAGTATGACGATTGGCGAGAGCGCCCCCTGGTTCTGATGCCCTCCCCTTTAACGAGTACCGATCATTTCCTGGTTCATGTGCATTCGGATTTTTGGGAGAAAGCGAAGCAGTACGTCAGCAAGGGAGGCGCGCTATACGCGTCTGTTGCTGCGGACGCCGCCATTCCCGAGATGGAGTCGTTGTTCGGCGCAAGGATGGTGGACGCCAATCCGAAAGACGAAGTCACGCTGAAGATCGTCACCCCGTTCGGCAGCCTCAAAGTGGGAGACACTTTTCATTACTCAGTTCCATCCGCAACCCCGCGATCCTGGGGTGCAATTCTTGAAGTCAAAGGAGGCACGGTCATCGCCGTCGATCAGGACAACCGGCCCGCGCTCGTCGCCAATACAATGCTTTTGGGGACTAGTCAAGATTAAAGTGTAGAAAATACAGGGGGTTACTAAAGTTTGGCGGAGAGGGAGGGATTCGAACTCAGGCTTTTCAACAAATTCAACCAATTAGGAGGCGCGAATGGCACATCAAACCTCTGAAAACCAACGGAAACAAACAACTCCACATATTGTTGGGCGCTTAATGGACGCTGATTCCTTCGAAGGTCATGTTTTCTATTTCTCAATTACGTCACGGAAGTTTGTGCTCGTCCAGGACAGTGAAATAGCGCTTAGACCTACTGATCCAAAATCAGTTGTTATGTTTTCTTAGCCCTTGATTTCGTTCATATAACCATCTAAACTTAAGATGGTTGATAGAATGCAAAGTCCTACACTCAAACTCAAGCAGGCCAGCGCCGTACTGGGAGTGCCGCCAAAAGACCTTCAAAACCTGGTGCAGCTGGGGGTCATCCGTCCTGTGCGCCGCAACAGTGTGTGCTGGTTTGACACGAATCTTCTGTTAGAAGCGAAAGTGGCTTTTTATCTCAAAGAAGCCCTCGGCAGTTCGAGTGATCTCCTGGCCAGGTTCACAGAGGTGTTTTCGAAGAATCTTGGAAAAAACAAAATGGGCGACTTGGGAGACATCTGCTTTCGCTCTCGTCCGCTTAACGGCACTGCTGCCGTAGAAATCAAGATCCCGGTTCGCTCGTTGGCTCAGGAACTCGAAGACCAGATTCCTCTTGCCTTGGCCTACAAGGACCTTCCGAAGGGCCGAAAGAGACCTGGGTGGAAGAAGGATTTCTTGCGCAGCGTCCAGAAGGCCGCCGCTAATCTGGGCAACATCTCAGAGGAAGAGATTCTGAAAACCGTTCGCGAAAGCCGCTCGGGACGAAAGAAGCTACCGGAGATCACCGTTGTTGCCCGCTCAAAAAAGAAAACGGCCTAGAGGCGTTGTCGATACGTCCGTCCTGGTGGCAGGGATCGCGGGACTCAAGTCAAAGGAGATCGCTCCCAAGAATCCAAGCGCCAATCTGCTCCGGGCCTGGATCGAGGAGGACACATTTGTCTGGCTGGTGAGTGGTGAGATTCTCTTGGAATACAAACGAGTCTTGGGAAGGCTGGGCGTCCGCCGTCAACTCATTGGGAAGATAATCAATCTGCTGCGAGAGGAGGCGGAACTTGTCCCTGCCTTTGCTCTTCCAAACATCTCTCCCGATCCGGGAGACGATCCCTTCTGCGGTTGCGCTGAAGCTGGTCGAGCCGATTTCATCGTGACGCTAAATCCCAAAGACTTTCCGCAACCGCTCTTGTCAGCTCATGTCATCAAACCTGGCGAACGGATTCCGACAACGGCCCGTCGGAAACAATCCCGCTGAACACGCAGCAGAGTTAGAGTCCAGTCATTGGAAGTAGCCACAAGTTTACGCACCATAGTCTTACCGGCGGGAGCGACGGGACTCGAACCCGCGGCCTCCAGGCGTGGCGGGCAGGCGTTCTAACCAGCTGAACTACGTCCCCCCATACTAACTGTTAGCGCCGAGTTAAAAGGGAGCCAGTTCAGCCGGTTTAGCGGTGAGCCAGAGAGCTTGCCGGTGGTCGCGGAGCACACAAATGCGGCGGCCGCCGTCGAAGACAAGCAGTTTCGATTGCGAGTTTTTTCCCCGCCGAATGATTAGTTCAAGAGCGCTTCTCCCGCGCCGTCCACTCCTGCCCGTACTGCGGAATTGCCGTGGCGTCGATATTCGTCTCGACCGATTGAGAGGCAGGTAGCAATTCCTCCGCGCTGCGAACCGCCGCTCCCGAACGCATGCAGAGCCCTTGGCCTGAGCATTGGAGTAGTTGTAAAGTTCTCGCAGCCGGTGACCCCACACTCTCAAAACGATTTATCCGACGAACGCGATACCCGTTCGGCATTTCCCTCCGACCTGAGCGAGGTAGACTTTGGCGCTTTCGAAAGGGAATGTGTGAAGAAGAATTCAACTGGTTTTCTCGCACGAGTTATACATGAAGCGTTGCTTGTGCGTGCAAGGCAATTTAGAAACTGTTGTAGAGTTCCTACCGCGTCCCCGTCGACCGGGGCTCTCTCTGGATCACTGGCTCCGGCCAGGACCGACTAAAATGGATCACTCTTTCGCCGGCGTTAACAACTAACAACTAACGGTCTTCCTGTTCTTTCCGGTTCCCTTTCCTGCCCTCCCGTACCATCTGACCGTGCAGTGACAGGGCAACAACGAGGAGTAACTTATTGGGTTTCAACGGTACTGACAGCCCGTTCTTGATCCTCTAAGGAATTCTTTGACCCGGCGTACCAGACCCAAATCGGATCCAGATTTCGAGGGAATTGCCGCACTCGAACGAATCTTGTCGACCGCGGAGCGTCTCCGCAAACTATGCAGACCCGATCAGTGTCAAGACAAGCCCGTTCATGGGGAGTAATCGGACGCAGCAGCGTTACGGTTCGTCGTGGAGGGCGTTCTATTATAGATACCATATGGTATCTTTTAAAAGCAAGCATTTTATTTGTCCCACTGGCTTATCCGTGGAATACACTTTTGAGACGTTGAGGAGACTTGCGAAAATGAAGGCGAATAAAGTAAAAAACGCATACATGAAAAAGAAGGCCCCTCTCTTCGTTAGAGAAACCCTTCTAAATGCCGCCTTCGAACTCGCTGCGACCAGGGGCATGGCTGATGTCACGGTCAACAAAGTAAGTGTATTGGCGGACGTTACCAAGGGGGCTTTCTTTATTCACTTCGATAGCAAAGAGACATTAGTGACGGAGCTGATGAAGATGCTATTGACCCGAT
>Ga0210401_10004925_pt1 | contig 13820 bp, 7 predicted proteins | sample IncBWH32MmetaG_FD_150866 | JGI IMG/M metagenome (GOLD analysis project Ga0210401, IMG submission 150866) | Forest soil microbial communities from Barre Woods Harvard Forest LTER site, Petersham, Massachusetts, United States - Inc-BW-H-32-M | ecosystem: Environmental > Terrestrial > Soil >... | reverse complement strand
ATTTTAATCAGGATGGCTGGATGGATTTGTTTGTGGCGAATATCGATGAGGAGATTTTTTCGCTGTACCAGAATAACGCGGATGAAACTTTTAACGACGTTGCAATGCAACAGAGCATTGGGATGGTGACCCGGTGGATGAGCGGATGGGGATTGAAGTTTTTTGACTACGACAATGATGGGGAATTGGATTTAATTTTGGCGAATGGATTTCCAGATGATCTGGTGGAGGAGTTTTCGCACCAGGTGACCTTCAAAGAACCGCTGCTGTTATTTCGCAATGAGGGAAAGGTTTTCAAGAATGTGAGCGCGGAAAGCGGGCCGGTGTTTGCGAAAACCTTTGCGGCGCGGGGGTTGGCTGTCGGTGATTTTGATAATGATGGCGGAGTGGACGTGCTGGTTTCCGTCAATGATGCGGCGCCGATTCTGCTGAGAAATGATCTGCGCAAGCAGAATCATTGGCTGGGGGTGCGACTAGTGGGGCGGAAGTCGAATGTGGATGCGATTGGGGCGCGGGTGACGTATCAGGCCGGGGATTTGAAGCGTTCCCGGATGAAAGTGGGCGGGGGGAGTTTCTTGTCATCGCACGACCCACGGATGGTGCTGGGGATTGGGAGGAGGGCGCGGGTGGACTGGGTGGAGGTCAAGTGGCCGTTGCCTAGCGGGGTGGTGGAGCGGTTTGAGAACTTGCCGATCGACCGATACGTGACGCTTGTTGAAGGGGCTGGGAAGTTGGGTGATTAGCTGGAGAAAAACGAGAGAGGCAAGGACTTAACACAGGGGGCAGCTAAGTCGGAGGATGGAGGTCACGGGCATCTTGGGACTATTCGGGGTAAGGCTCGTTGGCACGAGCTATGCGGATGCGGTGATCGGTGAAGTTGTAGTGCATTTCGGGGACGTAGACTTTTGGCATGTGGCAGGACGCGCAGTTTTTCGTGCTGACCGGACATGCGGCCCCCTGGTGGTCGGCGGATTTGGGAGTCGTGGTCGTTGCTACGTGGCAGCTTAGACAGTTTGTGTCGTAGGAGGCTGAATCGGTCTGGAGCTGTTTATGGGGATCGTGGCACGCGATGCAGCTTAGGCGGACGTCGCCTTTGCCCCAGCATTTGCTGCCTTCCAGGCGATAGGGTTGCGATTTGGCGTTGGAGACGCCTTTGACGCCGGAGAGGTTTACGTCCCACCAAGTGGCGTGGCAGGCGCCGCAGAAATCGACCGAATCGGCTGGGCTGAGTTGAGCGGCGTTGAAGATGGTTCCCTCTGGAGAGGGGTTGACGCCTGCGATTTTGGCGGCTTGCATGGCCGCTACGTGTTTTGCGCCGGGGCCGTGGCAGGCTTCGCAGGTCACGCCGGGTATCAAGCCTTTCTCGTCAAACTGATCGGCAACGTTGGCCGCGGTGGTGTGACAAGCAAAGCAGCGGCGAATTTCGGAGATGTCGACCGGGCGGTACATCGCTTCCTCGAGATCCTTCGCCGAGGTAATCGCGCGATCGGGAGTGAAGTGCAAGGCTTTCAGGGAGTCAAAGTAAGTGACGCGCGCCTCGTAAAACCTTCCGTCGTCCCTCTTGAAAAGATAAGACTGGCCGACTCGATCCGTGCCGAAAGCCCAAAGAAGATTGGCGGTGAGAACGCGAGAACCGTCAGCGACGCGGTAGATGTTTTGCGTCGCGGAAGTCTTGATCTCGTAGCGGTATTTGTCGAAAGCGAAATTCAAGGTCGGGTGAGATCGAAGGATGTCGGAGTCACCAGCTAGCATGGCTGTTGCGCCCATGGGCGTGCGGGTTTGCGTGGCAACGATGGCAGAGTGGCAGGACGAGCACGCGCTGATGCCAACGAATTCATCGCGGCGTGCAGTATTCTGCGTGGGCCAGAAACCTGGTTCGGCGAGATGGTCGCCCGTAGAGAGTTGGGCACGGAGAAAGGAAGAGGATCCCGGCCAGAGGACGAGGAGAAGGCCCAAAGAGGAAACAAAGAGGAAGAGTCGTTTAGCGAGGCTAACCATGTCGGCGCGAGAAATGGCTCGCGATCTAGTGTGGGGTGAAGATGACGCGAAATCAATGCGATTGAAGGAGACTGAAAGGGCCCGTGAGGTTTAAAGGAGACTAGGGGCTTGCGAGTATTGGTCGGGACCTGTAATGGCCGGCCGTGTAACGTGGACGGAAACGCGGCCGGTTGAAGCGCGGACGACAAATTCGGGCTCGATGGCGATTTCGGGAACGTATTCTGCTTTGCCTTCAATTAGGTCGATCAATGTCTTGGCGGCGATTTGCCCCATGCGCTCGAGAGGCTGACGAACAGTGGTAAGGCCAGGATTGTTGAAGGCGGCCGCGGGGATGTCGTCGAAACCCATGACCGAAACATCTTCGGGAACGCGCAGGCCAGCTTCGCGGAGGGCCCAGATGGAGCCGATCGCGGAAATATCGTTGTAAGCGAACAGGGCGCTGAAAGGCTGTTTGCGGGCAAGGAGTTGTTTAGCGAAGGGAAAACCGACTTGGGGCGTGGAGACGGTGCTGTCTATCTGAACGGTAAGCTCCGGGCGAATGGCGAGGCCGAGGTCGGCAGCAGTTTCACAGACGGAGGCCCAGCGGACGGCGGAGTCGGAGCTGGAGGGGTGACCCTTCAAGAAGGCGATATCTTTATGACCCAACTCCGCGAGATGTGTGAGCGCGAGGCGTGCGGCGAGTTTGTGGTCCAGGATAACGTTCGTAACACCTTCTACGCGGCGGTGGCCGGCGATGGCGATGGTGGGGAGTTCTAGCTTCTCGGTGATTGACGTGTCCGTCGTAATGAAGCCTTCGACGCCGCGGGTCACCAGCATTTGCGCGTAAGTGTGGAGAAGCTTGGGGTCGTGGCGGTGAATCACGGTGAGGAAGAAGAAATTGTTCATTCGCAAATATTCTTCGATGCCGCTGATGATCAGCGAGCCGTAGGCGTCACCGATCTCCTCGGCGATTACACCAATTGTGTACGTGCGCTGTAGGCGGAGAGAGCGGGCGAAGTAGTTGGGCCGATAGTTGAGATCTTTGGCGGCCTGGATAATGCGTTTTTTGGTGCGCTCCGGAATAGAGCGGGCTGCGGGAGAGTCGTTGAGCGCGGCAGAGACGGTGCCCGGGGTGAGGCCCAAACGGGCGGCGACGGTCTTGAGGGTGACCTTTTGCTCGCCTGGGGAGCCGGACTTCTTTTTCATTGGGTAGGTCATGCCAGCCGAAACCCCCAAAAGTTTAGGTGAAAATGCGTCCAGATAGTCTGTGCGCGCCGCGAGACGTTAACGTACACAATAAGCCAAAACAGCAATAATTGCGATTCTCCGAACCCGAATTGCGGGAGTGTGTGCCCTTCCAAATATCATAGATTCCTACGACGCGCCATAGAATATACGTTACTGGAGGCGAAAAATTGCACCCGCTGGGTCCATCGAAGGCAGAATTCGGGCGCGGCCTCAATTCAGAATAACAATATTTCCTGTGTAGAATATCATTATTTTCGCTTGACATCGCTCCGGCGGAGTATATCCTCTAGTGCAATTGTATTAGTCGAGATCGTCGAGGGACCAAGTATCCGGGTCCAAATTCATTAGTAGGCATGAAGTGGTTTTGCGGGCGCTTGGTTCGCGTCCGGGTTTGAGGCAGAGCAGCAAGAAATTTTCTGACTCGAATCGGAATCAAAATTCGAAGGGGTGTGCGAATGAAAATTCAAATGACGGAAGGGAAAACGACGATCCACACGCGATATTTGTTTGGCTCGCTGTTTTGCTTGTTACTGCTGGTGTTAGCGGCGCCTTTTGCCGTGAACGCCCAACAGTACTCAGGGACCATTACCGGGACAGTGTCCGACCCGAGCGGCGCGGCGATTGCGGGCGCTGCCGTGACGGCAACGAACACGGGAAATAACGCGAGCTACTCGACAACAACGAGCGAGCAGGGTGTGTATTCGTTCGCCCAGCTGCCCGTCGGCGTGTACAACATCGTTGTCAAGCAGGGCAGCTTCAAGGAGTTCACGACCAAGGCAGTCGAGGTTCACGTCTCGACGACAACCGAAGTGAACGCAAAGCTGGAAATGGGCGCCGCGAGCGAAATGATCACGGTCGAGGCCAGTGCCGTGCAGGTGCAGACGGCGACGGCTGAGGTCGGCGAGGTCGTGGAAGGGCGGCAGGTTCGCGAACTTCCGCTGAACGGCGAGAACTTTATGGGACTAGTGACTCTGTCCCCGGGTGTGTCGCCGGCGCAGTCGTTCGATAGCCGAGACAAAGGACTAACCGGTGGCAGCGACTTCTCGGTGAACGGCAATCCCTATACAAACAACCTCTTCCTGGTTGACGGCGTAAATAACAATGACGTTGGTTCGAACCGCACGATTTTGGTTTATCCGTCGGTCGACGCCATCGCGGAGTTCAAGATGGTGCGCAACTCCTACGGACCTGAGTATGGTCAGGCTTCAGGCGCGATTATCAGCATCACGACGCGCTCCGGCGAAAACCAGTTCCACGGCGGAATGTTCTACGCGGGCCGAAACGACAAGTTGGATGCGAACGACTGGTTCTCGAATAACAACGGCACCGGGAAAGCGGAACTCCGGCGAAACGATTGGGGCTACAACATCAGCGGCCCCATCAAGAAGGACAAACTATTTGTATGGTGGAACCAGGAATGGAACCGCGAGGTTCGCGGTGTTTCTGTGTCCGCCTGCGTGCCGACAATCGCGGAAAAGGCTGGGGATTTCACCGCCGATGCCGCTGCTGTTGCGGCGGGAGGCACGCCCACCTGCGGCGCTACGGTGCCGACTATTCCGGTTGCGCTGCAAGCACCCGGGAATCCCGACAAGATCGCCAATCCCGATCCTGCAGGCCAGTTACTGGCGGCCTTTTATCCCAACCCGAACGTGGCTGGCGCCACGGGTAATCAAAACAACTGGGTCGATTCGGAAAGAACACAGCCATCCTGGAGCGAATGGAACATTCGCGTCGATTACGACCTGACCAAAAAAAACCGCGCGACATTCCGCTGGACCAACGACTCGTGGAATAGTCCTGGACCGAATCCGAATCTGTTCTGGGGTTCTTCGTTCTTCCCCACGATCAACTCGGACTGGAGCCAACCTTCCAAGAGCGTGATGGGCAAACTGACGTCGCAAATCAGTTCAACCATGGTCAATGACATAGAATTCGGCTACGGACACAACGCCATCATCACGACACTGGCCGGATCGGGAGCCGGATTGGTGGCGGAAATTAACGCGGCCATCCCGACGGCATGGCCAGCCTCGCTGAAACAGGCGGGCGCCTACATCAACGGCGGCGGCAATTGGGGCGGTTTGCAGCCCTACGGCAGCGGCCAGACGATGTGGAACATCGCGCCTTACGGCAACCACGAGGATCTGTACGCGATTCAAGACAACGTCTCCAAGGTTCAGGGGAACCACTTGTTCAAGGTCGGCGTCTACTACAGCTCGAATGCGAAGGTTGAATTCAATAACGGTGGCAACGACCAGCCATCGTTCAATACCGGAAACGGCGGGCTGAATTCCTGCACGGCGACTTCTGCTCCGGGCTGTGTGCCGGGAATACCGACAGGCAACTCGCTGGCTAACGTGCTCATTCCTGGACAAGAGTTCGTCTCGACCGAAAACAGCGTGAATGGTCTCGCGCAGATCGTCTGGCACGACATCGAGTGGTATGTCGGCGACACGTGGAAGTTTCGACGGAACTTGACGTTGAGCTATGGCTTCCGCTGGTCGTTCTACCGCCAGCCCTATGCCTCCGACAACAAATTTGCCTCGTTCAGCTTGGCGGACTACAACCCGGCACTGCCGGCGTCAGACGCTTGCAACGGCGTAATCATTGTGCCAGGCACTTCACCTTGCACGGACGCGGCGGCCCAGCTTTCATCGCTGGGAATCGCTTTGCCGCTTTCCCCCGGGACGGTTGGTCTTAACCGTGCCCTGGTAAATCAGGACAATCACGACATCGCTCCCCGGGTGGGTATAGCCTGGGATGTAAGGGGCGACGGTAAGACAGCGGTGCGTCTAGGCGCAGGACAGTTCTTTCAGCGGGCGGCGGTAGGCCAGGATGAAAACTTGTCGCGCACAGCGCCATTCGTTATCTCCGCCACGGACGTGAGAACGCTGGAGACGCCGACACCTCTAAGCAATCCTTCGGTTTCGCCGAGCGCGGCGAAGGACCCGACCGGCGTGACCCCGAACAGCTGGCAGTGGAACGCGACGGTGGAACGGGAACTATTCCGGAATACCGCGCTCGAACTAGGCTACGTCGGGAACACCGGCATTCATCTTGTTTCCGTGTATGACCTGAACGCGGTACCCCAGGCAGACTGGGTGGAGAGCGCCTTCCTGAACGGCAGCGCACAAAATGCGCTGCGCCCGGCAGGAAACTTCGGGACCATCGCGAATTGGTCCAAGGGAGGACACGCGAGTTATCACTCGCTGCAGGCACTGTTCCGTTCGCGCCTGAGCAACTACTCAAGCTTTCAGGCGTCTTACACTTGGTCTCACTCCATCGCCGACGTAGAGCTGGATAACTCGTCGGGAGGCATCAGCGAGCAGGCCTTCATCAACCCCGCGAACACGAGCCTCGACAAGGGCAACAGCTCCATCAACCGGCCAAACATCTTTGTAGCCAACGAGGTGTTCTACCTGCCAAAGTTTGCGAACCACAGCAATATGGTCCAGCAGTCCATCGGCGGATGGCAGCTTAACAGCATTATCAGCATCACGTCGGGGCCGTCGGTGGGTGTGTTTACCAACGGCGCCAACGGCGCATGCGCCCTGGTGCTCCCGGATGGAAGCTGCGCGGCTGGGTTCAGCAGCACTCTCAACTCCATCACAGGCAACGGCTACAGCAACAACAACAGGCCTAACATTGTTCCTGGCGTAGGGTGCAATTCCGGGGAGAGTGGCAAGCAGATTCTGAATCCGGCGGCGTTCACTCTTGTCGGGTATACGATCGGCACGATTGGCGACGCCCCTCACGGGTACTGCTCTGGCCCAACTTACCGGAACGCAGACGTCCAACTTGCGAAGAACTGGATCTTCAAGGAGAAATACCGGATCAAGTTCAGCATGGACTTCTTCAACATCCTAAACCATGCCAACTTCTTTGGCGGCCAGAACGGCAACCTCAACATCAACTTCAGTGGCAACAACCTCGTCTGCGGGGGCGGCGCACTTCCCTGCAGCGCCACGAACAACGTTGTCTCCGGGCAGACCGGCAGCCCGAACGGGCCTTCCAGCGGGTTTGGACAGGCAACGTCGGTACACCCCGGACGCGAGCTTCAGTACACCCTGAAGTTCTCGTTCTAGGCCTAGAAGCATAACGTAGTCAGCCTTAAGCGGCGGGGCTTGAAATTTTGAGTCCCGCCGTTTACCTTTCTAGTGGGTCGCTTTGAACTGTAATTCCGTGTATACCGAATCGTTGAAGCTGCTGCCTTGCGTTCGTTCCTCGAGGCCTTGTCACTCCTTCACTCTTATTTTCGCGGCTGCGTTGTTAGCGTCGATCCTCCCCGGTCCGCTGGCGTCTTGTCAGAGCACCGGGGCGCCCCAAAAGCCTCTCGCAAAGCCGCCCACTAAAACCGTCAAACACGCGAATGACGCGGAAACGGAACTCCGGCGCCGATTGGAGGCAGCGCAGGCAGCGCAGCGCAGCGGCGACGCGACGGCGGTGGCGCAGGCCAACGAACACCTGATTGCATTGGCGCTGCGCGAAATCGCCCAGCTGCGCCTTTTGGAAGCCTCGTTTCCTCAAGCGATTGAGTTGTATCGGCGTTCTCTGGATTTCGAGGATGCTCCGGACACGCGAGTCGATCTGGCAATTGCGGAGCTCCAGCGCGGGCACCCGGATGAATCGCTGGCTGATGCCGACAAGGCGCTGCTTGCTGAGCCAGGGAATGTCCGCGCGTTTGGCGTTCGCGGCCGAGCATGGATCGACAAGCAAGACTATGTAAAGGCAGCCGAGGCGCTCACACGAGCAGTTCAGTTGGATCCGCACCCGTACATCGAGACGGTGTATTCGCTGGCGATATGCCTGTTGCAGACCAAAGACCCCAAGGATAAAGAACGCGCGGTAGCGGTTTTCCAGCAGATGGTGGAGGCGGCAGGAGACAGCGGATCCATCCATGTGCTCTTCGGCAGGGCCTATCGCGATGCGGACGATATGCCTAGCGCGATCCGGGAGTTTCAGAAGGCGGTTGCATTGGACCCGCGCACTCCACACGCGCACTACTTTTTGGCGCTTGCGCAGTTGGCGGTGAACGAATGGAAGGCAACACCAGAGATAAAATCCGAATTTCTGAAAGAGCTGGAATATTACCCGCGGGACTATCTGGCCAACTACATGGTGGGATTTCTGGCCTCCGGGGAGAGGGACTACGCGTTGTCGGAGCCCTATCTGAAGACTGCGGTGGAAATCAATCCGGACTGGCCCGAACCCTGGCTCTACCTGGGATTGAACGCCTACGCGCAGAGCGACATGAAACGTGCTGAGGACTGCTTTCGCAAGGCCATTGTGTTGACCGGGACCGACGAAGCACGCTCCAACTATCAGATTCGCAGGGCGTACGTCGATCTGGGCCGAATCCTGGCAAACTCCGGCCGGACCGAAGAGAGCGAAGTGTACCTGAGCAAGGCCCGCGACCTTCAGAACAAAACGATGGAACAAGGACAGCAGAGCGTCGCGTCGGCAATGGCACTGACTGGCGGGGCCGGGTCCGCAGCCGCGATCGTTCCGCTGAATCCGAAGAATGAAGTACAGGCCGCGCCGCTTTTGCCCGCCGACACGGACCCGTTTGCGCGCGTGGACGCTTCGGTTGCAGCGCACGCGAATCTCAACGAGAAGCAGCGGGCCGCGGCGGATTCCCAGGAAAATCGCCTAAGGTCCGTGCTGGGGCTCAGCTTCAACGACCTGGCAACCTCCGAAGCCGTTCGAGGAGAATATCTCGCGGCACTCGGCCACTATCAAGAGGCGGAACGCTGGGATCCGCAAGTCCCTGGACTGGCGAAGAATCTGGGGCTTTCCGCGTTTCGAACCGACAACTATCCCGAGGCGATTCGCGGATTCTCCCGGGCCCTGCAGGAAAACCCCGGCCAAGCGCCGGTGCGGGCGATGTTGGGCATGGCGTACTTCGGATCAGATAAATACGCCGATGCCGTCAAGACGTTTACGCCTCTAGGTCCACAGGGGATGCAGGATGCTACCGTCGGCTATGCCTGGGCGGTTTCGCTGGCGCGGGTCGGCGACTTCAAGCAAGCTGCCAAAGTGCTTGACGAATATGCGAAGGCTGAGCGCCCGAAAGACACGCTCCTTTTGATCGGCCAGCTATGGATCGAGATTGGAGATTATGGACGCTCGGTGAATGTACTTCACCGCGCCCTACAGGTGGATCCCGGATTACTCAAGGCTCACTATTTCGCCGGCCAAGCGGAGACAAGATCCGAACACTGGCCCGAAGCAGCCGAGGAGTTTCGCGCGGAACTGACGCTAAATCCCAGCGACACCGACGCGAAATACAATCTCGGATTCGTTTGTCTGCAGCAATCGCGACTCCCTGAGGCAGTAACCCTGTTTCAGGAAGTGCTCGCTGTTCATCCGGATCACGCCAACGCCCAGTATGAGTTAGGCAAGATCCTGCTGGATCGCGGCAAATTGGAGGATGCCGTGCAACATCTTGAGACCGCAACTCGACTGAGCCCCCAAAGTGACTACATGCATTATCAATTGCAGGCTGCTTACCGCAAGGAATCCCGGATTGCCGATGCTGACCGCGAGCTGGAGATTTACAAGGAATTGAAAGCCAAGCAGCGCGATCGCGACCGCGCCTCCATTCCGGCAGCCCAGCATCCATGAGGCCCAATTGCAATAGGAACCAGTTGAACACGCCTGGCTGTAAACGTTTCGCGAAGACCCTCATGCTGATGTTTCTCGCAGCGAATATTGCCGCGGCACAGGGAGGACATCCCACGCCGCCGCCTCCACCGCCGGGAGCTAAGTCTGCCAAGTGCAGCGGGCGGCTCGTGCCACAACTAGAAGACATCACCGCCAGGACCGGTATCACGTTCAAGCACACTTCCGATCCGGCGAAGAAATACATCGTGGAGTCCATGAGCGGTGGCGTGATTTTGCTCGATTATGATCGAGATGGCTGGCTTGATATTTATTTCACCAATGCTCCCAGCGTGGACATGGCCATCAAGGAAGAAAAGAGCCGCGGTGCGCTCTACCACAACAATCATGACGGAACGTTCACGGACGTGACCGAAAAGGCCGGAATTGGCACGCCTTGCTTTGCGATGGGCGGAGCCGTCGGGGATTACGACAACGACGGCTGGCCCGATCTCTACGTGACATGTCTCGGCGGAAATGTTCTGTATCACAACAATGGCGACGGTACCTTCACCGATGTTACGCGTAAGGCTGGCGTTGCCGACGGGCGCTGGTCGACTGGGGCTGCGTTCGGTGACTACGACGGCGACGGTTTTGTCGACTTGATGGTGACAAACTACGTCGATTTCCATCTGAACGATCTGCCGGGGTTCGGCAATTCTCCCAACTGCAAATATAGAGGAATTGATGTGCAGTGCGGCCCGCGAGGACTAAAGGGAGCAGGTGATTCGCTGTTTCATAACAATGGCGACGGAACCTTTACGGACGTGTCCAAGAGCGCGGGAGTAAACGACCCGAACGGCTATTATGGGCTGGGAGTCATCTGGGCGGACTTCAACAATACGGGGCGTCCAGACATTTACATAGCGAACGATTCGACGCCGAAGTTTCTGTACAAAAACGAGGGCGGCGGAAAATTCAAAGACATCGGGTTGGAATCAGGCACGGCAGTGAGTGAGGACGGTTCCGAGCAAGCTTCCATGGGGATTGCGGTGGGTGATTATCTGCATACCGGACGTCCTTCTTTATACGTCACCAATTTCTCGGACGAAAACGATCTTCTCTATCGCAACGATGGTAATTGGAACTTCACGGATGTCTCGTACGCGTCGGGCACCGCGCTTCCTTCGTTGCCGTATGTGAAATGGGGAACCGCCTTCGTGGATCTCGATAACGACGGCTGGCTCGATTTGATCGCGGTTGATGGGCACGTTTACCCACAGGTAGATACGTTGCCTTCCGGCGCGAAATACCGTGAACCCAAGCTGCTGCACTTAAACCAAACCGACGGCACCTTTTGCGATGCCAGCGATCAGGCGGGACCTGCGCTGAAGGAAAAGCGAGTCTCCCGCGGACTAGCTGTCGGCGATCTGTTCAACGACGGAAACATTGACGTGGTAGTGGCCGACATCGATGGCGCGCCGATGATTTTAAAAAATCACGGCGTGCCCGGCCGGCATTGGGTGAGCTTCGAGCTTGCGGGCACGAAGAGTAACCGGCTGGCACTGAACGCGCGCGTCAAGATCGTGGCTGGGGGTATGACGCAGACAGACGAGATCCATAGCGGCGGAAGCTATCTTTCGCAAAACGACTTGCGCGTGCATTTCGGGTTGGGCGCGGCAAGAAAAATCGACAGCGTCGAAATTCGCTGGCCCTCCGGGAAAATCGAAACGCTTGTCGATCTGTCGGCCGATCAATTTTACTCCGTGTCAGAAGGGCAGGGAGTTGTTCCTGCCGAGCGCATCCGGCCGGCGCCCGCAAAGAAACCGTGAGATCAACATCGGATTCAACATTCGTTTCCGAAAAGTAGTAGCACTCGGTCGTGATGCCCAATAGAATGGCCGCGCTTTGTCGCGTTGAGGCTCGATCCCGAGGATGAGGTGATCGCTGTGCGAAAGTTCGTGAAGCACGTTTGCTGGTGCTGCCTGGCTTTATGCAGTCTTGCAATTTTCAACGTGCCGCCGTTGAAGGCTTCCGACAATGGCCTCGCTCTTACCCCGCCGATGGGCTGGAACAGTTGGAACAAATTCGGCTGCAATGTGAGCGAAGATTTGATCAAGGGCGCAGCCGACGCGATCGTCAGCAGCGGGATGAAAGACGCCGGTTACGAATACGTGGTGATCGACGACTGCTGGCAGGTGAGCCGGGACGCCAGCGGAAATATTGTGGCGGATGCGCAGCGCTTTCCTTCGGGAATCAAGGCACTCGCGGACTATATTCACTCGAAGGGTTTGAAGTTCGGCATTTATTCCGACGCTGGCGTGAAAACATGCGCCGGCCGCCCGGGCAGCAACGGACACGAATATCAGGACGCGCTGCAATATGCGGCCTGGGGAGTGGACTACCTCAAGTATGACTGGTGCCACACCGGCAAAGCCAACGCGGAATGGGCCTACAGCACCATGCGCGATGCCCTGAAGGCTTCGGGACGCCCGATCGTCTTCAGCATGTGCGAGTGGGGCACCGCGACGCCATGGCTGTGGGCCAAAGATGTCGGAAATCTGTGGCGCACTACGGGCGACATCAGCGATTGTTGGGATTGCAAGAAAAAGGACGCGTTGAGCTTTGTGAAAATCCTGGACATGCAGGATGGATTGGAAACTTACGCCGGCCCCGGCCACTGGAACGATCCGGACATGCTGGAGGTCGGCAACGGCGGGATGACCACCGCGGAATATCGATCTCATTTCAGTTTGTGGTGTTTGCTGGCGGCGCCGCTGATGGCCGGCAATGATGTGAAGAGTATGCCCGCGGAAATCAAGGAGATCCTGACAAACAGGGAAGTGATCGCAGTGAACCAGGATGCGCTGGGCATGCAGGGAAGGCGCGTAAGGAAGGATGGCGACACCGAAGTTTGGGCCAAGCAACTGAGGGATGGCAGCCGCGCCGTGATTTTGTTCAATCGCGGCGCTGATGAAGCACAAATCTCGGTTTCGTGGGAAGAATTGGGCTATCCCGCGCATCTTGCCGCGGGAGTTCGCGATCTGTGGATGAAGAAGGATTTGGGAAAATTTACGGGCATGTATGGAGTGAAGGTGGCTTCGCACGGAGTCGTGATGGTAAAGGTGACCCCTTGAAAATGAGAATCATGATAATCGGCGCGGCTGCGGTGACCATTGTTTTGTTTGCATTATCGAGTGGTCTTCGAGCCCAGACTTCCGCGGGGCCCGTTGGAATGTTCGAGGGCCATGGGGATGTGGGAACAGTCTTGCACCCGGGCTCTACCGATTACGACGCTTCGACCAAAACATACACGATAACGGGAAGCGGCAACAATATGTGGGCCACGGAGGACGATTTTCAATTCGCGTGGAAGAAAATGTCCGGCGACGTGACGCTCTCGGCGGATATCTCGTTCATCGGTCTCGGCGGAGTGCCCCACCGCAAGGGTGTGTTGATGATCCGGCAGAGCCTCGACGCGGATTCGGTTTACGTGGACGCGGCACTGCACGGCAACGGCTTGACGGCGCTGCAATTTCGCGACGAAAAGGGCGCGGTTACGCACGACATCGAATCGAACATTTTTTCGACCCAACGAATGCGATTGGAAAAGCGCGGAGATTTCTTCTACCTGTATCTTTCCGGCGGAAGCGAAGAACTGCACCCTGCGGGAGCATCGATTCGCGTCCCAATCAAGGGACCCTTCTACGTCGGCATCGGTGTTTGTGCGCACGATAAAAATGTAGTGGAAACCGCCGTGTTCTCCAATGTTGAAGTAGCCCAGGCGCCTCAAATTGCAGCGGATGCGCCGGCCACGCTCTATAGCGCGCTGGAAACGATCGCGATCAACTCGACCGATCGCCACGTGCTCTACGTCGCTCCGGAAAAATTCGAAGCTCCGAACTGGACGCGGGACAGCAGTGCGCTGATTTTCAACCGCGACGGCCGTATCGTGCACATGACGGTGGCTGGCGGGCCGATCCAGATCATTGACA
>Ga0210401_10004924_pt1 | contig 13824 bp, 17 predicted proteins | sample IncBWH32MmetaG_FD_150866 | JGI IMG/M metagenome (GOLD analysis project Ga0210401, IMG submission 150866) | Forest soil microbial communities from Barre Woods Harvard Forest LTER site, Petersham, Massachusetts, United States - Inc-BW-H-32-M | ecosystem: Environmental > Terrestrial > Soil >... | reverse complement strand
AGATACATGCCGGTCACTCACCTTTCCAAATCCCTGATTCGCGATGGAACTCGCCCCTCTGGCTGAACGTTTTCTCGAGGGGCCGGCCCGGCCCCTCGTCCAGCGAACGGAGAAGAACATATGACTCGAGCAAAAATGGCAGTAGCCGCCGCGACCTTCGCGAGCGCGTCGCTGCTTTCTTTCGGTTGGTCTGCCCAGGGCGTCTCGCTAGCGGTTGCCGCCGCGCAGGCTGCTCCACGGCAAGAGGCGATGCATCGTCACTATCGGCACCGCTACGGCGCGAATCCAGTTGCGGCCGGAGCCGATGTGGCTGCGGGTGCCGTCGGCGCAGCCGGTGCACTGGCGGCTGGTGCGATTGGCACGGCAGGGGCGTTTGCCGCCGCTCCCTTCGGTGGCCCCTATTACGGGAACGGCTACTATTCGTCGAGCACCTGGGGCGACTATGATTGTGGTCCAAATCGCCCGGGCTGCCGACCCTATGCGGAGAGGTGGGCTCATTGATTTGACCGGTGCTCCCAATCACGGGAAACAAGAGGCGGCTAAGCGGGCCGCCTCTTGTTTTGCGCTTGAAGCTGTCGGGCGCCACCTAATGACATAAGCCCTGACTGTGCTTCATCGTGGCTCGAAAACAAAAAGCCCCGGCACATTTCGGAAGCGCCGCGAGGCTGGAAGTCCGCTGACCGGTGCCGAGGACTGCGACCTCATCGGCAGATTTGCGACCAGCGCGACTAAGCGAGGTACGTCAAAAAAGTTGGCTAGTCAGCTTAGCGCGGCGGCTGCCGAAATCGATGCGGCTATCGCGCATAGAGTTCAAGTCGAAGAGGCAGGCATAGAGTCACTTTGCCCTTGCCGCCGCCTATATGGCGCGCTTGACGCTGACCTGGATGAAGTAAAGCGGGTTAGCAAATTCGTCTGTCACTTCCATCCGCCAATCGTGGCCCGGCTGCAGCTTTTTGCAGCAGTTGACCCGCAGTCACGGTTGCTTCTTTCCATGCCGCATGCCGGCCGGCCAATTCTTCTCCGCTCGAATCTTGCTCGGCTTGCTGGTGGAAAACGTTAAAGAAGTACCTCGGCATATAAGCCTAAGTCGGGCGACTATGTCGGGTTCCGAACACGGATGCGAGGTGTGTGCAAAAAGCCGCCGCTGGGTTAAGATCAGCGTATCGCTTATCAGTGACCAGCGATCCTTTAACAGTCCGCCGGTCGCGCCAATTGGACCGCCAATGCCGCGGGGATGGTGAACACGACCGCTACCTCGAAGATGGTCCTGATGATTGGATTTGCCGGCATCGACTGCAGCGCCGCTTTAACACGCCAAGTTTTGCGCGGCGTTGAGAAAGCCGGTCATAAGATTAACCCTGTCCCTCTTGCCAGCGCGTGATGGCGCCGCGGGTCGTTTCGTCGAACTTATCGTTGATATTGGTATGAAATCCAAGCCTAGTTGGCCGCCGTTGCACTTCCCGTCACGTTGCTTTGTTCAGGCCTATTTGATCCTCGGTTTCCCGAGTTGCTTCATCGAGAAGAGTTGCGGTATCAACGGATGCGACCTCGCGGGGCGGTGCTCAGACCGGCCCTGAAGCCGATTTTCTTTTTAAACAACGACCGCTAACGCTAAGCAACCGACATCTAGCGATAAGCAACCGACATCGCGTAAAATTCGCTGCTGGGCTGTGCGTCGAGCGGTAAACCGCACGCACGCGATACGGACCGTTGCTATATATATCTCGTCGCAGTTTTTGCTCGCTTCGAGATCATTTTAAACTTTGAGCCGACTGGGACCGCAAGGACCAAAGGCATCCATGACGAGTTTCTCTTCGTAGCAACTGCCTAGCGCCTCGATTCGCCAGCGCAGTTTGTATCGCAAGAACCGGTCAGAACCCGCATTCTCTGCAGCCGCTTTCTGATTTTTTATTTCGCCGCTGGGTCGATCTGCCGCTCAATCACTGAACTGCCACCAGATTTCGTATTTGCGCCCTTAACGTCGCCGTCGGATTTGGCGGTTGGGTTCGACGGGAGCCCTCGCTGCGTGATGCCTGGGCCAGCAAGAATACCGGCGTGCTGGGTGGCCGCGACACCCGGAACACCGTTGTTCAGCTTCGAGTATAGCGAGCGATCCATGGCTGCCAATTCGAAGTGCTTTTGTTGCTCTGCAGTTGCTCCAGTATTTTGTCCGCTGGCCAACTCTTCCTGGTGCTCGGATGGCCGTGCGGCTGTGCCCCGTCGTCCCCCGTTGAAACTAAGGCACGATGTACTGTCGTCTGTAGTCACTGCCTTATTGTAGACACTTCCAATGTCGAGAGAGCCTAGATTGTTCACGGCGCGATTATAGGCAAACGCGCCATGATCCCAACGTCCGCCTTGATAACCGTTGCCGTTAAACCCGAAGCCATAGTTGATGCCGCCGTAGAAACCGACTTCCGCAGCCCAGTAACCGGCATGAAAAGCGTAGCCACCTTCGACCCGACTCCAATAGGGCGGCGTCCACAACAGCCCTGATTGCGGTGGCCGTACCCACGTCCCAGGAACCCAGAAGTAGTCAGGAACTGATTTGCGCCAGGCCCAGAACCCGGGCACCCACAGATATCCTTCCGCTGGGATGACCGGTTGCTCATATGAGGGCAGCGGGGGCGGCGCGACATTGACCTTCTCCGGGTCCGCAGCGATCACCCGTCGCGGCTGAAAATGCGGCGGTAGCGGCCTGTACCCGCTGGGTGGGAAATTTGGCAAATCCGGTTTTGTCGCGCTACTTCTGTCTTGAGCCAAGGCGCAGGGTCCGCATATCAGGAACAGAGATAAGAGAGCGGCGGCCAACTTCTTCATGCCTTATCCGATCCTTGGCGTCTGATGGCACTAACCAATTATCAATATGTTGATCAGAGCGCCGCGGCGAGCCTTGATAGCGGCGAGCCTTGATAATTGAGGCAACGGAGATAATCGCGGCAACGGAAGGAAGTTTCATGTGATGGGGCAATTCGAAGCCGATCGATCCTAATATTTTCTTTAGCCAATCAGCGACGTGACCCCAACGATTGCAGTAAAGTCGCGCGCGCTTCAGCGACCGATAAAGGAAACTTTAATTCAGCTGGCCGACCGCTAGGAGTATCGTTCGGCATTGCGTGGATCCAGCGCATCACCGAACCATTTTTCAATCCGCTATCGTTGTTCTGCGGAGTGAAGAGGCGAGACATCGGAACTGAACTTGCGACGTTCCCGGCTGGTAGCATCCTTTGCGGTGAGGTGCCGCGCTCTGTTCGGTGAGAGATGTCGGCGAATTAATCCTTTCTTTGGCCGCGCGCAGTCCGCACGAATGACAAGCGAAGATGTTGAAGATGTTGTTCGCGCAATGATCTTGACTGTGGAAAATTTGGAGACCGGTCCAGTGAAACAGTCGATGCAGGAAGCATCCACGCAAGTGCTCGCTCACCTGACGGCGACGCGGGAAAAGCTCTAAGCGGCAGCGAAGGTTAAGCTTTTCTAAAATTAGAAAATGCATGAGAAGTCAGTGGAACAGCCGGTAACGATTGACGCAGTCAAAAACGCATGCGCTGCCCCAAATATCCTTGATTGAACCCGGATAATTTGTTTGGTGCGCGAGCGTTGCTTCTCCTGGATTGGCTCATCCGAGCTGCGGTCGCGGCAATTGACGCGGTGAGTCTCCCTCCACGGCAAAGCATCCGGCACTTCGATCACCTCAAGAAACTGGACGATCCTCAAGAACCGTCGGTTAGCGCTCATGGTCGCTCGGCTTGAGGCTGACGAGGCCTTAGCGAGGTTCGCCTAAAGAATATTTAAGTTTGATTTGAGGACGCGGTGGCGCACTTTTCCGCTTTCTTTCTCGATACGAGAAACTTCATGTGCAGCAATTGTCCCGTGTCCCCGGCGCTGACTAGGTCGACAAACATCCAAAGCCGCTATTGGATGCCGCCTCGAGTACTTCTTGGATCCGACTCCCCGATTGCTGTAATGGGAGCGCGCTGTTGACGAGCAATTCCTTAGCCGATCGACGCCCTGTACTGCTTGTCGAAGACGAAAGAGAATTCGCGTTCGAGATTAAGAGTGAACTAGAGAATAGAGGTCACCTCGTACTTCTGACTTCTTTGGCTGAAGCCGCGGACCTGGCAAGGATGGGGGACGCGGCGCTGCTGATCCTAGGCCGGCCTATCTTCGGTGTGGATTGCCTTCCGACCTTACGGATGCTTCGTAACGATGGCATAAAAACTCCCGTACTGGTGATTTCGATAATGTCGTCTGTTGATGAAAGAGTCCGCGGTCTGAAAGCCGGAGGAGATGACTATCTTGCGAAACCACTTGCGATGGCTGAGCTTGGCGCACGCGTCGAAGCGCTGCTTCGCCGCCTAGACGGAGCACGTTTGACCAAACTTGAGGTTGACGATGTCGAATTGGATTTGATCGAAAGAATAGTTTATTGCGCCGGTACGAAAATTGAACTGTCCTCTCGCGAATTCGATATCTTGGAATACTTTCTGCGCCGCCCCGGCCGGGTGATCACACGGGCAATGTTGCTTCAAGATGTGTGGAAGTATCATTTTTCGATCGAGACTGACGTTGTCGATACGCACATCAGTAATTTAAGGAAAAAAATCGATACTCACGATGTGCCTTCGAGAATTTTAAGCATACGAAAGGCGGGATACATGTTGCGAGTGGCGCATAGTTCTCGTGAGCTGAGTTAGCTTTTGGCCCCGCTCGACAGGTAAATGCAAGGCGATGTCGCGTGTCGTGAGCAACGATGGCCCCGGCAGCAATGGCCGATCAGAAGTGTACTGCCTTCTTAGGGCGTGGACTCATAACGCGCAGCCAGCCATAGCCCGGATGGATGCGACTTGGACGAAGGCAAGGTAGTTTCCCGCAAGCCTATCGTAGCGCGTCGCCACCCGACGACATTGTTTGATCCTGATGAGCCGTTCGACCTGGTTGCGAGCGCGGTAGAGGCACGGGCTGAAGCAGATCGGAGCGCTGCGATTGCTTTTCGGCGGAATGTTGGCAAGCTCTTTTATCCAGTCGGCGTCATAAGCCACGGTCGGCAAGCAGCATTGATCCGGACTTCAGACGAGAGAGCAGTTTTCCGGCAAGTCGAACGTCGTGCCCCTCGCCGGGGCTCAACGCCAGCCGTACCGGCAGACCATTGCTATCGACGGCCGCGTGGATTGTGCTCGTCAAGCCGCCGCGTGATCTTCCCATCGATTGGCGCTGGTTCCTTGTGATGCAGGCTCCATGCAGATGCACGCGGACAATCGAGGTGTCGATCATCTGGACAGCGGCATCATGGGCAGCGGCAAGTGCGTCGATGATGCGACTCCAGACACCGGCCCGCCGCAAGCGGAGGAAGCGGTTGTAGCAAGTGATGTATGGAACAAACGCCTCGGGCAGATCACGCCAAGGTGCTCCTGAGCGCAAGACCCAGAAGGTGCCATTGAGGGCACGGCGGTCGTTAACCCATGGAACGCCACGCGGCTTGTTCGGCAGCATGGGCTTGATGGCAGCCCATTCATAATTCGCGAGTTCGTAGCGCATGATTCGAGCCCCCCGTTCGGGAGCTTGAATCACGGCGGTCTGGCCGGACGCAACGCTTCCGGGCAGGCCCCGGTTGGACGCTTACGGAGTAGAAGCGGACATCAGCCAGTCGACAATCTCCCCTGAAATCGTCGAAAATGACCCATATGCGACCTCGCGCCGGCCGAACAATGAGCCAGTGATGACACTCTTGATTGTCATGCGTTCATGAGCAACAAGCGTAGCAATGTGTCCCCAAGCCCGGAGGAAATCCCGTGATAATGTTCTTGCGCTCGGACGTGCAAGGCCGTACCGCGCGCTGGATCGCAAGCACCCTCGTTCTCACCGGAGCGGTATGGATCACGGCCTTTGCGGGGTTGCTCACGGTCGCTGACCGAATCCACGTCGAAGTTCCCTATGCTCTTGCTGTCAAACTGCCCTTGCTGCAATCCCGGCCCGACCTGATTTTTGCCGGTGAAAGCCGAACCGAGTACCAAGTCGATGCGGAGCTTGCAGCAAATCTGACCGGCAGGCCTGTCGGCGCGGCGGTGAACATTGCCTATGATGCAGGTGAGCCGCTAGCTGTGCTCGGCGCGATCCGTCAACAGCCCGAGTTGTTTATGCGTGCTCATGTCGTGATCAGCGTAGCCCCCTTTATTTTTAACGAGGGTGTTCGTTCTGCCGCCGTCTATCCTCTAGACGTCGCGGCGCGGCTCAGCGTTTTCGAGCAAATGACGTCTTTCTTACCGCTGCGCATCGGCACGCTGTTCCGCTTCATTCGCGAAACGTTCAACGCGCAGCTTGCGTCTAGACAACGCATAGCGGAACTCGGATCACAGCCACCAGCTTTCGGTCTTTCAACCATCGAGGGTTCGCAGCGGGACGATCAATGGCCAAAGGATCTCGGCACGCATCCGCATTACGGCAACTGGAATTTATCGGGTCCTAAGGCGCGTTTCGAAACCGCTGCGCTGTGTGACATGGTGCCGCTTGCGCGCAAACTGACCGTTGTGGTTCCCCCATGGGCGCCGCGCTATGACCGCGGCGCCGATCCGTTATGGCGGGAGAAGGACAATCAATATGCTGCTCTCGTCATCGATACGGGCAACCGCTGCGGCTTCGACGTTTTGAATATTCGAGCGGTTCCAGGGCTGGGGCAATCGAACTACGCGGACGAGATGCATGTCATTGCCTCCGGCATTCCGATCTATACGCGATACCTCGTCGCGCAGCTTCGGCCATAGCTCAGCGCCAGATGCTGTTCAGCTCCTACACGTTCCTATTTCAGTTCCTGCCCGCGACGGTGCTGGCGTTCACCGCGGCGCGCCGTCATTCCCTGCGAGCCGGCATTGTGGTGCTGGCAGCCGCTTCGCTGTTTTTCTATGGCGCCTGGCGGCCGGTCTATCTCCTGCTTCTGATAGCCTCGATCGCGGTGAATTTTATGTTGGGCTTGTCGATGAAAGATCGGCTCCGTCGCCGCGCCATCGGTACGTTCGGCGTTGCGATCAATCTCGCGGTGCTCTGCTATTTCAAATATACGGGCTTTATTCTTGATGCCGTCAATGCATTGAGCGGACCTCAGCTGCCCTTCTCCAGCATCATCCTGCCGCTTGGAATTTCATTCTTCACATTCCAGCAGATTGCGTATCTGGTTGACATTATGCGCGGTGCGAGAGTCGAGAGCGACATCGTCAGCTATACCTTGTTTGTGTCGTTCTTCCCGCATCTGATCGCGGGTCCGCTGGTTCACCACGCCGAGATGATTCCGCAGTTCAAGCGGGGCTGCACCGGCCGTTCCGCGGCACTCGCCGCACGGGGACTAGCAATCTTCGCCGCCGGCCTATTCAAAAAAGTAGTGATCGCCGACAACCTCGCCCAGTTCGTGTCGCCCGTATTCGCGCATCTCGACGCCGGCGGCGGCGTCACCACGTCGTGGGCGTGGCTCGCGACCTTGGCCTATACACTGCAAATCTATTTTGATTTCTCTGGCTATTCCGATATGGCAATCGGGCTCGCGCTGTTGTTTGGCATCCGGTTGCCGGTGAATTTTCGCTCACCCTATCAGGCGACTTCGGTCATCGAATTCTGGCGGCGCTGGCACATAACGCTGTCGCGTTTCCTGCGCGACTACCTCTACATCCCGCTCGGCGGCAACCGGCTCGGCGAGCAGCGCCGCTATACCAATCTGATGGTGACGATGTTGCTTGGCGGTCTTTGGCACGGCGCGGGGTGGAATTTTCTTGTTTGGGGCGGCCTGCACGGTTTTTATCTCAGCATCAATCATCTCTGGCGCGAATTGCGAGGGGAAGCATTGGGATCGACAGCAAAAGGGTTATCTTGGGTAATCACATTCTTTTCCGTGGTTATCGCCTGGGTGTTCTTCCGGGCTAGGACATTGGGAGGGGCGTGGCAAATGTTAGGGAGCCTGTTCGGATTCGAGGCCGGCAGCTCCGGTTACGCCCCGCCCGACATCCTGCGCCTGATGGATTTGCCTGTACTAGTCGGCGAAGAGCGTCTGCTGCTGGTTGGCGGAGCTACGGTAGCGCTGGCGCTCGTGATCGCGCTTTTCCTACCTAATGTGCCGCAGATCTTTGGCTATCGTGAATATCGCCGATCACCTGAACGGGGTTCTTTCGTGCGATGGCGTCCAAATACAGCGTGGGCGCTGTTCACCGCACTAGCGCTGTCGAGTTCGCTGTTCGGCATGTGGCAGCGCCTGGAGTTTCTTTACTTTCAGTTTTGAGATCCGATGCCGCACGGTTCGATTGCTTGCGAAAGAAGTGCCGCGCCAGTTGCAAAACATTCGAACCGAGCAACCGAAAATTGGACACGGCCCAACCGCCGCTAGTCGCCCATCGCGGCATATTGCGCTGCCGCACGAACTTGGTCGCTATAGGAGCAAAGCGGACGTGGTCACCAGTCACATGACGCCGCCGGGTTTATAGGTACACGGCCCAGTACCCGAATGACTATAACAGGTAGTCGATCATCCGGTTTCGCGGCCGGCAAGGGTTTTCGAATGCTAAGTCGACGACTTTTAAATGCGCGGGCGCGAGAGTCAGGCTCAATTTCTTTTCAATGTTGGTTTGCTCTTCTTGTGCGAAGTATTAACATGGGAGTGCCTGCTCCTCTCGATCCCCTTCGAGCTGGAGTCCCAGCGTGCCCCCACGCTGGGACTCCAGACGAGTTGTGCACATTCTCCCCTATGGACGCTGACCGATGCTCTGGGCTGTCTTCTGAGTCGACGGTAGTCACTCAATAACTGCGAGCTCGTTGGCTTCGGCCTTTCAAAAATGGTCTCGCGCGCCTGGCGAATTCGTGCCGCTAAATGCGCGGTTTCAACAGCATGCCGTCCGATGAGTGGTCTCCTAATTTTATCTTTAGGCGTGAAAATGTGGAAACCAACGCTGCCGCGTTTCATTTAAGTTGAGCTTGTTTCGGAATTGTTTCGATGAAAATTGACGCAGGATTCAAAGCACGGCTCGAATTTGTGCTCGAGCAAGTTGCCAAAGACCTTTCATATGGCGGTGATCACAAAACTCGCGCTTTCATAGCCGCGCGGCTCCTGAGCGCAGCGCAATCTGATGTCGTTAAATTAGTGCGCGTCGCCCGGGACGCATTGCTTGACGCGCTTCGAGCGACGGATTCAGCCTAATATGACAGGATTCACCATCGATCGTGAGTACGGGTCTATGTCGGGCCGGTGCGTCTCTCGGGTTGTCGATCGCTATAGGAGCGCGCCGAGCCGATTTGCGTTCGCATGTTGCGTCGTGTCGAGGTCCAAAACGCTTTTGAATGACGTTACGACGATGATAGAAAGAGATTTGGCTTCGTCTTAAGCCGCCTAAGTTAGATCGGCGATTCAGCGGAAGGAAGTGCAACAGCAAAACGACGATGGCGGTGGCTAATCCCTAGGGCCGTTCAGGGTTACGTGGGCGACGACAAGGCCAGATAACGTATCGGACCGCGTGTGTTCCTGTCTTTGGTGGCTTTGACAGGGTTGCGCTCGACCCGGGCGGCTCAAGCTCCTGCACACTTAATTCGATTTTAATGGGCGCCAGACAACAGACGGACTACAAAATTGAAGTTTCGATGAGAAAGCGTCGAATTGCCTCTGCGATTTCCATTCATTCTACACCAGAGAACGTCGCAATATTCGACAGTAGCCGTTCCCACTGGAGAGCAGCAACAGTGCAACCGAAAGCCCGTCGATGCACTCTCGGAGATATGGACGATGCTAGTAATTGTCGTGAGCAGGCCGGAGCAGCTCGCACGATAGCTGACAAGTTAAAGGATCCTACGGACAAAGCGGCGTGGCTAAAGGTCGCCGACGAATGGCTCGATCTTGCGGAGACTGCCGAAGCGCGGGCGCAAAGCACACCCTCTCCTCAATGCCAATAAGAGTGTGTCATCCGACGGGTTACGGACTTGTTCCGGTCATCGAAGAAGTGGCTTTCGCTCGGATCGACGTGCGGCTCTCGCAGTGCTTGTTGCAGATGGCTGACGGCACGTCTCAGCGACGCATCAGGATTTCGCCAAAAGGGGTTCGGTTGAGTGGCTTCTCCTGCTTCGACACGCCCCCTTCAAGCAGCCTGATACTGCCGTTTAGTTGGTTGCGACAAATGTTTGCATGCCGCTACGTCAAGGTAGCATGGAGGTGATCGTCTGGACCTGTACCGTGGCTGCAGCGAATAGCTCGTTGTAACTGGTATGACCTTGGGACGCTGCCTTGAGGATCGATTCAGCAAGGAAGACCTTCGTTGTGGGGTTCGAAACGCTCGAGGGTACCTGCAACATGGCATCATCAAGAACGGTCCGCATAAGCGCAACAAGCTCAGGGCTGAAGCTGAAACCTAGCATAGAAATCTCCAAGTCGGATATCCGCCACCTCTTTCCATTCAATGAGTGGGTGACTGAGGCAACTTAATTCTATCTTAGAAAGGTTGCATGTGCCTTCGATCGCAGCGCGTCAGCCTTTCAAACTTGAACGGAAGCCTATTTGGATAGCCGGCTATATCTGCTCTTTCGTGTTGCAAACGTCCCATTGATGCGATCCGATCCCATCGGTGCATAGTGAATCAGCGAGAGCAACGCATGTGTTATTGCACTTATCGGCGGTCGTCACTCCAAATTTCCCGGGATCGCCCACGTCCCTTGCGCAGCATGCTCCGGTGCGAAGGGAAGTAGCGCAGAGGCTGATCGACAATGAGCTTTTCACTAATAGAAATCCGAAAACCTTCGCGCATTTAGCCAACTGCGCGCAGAATTTGCTGCATGCAACAGGAGCCGTTTCCGTTCAGAGAAGCTTGTTTCCTTGGCGGCAAGTGCGTTCCTAATTTCTTGGACAGCAGAAAACGCCGCTACTCGAAAATCGTCGCTCCGGCATGCCATGGCGCCTTTATCGATAAACGCCAGTTCAAATGCGCTCGCGAGGTCTCTTTCGGCCGTGTCTGGTTCGGCCGCAAGCAACAAGTCATGGACTTCACGGGCTACCGCTTCCTCATTATCGGCCATCGCAAAACCTCATCGTTTCAAACCCTTTGTTACAACGCCGTCGGATGGCATCGGGTGAGCGCGCCTAGAGCGCTAAACTTTAAAAAGAATTTTATCGTCTGGTTGATTTGGGGACGCTTATATAGACTGCCGAACAACGGCCAAATATTGTTGCCTCGCACGAAGCAGATATCACTGAAGACGCCCGCTAACGGAGAGTCAGCCAACAGGCGAATGTCTGGAAATGACCCGCAACAGCAGATGGTATTCTAGCGGCTGTACCAATTTCATTTTGGCGAAACAGAATCGAGCACCATGGCGCGCATGTTAACTCCCCTAGTCGAAGTTACTGCCCCGGACGGGACCAGCGCCGTTTGGGCGGCTATTGCGATCCCGTACAAGGAAGCTGTTGCGGCTGTCAAGAAGGTGGTCCCGCCCGGCCATTTCACCGAACTCTCAATTCGAAAGTTTCCGGTTGGACTAAAGATAGCAGGAGCACTTCCAGGCGAGGTTATGCGGGTTGAGTGAACGCGGAAGTGAAGGTCCATGTTTTCCTAAGTGTATAGATTGTGCGCTTTACGTGTAGTTCGAACTTCTGCTCTGTTTGTTTTCCAGAGATGCAATCTAACATCAAAATTTGTTGCCACGTCCCTTCATTGTGCACTCAGCGGACGTCGTCGCTGCGCAGACAAACTCTGCTTGTTGACCACCATTCGCTATGCTGATGATTACCCCAAGCGACTTTCAGCTTTTAAACTGATGGCGCCCTTAGTTGCGGGATCAGCTGAAGACCGTCGGGTGCAGAGTCGAAATTTGCCGTGTGAAACCACAATGAAAAAGGTGGCCAAACCGAGCCACCTTTTGAGCTAAAACTAAAGCGCTTCAATAGCCGTAGCCATAGGAGCAGCCCGAGTAGGCGTAATATCCGTCATAACAGCCACCGTAACCCAAGCCGCCGATAAGCGAACCTACGATCAACCCGCCAGCTATATCCGGGCCGTATCCGTAGCCTCCATAGCCTCCATAACCTCTGCGGAAACCGCCGCCGTATCCGCCCCTATAGCCGCCACCCGCGAAACGAGCGCCGCCTCCACGGAATCCACCACCGGCAAAGCCGCCGTGAAATCCGCCACCGCCATGGAAGCCGCCACCGCCACCGTGTCCGCCTCCACCACCGCCCCCACGAGCGAGTGCAGGTGATGCCACAGCAAGTGCAATAGCCAGACAGCCAATTCCTATCGACCGATGTCTCATAACTGTTTCCTCCGTAATGGTATGACGGCAACAGTCGCTAACCTGAGAGGTTCCAGAGCCTTGGATTCATAAATATCTCTTTAGTCAGCACACGCTTTCCGCGCCTTTAAGCACCATTTCCGCGCGGGCAAAAAGAAAGAGGCCGCCACGGGGACGGCCTCTTTGTGCCCTCAACAAAGGAGTTTAAAAGTTTAAAAGCCGCTTCCGTTAAACATAGGGTTACGGGCGCAAGCGTCGTCGCCACGGCTGTCCCAACTACCTCTGACCCGCCAGTTGCTCCAAGCTTCGTAATCATACGTCGGCGAATAGGGATTTCCGGGTTCAATCGTCGCACAATAGGTGCTCTCGGCTTTTTGTACCGGGTGGGCTACTACGTGCCGAGCCATTGCGGGTCCTACAAGCACAGTAGAAAGGACTGCGGCCGCGCCAATCAGTCCGAGATCCGTCATGCGTACCTCCTTTTGGTTCTGGTAGCGCGGATTATCAAGCGTAGGAGAGAACGGAGGTTCCAACCTCGGCTTCTAAAAGATAATTCATTGTCCCCGGTGCCAGAAAAGCAAAAGTTGCTTAGAAGGTCCGAGCCGAAAATGAGTGTTCATTATTAGCTTCAACCGCAGGCTTGAATTCGCAAGGAATGGTAAACAGGGTTGCTCCAGAAAGAGCGGTCCCTATTTCTGTGATCCTGCGCACTGGCGCGATCGGACGACTCACGTGGTTTTATTGCGACAGCCGGACGGCGTCTCGGTTATGCAGGTGGCAGGATCCATAAAAGAGGCTTTGAGACGAAGTGCGTGATGGCCATCGCGGCTTAACAGCGCCGAAACTTGGCCCGCATGCCGGCGGGCGCTTTTGGCTGGCGATTGTGCTCACCGGTCTTGCAACGGGTGCATCCGCCGCTGCGCTGACGTTGATTCTGCAAACCGTCCAGCATTTCGTGTGGCCGGGCACGGCCGCAACTTTGCTGGACGCGGCTGCGCAGGCGACGCCCTGGCGGCATATCATTGTCCTTCTTGGAGCGGGATTGGTTACCGGCGCCGGCCAGATTATTCTGGTGCGTCTGGCCAGCAGCAACAGCATCGACATTGCAGAAGCGATCTGGTTTTCAGCAGGCAGATTGCCCACCTTACGGACATTGGGCAGCGCGGTGCTGTCAGTCGTTGTCGTCGGCATGGGGGCATCGCTTGGCCGCGAAGGGGCGCCCAAGCAGGCTGGTGCAGTCATAGCCAACGTCTGGTCAGACAAGGCCGGGTTTTCCGACGAACAGCGCCGCCTGCTGGTCGCCTGCGGGGCTGGAGCCGGTATGGCCGCCGCCTACGGCGTGCCGTTAGGCGGCGCGCTATTTGCGCTGGAGGTTTTGCGCGGAATGCTGGCGTTGCGACTCGTGTTGCCCGCGCTCCTGACGTCGGTGATCGCCGTGGCGATCTCATGGTTGGTCCTCCCCAATGCCCCGACCTACGCGATCTTTCCCTTCGATAGCTCTGCGGCCAATCTTGTCACGGCACTTCTGATTGGACCCGTCGCTGGTTTTGTGTCAGTTGGGTTCGTGCGAATAATCGCGCTGGC
>Ga0210401_10004922_pt1 | contig 13827 bp, 9 predicted proteins | sample IncBWH32MmetaG_FD_150866 | JGI IMG/M metagenome (GOLD analysis project Ga0210401, IMG submission 150866) | Forest soil microbial communities from Barre Woods Harvard Forest LTER site, Petersham, Massachusetts, United States - Inc-BW-H-32-M | ecosystem: Environmental > Terrestrial > Soil >... | reverse complement strand
TTTCGAAACATCGGTTCTGCACGGCAAAGCGGCGCTCTGCCACTTGCTGCTCGCGCGAATTGCCATGCGTACAGACGATCTGCTTGCCGCGCGCGAAGAATGCGCGCGTGCAATCAAGCGCGTGGCAGGTCTTGAATCGCCCGTTTTGCGATATCAGGCACATTTCTTGATGGGCCAGATACAGCAGGCGTCGGGCGACCCGGCCGCTGCCTATGCGTCTTATCAGGCGGCACGCACGGAACTAGAAACGTTGCGCGGCAGCCTGCGCGGCGAAGAGCTGAAAATTTCGTTCATGAAAAACAGGCTCGAGGTCTACGAATGTCTCGTGGAGCTCTGCCTGAGCGATTCTTCCCGAGCAGGCGCCGCCGAGGAGTCACTGGCTTACATCGAGCTGGCCAAGTCGCGCAGCCTTGCCGAGCTGTTGCTACATCCCGGTGCTTCGTTTGCCGCAGTGGAAGAAGGCCAAAGTGGTCTGGTCCGGCGTATCCGCGAGATGCGCGAAGAGCTGAACTGGTATTACCGCCGCATCGAACTCGAACAATTGAGCGCCGAGCAGCCGTCTCCGGAACGTATAGAGGGTTTGCAGAAAGAAGCGGTCAGCCGCGAAAACGATCTTGTCCGCGTGCTGCGCGAGTTGCGCTCATCGGAATCGTCGCCGGGCGCCGAATCGGCCGGCGGCCTGCCTTCGCTTGAAAATATTCGCGAGTCTCTGCCCGACCATGCCGCCATCGTCGAATATTTCGCGGTGCGCGAACAGTTCGTTGCCGCCGTACTTACCCGCCGCGAGCTCAAGATCGTTCCCATCACGCCTGTCTCGCGCATCACAAACCTGGTTAGGCTGTTGCGGTTTCAATTTTCCAAGTTCGCGCTCGGGCCTGCCTACGTCAACTCCTTTCACGAGACGCTCTTCCGCGCTTCCCGCGCGCACCTTCTGGATCTTTATCGCGAACTGATCGCGCCAATCTGCGATTACATTCCGGCGAGCCACCTGATCGTTGTTCCGCACGGGCTTTTGCATTCGGTCCCGTTCCACGCGCTCTTTGACGGCGAGAAATATCTGATCGATCGATTTGCCGTTTCTTACGCGCCCAGCGCAGGCATCTATTCGCTTTGCCACCGCAAGAAATCGTCGGCTTCCGAACCGGCCCTGATCATCGGCGTTCCCGATGAGCGCGCGCCCCTGATCGAGGATGAAGTTCGCGCCGTCTCCGCGATTCTGCCGCAGTCTCGCCTGGTGATGGGCGCCGAGCCCGGCGATGAAGCGATCCGGGCAACCGGCATCAACTATCGCCTCATCCACATCGCCACGCATGGGTTTTTTCGGCAGGACAATCCGATGTTTTCCGGGATCCGTCTCGGCAGTTCCTACCTGAACCTCTACGATCTGTATCAACTCAAGCTGAACGCGGAACTGGTCACCTTGAGCGGCTGCGCCACGGGACTGAACGTCATAACGGCCGGAGACGAGTTGCTCGGGCTCACTCGCGGGCTTTTCTACGCCGGCGCGCAATCTCTGCTCTTGACGCTCTGGGACGTTCACGACGCGAGCACCTCGGAATTCATGGCGTCGCTGTATCGAAATCTCCCCAAGGCATCGGACCGCGCAACAGCTTTTCAGACCGCAGTTCGCGATGTCCGCAGTCGATACCCTCATCCTTACTATTGGGCCCCATTCACTCTCACCGGCAAGGTTTTCGCATAGCCTCCTTGGGTTGAAAAAGTGCCCGAGGCGGCGAATTAGGCCTGCTCGAGGCCGGAAATCACTCAACCAGGACCTCGACCGGATCGACGCCCCGGCAGCGATCTATGGGCTCGAAATCCGCCTAGGAAAGCGAATAAAAAACGAATAGAAAGGAGGGCAAAAAGATCTCTCCGAGCCTATATTTTTGGACCCCCTCGCCGCCCTTATACAGTGGTGATGGTATTTCTGGCTGGCCCCTGGGGAGGGGCCAGCGCACATGAAAAGAGGGGGAATGAGATGAAACACTATACAAGCGAACAGTGGGCCGATTTTGCACGTGATGTGGTGAAGGGAAACGATAAAGTGTTGATGCAGCAGCATTTAGATGGTGGTTGCAGGAACTGCGCTAAAGAGCTGGGCCTTTGGCAGCGCGTCTCGGTCGTCGCGAGGCGCCAGTCAACTGCCGAGCCATCCGAAGGGGCCGTTCGGTATGCCAAGGCCATGTTCGCTGCTGGCGGACACCGCGCTGCGGCAACAGAAACTGTGCCCCTGGTCGGGCAGCTTCTGTTTGACAGTCTGCGAGCCCCCGCGCTCGCAGGTGTGCGGTCTGCAGTCGCCCAAGGGCCGCGCCAGCTGCTGTTTGGGATTGGCGATCACCGGATCGACCTGCGGTTGGAGCCTCAGTTCAATTCCGACAAGGTCGCGATCATCGGCCAGGTGCTCGATTCGGGCAATCCCGATCAGGTTCTCTCAAAGATCCCCGTTTCCTTGCACCGAGCCGACAAAGTGGTTGCGGCTTCGGAAACCAATCACTACGGCGAATTTCAACTCGAGTGTGATCTGGTCGGCAGGCTCGAGCTCCGCGCAATGCTCCCGCAGGGGCAGGAGATTTCGGTCTCATTGATCGAACCGGCTGCGCCAAAGGCTCCGGAGCTCCCGTATGTGGATGATTCTAATAAAGAACAGAAGGCCCTGAGGGAAGGCAAAAATAGCACCAGAAAAAAAGCCTGAGAAGTACTGGGCCTGAATTAGATCGTCTGTACCATTGTTCGGGGCGAGGGTGCCCTAAATACTAGGACCCTCCCGGGCATGGGAAGAGACGACCTTTACTGGCACGGAAAAGGAGCAGTCCTCAATCATGAAACGCCACGCTTGGATCGCCGCCCTTTTTGTCGCGAGCTTCGGAATGTGGGCTCCGCCCGCCTCTGCTCAGGGTTTGCTTGGCGGCCTTTTATCGAACCTTTCCCAGCTATTGTCTCCGCCCCAGCAGGGCGTGATTGTCCGCACTAATTTGGGCCTTCAGGGCCTGAAACAGCAGTGCCTGCTGCACGGTTGCACGGTCGTCGGCAACATCGACAACGGCCTCGGCCAACTTTACCTGGTCCGCCCGCAGGGCAACCTCCTGGCGAATCTCCTCGCGGGGGTTCTTCGTCTGGTGACCGGTATCCTTGATGCGGAAGTCGACCAGGTGCTGGTGATTCCGCCAAACGAATCGAGCTCCTCGACCAGCGGCAATCCCCCGAACGGTTTGTGGGACGCAACGCCGGTGCGCTACTACGGCACAACGCTCCCCGACGGTTACGTCAACCAGACAGCCGTTCAGATCGTTCGTCTGGACCAGGCACAGGACACTTTTAACGTCAGCGGCACGGGAATCGTCGCGGACATCGATACCGGTGTTGATCCGAATCACCCTGCGCTTCAGCGCGTTCTGCTTCCCGGCTATGACTTCACGCGCAATCAGCCGGGTGGCAACGAATTGAACGACATTACCCTTTCTTCGCCGCCCTCCTGCAATTCCTGCGAGCCGGCTTTCGTCAACCAGCACACCGCGGCCATGGTTGATCAACACACCGCCGCGATGATTGACACGAACAATCAATATTCGGCCTTCGGCCACGGCACCATGGTCGCAGGTGTCATCCACCTGGTTGCACCGACCGCGCAGATCCTGCCGCTTAAGGCGTTTCACGCGGACGGCACGGGCAATCTGTCTGACATTTTGAACGCGATTTACTACGCCGTGCAGAACAACGCAAACGTCATCAACATGAGCTTCGATCTCTCGCAGAATTCGACCGAGCTGTCGAACGCGATCGCTTACGCCAGCAGCAACAACGTGATCATGTCCGCTTCTTCGGGCAATGACGGCCAGATGGAAGTTGTTTACCCGGCCGGCATCAAGCCGATCATGGGCGTGGCCTCGACGAGCAATTCAGACCAGCGCTCGTCGTTCTCAAATTACGGCAACCAGGTCGTGTTTGTCGCGGCGCCAGGTGAGGCGATTATCACCACCTATCCGTTCGGCCTCTACGCTGCGGGCTGGGGCACCTCGTTCAGCTCGCCGTTCGTGGCCGGCACCGCGGATCTGATCCTCGACATGCATCCGGGCATCAGCCCATCGGCAGCATCATGGGGCCTGTCGCATGGAAAGTACGTTGGCCCGAACATGGGCTACGGGCGCCTGGACGTGTACGACTCGCTGTTTTTTCTAAACCCGATCCAGGGACTGCTGCCGTAAGCAGACCTTGAGAACGCGAGCGAAGCGGATAGAGCTATGGCCAGCGTCGATATCCAACTTCCCAGCGCTTCGGGACGGCTTCCCAATGTCGGAGCCGTGGCCGAAGCGCCGGAGTGGTATCCCGCGCCCCTTCGCATCAAGGCGGTCGAAGAGCAACTGAGCGCGCTCCGCACTTCGGTCGTTTGTGCCTTCAACCAACTTCTTGATTTAAAAGATCTGAACACGGGCGTGCACAGCACGCGCCTTGCGGAATGGGCGCTTCACGTGGCGGGCGAACTGGGCTTGGAGGAATCTGAGCTCGGCGACATCGAGATTTCCGCTCTGCTGCACGACATCGGCAAGGTGGGAATTCCGGACGCGATCTTGAACAAGCCGGCGCGGCTCACGTCGGAAGAATACGACCAGATGAAGAAGCACCCGGAATACGGTTGGGCCGTGCTGCGCCAGGTTCCGGGCATGAAGAACGCCAGCCTGATCATTCTTCATCACCACGAAAGCTACGACGGCAAGGGATACCCGGCTGGATTGAAGGGAAATGAGATCCCGATCGGATCACGCATTGTGGCGGTGATTGATTCGTTCGATGCGATGGTTTCGAACCGGCCTTATCGCAAAGGCTTGCCGTTTGAAGAGGCCGAACGCCGATTAATCGAGGCGAGCGGTACGCAGTTTGACCCGGACGTCGTCCGCCACTTCCTGCCTTTGGCGCGGGCTGAAGTGACGAATGTGTTTGCCGCCGCCGGCACTTCGGTCTCAGCTGTTCTCTGACGACTCGGGTGCGCCGCTACTTCGCCGTTTGATTCAGCACGAAGGAATAGATCGTGTCGCCGGCAGCGACCAGGACGTGCTGCCTGCCGTCGAGCATGAACGTCATCGGTGCGTTGGGCGCGGCGAGCAAGCCTGCATGCCACAGAATTTTCCCTGTCGTGGAATTGAACGCGACGAGATTGTTCTGATTCCCTACGAACAATAGATTCCCCGCGGTCGAGAGCATTCCCACCGCACCGCCCCCGCCGGGCCAGACGTGCCGCCACACGACTTTGCCAGTTTTGTAGTCGAGCGCTTTGATGGAACCCGAAATTGTGCCAAGGGCGCTTTCGATTCCGCCGTAGCCCTGAGGGTGATCATCGGTGTCGGACAAATAGAAAACGCCATAGCCTTCTTCGGTGCCGACGTAGAACAGCCCGGTCAGGGGGCTGAAGCTCGGCGGCGGCCAGTTGGTCGCGCTGCCGGCATTGGGCCAAGCCAAGCTACCTCCCAGGGACGGTTCCTTGGCCGGATCGGGAATCGGCTGTCCGCGCTGGTCCAGTCCCTTTGACCAATTGAGCGTATCGACGAACGGAGCGCTGACGATGCTCTTCCCGTTGGTTCGGTCGAGAACGAAGAAATATCCGTTGCGGCTGGCATGCGCGAGAAGTTTGCGCGGTTTGCCGTCGATCACACCGTCGATCAGGACCATGTCGCAGGCAGCGTCCCAGTCATGAGTGTCGTGGGGCGAGGCCTGGAAATACCAGGCCATTTTCCCCGTATCCGGATTGATGGCGATGATCGATGAGGTGTAAAGGTCGGCGCCCTTGCGGCTTTGTGGTGAGTAGACAGGATTCGGATTCGCAGTGCCGTAGTAATACAAATTCAGTTCAGGATCGTACGCTCCCTGAACCCATGCGCCTCCGCCGCCGTGTGCGGCTGCGTATTCGCTCGGCCATGTTTCGATACCCGGCTCGCCTTCGCGTGGCGTGTTGTAGTGCGTCCACTGGACTTCGCCGGTTTCCGGATCGCGCGACTGGAGAAATCCGGAAAGGTCGAGCGAATCACCGCCCGTGCCGACGATCACGTGGTTGCCGATGACAATCGGCGCCATCGTCGAGAAATAGTATTGCTTGGGGTCGGCGACGGGCAAAACCCAGCGCTGCTCGCCCGTCGTCGCGTCGAGCGAGACCAGGAAGTTATCGCGCGTGATGAAGTAGAGCCAGTTGCCGTACATGCCCATGCCTTTATTGGCTGTCACCGGCTCTTCGCCGGTCGATTCGCGAAAGTAGTGCCACAGTACGCGCCCGCTGTGCGCATCCATCGCCCAGGCGTTGTCGTTCGCTGTGAAATAGAGCACGCCGCCCACGAGCAGGGGCGAGCCGCTTACTCGAACGTTTCCAGAACCGCCGCGCCCGCCCTGCTGATCGGCGGGGATACCGCCTGTGACGCGCGCCATCCAGTCAAGCGACAGGTCTTGCACATTCGTGTCGTTGATCGTCTTCAGACTGCTATAGCGGCGGGCCGAATAATCGCCGTGATGCGTCGGCCAGGAATCGGCAGGCGGTTTGAGCAGCACGCTTTTGTCGGCGCCCTGAGCGAGCACTCCGGCCGGCAACAAGCAGAGAAGCAGTGCGAAACCAAACTGTCGCGTCTTCATTTCAGGGTCACCAGGTAGGCCGTCACGTCGTGCATTTGGTCGTCGGTGATCGTCTTGAGCAGATCCCAGTGTGGCTGGATGGGATTATGCACGACAACCTTCGGGAAATCGCCGCTGCGCGCGTAGGAGTGATAGGCGCCGGTCATGTCCTTGAATTCGACGTGGAAATCATCGAGCGCGATGGGAACACCCTCGAACGATTGGCCGGACGCGAGCGTCACGGTGACGGTGATCGTCGAAGGTGTGATTTCCGGGGGGGAAGTATCGGCGATCGTCGATCCGTTTGCGCTGGTCAAGCCTCGTCCGTGGCCACGGCCGAAACGGCCGCCCGAGCCACCGCTGATCCAGCGGGTTTGAAGAGTTGGAGGATCGAACTTCCCGCCGATACCTGCAAGGTCGCCCGTGACCGAATGGCACGTGCTGCACTTTCCAGGACCGTTGAAGAAAGCTTCACCTTTCTTTGCGTCGCCGACGAGGATGTTTTGGTAGGCGTAGGTATCACGCATCGCCGCACCGTAGACTTGCACGCGGAGCCACGCAGAAACGTCGGTGATCTGGTCGTCGGTCAGCTTGAGGTCGGGTGCGTCTTTATGAAATTGGGCGTTGCGAATCGCCGCGCCGACCAGTTCGCCTTTCGTATCGTCCTCGACGACAACCGAGCGCACCAGATCCGGGCCAACGTCTGTCCCTTTCGCCGTGCCGCCGTGGCAGGACCCGCAACTTGCGCCATAGACGGTCGCGCCGCGCGCAACCGATGCAGGGTCTTCACCGCTTTGTCGAACGGCGGCTGGCGTCGCACTGACGGTGGCGTTCGTACCGACCGTTGGAGCGGGATTGGGCCCGGGCGTCTGCCCGTGCAAGGCGAGCGCGCCGACGGCGAACAATCCGGCCAGCGAAAAAATGGCGTAGTTGCGTTTTGTCATTAGGATGACCCTCGAGCGGCCGCGCGAGCCTGCTGCGAAACAATTCGGGCTATGAATCGCCGCTTATGCGGCGGAAAACGCGGATTGGCGTACGCTACCACCCGAAACTAGGCGTGTAAACGGGAATGTGGGCGGGTTTTTGCGGGTCGAGAAGACTTTTTTTCAGGGCGCGGGATTCACGATGCGCTCGAAGGATTGATGCCCTGGCGCTTGAGCGGCCGCCAGGTCATATCGCCGCGCATGTACTGCCAAATACCTTGCAGACGCCAGATCATGTGGAACTGGCGATACGGAAAATGTTCGGCAAAGCAATAGGTAACGAGCCTTGCCACATCTTTCCAGTCGTTGTAACGCTTGTAGGTGAACTCCTCCTGAAGAACGCTGCCGATGGAGATCATGGTGGCGAATGCGTATCCGAATAGCATGAATTGCAGAAAAAATTCCCGGCTCAGCACTCCCAGCACCGCGGCCAGCACAATCGTGAAGATCCCGCCGATTTCGATGACCGGTGCGGCCAGTTCAAAAACCCACAGGTACGGCATGGCGATCATGCCGATGCGTCCATACCGCGGACGAAAGAGCATGTCACGATTGGGCCACAGCACGTCGAGCAGCCCCTTTTGCCAGCGAGTGCGCTGGCGGGCCAGCGACCGCCAGTCAAAGGGCACCTCTGTCCAGCAAACCGGATCGGGCACAAAGAGGATGCGATAGCTCTCCTTGCGGTCGAGCAGGTAGCGGTGCATGCGCGCGACCAGATCGAAATCTTCGCCGATCGACTTGGCGCGGTAGCCCCCGATCGCGCGAATGATGTCGGTGCGAAAGACTCCAAAGGCGCCCGAAATGATCATCAGCATGTTCAGTGTGGCCCAGGCTTCGCGGCCAATAAGAAATGCGCGCAGGTATTCGATCACCTGAATCACTTCAATCGGCTTGCGCGGCAGTCGGACCTGGTTCATGCGGCCGTTTTCAATTCTTGAGCCGTTGAGGACGCGTACGATTCCGCCGGCACCGACGACGTTCTTCGAACCGTAGAGAACCGGCGTCATCAAGCGCAGCAGCGCATCTTTTTCGAGCATCGAATCCGAATCGACTACACAAACATAAGGAGACGTCGCGGCGTTCAGGCCAGCGTTGACCGCGTCCGCTTTGCTGCCGCCGGCGTCTTTGTCGATCACAAGCAGGCGGGGATCGCGCGAGCTCCTGTACAGGGCCCGGACGCGAGCGCTCGCCACTTGCGGCACATACAGCGCGTTGATTTCGCGCAGGCCGAATGCGTCGGTCATTTCCTCGAGCGTGCGGTCGCGCGAACCGTCATTGATCACGATCACTTCAAGCTCGGGATAGTCGAGCTCGAGCATGGATCGGACAGACGTGCGGATGGATTTTTCTTCGTTGTGAGCAGGAGCAAGGATCGTGATCGGCGGCGAAAGAACCGAGGAGTGAATCCATTCGAGGCGATGACTTTCGAGGCGGCGCTGGTGGCGGGCGCTGGTGTAAAAGGCGGTGATCAGCAGTGCGAGATAAACCAGATTGCAAAGAAAGTAGTAGATGAAAAGCCCGACGTTGGCGACCTGGAGAAATTCGAGCATCAGTGCGACACCGCGTCGATTTCCTCGTCGGCGGGTATGGGCCTTTTTTCGCCGTTTCCGTTGACGCGAAACTCCGCGGCGGCAACCAGTTCGGCGCGGCGATCGTCTTCGAGGCCGGGAGTCTTGCGCAGCCCTTCAAGAAGCTCGTTGTACGTGCCACTGTTTTCGGCAGCGGTGATGTATGCGTCTTGCGCGTAGGGGTCGCGAAGGTCGGCAATGCGTTCGAATGTGCCGATCGGGTCTTCGTCCTGCTCGACGATGGCCTGCGCGGCGCGCAAACGCACGAGACGATGCGAGTCGGTGAGCGCACGAATCAGGGCCTGGATAGCCAGAGGACTGCGAAGTTGTCCAAGAGCGACCGCTGCGCGGAGACGCACGACCCATGAAGGATCGTCAATCATTTTTGTCAGGACCGGCAGAGCGATCTTCGGCTTGCCGTGAGCGAGCGCGCGCGCGGCCGATGCGCGCAGTTCGGGGCTTTTGTCTCCGGCCATCTCGAGCACGTCGGCCTCGAGCGCGGACGTGGCCACTTCGCCGAGCACGCGGCCGAGAATCTCGCGGAGCTGGCCGTCGGCTCCCTTGAGGTAGGGAAGCAGCACTTTGGGCCGTTCGCGCGTGCAGTTGATGAGCGCGTTTTCCAGCGGAAGAGCGGGCACCGTCAGACCGACTTCGCCGACCCAACGGAGGATTTCCTCGGCTGCAGAGGGCAAGCTCGTACGTCCGAGGCCACGAAGCGAAGCCATACGCGTTTCAGAATCCGGGTCGCGCAACCCTTCCGACAGAGCCGGGATTCCTTCCGGAGCCCGTGTGCGGCCGAGCGCGACAAGCGCTTTTCTGCGCCGCCAGCCGCGATGTTTTTCAGCCTCGTGGATCTGTTTGCCCAGCAAGCCGCTTTCGCGCAGGAAACGCAGGATGCGAGCGGCCTCTTGCGGCGGCGCGGCTTCGAGCGCGTCCAGAGCGAGCGACTCGACAACCTGGCGGTCGAACGAGTTCTTTCGCCAGTCGTCGTAGCCGATGGCGCCGGAAATCAGTTCCGTCCAGAACTTTTGGAAATGCAGAGCGCGCGAATCGCGGCGTGCGAAATAGCGCCTTCGATAGGTACGGCGGATCAGGATGATGGCGAGCAGCAGCGCGTCACCGATCAGCGCGGCGATGATGGCCTTCACCACGACGCCGGCCGGACCGAGCCTTTGAATGAGGTTAGAAATGTATCCCATAGCTGAATCCGAAGGCTGTATCGGTGTGGTCCTGCGTGCGCTGCTGGAATGATCCGTACCCGGTCACGTCCTGCCGGGCATTCAGCTCGAACTTGAAGCCGCCGCCGTAGGTTTGAGAAGCGAAACTACCGATCTGATCGACGAGTGCGAAGTCTTCCGAGCCGACGGCGAAGAAGACGTTGCCGCTGAGATGGCGATCGCCCCAATGCGACAGCGGGAAATTCAGGCGCGACATTCCTGAAGGCTGCCAGCCGACCGGCAACATCGGAAAAGAGTTTCGCGCGCCGGTAACGTTGATCGACCACATCCAATCGCGAGGCAGGTAGACCAAAGCACCGCCTGCGAGTGTGAATATGCGCGCGGTGGAATACCAGTACCAGTGCTGATCGTAGGTAGCTTCGACGCCGCGCAACGGGTGGTCTTCGCTGATGCGCCATCCTCGATCGAGTCCGAAGAAAGCTTCGCTGCGGGGGATGATTCCTTTGTCGTGTCCGACCGCGCCGCCCGCACTGAACGCGCCCCAGTGTTCGGTCTTGGCGCTGATGCTGCCGACAAATTTGCCGGCGTCAAGTCCGCTGCGCTGGAAGAAATTGCCTGCGACGTTTGTGCTCCAGTGCGGCGACCAGCCTGATGTGAGACTCACCCATTCGCCTTCATAGGCGTCGGTGTAGTTGAAAAGGTCGTTGTCGGTGCCGACACGCAGCTCTTGTTTCGGCGGACTATCGAGCGAGAGCAGGCCGGCCTTGCCTTCGGCGTTTGTGGGGTCGATCGCAAGAACGCGAAGGAACTCTTGGCGTGCTTGCGGCTGCTCGTTGAGCGCGCGGAGGACGCGGCCACGCTCGGCGTGCAGGTCGGCACGGTGAGGATCAAGACCCTCGGCGCGGTCCATGGCTTGAAGAGCGTCGGTCCAATCGCCTTCGCGTTCGTAGACGCTGGCGAGGCCCTCCCACATGTCCGGATCCTTGGGCGACTCGACGGTCAGCGCCAGAAATTCCGCTTTCGCCGCTCTCGTGTCGCCGGACCAGAGCATGAGGCGGCCACGCCAAGAGCGGGCATCGTCATCGTGGGGATCGGCGGCCAGGACGCCATTTACAACGTTGAGCGCCTGCGTCCAGTGCTGGGTCTCGGCGTCCTGGCGGACTTCCTGCTGCCAGTCGGAACCGGCCTGGCGAGCGGGCGCGGCCGTGGCACAAGCGCCAAGCAGGCACGCTTGGAGAGCGAGATTTGTGCCGATTCGGAACACGGCGGGGCAACAATGAGAGCGCATTTATTCTTTCTGCGAAATCTATCGCGATTATAACAACCGGCATTTCGGCAGTCGGGCATGCGTTAAGGGCGCTGTTTCGTTCGCGTCATGCGTATTTATGCGCAAGGGTTCTACGAACGAATACGGAAGTACCTAGGACACGTTAAGTGTCGAAAAAGATTGAAATTAGGCTCCCGTTGGGGTCGGTTTGGTCGGGCCGGCCAGGCGTTTCTATCCGAAGTTCGCGGACGCGCCGTTGTCGTGACGAACGTCGAGAGCCCTCGTTCCGTGCAGGAATTTCAGGCGAGCAATGGCCACTGCCCGGCCGAATACGGACAGACGGCCGGAGGTGTCGCGGTTTCGCCTCGGTTGACGTTCTGGCGCGACCGAACAAACCGCAAAACGAGAACCCCAATCAGGAAGAGGCACCCGGAAATCGGAGCCGCCTTTTTTCATTTCGAACCAGGGTTCGGTCGGCGGTTGGACCAGCTATCAGTTCTATCGCGTCCGAGGCAGCGGTTCGCCGCTCTTGACCCACGCCGTGTACCAGAGATTGACGAGCATCTGGCTTCCGGCGGCGAGGCGCTCCTGGAGGAACTTTACGGCGTCCGGGGAGCCGGACCCGTCATAGGCTTTGGCCTTGTCGAACTGATAGACCTTTTCGATCAAAGCATGCGACGCCCACAGATATTTCATGTAGCCGGCGAACGGATCGGCGACCTGCGTTGGTGCGTTGACCAGACCCGCGAAACTGGTTGCCGTTGCGGCGCGATTCACGAAGTCTGTTTCAAACAGCGAGTGAATGCCGTGCTGCGTGGTGTATCCGTCGGGATTTGGACCGACCCAGCCGTCATAGTTCACGGTCGTGTGCAGGGGCTGGGAGGCGTCCGCCACGTAGTGCCCGAGCCAGCCCATGTAAAAAATGATATTCCCTTCGATCACTCCGGTATTCTGTTTTTTCTGGATCATCTCGCGGTAAGAGCGAAACGCAAGTTCGATTCGTTCGAAAACTTCCATCGTGATGTACGGCTGCAAACCGACGCGGTCGGGCAGGTAGTCGTCGGGATGATCGGTCGTTGCGGCGCGTTTGGCGTAGAGCATTTTGTAGAAATCGTAGCGCCCCGTCGGAAGATTGCCGAGGCCGTCGATGCGCTCAAGATCGATGAAATGATCGGGCGCCTGAGAATAATTCAGCGCCGATGGGGCGCCATCGCGCCAGCGATCCGGCTCCGGACCCAGATAGGCGATACGCTCGACGGCGGACTTGGTCCGGAGAAATTTCGGCATCGACGCGGGAATTCTCTCGGCGGCCACCTGATTGATATACGTGTGCCCGTTGCTGCCCCAGCCAAACGCCGCGAGTTGGGCGAGAAAAAGTGCGCCGGCCATCACTGCGGCGGTCGCTCTGGAAATTGCTCCGGCAAGTCCCTTCATTCGAGTGCTCCTGTGGAGTTATTCGTGCGCGGACAGTATAGGCGGAGCGCGTGACCCGGGAAAACGCCAAATGCCAGGCGCCGCTAGCTCTGGCGGACGCGATCGACGATCATTTCCACGGTGTGCTGGGCGGCGAGCGCAGCGCCCTCCTGCCACGCAATGATGTGGCTGCAATGATCGCCGGCGAAATAGATGCGTCCATCGGGCACCAGAAATTCACGATAGATTGATGCGTAGTAGTTGCCGCCCGGACCGCCTTCGCGCGACCGGGCCCCGCCCAGCCAAGAACCCAGATTGTAGGGAATTCGCCCCCAGGAAATGTAAACGGGGTTTTTCAATTCCTCGCCGCGGCCAGGATGCAGCTTTTCGACGGCTTCGCGCGAAGCGGCGAATTTCGCTTCGATCGATGGCAGCGCGGCGAAACCCGATGCTCCCTCGACCGAGTAGCCGCTGATCAGCACGCCCTTTTCACTGAACATGCCCGCGCTCGGATACCACACCGGATTCACGAGGCTCCCGCTAAGCCAGGAAATGCCGCCGTAGATGTTGTTTTCTTTCTCCCAGAATCGCCGCGATTCCCAGGCGATCTTGTAAGCCGAGTCGTAATAGACGCTGTTGAGCGCGGCGCTGACGCGCGGCGAGAAATCCGCGGGAATATTTTGCAGGATCGTGAGCGGCAGGCAGCAAATGCAGTAGTCGGCTTCGATCGAGTGCTTCGGACCTTTCGGGCCGTGTGTGTAGACGATTCGAACGCCATGGCCGGTCTGGCGGATTTCCGCTACCGGCGAATTGTATTTGACGACGCCGCC
>Ga0210401_10004921_pt1 | contig 13830 bp, 16 predicted proteins | sample IncBWH32MmetaG_FD_150866 | JGI IMG/M metagenome (GOLD analysis project Ga0210401, IMG submission 150866) | Forest soil microbial communities from Barre Woods Harvard Forest LTER site, Petersham, Massachusetts, United States - Inc-BW-H-32-M | ecosystem: Environmental > Terrestrial > Soil >... | reverse complement strand
TCTGCTACGACCCGCTGTCTGGACTTGGTGCGCTTTATGCTAATCATCGATGTCGCTGGGAAGAAACGCGTTTTGTCTGTCGCTGATGACTGAACATCTAAATCTATTCTCAAGTCCTGATTAACGCACTAATCGGAAAAGTAAAGTAATACTTTATATGTCCGGTAAGGCGACTTACCAGTTAGAAAGGCTAGCTCCTTTGAATCGGGATGATGGAGATGGCCCAAGCCGTGGAGAGCGGCTCCCAGACGTGTGGCGCACACGTCAGCCAGAATCCCGGCGAAGAATGCACCAGCAAGCTCTTTCCTTGCAGCGGCGGATTGAGGTAGTTTCAGCCCGCCAGATACATGATTCTGGAAGCTCTATTCTGTCGCGGCGGATTGATCCCGGCGCGAAATCATCTGATGTTGCCTAGTCAAATAATCCGCTCAGACGAGCGAGCGGTCACGTTACTTCGGAGTGGACGTCGCTGCCGGATTCTTGCACTGATACAGTGAGCGCAAGGCCTCGAAGAACGGCTTGACGCTCGCTTCGACGGCCACATTGCCGGAAAATCTGGCTCCGTCTTGAGCATCCAGATAGACCTCTGCACTGTGACTATCGTCAGCGCGGAAATGCAGCGGCTGCGGAGCCGGAGTCGTCTTGTCGCTCACAGACAGAAGCCTTCCGCCCTCGCAGGCATATGACTTTGCCCAGAGCGAATCAAACAGAGCTTTCGCGCTGGCTTCCGGTTGCATGTCCCCCGAATAGATGATCCTCTCCGCGTTCCACTCCAGAATCCCGGTTCGGCCTTCATTACCGTGGAACTTGATGAGGTGCGGCAAAACCTGAGTTGGGGTAGACGTCTGGCCGGCTGTTTTCGCGGCCTCGTCCGCACCCTTCTCCGGTTTGCCTGAAGCGTCGGAAATGATCTGCGTGGGATAGGGAAGATCCACCGAACCGATCATTCCTGTCCGAGTATCACAGACGAGCAATCGAACGCGCGTGGTCTCGGGCTTTGGCACAAACGAAATCGTGTGCGAAACGCCGCGTGCTTTTATGGATTGATACTCGATTTCCGTGAGTTTCTGACCGATGCTTTGACGATTGTATTGCAGCGGCAGCCCCCGCGCGTTGAACATGCAAGTGGCAAGTTCAATCTGCACGTTTCGCACCCCGCCTTCGGACGGACCGAACGAAAGAGCGTTGGGATCAATAACGAGAAAATACTTTGTTTGCCCTGGCTGATCGGGAGGCAAGGCGCTGGCTTCGATGAGAATCGAAGTAGCTGTCAAGAAATCATTGCACGCGGCCTGAAACACGTGCGTATCCGTGTCCTTTGCATCTTTCGCCGAAATCATGGCGTTAGATTCGCGCGCAAAGTAGCCTTCACGAAATGAGAGCTGTATGCCTGGCCGGGTAGTCTTCACGGCAATCCTGCGAAACTCACCGTGCCAGTTCTTGTCGGCGGGGTAATAAGACAACTCATAGTAAGACGAAGAATCATCAATCGCCCTCTTGACGCATTCCGAGATGTCGTTGTTATTCAGGCAGACTTTCCCGCCGGTTTGCTCCGCGAGGTTTTGCATGGATTCCTGAGTTGAAAAACGGACGTTGCTCTCGCGGTTCAACGTAGCTCCCGCCGAAAAAGGATTCGGCTTGCCTCGTGACTCAGGGTCGAAGAGCGCTTGCGTTTCCATCCCTCCTGGATCAACCGGATAAACGGCGATCTGAGCATCCGTCAGAGCGCTCGCCACGGCAGTCATGTCAGCATTGTAATTTCGCGTTCCACTGAACTTGGCCGCCATGGTGAGGTTTGCGTCCGGGATGATGGCCAGCGGAAACGCGGACGATAGCCAGATCAGGTTTTTCCTGCCGGGGTAGCCGCTGACGTGCCGGGCAATCACGCGTAGCGCGTCGAGAGTCAACTTCACTCGAATGTCCATCGACTCCGCGTATTGCTCTCTCTCAAATCGCTGCAGTTGCAATGCGCGCATTGCTAGCAGCGCGTTCGAGTTTCTGCCTCCGGCCGGTGGTTCTCCCGGTATGTCGCTCTGGCCCTCGGCTCCCGCCATCTCTTCCAGCAGCGAAGAATGACTCAAAGTATCGTCGCGAGCATCCTTGGCTTGCAGATTGGTGGCCTCCAGCGTCAGAGCCCGTTTCGCCGCAGCATGGAGGAGTTGCGGGTCTGCCGTAAAACTTTGCAGCAATTGCAGTTCCCTACCCAGCAGAAACACCGCCACGGGCACATCGCTCGGCGAAGACGCCAGCAGCCGCACCATTTCCTGCCGAACCTGCAATTGCGTCGTGGCGCCTGTGTTCAATCCGTCCACCAGCAGAATGGTAGGCGGCACGGACAAACTCTTTGTGGTCATCAGATTCGTATAAACGCCCGCGGGGAGTTGCAGCGCCGCTCTTTCCGAATCGGGGGCCTTTGCCAGTGCGCGATCCAGGAGTCGGAAGGATGCGATCTGTTGCTGGTCCTTGTGTAACCCAGCCTGCTCGGTGATTTTAAAATCATCGGCAGTGAGGTCGCGGACAGGGTTTCCATGGTGATCTCTCGCCACGACGTCCACTGTAACCAGGCGCGTGGTCACCTTCAAGACCGCCGGAGGTTCCTGCTTGGAAGGCGGAAATTGCGAGTGGCTCTTTTCCTGGCAGACTCCCGTCGCGCTCAGGAAAAGAAGAAGCGTCCCCACAGAAAAGAATCGGACGGAACTTCGCGTGGTTGGAGAAGAATAAACTTTCATTTCTGAGCGTCTCTTCCGAGGCCCTAGCCCCGGTCTTATTGTTTGTTGGGCGGTATGTCCTCAGCATGAGCAGGAAGCGGCATTCAGATCATTAATATGCCTAGCAGTTCCCACCCTGCCCGGGCTCGAAAGTAATTTGCGACTGCCACGGGATTTATAATGGCCCTGACAGGACGGCATGTCCAGTGCCCGATTAACGCCGAAACCGGAGAAGTGAAGTAATGGTACGGCAAACGAAGAGTTCTTAGGGGACGGAGACCTTTTTCGTCTTTGGAGTCAACAACACTACGACGTCAGCACGGGTCTTCTGAATAGTGGCAATGGCCTCAATTGCGACCGCGTAAGGAAGTGAAGGGTCGACATCGAGATATACAGCGCAGTTCATCCTATCTCCCAGCCGTTGACTCAAAACTCCTGCCAATTCGTTTTGTGAAGTTTTTGTCGAGTTCAAATACCAATTCTCTCTAGAGTCGATTCGGACCGTCCACGATTCTCCGCACATGAGGTTCTTCAACATCGGCGACAGGCCGACCGCGACGTACAGGCCCTGGGAACGATGGTCGTATCTCCACGCATAGTGGAAGACGACGCCCCCCGGGATAACCATCAGAACCAGGATTTGCGAATACAGAAGAGCAATTTGAGAGAAAAAAGGAATCCACGGCGGTCGCGGACTCATGCGAATCCCCATATCTATTCAGACTCCAAATCAATAAAAATGTTCCCGGTATAGGCACCCTTCTGGTGCCCTAATACGTCAGTGCCTGGTAAACGCACTTACCGTACAAGTGAAATCAGTCCAAAAACCACTTGATTGCATAACCTAACTAATCTTTCGAGTGGAATTCGACCCTCGAACCTATGGTCGCTCTGTGTTGATTGACTCGCGGATGTGATTAGCCGCAATTCCCACGGGAACAAATTTTGGTTTCTGCGGTGGCGGGGTGCTTCTGAAATAGAAAGTGAACAGCAGGTCAAGATTAGGGACAAGGAATGCTTCGGGGAGACGCCCGAACGGGGCAGCCGTGCGAATCGCGCTCAGGGCTGCATAATCCATGTCCGTCTTTCCAGAGCTTGACACGATTGTGATGAACTTATCGGGCAATGACCCGTCTTTTTGTATGTGGAGTCGAACCACCACGACTCCATGTTCTCCACTCGCAGCCGATTCAGGTAAATTTGCAAAAAGGTTATGCCTAATAGAATAGTAGACCTTATTCATATATGGTACCAAGTTTACGCCTTCAGGCAGCGAACTCAGGACCTCGACAGTGACCGGATATAGTTGGGCTGGGTCCGGTGGAATCAGATGCCCTTGTTGTGTGCTCGGCTTGGGGGAAGCGGTGACGATTCCTGAAATCAGGAACGCCACTAGGGCGAGGAAAACAAACAGTACATTGCTTCTTGCGGTTCGAGGGTGCGGCATAGAAACCTCCACGCCCAGCTTATTGACCCCCGCAATCATACTGCAAGATACGCCCCGATTCTAGCTAGGCGGCGGGCCGCCTGCCGGATGAACGCGCAAACCGCACGAGTAATACTTTAAATGTCTGGTAATCCGACTTCTTGACATATCAGTCGGAGAGCGATATAACGGAGTCCGATCTATGAGAGAGGACCTGAACTCGTTTCTTCCATTGTCTTCTGCGACGCTGCATATCCTGCTGTCGCTTGCCGGTGATGATCTGCATGGCTACGGCATCATGCAGGAAGTGTTGCGACAGTCACAAGGTCAGTACAAGTTGGGGCCAGGTACGCTATATGACAATTTGCAGAAGTTGATCGAGCGGCGATTTCTCCAGGAGCTTGGTCAGCGCGCCGAAGATATCGATCCGCGGCGGCGCTACTATCGACTCACTTCGCGGGGGCGCCGTGTCCTTACTGCCGAATTGGCACGCCTCGAAGGTGTAGTCCGCGAAGGCAAGTTGCGCTTGCAGCCTGTTAGGCCAAGGAGAGCGTAATGCTTCGGCTCTTCTATCGTTGGATACTTCGTTTCCATCCCACACGTTTTCGCGAACGTTTCGCTGAAGAGATGCTGTCTGTCTTCGACCACATCGAAGGAAGGGCGGCAGCCGCCAAACTCGTGGCGGACGCCTTCATCTCGCTCGTGCGGCAATGGACGATGCGCTCGGAATATTGGGAAGAAAAAGCCACTGGGAGCGTAATAGCCAGTGCAGGCGGTTTGCCTGGCTTCTATACTTTGGAGAGTTTCAAACCTCGTAAAAGTGCTTTGATCGAGGGAGCAGTTCTGACATGGATTGTGTACTCCGCATTGTTTCTCGCTATTAGGCACAGCAAGATCCATTCCGTCTACGTACCCTCGATCAGCTTTGACTCCGCACCCAGTTCCGATGTCCAATTTCCGAAAAGCGCTCCCAAATTGCCATCAACAGAACCGAGCGTGCGGCCAAGCGCGGAAGCAATCATGAAATCTAGAGCGAATTCTCCAGAGGCAGACCATCAATTGCTCAAAAGACGTAGGTCCTCGGAAGCTAATTCATCAGCAAAGGTTTCTGAACCTCAGGGAGAAGCCCGACTGACAGCCTCTGATAGGCGACATGGGACTATAACTACTACGCCCTTAGTTCAATCCTTGAGTCAACCCTTCGTTCCCACGAGGATATCGACAGCAACCCTCTTCTCTTACGTTGGCGTGTACTCTACCGACGCGCCGAACAAGTTCACCATGCTCATCACGGCTGAGGACGGACAGTTAGTGGTCGAAATTCCCGGAAAGCAGAGGTCAATGTTGGTTCCCGTCTATGGGACCAAGTTTGCCTTCACCGAGACTCAGAACGACTGGATCGAGTTTATGAAGAAAGAAAACGGCGCTGTATACGGCCTGCGCTTCCACCGAAACGGCTCTGAATTCACAGGGCACCGCAAGACAAATTGACCGGCAAGCCTGAGCGTACAGTTCTTTGCGCCACCAAAATGGCTGAGTAACGAGCTTACCGGACATCAAGTGCTGTCGCAGCGCAAAAGGACTTGTCCGGGCTAATCAGGCAGTACGACGGTTATGCCGAACAATCCCCTTCAAACAAAGACCAGCCGCCGAACGTGTGCCAAAAGAAATGGCCGCCCGAGGTGAAGGCGGCCCGTTACATTCGGTGCTGGACGGTTTGTATTTCTCACATTGTGACAGGCGACGTATGATTTGCAACACACTGCCATTGTCCGCTGGGCATCTTCACCCAGGCATGGGTCCAACGCTCGTGTACCCCGAAAGACTTTCCCGATGCATCGGTGCCCTCACCTTTGAAGTCTCCCGTCGCGACGACCGTATCGCCAAATACCGTTAGGTTCATATCAGTGAGTCGGACCTTATCCCACTTGGTATTTTTACAAGTTGCGAGCGCCTCGGCCTTGTTGGTGACTTTCGGCTCGCTACCCGTAATCACAACCCTGTCGGCCAACAACGGGGCGAGCAGGTCAGGATCATTTGTCTCTTGGGCGTGAAACCACTGTTCTTCGAGTCTTATGACAGCTTCCTCAGTCGAGCGGGTTCCCTGGGCTAGCGACCATCTGGCGCTCCCCAGTGAAAGCAAACCGATCAAACACCACATCGAGGTTTTCTTCATAGCCACCTCCTTACTCGTAATCCAATGCCGGAAGGCATGCTGGGATATCCTACCGCGGTTGGTGCAAGCTGTCAGTACCCGATTAACGCTTACCGGAATCAAGTGCCGAATGATGGCCCCGCGGAACGGTAAGACTTCATGGATTTATGGGACAAAAATAAGTAAACTGCTGTTCCCGCTTCTCCTACCTGCAAGATTCTACCGTTCTGGAGTTCCCAATGCCAAGCTACGATTCGTTTATGTGCCCCAATTGTGAGAGTCATTTCCGCGTGATCTGGCCCGAACCTCTTCCGAGTCACCACCACAAATGCAGCAAGATCAGGATGAAGTGCCCTGACTGCGGCGAAGTCACCGAGCTATATAACTTTCTGATTAACAAAGTATTGCAGGCTCCTGAACCCGGCATCCCGTCAATTGAGGTTTTGTCTATTTCTCCCCGTGACCCGAATCCTGACCCTAACGCCCGAAGTAATTACTGGCATAAGGTCTGGTCATGTCGGGAGGCGAGGCACCGGGCCATCTACAGGCCGTGAAATGACACAGGAGAGAAAGTTCGCTATTTTATTTGCTGCCACGATTCTTGCAGCGCGGAAGTTGATCGACAGTTCTCATGGCACAACGCGAGGCTCTATGGGCTATTTCTATTTTGACGAAAGCATTCACCCCCAGGGACACTTTGTCCTGGGAGCATTCGCATATTCCGAAATCGCATTAGAGAGTGGCGCTGCAGACGCGCTTCAGCGTAGCGGGCTCACACCTGGAGTTGACGAGTTTAAGAGTGGCTCTAGGATGGACCAGAACCTCTTACAGGCTAAAGCCCGTAAACTTCTGAAACGCGTGGTCCAAGACCATTGCCGTATCGGAATCGTGATCGCTCCCGAAGTATCTCGCCCAATCCTCGGAAATGAAGCCCTGCTAGGGCTGAACAGAATCCTGACAACAAATCGCTTCCAGAGCAGTTCACATGAGGTTTTCTTTGATGAAGGCATCTTCACAAACTTCGCGACTGGCGAACTTGCTGCAAGTCAGATTTGTCCGGGCCAAGATTGTAGATTTCACTTCGAGCAGAATTCGATCTCGGTGATGGGTCTTCAAGTAGCCGATCTCATCGCGCATACTTGCGCGACGATGCTACTCGCGCAACTCGGACTCATCAAGAAGATGGTGAAGGCCGGAGACGACTCCGGTTATGACCCGAAGATGGACGTGGAACTCGAATTCGAACTGTGGGCGGGGCTGCGCTATAACTTTTTTGCTGCCGCTCCGCCTCCTGTAGATACCTGGAAGTCGCAGTTGGATTTTCAGGTCGATGTTGAATCCCGAGGACTTCACATTGCTGATTCTTGTGACACTAAGATTCGCGACGCAGCTTTAGCTCGCTTTGGCAGCATGTACCTCGGCTGCATCCATTGAGGTGCGATCTTGACGGACCCGACAAACTGGAAGGAATACGAACAGGAGATCGCGGAGTATTTTCGATCAGAATATCCCACAGCCAAGATCACTCCGAATGCACACCTGGTAGGCAAATTCTCTAAGGTCGAGAGACAGATCGATCTCCTTGTGGAGGAGCAGGGGTCTGATTTCACGTTTCGCATTGCGGTAGATGCAAAGCATTACACCGACCGAATCGATGTCAAAGACGTGGAGCAGTTCCTGGGGTTCTTACACGACGTAAACTTCGATGTAGGTGTGATGATCTGTCCTGAAGGCTACAGCCAGGCGGCGATTAATCGGGCGCACTATGATGACTCTCGTTTAGAGTTAGACATTCTCAATTTTAAGGAATTGAAGCTTTACCAAACTTTCGGAGCAATTCCATACGCAGGCGACGTAGGTGTGCTCATGCCTGCCCCTTTTGGATGGATTGTCGATGGAAGGAGAAGTCCTGCGTGGACTGCGTGTCTGTATCAGCGCGGTGTCAGCCTCGAAGAAGCGATGGGTGCCAGTGAGTGGATGTACGTCAAGTTTAGTATGAAGGATGAAAAAGTTCGGGACTTAGAGGCGCTCTTACAGATTCAAGAAACATATATGAGACATGAAAGGGCAGATGCTGAAATAACTTTTCTTGACTCAGTTCGTAGGGACGATGGAGTAAAGACCCTTATCAGGCGTTTCAAGACCGCCTCGTACCCGGCACCCGAATATACTGGATTTGTTGATTTTAAAAAGTTCATTTTCTTCTGTGTCTTATTCTCACCCGTGGAGCTACAAGAGAAGAACCTCAGAAAACTCCGTTACATAATGCGAAAGGTTCTGCCGCTTGCCATAAAGCAGACGACCTGAATCGCGCTCTGCCACATTAAAAATGCGTCTGGTGATGCAGAGCTACTTGATGCTCTTCTATTGCGGTTTGTGGAGGCCCATTCTGAGCCTCTTCGAGACTCCAGCAAAGCGGCGAGTCCGATGACAAAGAATTGATTCCGCCGAGAGCGTGATGTGGTAGATTCTCCGTCCGGGAGAAACTACATTGAAGAATATCAAAGCAGCGCTCCGGCGCGAGGAAAAGAAGTTAGAGAAGCATCTGGCTAAGTTACAGCATCAGTTGAGCAACGTTCGAGCCGCAGCCTCGGCATTAGGCGGGAAAGTGGAGAAAGAGGTTCGCAGGGTTGGTAAACATTCCGCCGCTGCGAGAGCTAGGATGTCAAAAGCTGCAAAGCTTCGATGGAAGAAGATAAAAGCCGGGGCCAAGAAGGCCGGGTCGTAACCCAGGGGTTACTTTGCCTCGAAAGTTTATATCTACGATGCAGCCCGATTTCGTGCTGACAGAAACATGCACCTGATTGCTGGCCACTGGACTCGTGGGCAATGAAATTGTCCTTTGAGGAAGCAGTCATTGCAGTCTGGCGACAAGCCCTCGTGGAAAACACCAACACCGTCAAGGTAGGCGGAGAAAGTTACCCTGTTCGTCGGACCTCCAAGCGCGGCTTGCGACAGGTTGATTTCACGTTCGGCGGACACGAAATTCGAGCACTTGAACAGAATCCTAAAACCAAATCTCGTTGGGCACAGTTCGCGCGATCTGGCAGAAAGGTTATGCAGTTTCTAAGCGAAGGCCGATACGTGGCGAACGTGGTGGATGGAAAACTGACTCGCTACGGCAGACCAAGGTGATTCTCAACCGAAATTTGTATGCCAGGCGCACTACGCCGCGTCGCGTTACCTTGCCTTAGGAAGATGCAGCTTTCCTGCGCATGGGCGTAGCCGATGCTTGCGCCTCGACTGACCTGCGCACGCCTTCAGTGTGCAGTTCGCCACGTTCGAGAAGTTCGAGTATCTGGTCTGCGGTCAGCGTAAAATCTTTGCCCACTGCGAAGATTATCTCCCCATCGGCTGTTTGCATGGGGAAACCCACAGTCATTCCATGTTGCCGCAGTAGGTTGACTGCCTTCACAATATCGTTTGCTCTCTCTGCGTAATTGCTCAGACAGGCTCTCCGGGACCGACATCATTGCGGAAACGGAGGAGCTAGTCTAGGGGAGGCAGGACGGTCTGCCCACAGGTTTCCCACAGCTTCTCCACCTACTGACATTCGGCTATCTACGTCCTCGAACGCCGCCATGACAGCCTGATGATTCAGGGCCGTAGGGTGGTCTCATGTCACACAGATTTAATCTTCCTCGAATTGCTTTGCAGCCTTCCATTGCTACTTACATGGTGCGCCCCATTTGAGCGAGAAAAATATGGATATGGAAACACTCTTAACGAAAGAAAAAGCTGACGCGATCTGCGAAAAGATCGCGAAGGGATTAGACGAGAACAAAATCGTCGGAAGTGCAAACATAATTGCTTAAGCGATGAAGGAATCGTGGTTTGCCGGGTTTGAAGAGGGGCGCAAATACTCGCTCAAGGAATCAAAGTGATACGATTGTGGAGGGGTCGTACCACAGCATCTCCGAACACTCGTCCGACTCTATTCTGGCCGTCTTTAAGGAAAACTTTACCAAACGAGAAAAGAGCAGATATGGATATGGATGACAAAACAACCGGAATATTCCGTCTCTGTTGGGCAAAGGCCAGATTGGGCGGAGAAGATGCACCCCTCTTTTATGATGTCATACACGCCCTCATGCGGACACACCATGAATCGGAATGTCGAGGACGACTTGAAGAGGCGCGAATATGGTTCGATAAATGGCACCCGCTAGAAACACAAGACCTTGCTTGGGCGTCCGACCGGGTCGCCACTCTGCAGCGAACAATAGAAAACAAAGCTATGGCGATTTCGATGAAGGAAGAAATGGTAGAAACAATTTGCAATCTTGCCGAGAACGACCCGAGTGTACCGTTAATTGAGGCACAATATGGGAGGATGCCGCTGGCTGAATTGAAGAAACTTGCGCTTGCCATTAAATCCAGGCGCGAACGAAAAGGCGCAGAGCCGCAGTTTTGACGGGGTGTCCAATGGGTGCATTTTCGGGCAAAGTGTAAAAACCATTGGCAAGATCGTGAACATAAAGACAGTTTGTCCGTGGGCAAACACTACATGGCTTCGGAAACGATTTAGAGTCCTGTTGAATCCAGTGAGTTGCCGCAACCATAAAGGTTCCGTGGTTCGGACAACGTGGGCGGAGATCGTTCACTAACACGATGCCCCTATTTTATCACGCCTTGGTTGGGATGCTGACAGCGACTCTGAAAGAAATCAAACAGCGCACTGCACATTATGATATTTCTTGCCCCCGTCCCGCTGATAGCCAGCGCGAGGCCCAAAGAACCGCTGCTGTAGAACAGTGACATTGGATATTTCCGACAGGAGGTATTCGCGCCAGCCTTGGTCTTGTATGGACTCGCTGGCTCCGCTAAGACACCACGCACTAAGGGACAAATGCCCGGCATCGTTATAGGCGACCATGTGCGGCTCAACTGTTCGAAAACCTATAGCGGCATCTCCGATGTAATAAATTTGGACGAGATTCATTGTTACGATTGCACTGCAAAGGGTGGCTTGGGGCATATAGCCTCCAAACGCCCGGGACTAGGCGGAACGGCAGCTTAGGGACTCTTTCTAGAATAGTTGGAACATTATCTGCGTTAAATGGCCTGATTGCTATGCAAACGATGTGAGCGTTAGGCTCGTCTCGGAACTTTGAAGAATCCATTTTGAATCAGACGTCATTGGGCCTCTCTATCAAAGACTTCGCGGCATTGCTTCTTGTTCTTCATCGAAGACCCTCTGGCATTGGGGACGCAAATCTGATCGTTTGTGTGAGGGCCATTATGAATCCTAGGCTACTCAAATAATCTCACCTCTCGGGATGATGGTTTTTCCATTCCGTCGCCATTCGCTCCGCTTCCAGCACCTGTGTAGGAATCTGTTGGTGCCGCTTTCTCGATAAGCGGTCTTGCTACGCGCTCCCAAGTGCTCCATGCGCGAAACCACTGGCCCTCTACTCCGTGGAAAATCGTACGCACATTGAGTCCGGCCCATTCATCGGAATCGCCGGGCAGATATACGTAACCCTGCTCAGCGCCTGGACTGAACGCGTAATAGACCACGTAAACGATTTGGTCGTTCGGATTTGTGTGGAACGAGACTTGATACCTGCGAAGGGACTCGGGCGGTTTTCTGACCGGACCTTGTGACCAATCGATTATGAGTGACTGCCTGTCGGCGGTACTCGTTCCTGGACCTGTCCAAACCTGAAAATTCTCTAGAATTTTGGGGTCGGAGATTTGAATTGGCATTTTGAGGTCGGTTCCTTTGATTGTGATCTTGACTGTCTTTCCTTTCGCCAGCAGCGGCATAGGGACGCTCAGAATCAGCAAAGAATTGAGCAAAACTGCAAGCGCCATCCTCACGGGTAGGACCTCCGGCTACGCGACCTCAAGAGCCGTCGATACGGACATTCTACTCTGAGTTAAAGACGGGCAAAAACCCCGACTGTTAACATCGATTCCGAGTGGGCGTGTGCCCCGCTTTCCGGAGAAGTAATACTTTATATGTCCGGTAAGGCGACTCTAATCAGGATTTAGCCAAGCTGACTGGGACTCGGAGGGAAAAAACGTTCAACAATAACGACCGCAACGACATACAACGAAGTGATGGTTCAGTTTGAATCTAAAACCGCGATTCCTTCGTCTAGGTATCCTTCGAGATTTTCGCTTAACCATGTTTGGTCCGCCCGAAGTCGATGGAATCGGACAGTTGCTTCGCGGCCATCATAGGCCACGATAATAACAAAACTGCCCGTGAAGGCATCGGCCAACGCCTTGTGCAACAGCCTTGCGAATTCTAGAGCTTCGCCCAAGTCCTCGACATGGAGATGATTGATGAAGCATTCGTATCCGGTCTCATCTTCGGTAGCACGGGCAAACGCGGAGCCGCGTGCCTTTGATGCAAGTAGCACGCATCCCTTTTCTTCCACAAAACCTGCGTCGAGGACGCTCGATAATTCTGGCGAAAGAGCAGACCCATCGGTTTTCAGCTGTCCCAAATATCGACGCATATTTTGGTTCGTCTTCATCTCGCGCTGATAGTGCCATAGATAGGAGCCCCGAACGAAGCGGAAGATTCGGCACGATTAGCATTAGGCCAAGTCCTGGTAAACGCCGTAATCGGAAACTTGAAGTCCTGGTACGGGACTTGTCCGATTACGCGAACAAATCAGGACTTGAACGCTCCGGACAAGCGACGGATGCTGAGAACTGCGGCAAAAGCTAGGGTGATAATTCCAGCGATAGCCCAACTGTTCCAGACGAATGCGCTCTGTAGCGGGACGGAGTATTCGCCTTTGAATATTTTCCGATAAGGTCCGGGCATTACGATGTAAAGATAGAAAGGCGAGCAAAGCAGAATGGCCGCCGATGCGACAACTGCCCCAAGTCGTGGCAAGAAAATTGTGAAAACTAGTGCAGAGAGAAATAGCAGAACGCCGATGTCTGCCATCGTTAATATTTTTCCGGTGAGCCAACCGCCTCTAAATTCAGAAACGCCAAAATCGCCCAAGTGAATCCACAGGACGCCTGCACACACAAGAAAAGCAATCGCCTGCCACGCGTTTTGTCTACTCAGTTTTGCCATGCCATCCCGTGTAAACAGAATAGCGGAGATTGTGAACTGCGGATTCAGCTAACGACAGCCGGGTTGTCGGCGACATCAAGTCCATCTGGTAAGTTTGTGGTGGCATAGCTCTTTCTGGGATAGATCGCGGTAAACGCCTTTGTACTGACTGGTCTGGCCACGCTCGAGATGGTCGGAATCCCCAGACTATCAGAAACGGGGCTCTGGGAGGCGGTCAACCACAGGGGCGAAAAACGCTGTGCGAAAAGTGGCAACGCAGTGTGGGTTCCATGGGAGATAACCAGTGGTTCTCCAAGTTCTCCAGGCGTTCTCCAAGTACTCCATTTGAGAGCCGCTTCATTTGACGTAAGTGGTTGCAACACCGTGTCTTATGAATTTATTTCCATCGTTCGCAATGAGGAGGTCGCCGGTTCGATCCCGGTCTCGTCCACCAAACTACTTTGCTTTGCGAAAGCCGGATGCTCCGTCCGGCTTTCGGCGTTATGTGACCGAAAGA
>Ga0210401_10004919_pt1 | contig 13835 bp, 13 predicted proteins | sample IncBWH32MmetaG_FD_150866 | JGI IMG/M metagenome (GOLD analysis project Ga0210401, IMG submission 150866) | Forest soil microbial communities from Barre Woods Harvard Forest LTER site, Petersham, Massachusetts, United States - Inc-BW-H-32-M | ecosystem: Environmental > Terrestrial > Soil >... | reverse complement strand
GACCGACCCGCCGGGTTTAAAGAGTTTTCCGAAGCCGCCCGACTGGATCCCAAGCTCGCCGCTGCTCATTACAATCTGGGCCGCTTCTTCTTCGAGACAGGCAAATATGAAGACGCGGACGCGGAACTGAAAAGCGCTATTGGTTTACAGCCGGACGATGCGAATGCGCTCTATTTCCTCGCGCTTACGGCAAAGCAGGAAAACCAACCAGAGCGGTCAACCGAGCTTTTGCGGAGAGTCGTCGCACTGCAGCCGGATAACGCGGATGCGCAGTATCTCCTCGGTCAGAATCTGGAGCATTCGGGTGACAACTCTGCGGCGATTCAGCACTGGAAAGCGGCGGTTCAGGCCGACCCCAATCATTTCCAAGCCCTGTACAACCTGGCCAAAGCTTTAAACCGAATCCATGATCCCGACGCCAAGCAGTATCAGGATCGCTTCGATGCGTTGCAGAAGAATCAGCAGATTGTCGACAGGGTTTCGGAGCTCGGCAACTTCGCGCTGGAAGCAGCGAACGCGCAGAATTGGCCTCAGGCCGTGGAGCAGATGAATGAGGCAATTCAGCTTTGCGGCAACTGTTCGCAAAGCGCTCACCTGCACAAGAATCTGGGTTTGTTCTACGGGCGAACGGGAAACATCGGTGAGGCGGAGAAGGAATTGCGCACTGCGCTGCAGTTGGCGCCCAACGATGCCGATGCACAAAGCGCGTTGGCAATGCTTGAGCGGGCGCATGAGGAGCAGGTCAAGTAGATTTGAGGCTTGAATCGAAATGGGGAGGTCTTTTCTGAAAGGTAATTCAAACACTTTTCGCCTCGACGGCAAACTTGCCGTAGTCACGGGAGGGGCTAGCGGCATCGGGCGCGCGGTTGCGCAAAGATTCGCGAGTAGTGGTGCCTGCGTGCGCGTGCTGGACATCGACGAGGACGCCGCCCAGGTGGTAGTCGACGAAATCACGGCGGCCGGGGGCAACGCGAAAGCCTATAGTTGCGACGTGTCCCAACGGGACAATGTGGAAACTGTGTTCAACAAAATATCTGAGGAAGGACACATCTACATCCTGGTAAACAACGCCGGAATTTCTCATGTTGGCAACCTGGAAGGCACCCCGGAACAAGAGTTTGACAAAGTTTTCTGTGTCAATGTGAAGGGCATGTACAACTGCATGTATGCTTCGGTAGCGCATATGAAAGCCAACGGAGGCGGCATTATTTTGAACATGGCATCCATCGCCGGCACGTCGGGCCTCGTGGACCGTTTTGCTTACTCCATGAGCAAGGGCGCTGTTGTCGCCATGACATACTCGGTGGCCAAGGACTACCTGGCCCACAACATTCGCTGCAATTGCATTTCACCGGCGAGAGTGCATACACCTTTTGTCGATAATTTTCTGCACCGTAACTATCCCGGCAAAGAACAGGAGATGTTTGAGAAGTTGGAAAAATCGCAACCCATTGGGAGAATGGCTCAGCCCGAGGAGATCGCCGCCCTTGCTCTGTTTCTTTGCTCGGATGAGGCATCGTTCATCACGGGCTCGGACTACCCGATCGACGGGGGTTTCCTGAATCTTCGCGGCTAAGGTTTCAATTACGGTTGCAAGAAGAACGGCTGAACTCAGGGCTGGACTGCGCTTCTTCAGGACCGCGACTCTCGGATCTGTCCCAAAATTGCAACCCATGGATCTGCAGCTCAAAGATAAAGTCGTGCTAGTGACGGGCGGCGCGAAAGGCATCGGCGCGGCTATCACCAAGATCTGCGCTCAGGAAGACGCCATCGCAGTTGTCGTTGATCGCGACGTGCCGGCCTGTCAGCAGTTGCAAACTGAACTCACTGCCCAAGGTGTGCAGACCAGGTTCATTGCCACGGACCTTTCATCCCCCGAAAACTGTGAAGCAGTTGTTCGGCAGGTGATTGCTAGCGTCGACTACATCAACGCGCTGGTGAACAACGCAGGTGTAAACGACAGAGTCGGTCTCGAACACGGTAATCCTCAGGAGTTTCTCTTTTCCTTGGAGCGCAATCTTCTGCATTACTACAACATGGCACACTATGCCCTTCCCCATCTGAAGCGGACTCGCGGCTCGATTGTCAACATCAGTTCGAAAACGGCGGTCACTGGTCAGGGCGGCACATCCGGATACGTGGCCTCCAAGGGCGCGATCTTAGGTCTGACCCGCGAATGGGCGGCCGAGTTGCTGCCGTACAGTATCCGGGTGAACGCGGTCATCCCTGCCGAAGTGATGACCCCTCTCTATCAGCAATGGCTTGACACCTTCCCCGATCCACAGGAAAAACTGAAGAGTGTGGTTGCCAAGATTCCTCTCGACAGACGGATGACAACCCCAGATGAGGTTGCGGCAATGGTCGCCTTTCTCATTTCAGAGAAAGCTGGACACATCACAGGACAACACTTGTTCGTCGACGGAGGTTACGTGCACTTGGACCGTACCTTGACCTGATAGGAGAGATATGACGAAACCGTCCGTACCGCTTACGGAGCGTCGCTATGTGGTGCCACTGATCCTGGTCACCACTCTGTTTTTTCTCTGGGCATTCGGCGTCAATTTGAACGATATCCTGATTCCCCACCTGAAGAAGGCGTTTCGTCTTTCCGACTTCCGGTCGTCGTTGATACAGACGGCGTTTTTTGGAGGATATTTTCTCGCGGCTCTGCCGGCAGGCTGGCTGATGGAGAAGATCGGCTACAAGCGTGGAATCCTGGTCGGCTTGATGACCTGTGCCGCAGGAGCTCTCTTGTTCATTCCGGCGGCGTCGGCGAGAGTGTACCTTTTTTTCTTGTTCGCCCTGTTCGTGATGGCATGCGGTCAGGGAGTTCTGGAAGTAGCGGCCAATCCGTATGTGACCATCCTCGGCCCTCCAGCGAGCTCAGAGCGTCGATTGAACCTGGCCCAGTCCTTCAATTCCGTCGGCGCCGTTGTCACTCCAATTTTTGGCGCTGCTTTCATCCTCTCCGGAGTGGAGTATTCGCGAGCGCAGTTATCCGCAATGACTCCGGCGCAACTGCAAGCTTACGAGGCAGCCGAAGCCGCCACTGTCAAAGGGCCTTATCTGGTGATCGCGGGACTATTCTTGGGGGTAGCCGCGCTCATTTTCTTTTCCCAATTGCCTGAAGTCCGCGAAGAGGATGGCGATGAAGACATATCGGTCGCAGCCACAGGTCTTCGGGGATTGTGGCCGTATAAACATTTGCTGAAAGGGGTTCTTGCGCAGTTCTTCTACGTGGGCGCACAAGTGGGCGTCGCCAGTTTTGTAATCCGTTTTGCTCAATACAGCATGCCTGGATTGCCCGAGAAACATGCCGCAAACTATCTCAAGCTGCACCTGCTGGGATTCATGATAGGCAGATTTGCCGGCTCCGCGATCATGAAGCATATCGCGGCTTCCCGTCTGCTCTCGTTGTTTGGAATGTCGTCCTTGATTTGCCTCACGATCGTGCTACTCGGAACTGGAGTGGCGCCTATGTGGGCGCTGGTCCTGCTCGGGTTCTTTCATTCCATCATGTTCCCGACCATCTTCGCCCTCAGCCTCAAGCATCTCGGCCCACATACCAAGCTTGGTTCTTCTTTGCTTGTAATGTCCATCATTGGCGGCGCCGTTTTCCCAGCCGCGATGGGTTATATCTCCGATATAAGCAACATTCGGTATGCGTTTCTAGTTCCATTCTTCAGCCACCTCTATGTACTCTATTTCGCGGTACGAGGCTACCGTCCGGCTCTGGATTTGCCGAAAGCACCGGAGCTGCGGAGCGTTCCGGCCGCGGACTAAAGATCAAGGTCGAGGACAAAATATGCGCGTGAAAATACTGCTGAGCACATGTGTAGCTGGAGCAGTTCTGGGGTCTGGCGCGGGCACCCTGCGGGCGCAGTCCGCGCAACCTTCGACCGGAACTGCAACTCCCAGGACCACAGAGCAGGTTTACAAGAACATTCAGGTGCTTAAAGGATTTCCATCCGACCAACTCATTCCCGCCATGCAATTTGTCGCGGCATCCTTGGGGGTGCAATGCGATTTCTGTCATCTGGAAAACGCGTTTGAAAAGGATGACAAGCAGACCAAGCAGACCGCGCGCACGATGATGCGCATGATGTTCGCGATCAATAAAGACAACTTTGATGGTCAGCAGAAAGTAACCTGTTACGCTTGTCACCGGGGCGCGCACAAACCAGTGATAACGCCAATCATCAGCGAAGAAGACGGCAAGTCAGTTGTTGAAGAAAAAATGCCCAACGAGGCGCCCAATACTGCCGGCCTGCCGAGCGCGGATCAAGTTATTGGAAAGTATCTGCAGGCGGTGGGGGGCGTCGAGGCCGCTTCCAGAATTTCAACTCGCATCCAGAAAGGGACGTTAGCGGTCGGCTCGGAACTTTTTCCTGTCGAAGTCCTCGCCAAAGCGCCGGCAAATCGAGTGACCACGGTACGCTTTCCCGGCGGTAACAACGTCACTGGCGTTAATCGCGATGAGGGCTGGCTGAGCACACCTGGCCGCGAGGTTCACGATATGAGTCCCTCGGAAGTGGATGCGGCCAGAACGGACGCCGAACTATTTTTCCCTAACAGGCTAAAGCTGATTTTCAAAGAATTCCGCGTGCAGCAGAAAGAACAAGTCAATGGCCGCGAGACTTACGTCGTCTTGGGAATGCGGGACAACCAGCCGCCCGCGCAACTTTATTTTGACCAGGAGTCGGGACGACTAGTGCGCGTCCTGCGTTTTGTGGTGACTCCACTCGGTAGCAATCCCACACAAATCGACTATGCAGACTATCGCGAGGAAGGCGGTGTAAAGACGCCGTTTCGCTGGACTGTGGTCCGTCCCAACGGACGCTTCACGATTCAGATCGAACAGATGCAACAGAACATTCCGATTGAGGATGACAAATTCGCCAAACCCGCGGCCGGGAACGCAGGTGTGTGTTCGCTCCCTGTTTCCTCACTTTGGATACAGTCCGTGCTGGTACGCGAACCGACATACGGAGAAACGGATCGATGTATAGGCCCTTCCAAGTCTCCGGTTTTCTCGCCTTTAGGTTCCCAGGTGTTACCTCCTAGCTGTCTTAATGGGTTACGGTACAGGAATTGCACATGACTGGAACAGCCCGCACAGTCGCGTCTCCCCGCGTGGTAAGCATCGAGGATCTTCGGCCAGTGGCGCGTCGCCGATTGCCGAAGGCGGTCTTCGACTATTTGGACGGTGGCGCGGAAGGCGAGGTCACGCTCCGCCAGAACCGCCGGGCATTTACGGACGTCACGTTTCGTCCGCGTCATGCAGTCGCGCTCGCGAATTGCGATTTGGGTACGCGCGTCCTGGGCTTTGATCTTTCCCTCCCGTTCTTGCTCGCGCCCGTGGGATACAGCCGTCTGATGCATCCTGGTGGCGAAGTCGCAGCCGCACGCGCAGCCGGTGCGGCGGGCACTGTTTATATTCTGTCGACGATTTCAGGGCACAAGTTGGAAGATGTGAGAGCGGGTTCCGGCGGACCAGCCTTCTACCAGCTTTATTTGATGGGCGGTCGCGAGGCGTCCGAGGCTGCGATCGAAAGAGCGTGGTTGGCCGGATTCTCAGCCTTGGTTGTCACGATTGATACGGCGGTCGCCGGAATGCGCGAACGGGATTTTCGCAATGGCATGAAAGAACTCGTCAGCGGTGGCCTGCTGGCGAAAGTCCCATTTATTCCACAAGTTTTGAGGCATCCGGGTTGGCTGCTCAGCTTTCTGCTCGACGGTGGCCTGCGTGGGCTTCCGAACGTTGTCGTGCCAGGGCAGGGGCCGATGCCACTCATCGATGTCGCCGCGGCCTTAGCGCAGGCGGCGGTAACTTGGGAGGACTTGCGTTGGATTCGCGAGCGCTGGCGTGGACTACTCGTGGTTAAGGGAGTGCTCACCGGTGATGACGCGCGTCGCGCTATCGATGAAGGCGCTGCCGCCGTGGTGGTTTCGAATCACGGCGGACGCCAGCTAGATTGTGTTCCGGCCTCTTTGCGAGCTTTGCCCGAGGTGGCAAAAGCGGTGCGCAGTCAGGCCGAGGTATGGATGGACGGAGGAATTCGTCGCGGCACCGACATTGTTAAGGCGATCTGCCTGGGGGCGCACGCCGTGCTCTGCGGACGCGCCTATGCCTACGGTCTGGCCGCTGCCGGCGAGGCCGGAGTGGCGCGCGCCATCGAGATATTGCGCACGGACCTGGAGCGAACGTTGCGACTGCTCGGCTGTCCATCCGTCGCAGCCCTGGACCAGTCGTACGTGAACATCCCGAAGAGCTGGGAGTGGAGCGGCTTATAACAAATGGAGGAGAGCCGCGAAGTGGCTGTGACAGAACTATACCGCCGAATCTGCCCCACTGCCGAGGGGCATTGGCGAGTGGAGACTTAAATTAGGTTGTGCTCGGACGACGGGCAAATCGCTCTGCGCCATGGCGAGAAGGGGCAGGAACACGATGAACAGTGCAACTGAGAGTCGCCTTTTCATTTTTCTCCTCCATAGTGGTAGTTTTGTTTCTCTTTGCGCTTCACGAATGCCGAAGACTAAGGTCGGTCAATGAGACTGCATCAAAGTTTTCGCGACACCGATCTGAACTGTGTGGGCCATGAGCTTTCCGTCTTTCATCGGCATGGCGTGGATGACGACTCTGTCCCCGATATGCAGGTCGCCTGGCACTGCTGGTGCGCCGTTCTCACTGAATTTCGTGCCCGAAGTGATTCATCACTTCGGCGGTGGCTTTCGTGTTGGTTTCAACGGTGACGGATTGATCCGATACCTTAATCACTGTTCCCATCACGTGCTGTTCGTTCCCGTGAGGGAAACAGAAGCTGGACATCACTGTCATGCAAAGTAAGGCAACAATGGTGCGTATCATCTTTTCTCTCCTTTATTGATTGGGGGATTTGTGCTTGGAGGATTCCGTACTACCTCCACGCAAAAAGTCTTTTTCCTCGTCTTCTTCCTGGCGCTCCTTCTCAGTCTTGGGATTCAGTTGTTCCATCTGCTGGAGTTCCTCCGCCGTCTGGTTTGGTAGATGGCGGATGAAAAGCACCAGGTTCCACGTCTCCATATCGCCAGCTTTGGCATGCTCTTCGCCGAATGCTGGCATTCCACTTAGCCGGATGCCGTTTTCAATCGTGTAATAGAGCTCGCCGTCACTCTTGTTTTGTGTTTCCTTTTGCCGCATGTCCGGTGGTTTGGGATAGAGACCTTTGGCGAATAATGTGTCGCCACCTCCATCGTTGGCGTGGCACGCGGCGCAATGATCGGCGAAATGCTCCATACCGGCGTGAAGGTCAGACGACGATGACAGTGGATTGCGAAGCTGACGGTACTGGGATGGAACAGCCAGTTGGAGTGCGGTCGTCGCAATGAGCGTCTCGATTGCAGATGGATTATCGCGCGCACTGAAACCACGCCGGATTGTCACCCATCCGAGCGCCGCGGCGGCCGCGACGCAAGCGACAGTGATCGATAGAAGGAGAGTGCGTTTTCTCATGCGCTCACCTCTCCTGCGGGCTTGTGCCCATCTGAAATGGAATGTTCACTTCACGCACTGGTTGGTCGATTGCGCCTGGCTGCGAAGGAGCTTCGAGACCGTCCGTGAGCAAGTAGGACTGCAAAGAAACTGAGCTTGTTGCGAATGTCTCCAGCGCCGTAATGTAGGAAACTTCTAATTGCATCAGAGTTCTCTGAGCGATCAGAACCTGTGGGTACGCTGAAGCCATCTCCTGATATTTCTTGGCATACATGTCGTATGCCTTTTGCGCCCTTGGTATCATCTGGTTCTTGTACCGATCGACTGCGGTTTGCGAGAAGGCGTAGTTTTGGACGACGCTGGCTGCCCGCTCCCGCAGGACGAGCTTCACACGCTCCACTTCGCGCTTCGCCCTTTCTAGATCGGCCCTAGCGGTGGCAACGTTTCCCTGGTTGCGGTTAAAGATGGGAATTCTCACACCCACGTCGGCAAACCCCTGCAATCCGACAGGTTTCCCATTAGGCTCGGACAACAACTCGCCATTCTGTTGCATGCCGGCGCGGATTTGCAGGTCGGGGATCGATTCCCGCCTTGCGCGAGCCAAGGTAGCGTCTGCTCGTTTGACACCGAGTTCTGCGATTCTTACGGCTGGACTCTGGTTGACGATTTTCTCCACCAATTCATCGGTATTGCCTGGCGGTGTATCTTCCAGTTTTCCTTCGAGCCTCGTCAAGGGAAGCCGCGGGCTCCCCACAACGGCGGACAGGGCTTTCCAAATCCGTTGCTGATTCTGTTCGGCCATGGCGACCGCCAGTTCTGCCTGTTGCGCTTCCACTTCCGATTCGAGCACGTCGGGAGCGTCCGCTTGGCCAACGTTCGCAAGTTGATGGGAGGTGTGGACAGCATCGTCGGCAAGCTTACTGAGGTGTTGGCGCAACTCCAGTGTCTGCTGGGCAGCCAGCGCTTGGATGTACGAGATGCGCACGTTCGTGACAACGCGCACTTTTTGCTCCTCGGCTTCGGTTTCTGCCTGTTTGAGCTCTTGATCAGAAATGGTTCGATTCAAACCCAGCCTTCCACTCAGCACGATGTCCTGCTGGACGAAAAAGCCTTGCTCGCCGCCGTGAAACGACCCGCCCCGGATTTGTTCGCCCTGGTAGCCGACTGTGGGGTTTGGGTAGAGTCCGGATTGTTTCTTCCTGCCTTCCGCCGCCTGGATATTGGCGGCGGATTGCGCGAACGTGGGGTTGTTCTGTAACGCCATCTGTTGCAGTTCTTCGAGTGTCATCGTCTTCTGCTCGGAGACCGTAGTTTGCGCTCGGCCTTGCACGGCAAACAGGAACAGAAAACAGGAAAAGTAGAGTACAGATCGGGTTACACCACGAAGCGGCGCTACTGGCTCGAAAACTGGAGTGGTTGAGCTATTCATGTTTGTGCTCCATCCCCGGCATGTCCATGTACATGGGCTTATTGCCTTCCCGCCTTTTTCGAAGCTCCATGATCTGGTCGTATTTGTCTTGAGGCAGCACGCGTACGAACGTCATCATTCCCGCCATGAAACCGCTCCAACCGGGGCGTAGGCCAAAGTTTTCTGGCTTGTCTACCATCTGATCCATTGCCATCATCGGACCTTCCATAAAGGCATCTTGCGGAAACCCTGGCACGGAGTTGGCATCTTTGCTGATTGCGGGCTCGCCCATTTGCATTCCTTCGTGATGCAAGCCGGGCGTGTTTTCCTGCTGCATATGACTTTCGGTCTTGAGCGGAGAGTTTGAGAGCGGCTGTTCGAAGGTCGAGCCGACACCCATTCCACGACCCAGGCTTGAGCCGTTTTCCTCAGACGTGGCACTCCCTTGCCGCGGCATCCCCATTCCACGTTCCATGTCGAGACCTGCGGGGACTCCAGCTCTTCGGGTCATCGGGCCGACATTCGACGACATCTGGTTCATCATGTGGTGAGGGAGATGACAGTGCAGCATCCAGTCACCGGGATTATTTGCGACAAACTCGATGTCGCGCGATTGCGCCACACCCACAAGGACGGTGTTCCCTGGGCCCCATGTCGTCTCGGGCTGCCGTCCTCCTTCTGTGCCGGTGACCACAAACTGATGGCCATGAAGGTGGATCGGGTGATGGTCCATACCCAGGTTGATCAGGCGAATACGGACACGCTCACCGTGCCGCACAATTAAAGGAGTCGTCGCAGGCGCCGCTCTGCCGTTCAAGGTGACCCAGTTGAACTCCATGTTCATGGAGTTGGGGACCGTGATATTGGGCAGGATTGCGTATTCCTGCAGAATGACTGCGAAATCTCTATCTACTCGCGGACTGTAAGGCTCCTTGGGATGCATGATGAACGCGCCGATCATGCCCATCATTTCTTGCATCGCCATGTGCGAGTGATAAAAGTAGGTACCTTCCTGGTGGAGTGTGAATTCGTAGACGAATCGCCCGCCCGGAGGGATCGGGTCTTGGCTACTCCCCGGCGATCCGTCCATCTCGACCGGCGCCTCGAATCCATGCCAGTGCATCGATGTCGCTTCGGGGAGGTGGTTGTCGACGATAATGCGAACGCGATCACCCTGATTCACTTGAATGGTCGGGCCCGGGGCGCTGCCGTTAAAGCCCCAGAGGTCAACTACACGTCCAGGAACAATCTCCTGTTTAACCGGTTCGGCGATGAGATGGAATTCCTTTATGCCTCCGTCCCCGCGCCACGGAAGTTGCGGAACGTCGGGTGTTTCCACCGAAACGACCGAACCGCTGCTGCGCTTGGTAGCATGGCTCATGTGTTTCATGTCCATGCTTGTTCCACCCTCGTCTGGGGTTGCAAACAGGCGAGGCGCAGCTGCGAAACTCGCGCCCAGACCGAGTGTATTTCTAAGAAAATCGCGTCTGTTCTTCATGATTCTTCCTCTTCAACAATTGGGCGGACCCAAGTGTCCCCGCGCGAAACCTCAGCGGATATTGGATCGAAGCTAAATGCATGGTCCAGCAATCGACATCAAGTCGACGCCAGTGCCAAAGCTGCTACAAGAAGGAGAGGGGAAGACTCAGATGCGAAGAATGGTGTAAGAGGCGGTGTATCCAGAGGGAAGGGGGGGCGGACCGCTGTCCAAACTCCATTCGCTTTCGACATGGGGAGCCAAAAGCTTGGAGGTTGCGTCCAGGACTACGACACCAGTCTGGACCACTGTCACCTGCGGAACAACTTGTCTTGAAATGTTGAGCTGCTCAACCACGGCACAGTCTGTCTGGCATGATCGCGCTCCCACTACCACCGTCACCTCTGCCAGAGCGAGGTCCCCAACGGCGTGGTGACGCATGGCTGAGTGATCGTGAGCCATTCCCGGCATCGGGTCCGAATCCTGGCCGCAGTGGTGGTGCGCGTCCGCTCGCGAGTGCCGTTCGCACATGAACGCGCAAACCCCTATAGGGCTAATAGTTCCGGCAAGCAGAACAGCGAGGAGAACTATCGAGGTCGAGGTTCTTGGAGACATTTATCAGACTCTATCTTAAGGTACAAGACAAACGCAAACTGAGTGGCTGAAGAGTGAATGGCGGAAACTGGGAATGCTAAAGCGAGTTCAGCTGACTATTAGCGGCTGTGTTGGACCATGCGATGCCGAACGTCGTCGTGATTACAAGCTCATCGGGTACTGAATGGTTGGGAAATATTGTTACGTTCGACCAGTGCCGAAGGCTGGTTGAGTGGGCTGTCCGGTGTAGGGACGCCGGTAAGATGTTGCCCTACCGTCCTCGTTTCATAAATGCAGGATGAGTCCTTTTGCTTCGTAGCACCTTGTGTGGGCGGTGTAGAGACAATGTTTGTGGAAGAGGAACTATGCGTTTTCCTGTTGTTCAACAGCGCGTTTCCAATCTAATCAATTACGGCAAGTCCTTAAAGAAAAGTAGGTGTCGAACAGAAACGAGGTCGAGAGAGCCAAAACGCTGATGGATTGTGCAGTCGACGCGCGACCAGTGCGATCGGACAAAACCGCCTCCCCCCATCGCGGGGACCACCGAACTCAAGACGACTCAGCAACCGTCCTCGCTACCAACGCAACAATTCAGCCGTAGCGTGCTGAAATTAAGGAATGGAGATCAGAAGACCGCCGCTGATACTAAGCGAGTGTTCATGACCAGGGCCAAATTTGTACTCGTAGCTTGGTTCGAGATACCAGCCGAATCTATGCTTTTTGGCTGGCCAAAACATGAAGTCTGGGGCAACTTCAGCGCCGACTGAGTTCATCTTGACGCCGTATGCGTTCGAATGAATCCACTCCGGACCAATCCCCAGCATGAACTCCATTTTGTCGGAAATCGTCCAGGGCTTCTTAAACAGGAAATCGACGCTCCACTCCGTTGAGTGACGCCTGAAAAGTGGCGTAACACCAGCTTCGAGTTCAAGCCAGTTCTCGATCGGCGTTACCTCGACCGCAACCGTGGGACCGAAGGCCGATTGACCTTCCGTGAGACTCCGGTCAGCAGCCGCTCCCAGCTCAAGGATAGCCTTACCCTCATTCTCAACCTGCTGCGGAAACGAACGTCCTGAGCAAATGAACGCAAATGCTATGACCAACACCGGGGCGTAGGCTCTCACTCTGCTCTCTTCCTCGCGGTGATCTTCGGCTGGGAACCTCCACTCGCGGAGTTCAACATTCTTTCACATCCTGGATTTTCGTAGAGTGTAGAAGCACTGAGGAGAACTGGCTCATGACTGCCTATTTGCTACTTGTAATTCTGGCTGTTGGAATTCCATTTTCTTCTCTATTGCTTGTGGAACTTCTCCCGTGAACTCAGCCCCGCACGTCCAGCGCTGTCTTGCCTTCCCGTTCGTCGCACCGGGCTGCGCTCAGGAAAATACCACTCTCCCGGTTTAGAAGCCAACCGAACGCCGCTCAATTGCGACACCAAAGTCGCGCGGCATCTTAATCCGGAACCGGCCCTGATGAACCCTATTCTGCACGGCAGGTCGCCTCTATCATGGCTTTGGCAGCATTCAATGTTGCCTGCGTCTCGCGGGCGATCTTGCCTTTTGCAATTAGGTTGAGGAGCTTGGCTTTCAGGGTTTTCGTCGAATAATAGTGGCTAATTTCCACCTTGGTTGACCGCTCGCCAAGGGCTTGGAACGTCGTTTCCACTCGGTAATCGCTGAGAATCTTGCTGATACCGAATGTGTCCTCCGGCAACACAGTGACGATCTTCTGCAGCGGGATAATTTCGATGTCCTTCTCGATGCACCTGTGCTTCCCACCCGAAAGATGACATTGATATGAGGCACCCGGTTCGCGGAGTGTCTTGCCAGAAAGAAGATCAACCTTGACCACCCGAGGATGGAACTCCGGAATTTTCGTGAGATCCATGCTGAACGACCACACCGCATCCAAAGGCGCGTCGATGATGACTTCCTGCTTGGATCGGAAGAACGGTGGCTGCAAATCTTGCCTCCAAATTGATGGACGAGCTTTCTGAAGTCGCGCGGACGCGACTATTCGGTCCTCGCAAAATAGCGAACGCTATTTTCACAGCCGAGCCGGCCCTAGGCTGCCAGCTCGATTCGACAGCACCGTGGCGTCGATCAGTCCCCGACTGCTCGCTCGGCCGCGAGAGGCGTGCCTTCGTATTCAAACGATCATTCTAGGAAATGCAGCTCTGGCAACAAAGGGGCAATTGCACTTCCAGTCCGTTCCAGATGCGAACATTACGTTCCTCTTTGCGCCGCGTAAGTCCGTTAGATTCCGTTAATGGTGGTACTCATAAAGCAACGATGAGGAAGCACAATGCCAAGTTCACCGGTTGCGCGCATCTTAGAATCGCCGCCTTTAGAAGTGCTTTGCCTGGCCGAAGCCCATCGCTTTACTCCCGGCGTAAGCGGACTGACTCAAATGAATAGCGCGCCTGCCACAAAGGCACCATGCTTCTGGTTCAAATCCGCTGTGCAGAACTGTGTCAGACCCCTCAGATTCGGGAGATCTGTTTTGAGCGAAAGGCAGATTCCCCAAGTTATTGTTTTTTCGAGAAAGTCGCCAGAAAAAGGAGAGCGAGAAGGCCGGGCTTGTGTGCGCCCAAGGCAGGTGGCTATCCGGTTGCACCGAATTCGGGTTTGCTCCGTGACTGGGAGAAAAGGGCGAATCTGATCACCTAGTGCTGTGCCAGGGTTTCTTTTCCACTCGAATCGGGACTGCCATTCGAGGACTTACATTCACGCCAAAATGGGGTGATTCAGCAGGACTAGGATGGTCGAAGCACCACCGTAAGAGATTGAAAACATTCAGCACCACAACCTAATCCCTTTTTCGGGACCAGGGGGTCGGAGGTTCAAATCCTCTCTCCCCGACCAATCTTTCTCTCGTGATCTCAA